>SDBS01000058.1_pt1 | contig 80399 bp, 70 predicted proteins | sample 2277091 | NCBI WGS metagenome assembly SDBS01 (sample SAMN10404972, study PRJNA504765) | marine sediment metagenome | isolation source: marine sediment core GS10_PC15, 163 cmbsf | place: Arctic Ocean: Southern Knipovich Ridge | collected 2010
TGTAATTTTTGAAATCTACAGCTCTAACCAGGTCCCGACCCCCAATTCTTTCGCCCTTCGGTAGATTTCGGGTGCGACGGCCATATCATCGATCGCCAAGCCTAGATTTATCGCCAGGATACGTTCATGATCATTTTCCCGCGTAGATGCCGTCCCTGCGACGATCTCACCAAGATCCGCGTAAGGAGCGGGTGTGTGCTGGAAGTACCCCTGGGAGCGATAGTAGTCGAATTGTGCGTGGTCATCTGTGCTGATCTTGTCCATCTGAGCCATCGCCTCGGGAGCCCAGTAGGAGTCGAAGTCTACCGCGCTGCCAAATGCACCTTCCTTCATCCAGCCTCGTTCGATGGTCGGGTTCGGTTTTTTAAGGATGGGTCCCGAGGTCACAATAAGATCACTTTCTCTCACGGCCTCTGAGGGTTTATCCACACCGGTGATTTCAAGGTCAAGTAATTTACCCATCTCTTCAACGTATCTGCGCTGCACGTTACCGTCGATGTCATACACGTAGACCTTCTTTACAGGAAACAGCGCTGCCAACGCTTCCAGGTTTGTCCTCCCCTGAACACCGCATGCGATGATTCCGATGGTTTCACTGTCTGGTCGGGCAAGATACTTAGCGGCAAGAGCCGTAGCCCCTGCTGTGCGATAAGCCGTAATCCATACACAATCCATGACTGCGAGCGGTACGCCAGTCTCGACATCGTTTAGAATGAGCAATCCAGTGATATAGGGTAATCCTATAGATTGGTTCGCCGGGTAGCCGCTCACCCACTTAATACCAGCCGATCTCAGGGACGGGATATATGCGGGCATGGCGTGGATGAACGCATCGGGTTGTGTGTGGATTCCTGGTTTTGGGGGCATTTCTACTTTCCCCATCCCCTTCTCATGAAAGGCCTTCTCCAGCAGGTCTATGATAGTTGTTATATCCAACGCTACTGTTCGGACATCTTCTTGAGACAAATACAACAATTTTAAATCCTTCATCTGCCCACCCACCTCTCTGGCTTGATGTCTATGCGCAATATACTATTTATGGTTTCTACCAGTTTTACGAAAAAAGATCAGCTCACATCCACAAGTTTTTTATGAAATACCACAAAACCATGCGATTTCCACATGGTATACAAAATAAATCAATCTGAACAACGCCCCACCCATTTAGCAGGATCTTGCTCGAAGAATAACTGCAGCTGTGTGTATAAATCTGGATGGTTCCGTTTCAACTCCACAGGCTGCTCAAAAAAAAATTCTGTGATCACAGCGAAAAACTCGGCCGGGTTGGTTGCCCCGTAACTTCGCAGCATCGTTTTTCGATTTCGAGAGATGGCTGAAATTAAATCGCCATACTCTCTCCCTAGCACTTCGGCCCAGGTGGCGTACATAGAACGCTTGGGCAAATATGGAGCGCCGTTGGTCGCTCCATCCTCATGATCAAGCTGATGCGCAAACTCATGGAACACCAGATTCTCACCATCCCCTGGCTGCTCCGCTCCTTGTAATACATCATCCCAGGAAAGCACGATGGTCCCATGTGCCCACGATTCCCCATGTCGGACATCTTTTGCTTCGATCTCAACACCAGCGGGCATCCTCTTGATGTGCTCTACTAAATACGCGTTTGGGTAAACAATGATTGTCCGAAGTTTTGGGTAGTTTTCGGTCTTCCTATGAAGAAGCAGAATACAAGCCTGTGCAGCGATGGTCACACGAATTTCATCCGTAATTATTAGACCCGCAGCACCTTCGAACCATTTTTCATCCAGGAAAATCTGAATTAAACCCTGGAGTTCTACCTGTGCTTCATCAGGAAGGCACCCATAATACGGGACATTTTTCCTGAGAAAGGCGCACCAGGCATCAGGAAATTTATTCTTAACCAGGCGTTTCCATCGTCTTTGTTTAAAGATGCTCATGCTCATCAATCACAGAACCCCTATATCTTTTCATTTTGATGGACCTAATTGTACCTTTACGGAATACAAAAAAGCTGACCTCCTGAGCGCGCTTCAAGAGCCTTCCGAACCGATGACCTGGAGAATTTGTGGTAATTGGCGCATCGCCTCGGCGAGAGTCGTTCCGAACCAGGTGAGCCATCTCCCCTCCACCAGAAAAACTTGATCATCGGATATCGCTGATATTCCCCGAAGCAACTCCTTCACCATCTCGACCTCGAGCTGCCCGAATGAATAAGGTTCATCCGGCAGCAGAATCAATTCCGGGTCCAAACGTTTGATCTCTTCCGTAGTAACTCGCGGGTATCGGACATCGCGTGATCCCGGCACTTCGTGGGTGGTCGTCTCTCCAATATCGGCTTCGAGGGGGTATTTTCGCTCTCTGGATGCGAATATATTTGCGCCCCCACAAAGCTCGACGACGCTATGCACATAGGTATCTTCGTTAATGGTCATCCACCAATCATCGAACCAGATCGGACAGAAAACCCGCTTCCTTGGCATCGCCTCACTGGCATGATGCAGCCACGTAACAGTTCGTTCCATCGAAGTTATGGTATCGGATACACGCTCGAGAATGCCGAATCTCCTGGCGAGATGCCAGAGGTCATTTATACAATCCGAGATTGTTTTTGGGAATGTTACCCACACCTCAATCCCAGCATCGGTAAGTTCAGTCACGATTTCTTTGGGATTCTCCTCCACGTTGGCGATGACATAGTCAGGGTCGAGCTCGCGAATCAGGTCGATGCGCGGGGTGAGCGTCCCTCCAACTCGGACCACCCCGGCCAATCCACCTGGCTCACAATACTCTGTTATGCCAATTATTCGTTCGCTCAGCCCGAAGTCCATCATGCTGCGCGTGATCGAGGGAACCAGGCTCACGACACGTGAAGGAATACTGTCAGTGGACATCGCCTGCTGAGTTTGTGATGTCATCATCTTGCCTGATCTGCTTCATATCCAAGAAAGATGGTCGGAGGTGTGTCGCTCCAGACCTCAATCTGGTTATCGGGACCGAGCGCGAGCAATGCATGCTCTGGCAAGCCTATCGCGTAGCTTTCAATATGATCGGAGATAAGATCTCGAATGTGGTCAATATGTGAGGGTGCAGTCTGACCTGGGAGAATAATCCCGTTCATCACCCAGCCCAAACCCTGGAGAAGTGACGAACTTTCTTCTTGTAAAACCCACGATCCCATCACTGCAGCGGCAGATTCGATGGCAAGAAGAACGCTAGCATCCGGAAGAATCTCCTCTGGTCGAACTTTGAAGAGATCGACGCCCAGGATTTTCTGCCATTCCTCAACGGTTCCTCCCCCCAAGATTTTGAGAGATGGATCGAGCCATAGTTCCCTCAACTCCTCGACAGGCAGGGTGTGCAAATCAATGATTTGAAGGGTACAACCAAAGAGTATTTCTAGATCTTCGATTATGGGGAGATATGAGCGGTCCTGTTTCTCTCCGATGGTCAACCATACGGGTGTTTTGGAGAGATCCGTATGTTCAAGAATCTTCTCGCTTAATTTTGGAGATCGATCACCAAGTTCTGGCGTCCTGCCACTGAGCACGAGCCAACCCATGGTACCCAAACGCATGATCCCCTCAGCCATGCTGCACCATCGTATAATTTCTTGGAAGTGGTCCAAAGTGGGAGACAATCAACGGTGATTTTTGCTCAACTTGAGGGGGAGAATGGGATATTTTTTTGCTGCGTGGATATTCCATCTCATCTTCTTAGGTTCTTTAGTGAACATTATCGAAGTTCTATTCGGCGAAAGCGCTCGATTAAGCGGGGATCATCTGGAGGACTCTCATCGTCACGCATGTAATCCTTCAGTCGCTCCTCAAGCGCCTCGATATCCCGAATCTGACTCTTATGCTCACTCAATGCACGGATCTTCTTTTTAAAGGTAGTTGTAACGTCCACCTCAATGTTCGGATGTTGAGCACCTGCAACATAAACCTCGCGCACTTTATAGGGTTGAAAACCTTCATCACGGCTCAACTCTGGAAAATAAAGCGCTGACCTTGCTGCTGGGTAAACTGCATCCAGGGTTGCCTGTCCAGCTGCACGATGATCCGCATGGTTGATGTAACGATTACCGGGGAAGAAATTTGTCGGATCACAGGTGACTACAACATCTGGACGTACCTGACGTATCACACGGACGATGTCCCTTCGAAGATCGAGATCGGGGACGAGATAGCCATCTTCGTAATCGAGAAATCGGACATCGGATACGCCTAGAACATCAGCTGCTGCCCGTTGTTCCAACTCACGAATTGAAGCGAGGTCCTCCGGCGTCTTCACATCATCATCAGCCCCCTTATCACCCCTCGTGAGCAGGCAGTAATGAATCTCGCGACCAGATTCTGCCCACCGCGCGATCGTCCCACCACAGAAAAATTCCGGATCATCGGGGTGCGCCAGCACGACCAAGACCCGGAATGGTTTTTCCGCCACCTTTCGATCAGATGTCACGGATCACTTGCCTCCCTTACCGCAGTCGCATTCCCCATTCTCATGTTTATCACACGGCTGCGAAGCTTTTTCCTGCAGAGCCTTGTACTCTTCGTAGGGCTGGATCTCATGTTTATAAAACTCGACCCGCCGCTCATCTTCGAGCTGTACGATCACTGCCTGTTTCAAAGGGAGAACATCAATGACTCGACCCTCTCCGCGTGGCGTGATGACGCGCTTTTTCTTCTTCGGGAGACCCTTGCGAGCCTCCACATATTGTTCATATTCATAGATCAAACAGCAGCGCAGGCGACCGCACATTCCAGTAATCTCTTGAGGGTTAAGGGATATCCCCTGAGCCTTTGCCATTTTAATGGATATCGGGCTGAACTCAGACAAGAAACGAGAACAGCATCTCTCCTCCAATCCGCATGCTCCCATTCCCCCGATGACCTTGGCGACATCTCTAGGTCCAATTTGGCGAAACTCCACTCGAGATTTCCGCTGAGATTTTTGAATTGCAGAGCGGAGTTCCTTCAACTCTACTTTTTCTTCACCTTCACTGATGTACAGAAAGGAAATACGAGAGCCGTCAAATGAATATTCTGCTCGGACGATCTTTATCGAGGAAAAACCCAAATTTGCAGCCTTCTCACGACATGAGATCATCGCTTCGAGTTCTTTGCGCTGCCACATCCGGCGGATGACAAGTTCTCGCGCTGTGGCTCGTCGTTCTATCGGCTTCCGGGGTCCTTTTATGGATGCAGGAGGCTTTTCGAAGAATTCGACAATTTCCCCCATCTCTCGACCTCGTGAGGTGGAAACGATGACAAAATCACCCACGCGAAGATCTTCACCGCCAGATACGGAGAAATGATAGATTTTACCTAACCGTTGAAAACGGATAGCTGCTACCGATTGCTCTGCAATTGCTTCAGTCATTTAGCCTACCCTCGTTGATCATACCAGTCCATTGTCCTGTATTTTAGCAGGTCCACAAATTAAGAAGGGAACAGGTTAGCCCACTCAGTGAAGTGAAACCAAGGTCCTCTGAGGTTGACAGCCGCGGGTGCTAGTCGGTGATTTCGATCTCAACGTCGGAGGAGACCTGATCGCCCTCGTCACCCATCTGATCCAGCAAATCCTCAATCACAGAGGAAAACGCCTGCGCGGCGGCAGATTCAGGATGCGCTATCAGGAGGGGCACGCCTTCATCCCCGCCTTGTCTGATTTCAGGGTCCAAGGGGACCGAACCTAGAAATCGAGTCCCGCTCGCCTCTGAAAGTAATTTGCCTCCGCCCCTTCCAAAGATATCCATCTGAGTACCATCGGACAGCTCGAGATAACTCATGTTTTCAACTATACCGAGTATGGGGACCTCCATTGTTCGGAACATCTCTAATCCACGTCGAGCGTCCTCAATTGATACCTTTTGAGGAAGGGTGACGATGAGACCTCCAGTCAACGATATAGTCTGTGCGATACTCAGTTGCGCGTCACCAGTCCCAGGCGGCAAATCAATAATGAGGTAATCGAGCTCTCCCCATTCAACATCGTTCACAAACTGCTGAATGGCACTATGGAGCATTGGACCTCTCCAAATAAGGGGCTGCTCGGGTGGTACCAAGAAACCTATCGACATGACTTTTACACCATAGGCTTCAGCGGGTTTTAACTTGTCTCCATCCGGTGGGGGCATCCCCTTAATCCCCATCATTGTGGGGATATTCGGGCCATATATGTCCGCATCGAGCAATCCTACCCGGTAATCTTTCTGTGCAAGGCCGACGGCGATGTTTACAGCAAAGGTCGACTTTCCAACACCCCCCTTTCCTGATGCAATAGCGATAAAATGGCTGGAGGAAATCATGATGATCCTTTCATCGAAAACATGGGGAATTTAGGAGCTCATAGGTAAAAAATTTCGATCTGAAAAAGTGTAATAATGTCTCGCGACTGTTCACAATGCGGTTAATTTTTCATCCATTTCCAAATAGGAGATCATTTCATCGCTTGCATCTGTGAACATCATGGTCAACTCCGTATCTGCGCCCGGAAATCTGCGTACCGCTTGGGTAGAACAATATGTGCAACCACGCATAGCTCGGAACGAACTTGGATGGCAATTAAGGCAATTATTCAATCGGATGAGGAGAAGATTAAAGGCAAGCTGGTCTAAAGATGCCTCAGGCGTACCACATACTCGGTCAATAAGCTGGTCCCATTCTGGACCACGGAGTTTTTTAAGATTGGGTGCGACACGCATCGGACAGATGAATTCTGTGTCGCTTTGATACATGATTTATCTTTGCGCCCCTGGTTCGGATCGCTTATTTTCTTTCTTTCGCGCGGCCTTCTCAGCCTTCGCGGCTTCCTTCTCCATCCTTACGGCGTCTTCCTTTGCAGCATTTAATGGACGAATCTCAGCGTAGTAAGTAGCTGGTTTACTGAGCCGTTCTTTGTTAAAAATGTGATCCGTATCCCGATCGTACGATGCCATCTCATAATCATGATCCATCTTGATCGCATCAAAGGGGCAGTATTCTGCGCACAGACCGCAGCTCATACAAATGTCAATATCGATAAAGAACTCAGTGGGCTCCGGTATCGGACGACCAGTCTCGGGGTTTGTTGATCTCACGATCCATATACATTGGGGAGGACATACTTTCGCACAAATACCGCACGATGTGCATCGGTCCTGGTGTGTGCCATCCTCCAGTTCATCATAAATCAAGAATGGAATATATCTAAATTCTTCCGGTACAGGGAGTTTTTCCTCAGGATATTGCACTGTAAAAACGCCGCGGGCATTTGGGCCCTGCCGCTCACGAAGGGCAGCATCATTGTAGTAACGACCTCGACTTAACCAACGAATGTCGTCGATGTAGGTCTCGATGAAGTGTCTCAAAGTTACACCAAGACCCTTCATCATTCCGATACCGTACATCCCCTTTTCAACCTTCTCTTTCTCTTTCAAGATACATCCTCGCTATCGATCGGTCTCACCAAGGACGATGTCAATAGAGCCTAATACTGCAACAGCGTCCGCGATCATCTGTCCCTTTGACATGATACCTAATGCGGTCAGATTGATAAATGATGGCGCACGGACGTGATAACGCCAGGGATTTGGCTTCCCATTCGAGACGACGTAAAAACCAAGTTCACCCTTCGGATTTTCAACCCTCCCATAGGCCTCTCCTGCAGGTACCCTGACTTGATACTGCGGTTTCCCGGTCTGGATCTCTCCATCGGGAATGTCCCTAAGAACTTGATCCAGGATCTTCAGGCTCTCACGGATTTCATCGATACGGATCCGGTACCTATCGTACACGTCGCCGTTGTATCGAACGGCTACATCGAAATCGAAGCGATCGTAGATCGAATAAGGATCAGCCTTCCTGACATCATAAGGTACACCGGAAGCTCTAAGCACTGGGCCTCCGGCAGAATAAGCTACTGCGTCTTCAGCAGTAAGAACTCCAACACCTTCTCCGCGTACGCGTACAATCTCGTTATCCGTGAGATAGGTGTCCAACTCATCGATCTTTCTGGGCATTCTCTCCCGGACGAGTTCTGTCAAAGTCTCTAAAACCCCCTCCGGTAAATCGCGCGCCAATCCTCCGAACCGGAAGTAATTACACATCATCCGCGAGCCAGAAACTGCCTCGAAGATATCGAGAACCAGTTCACGTTCATTGATGGCATACAATGACGGGGTAAAGAATGCGCCCAGATCGTTCAAAAGGAAACCGATTGCCCAGATATGATTCACGATTCGGGTCAACTCTGCCATCATCACTCGAATGTATTCCGCTCGCTCGGGTACTGCGATGTCCATCAGCTTTTCGACAGCCAGTGCGTAAGCAAAGTTATTGCCCATTGAGCAAATGTAGTCCAGTCTATCGGTGAAGGGCATATTCATAAGATAGGTATTGCGCTCGGCGATTTGTTCATGATTCCTGTGCAAATAGCCCATAACGGGCTTCAAGTCGACGATCGTCTCTCCTTCGAGGGTGACGACCATCCTGAATACACCGTGTGTGGATGGGTGCTGAGGTCCAAGATTGACGACGATCTGATCTGTCTCGACATTGTGGCCATTCCCCTTACCCTCGTAATCAATCCGCCCCAGGCTCGCGTAGAGATTCTTTTCGCCTTCCGGGATCCAACCTTCAGGGGTAAATTCATCTGGATACTGCACATTCTTGTTGAAGGGATTGAGGTCCTCGCTCCTATGAACTTGTCCCTCCGGCCAGCGGCTCTTGAATGGCTTAACGTCCGCCTCAAAATATGGTTCCCGCCAATCTTTTCGAAGTGGGTGCCCTTCAAACCCCTCCCACATCAAGATCCTGCGAAGATCCGGGTGCCCATCGAATCGAATCCCCAACAAGTCCCAGGCTTCCCTCTCCTGGAAATCAGCGCCGGGATAGATATCGACAATGGAAGGTACAACGCTTAAATCACGGGGAGTTTGGACCTTGAACACCAACGCTGGTCCGCCACTAGTACGGTATACATGGTAGACCACCTCCATTTTCTCGTCCGGGAGATAATCGACTCCTGTGACCGAGGACAGATAATCGTAGCCCAGTTCATCATGGATGGTGCGCGCAAACGACTTTATGTCATCTGCGGCCACGATGTAGCCCTCATACCCAGTGCGCTCATCACGCGTGACTGAACCCGGGAATTTTTCCTCTATCGGATCGAGCATACGTTCTGTTTCATTTTCCGTCATAGGTTCTTTGACCTGCTTAATGAGGTGATTGCGCTACTCGGATGGCTCCGACTCTTGCGAAGATCGCCCTTCAATTACTTTCAGCTGCATCTCTTTGTAGTCGGCATAATCCCTGGGATCGATGAGATCTGGACCAAGGAGGGGAATCGGTATGGGCACTGAAGCTTCATCCCGATACCACCGAACTGAACTGATGGATTGGCTATCAATCTTCTCCTGGAGCGTAATTAACCCATGCAGAAGCGCCTGAGGAGTGGGTGGACACCCCGGTACGTAAACATCGACAGGGACGAACTTATCGATTCCAGATACGACGTTGTATCCTTCTTTGAATGGGCCCCCGCCTGATGCACATGCACCCATCGCCATTACGTACTTGGGTTCTGGCATCTGGTTATAGAGGCGGACGATTTGGGGGACCATCTTCTTGGTCACGGTGCCTGAGACGATCATCAAGTCGGATTGACGTGGGCTTGGTCGCATGACTTCCATACCAAATCTTGAGAAATCATAACGGCTGGCTGCTACACAAATCATCTCGATCGCGCAGCATGCCAGCCCAAACATCATCGGCCAAACAGAATTTCTTCTTCCCCAGTTATAAACCTTATCCAAGGTCGTAATAGCTACCTGCCCATTCAGACCGTCGGGGACTTCAACACCTGGTGCTTGCTGTTCAGCAGGAATTTCAACTCCTGAATCGTTCTGCTCCTCAGGCACAACCACCTCCATCGTAAAGAATGGGCCTGCCTTTACATCCCAGCCAGGCCCATGTTCTAGTTGGAATTATACTTTCCGAGTTTGGCGTGTCAAGATAATCCTCGTGCCGTAAACGAGTGTGGATATTCGTGCTTCCGTTCATTTCACCTCGGCATCACAAGATAGACTTCGTAAACCAGCCATTTGACATCACAATTCTTTCTTGATAGACTTTATCCGAATACTACGATTTCAGGAGGGAATATGACGACAACCGAGATCGCCCTTGAAGGGCTTCAGACCGTTACAGTCACCGAATCCGCTGCTGCTCGCATTCTTCAACTCATGGAAGAGCGCGATTTGGAGGGGTACTCCCTGAGATTATTCGTATCCGGTGGTGGCTGTTCCGGTTATCAATACGGCATGGCCATGGAAGCGACACCCAGGGACGATGATATTCGCATCATGGCTCAAAATGATGTACAGGTCGTGGTTGACCCCCTCTCCTACTCCTATGTTTCTGGAGCAAGGATCGACTATGTTGACGATCTCATGGGGGGAGGATTCAACATCGATAACCCCAATGCCGTCTCCACCTGTGGATGCGGCCACAGTTTCAAGGCAGAAGGGGAGGAGCAGAATACGGCCCCGCAAGGACACGCATCCGGCGGATGCAACTGCTGAGCCATGGAGCGCGTCATTTGTCAACCTAGGACCTCCCCAAAAACCGGGGAGGTCTTTTTTTATGTATAGTGGCTCAGCAAGTTCTGCATGGATTTGGAAACGATCCCGAATTCAGGAGAAGGTATGCTCGGGGAGATGACCGAGGATGCTCAGAAAATTTCGTGGGTTGAGGGGCATTCTTGGTTCAGTTACCACGCAGAAAAGAAATCGCTATCCCGAATATACCCACAATCGATAACCCCATGATCGCCAGGATGGGCGGCAATCCTCTCGCTGCCACTGCTTCATCTGGCGTGACTGTCGTTTGAGGGATTAATTCTGCCGGGGTGAATGTGGGCAATCGCGTTGGCGGCGCACCGCTCAAATTAAATTGAGCCGCGAGCGTAGGATCGATGGTCTGGGTCACACGCGGTGTCGAAGTCGGAGGTGGTTCAATAATGGGGAGGAGGCGTTGTCCTGTTTCAAGCACGACGAATGGTGCGTATACCCACGCCACATTACCTAGTACTCCTGGGTAGAATATTTGGATCCAATCTCCCCCGGGTGATCGGCCCAGTGCTGGGGCTCTCTGTGCCGCAATCAACACGCCCACTTTTTCGTAATCCGTACTGGGTCCCAAACGCACGTTCACCTGTTCAGGAACGAGAATCGTCGGACCCTCCGGTGTACCGGTCACGGTGGGTTCCTGAAGCGGGGGGGAAGCGGCAGCTTGCGAAGTCCCCAGAAGCAGGGTCCCAGCGACAATAATAATCACCATCCATGCGAGATAGCGCATTCCGTTCTCCGTTGATTGCCGTGGATTTGCGGCCGCATTATACTACACCGTGAGTAAGGAGAAGCTCAGTACAACATGATGACTCGCAATCAAATTGACTCTCGTACTTTTCACGGGGAAGTTCATCCAGAAGACTTTGCCTCAGCTCTCGTGGCAGAATTTAATCGGGGAAATCTGCGCGCCAAAAAGGTGGGGCGCAGAAACCAGCGCATCGTTCAAATCACAACCCGACCCTCCCCCTCCTCCGGAGGTCAAACGGCCATCAGCGTTCATCTTACTGAGGTTGACGATGGTGTTCAGGTACGCATCGGGCAGCAGGAATGGCTGGGGATCGCGGCCAGTCTCGGGGTCACTGCCTTAAGTGTTCTCAGCAGACCGCTCTCCATTTTGCATAGACTCGATGACATCGCTCAAGATCTCTCTTCGCTGCAGCTCACGACCAGGATCTGGGAAACGCTCGCCCGTACTGCCGAGCATCTTGGCGCCTCGCATGAACTATCAGATAAACTCAAGCGCTTGACGTGCGAACATTGCCTCACAGCGAATCCTGTCGGTTCACCCCACTGCATCGCGTGTGGCGCTCCTCTTGGTCCAAACCAACCTGTTACATGTCAGAATTGCGGATATATCCTCTATCCCGACGAAACCGTATGTCCACAATGCGGCGCAGAGAATTCAGTTGGTTGATGCCGATTCCCCTTTTACTCTAAGACGCTTTCCTTCCAATCGTAGGGGTGACCAAGCTGGCGGCTCGACGTAGGTGTTATTAGCCCTGCCAGGGTAGATTCCGACGCATCGAGAACACGCACAGGTCCGACGAGCCGCTAGTTCCAACTTGGCGATGGCGGAGGGTGTGACTTTGGAGGTATATTTCTAACCTCCCGCAGGTTTGGAACCTACGGGAGGTTTAAGTTCAGACCTCATCATGCAAGGGGTTGGCGTTATTTTGGCAGCTCGAGCGCTCAAGAAAACCGTCATAGGGATTTCTCGATTCGTTCGGGCTTCAACCTCAACATGGCTTTGCGTGGAGCGCCAGCAACTCATGCCCTGAATGAAGGTGAAGGTCCGCAAAATCCTACATTGCGTTATAAAAACGAACTTGGGGATTGCCACGCTCCGGCGCATGTCCCGAACGTAGGGAGGGATCTCGCCTCCGCAAGGACAAGTAGAAGGGAACAGGGCACAAATGGAAGTGGCACAATTAAAAGGGATTAGGGAATCAGGCAATAAGGGAGAGCGTATCTGGGTCTTGAGAGGAGTTTGTCGGAGGGGTGAGCAAATGTGTTCCTCTTGCTGGTGATTTCGATGAATATCTAGGAAGGGCTGGTGCGAAGGGAACCCCGCACCCAGAGCACACCCACTCGATATGCTTCGCTCAGTGCACAAATGCGAAGCGTCATCTACGCTTTGCCCCCGATGCTGAATGTGCTTGGACCCATACTTGACAGGACCTACGACCTTGCTATACGAATACCCTGCGAGGGTTAGGCATTTACAGCTGTTTCCAGTGCTATCTGGGCGCCTCTTTCGAGCGCCTCGTAGTTCGCCTCGAGAAGATCTCTCCGATGTTCAGGGATGTGGACCTTTAGTGACGCAGCCACCTGCTCCGTAGTAAGAGCATCATCCATCGCTAGCAAGGCACCAAGAAGAACCATGTTGGCCAGACGCTTATTGCCCATTTCTTCAGCGATTTCATTGGCAGGGACCATGAGAACACGGATATCATCCCTTTCAGGTTCCCGATCGACCAGTGATTGATTGACGACAAGAGTTCCGCCTGCCTTCACCAACGGCTCATACTTTTCGAGAGAAGGTAAGTTCATTACGATGACGGCTCTCGGGTTCTTGACCACCGGTGACCCAATTGCGCTTTCGCTGATGATGACCGTACAGTGAGCTGTGCCGCCGCGCATTTCGGGACCATACGAAGGAAACCATGTTACGTGGAGATCATTATCAAGCGCGGTATATGCCAGCAATTGGCCAGCAAATAAAACGCCTTGCCCACCGAAACCTGCGATGATTATCTCTGTCTGCATCCCCACTCCTTAGGTTTTTTTCGCTGTCGCAAGAGCTGGGTGAACCTTATAATCCCCCAGAGGATAAACGGGGACCATGTGTTCTTCGATCCAATCCAGCGATTCGGCGACACCAATTCCCCAATTTGTCGGGCAGCTGGAGAGAAGCTCTACCATAGAGAATCCCATCCCTTGCTTTTGGACTTCGAAAGCCTGGCGTATCGCTTTTTTGGACTTCCTGATGTTAGGTACATCGTGGAGGCTCCTGCGAACAATATAGGCTGCACCATCAAGCTGGGAAAGGATCTCGCACATCTTGAGCGGAAACCCATGTGTCTCGACATCTCTTCCGTTGGGCGTTGAAGTTGTCCGTTGTCCTGGGAGAGTCGTAGGAGCCATCTGACCTCCCGTCATTCCGTAGATTGCGTTGTTGATAAAAATTACGGTGATGCATTCTCCCCTGCCCGCTGCATGAAGAATTTCTGCTGCACCGATCGACGCAAGATCCCCATCGCCCTGATAAGTAAAGACAAAATGATCGGGGTTCACACGCTTGATGCCCGTAGCCATTGCCGGAGCGCGACCGTGGGCCGCCTCGGCAAAATCCATATTGAAGTAATCATACGCGAAGACAGAACATCCGACCGGTGCAATCCCAATAGACGACTCCCGCACACCCATCTCGTCGAGCACCTCGGCGATGAGCCGATGTGCGATTCCATGGGTACACCCCGGACAATAGTGGGTGCTGATTTGCGTTAGACTCTCAGGTCTTGAATAAACTAAAGATTCGACGAGTTCGGTCTCTGTCATTTTGGAGGTTCCTCTTTTTTTCGCCATTTATGGTTCTTGTGCATGTTTCCTGATTTGATCAAGTACCTCATCAGGCAAAGGAAGCACGCCGCCCATGCGCCCGTAAAATTCGACAGGCACACGTCCCTCAACCGCCAAGCGGACATCTTCGATCATCTGCCCTGCATTCATCTCTACAACGAGTATCTTTTTTACTTGGTCGGTCAGTGCAGCCACAGCGGCATAGGGGTAGGGATAAAGCGAGATGGGTCGCAGCAAACCAACTTTAATGCCGTCTTCGCGAGCCATTGTGATGGCTGATTGCGCGATCCTGCCAGCCGTTCCGAACGCGACAATTACAATCTCAGCATCGTCCATCTCAAACGTTGTAAAACGTACCTCATTTTCCTCAATAACGGCTTGTTTTTTCTGTAGCGTTAAATTGAATATCTCTTCTTCCGCAGGATCGATATAGATTGACGAAATCACGTTTGGTTCCCGGTCGACAGCGCCTGTCAATGCCCATGCGGGTCGATCGGAAAAAGATCGCACTTCCTGCATCTCAGGAAGTTCCGCAGGTTCCATCATCTGTCCCAGGCTGCCATCCGCTAGTATCACGACAACAGTGCGGTATTTTTCAGCCAACCCGAATGCCTCCACGGTTAGATCGATCAGTTCCTGGATAGTCGCAGGTGCGAGCACGATTAATTTGTAATCTCCATGCCCCCCTCCTTTTACCATCTGGAAGTAATCACCTTGAGATGGCGCGATATTCCCCAGCCCTGGACCTCCTCGCATAACATCGACAAGAACCACTGGAACCTCAGAACCGGCGATGTAGGAGAGCCCCTCCATCATCAAGCTGACTCCCGGGCTGGAGGATGAGGTCATCACACGCACGCCTGAACAAGCTGCACCATAGACCATATTGATGGCTGCCACTTCGCTCTCTGCCTGCAAAAAAATACGTCCTAATTCGGGCATGCGCTTGGACATGTGTTCGAGAGCCTCAGTTTGGGGCGTAATGGGGTACCCGAAATACGCTTCACATCCAGCTCGGATCGCTGCCTCTGCGAAAGCGACATTTCCCTTGAGTAATTCCTTTGTCACGTGGTTGTCTCCTCCGATCAAACTGCTGCTGCGGGGACTATATCCTTGGATACCCATCGAAACACGGAGATGGCAGCATCCGGACAGATGACGGCACAGATTGCACAACCCGTACAATCTTCTGCAGGGTCGACGAGTATTGCGGGGTGATAACCCTTAGGCGTGAACCTGTCCATGTCCATTTTTATAACATCCTTCGGGCACACAGATGTACAGAGCTCACAACCCTTACAGAGATCATCACTGATTACAATCCTGCCCTTCGCCATATATGTTTTCCTCCAGGTTCCTACAGAAAAGATACCGCCACTGTGATTTCACATCCAGTGCAGACCGTCATACGTGGGCTAACCAAAAATCCTATATTGGAGGATAACGGTCCATTTCACATTTTCCTCAACTCCGCATCCGGATATCGTTCGATTTTAGAGATCTTAATTACCACGAAAATTTCCAAGTCCGTCGCTAGCATTTTCTCATGAAATTCCTTCAATACCACAACACTGCAGTTATACTCTAAGCAGGTATTGGAAGTCCTTTCACCTGACCAAGGAGGGTGGACATGGAAATTAAGTGGCTCGATCGCAGCCTCCCCTTTCTAGCGTTTCTCGACGAGTGGTATGAACAACTGGCAGACGGGACCCTCAACACAGTCATTGATAATCCAAGTCGAACTGCGGTCATCTCAGTAGATGTCATCAAAGGATTTTGTTATGAAGGTCCTCTCTCCAGTCCTCGGGTGAAACAAATCATCGATCCGATTACCAAACTCTTCCAGAACGCATGGGATGCAGGTGTTCGTGAGATCATCCTTACACAAGACACACATGAGGCAAATGCAGTGGAGTTCGGGCAGTATCCTCCACACTGCATCAGGGGGACGAGCGAGGCTGAAACCGTTCCGGAAATTGAAGCTCTACCATTTTACGATCACATGATCATCATCGAGAAAAACTCGATTCACTCTGGGCTGGATACTGGGTTATCAGATTGGATTGCCGGTCATCCGGAGATTGATCGGTTTATTATTGTTGGAGACTGCACCGATCTCTGCACTTACCAGCTCGCCATGCATCTTCGTTTAGATGCGAATGCCCGGCAATTGGACAGAAAGGTCATCGTCCCGGTCGATTGTGTCGATACCTATGATCTACCGGTCCAAACAGCTGAAGATATCGGCGCTGTCCCCCATGACGGAGATCTGCTTCACCGCGTATTCCTCTACAGCATGATGATAAATGGCGTAGAAATTTATGCAAAAATTATCTGAACTTTATGGTCATCTCATCCAGTTGTTACGAAAAGAAAATCACCCATATTCAGTCCGTTAGTTTGGACGCCATCCATGAAGGACAATCGAGGTCGATATGAGTATCTTCGATGGGAAACGGCTGACGAATGATGTCTTCAAGATCGATATCGAACGAATGCGTCGAGGTTGGTACTCGGATAAATATTTCGAAAATATCGATCGCATGCTCACCCAGCTTTCGATAAGCAATTACACATATGCTGGGCAGCACCATCGCCTTCCAGCCGGTGTTTCGAATAAGGATATTTTTATCGGGGATCTTGAAGTAGAACTGCAATGGTTTACACAACGCCCGGGGAAGACCGTGGTCGTAGGTGTAGACAAGGCGCTCTCCATGCTTCGCCATTGCACGGGTTACTGGGAAGATGAGCACTTCCAGGAGACATGGAAGAATCTTGACGTCTGGGCTGTCCATGATGGCGCCATCGTCGAATACCAGGGCGATCCAAGAAAAGTCAGACCCGTCATACGTGTTCGAGGACGGTACCGAGATTTCGCCCTCCTGGAGACACCCACGCTGGGAATCCTCACGCGTGCTTCAAGAGTAGCCACGAACGTGTACGAGACACTCATTGCCGCAAGTGGTAAACCTGTGCTGTTCTTCCCGGCCAGGTTCGATCTTCACGAAGTCCAAGCGGCGGATGGCTACGCCTATAACATTGCCGTCCAGCGCTTCAACAAGGACTTCGCCAGCCACCTTGGACCATTCATTTCTACGGATGCACAGGGGGACTGGTGGGGAGGCGCCGGCGGCGGCACGATCGCCCATGCGGCCCTGGCATGCTTCCTGGGTGACACCGCAGAAGCCATGTGCGCATTCGCCAGAACCCTTCCTCCTGAAATACCCCGCATCGCACTGGTGGACTTCAACAATGATTCAATCGGGGATTCGCTTACAACACTGGAGAGAATGTTCTCGGTGTATCGTGATCTTATCTCCAGGGGAGCTGAGGATGAAGCAAGAAAATATAAGCTTTATGGCATCCGTCTCGATACCAGCAAATCAATCCGCGATGTGAATGTCCCCCCTCTGGGCGATCCACATTTAGACCTAGGCGTGACTCCGAGGTTGGTTTTCTCAGTAAGGCAGGCCCTTGATCAGGCCTGGTCATCCTGGGGCCTGTCACGGGAATGGCAAGATCAAGCGCGCCAATACTGCCAATCGGTAAAAATCGTTGCGACAGGAGGGTTTACGCCCCAGCGCATCCAGCAATTTGAAAGGCTTGAAGTTCCCGTGGATATTTATGGAGTTGGCTCCTCATTGTTCACGAACAGCGGCCCTAATGTCACAGATTACACCGCAGATGCCGTCAAGGTGAACGTACATGGGGAGTGGATACCCATGGTCAAGGTCGGCAGGAGCGCCAGCGACAACCCCGATTTGGAAAAGGTGATTTAATTTTGGCTAAAGCGGGATATCGTCCGGGAAAAAATTTAATGGATGAATAATAGAGAAGGCTATTGAATTGGGGGGTTGAAATAGTTGTAGACAGCCCTGGATAAATTTGCGACCAACTTTGAAGTCGGGTCCCAAACCATTTCTTCATTATCCCAGAGAAAAACGGACATAACATAGTCCCCACCAGGCGTAAACACAATTCCGGCGTCTCCGATCATGTCCAGGGGAGAGGAACGCCATCCATGTTTGTGCGCTACACGCGTTCCGTCAGGAACACCACCCTTTAACAAGGTGCCGAGAATATTTTCGGAGAGCAGGTCGACCATCCTCCTACATTCATCAGCAGAGATCTCATCAGGATAGACGGCTAACAGCGTTCCACCCCCTTGTGCACAGGCATAGATATCCTCCAGAAGCATTCCCATATCCGATGCCGTCGTCTGGGTATAACGATCAGGCCTGGTATTAATATCGGTCCGTTGATTTGCTTCGGTAGAGTATGTTCTAAGCAGCGGAGCATGGAGATAGTAATACCCTGCGGTAAAAGTGTTTTCCAATCCAAGCGCCTGTATCGTCTCGGTCACGATGAGGGGGCCAGTATTGACATCGATATCCTTCATCAGCCAGTCCGAAGGATCGTTGCCTGATTCGGTGATCATCTCCTCAAGCCAGCGAGATTTCTCCGCAGTCAGCGGTTCATCCTCAAACCGGTAATAAGCCGTCATGATGGGAATCTTGTTGATGGATGCTGCCGAGAAGGCGATATCCGGGTTTGTTGAGATATCCTCTCCTTCAAATGATGCAAAGTGGATATTATCGCCGCTCCGCAAATCCGTGATGTATATCACAACCAGACCATCAAAATTAGCCACCTCGACATTCTGTTTCAACAGGATCTCCAGCGTCTCAAGTGTGGGCTTCGGTGCTGCATCAGCGACGATGGGAAGATTTAGCCTTCGATTTGTTGGGGAGCGCATGATCGTCCCGAGGAGTTCTTTCGCCCGAGAGATATCGAGCACGCGCCCTGGAACTCCTGCGGAAAACGTTGGACTCCCAGGCACTGGCTCTGCTGGAATAGGAGGCTGGTCGTATCTGCTGCCGATATCCTGAAGGTAGCTTTCAAGCTGTGAGTCCGAGTACTCTGCCTTTACGGGCACACTGCTTGGATCACCTGGTCTGTTCCAGAGGAAATCCCAGAAACCTGTCCAGAAATCATCGCCGGTGCGCTCATGCTCCGCCGCAGCAAGCATGACATCGGTGTCTAATTGGAATCCAACATTGGCAGGATTCAAATGAATAATTTGATCGTCATAGTGGAGTTCGATTGGAGTGCTGTACGTTGTGAGCATACGATCGAGCGCTTCTGATTGAGACAAGCCGCCAACCGGTACGCCGGCGATGGTCAATTGCAGCGGCAATCGAGACCTCTTGCGACTGTATGCGACGAGCTCATAAAAGAATAAGGCTACAGCACCAAGCAGCAACGCAAGTGAAATCCACCTCAGTATATTCGGACCGTTCCGTCTCATTTTTCCTCTCGGCGCAGGAGTATATCATAACGAAACCATCGTCGGTTATGAGCAGACATAATCCAGCCATCCGCTCTGATGACGGCCTTTTCGTGGCTATACGAACCTGAGCAGCAGGACTGGAAGGATGTTCGCAAAACCATGAGCGCCCCAACCAATCCAGATTGACCCGGTTCGTTCGACGAGCCAGCCAGAAAGAACACCAAATCCGAAAATGCTTACGACTGCCGGCCAACCCTGATTCCAATGGAGCGGATAGAGGGTGAAGAGACCAGCTTGTATCATAATCCCCGGCCATCGTCCCAGCTTCTCCGCGAGTGAACGACCAAGGTAGCCCCGATAAAACGTCTCTTCAACGAGAGGGACCAGGATCAATGAACTAATCAGCCCTGTCCATGTAAATCCCAATGAGACCGGTGGTCGAAGAATCAGGTAGTTGAACCCCATGCTCAGGCCTCGCCACACACCACCGGCTACCATACCCCAACCATATCGAGCGACGGCTCGTTCTCGGACATACCCCAAGACAGTGGGCGAACGCCTTGTGATCAAGAGCGTTCCCCAGGGAAGAAGAATCAAGAGTCCTGTCGCGATAACCGATCCGTCAGAACCCACCCCCCTCCATGCCATGACGTCGATGAGCAGGATGCAGACCAGCCCTGGCAAAATGGCGCGGATTGGCAGTGCTTCTCGACTCACGCTGCTGGCAATAAGATCCCTCCGATCATGTCGCACGTCACCTCAACCCGCTCTCCATTATCGGAAAAAGCCAGAATCCCCTGAATCTTGCGGCAGGGATGAGGGGAGAGCGTGGCAAAGGGGCGGAAACCCCCATTCAAGCTTTTTCCTTGGAAGATGCCCCGTAGCTTGCTGCGGGGTTCTTCACTCAGGAAGGCTCGAAAGCTGCTCTTCGATTTTAGAGGCGCTGTCTTTTAAGTTTTCCAATTTGTCACGCTCCGCAGCGACAACATCTTCGGGAGCGCGGGTCGAGAATTCGCCCTCCAGCAAACGCTCTAAACGAGTAATTTGAGCGCCATGTTCCTCAAGCTGACGACTTAGGCGGTCACGCTCTGTAGCGATTTCGAGCAGCGCTTCCATCGGCAGATAAACCTTGATCGATCCAACGACCAGTGAAACACTGTTCTCTGGGACAGCATCGACCTTCTGCTCGATGATTAGGCTTTGATCGTCAAGGTTTGCCAGAGATGCTATGGCAGCACGGGACTCCTGGATTCGTGCAACATATTCGCCCGCCTCAATCGTGGCTGAGATCCTTTTACGCGCAGGCACATTCTTTTCCTGACGTACGTTCCGGATTTTCGTCACGATCTCCTGTACAACCTGAAAGTCCGAAATCGCATCCCTCTCCCAATCTTCAGCATCACGTACCACTGGCCAGCGGGCAATGATGAGAGCTTCTTCCCATCCTCCAGATGGGCGATATCCATCTTCTTGATCTAGAGATGCCCGTCGTAAGTATCCCCATAATTCTTCAGTCACAAAAGGGATATAAGGATGAAGCAAACGCAAGCAAGTATCGTACACCTCCACAGTGATCATCAATGTGAGCCAAGCGCGATCAGGCGACGCCTTCATCTGGAGTTTGGAAATCTCCAGATACCAATCGGCAAATTCACTCCAGAAGAATTCGTAGGCTTGACGACCGGCCTCGCCGTACTGATAGTTATCAAACAATCTGTTGACATCCAGCACGAGTTGGTTAAGCCGCGCGAGGATCCAGCGATCCGCACCGGTAATATCAGGTCTCTGATCAGGTTTCGCAGGTGTATTTTCGATCAAACCAAGGATCAAGCGACCCGCATTCCAAATCTTATTTGCGAAATTTCTGTTCGCCTGGACACGTTCCAGGCTCAATTTCATATCCTGACCGGGCGTGGATCCGGTGAGCATCGTGAAACGCAGTGCATCCGCACCCAGCTCGTCCATGACCTGGAGAGGATCAATCACATTCCCCAGCGTCTTGCTCATTTTTCTCCCACCTTCATCACGCACGAGACCGTGCAGGTAGACAACTTCAAAGGGTGGTACACCGGTGAACTCCAGCCCCATCATGATCATCCTCGCAACCCAGAAGAAGAGGATGTCATAACCCGTTTCCATCATTTGCGTCGGATAAAAGTATTTGAAATCCTCCGTCTCCTCCGGCCAACCAAGCGTCGAGAATGGCCACAATCCTGAGGAAAACCATGTATCCAGCACATCGGGATCTTGTTCGATCTGCGCTGATCCACAATGCTTGCATGAATCCGGATCTTCCCGAGCTACCGTAATCTCTCCACAATCCGAGCAGTGCCACGCTGGAATCCGGTGACCCCACCACAGCTGTCTTGAGAGACACCAATCTCGAATATTTTCAAGCCAGTTGTAGTAAACCTTGATGAATCGATTCGGGACTATTAAGATCTTCTCATCCCTGACTACCTCAAGCGCTGGTTTAGCCAGAGGTTCCATGCGTACAAACCACTGCGTCGAGACCAACGGCTCAACAATCTCCCCTCCTCGCTGCGTCCTCGGAACCTGGAGGGTGTACGGCTCCTGCTTCAATGTAAGCTCGAGCTTTTCCATATCCGACCAAAGTCGTTCGCGACACTCAAATCGATCCAGGTCTACATACGGTCCTGCCGCGGCATTCATTGTGGCATCCGGATTAAGGATATTGATAATTTCCAATCCATGACGCCGACCGATCTCATAGTCTGCCGGGTCATGACCTGGTGTGATTTTCAGGGCGCCGGTCCCGAACTCCCGATCGACATATTCATCTGCGATGACGGGGATCTTACGATCGAGGACTGGCACCAAACATGTTTGACCCACAAAGTGCTTATAGCGATCGTCCTCGGGGTGTACCGCTACAGCCGTATCGCCCAGGATCGTCTCAGGGCGAGTCGTTGCGACCGGTATATGTTCGTCGGAATCCATAATCCTGTATTTGAAGTAATACAGTTGACCTTCTTCTTCAGCGTACTCCACTTCAAGATCGCTGACAGCCGTTTGCAATCCTGGGGACCAATTGATCAGATACGATCCTCGGTAGATCAAATCCTTCTCATAAAGACGAACGAATGCTTCCCTGACAGCCTGAGAAAGCCCGTTATCCAATGTGAAGCGTTCTCTCTCCCAATCGCAGGAAGCGCCCAGGCGGCGTAATTGCTGCGTGATGATCCCTCCAAATTCTTCTTTCCAAGCCCAGGTTCGACGGATAAATGCTTCCCTGCCGATCTCATCACGGCTCGTACCTTCCTCTTCAAGAGCGCGTTCAACCACAAGCTGCGTTGCGATTCCTGCATGATCCGATCCAGGCACCCAGAGCGTGGGCACGCCCTTCATTCTGCTATGGCGGATCATCAAATCTTCCATGGCGACAAACATGGCATGACCAAGGTGTAATTCGCCGGTAACATTTGGTGGCGGTATGGAGATTACGAATGGCTTCTGATCATGATCGATCTGAGGACGAAAATATCCACTGCTCTCCCACCACTCGTAAAGACGATTCTCCACAGTGTGGAAATCATAGGTTTTTGAAAGCTTATATTCCGCCATCTGGTAACCTCCCATAAGACCCGATCTTAAAATTGCTGCACACTCCCTGGTGAACGACCGTTAATAAAAAAAATCCTCCGTCAACGAGGACGAAGGAATGCACCTCCGCGAAACCACCTCAATTCACCAGACGTTACCGACCTGGCACACTCATCACCCTGCACATCATCATCAGGGTTTCGCTGTAACGGGCTCACCCGCGCTGTTCTAATCCCTAACTTTCTGGTTTCTTCAGCGTACGTCCTGGGCGACATTCAACTGCTGCTTCTGTAGGGGGCTTCCAGCCAATGGCCACTCCGTCTCTATTCAGTGCCCGGCAGCCTACTCCTCCCAGTGATTGCGCTATTCATTTGTCCCGAGGATTATAGCAAAAGTACCTCCCTCTCGTCAATCGTCCCCCGCTACCCCCACCCGACCGCTATCTGAGGCCACATCTTCGGGCTGTTCAATGGGAATGGTGATCGTAAAGGTGCTGCCTACACCTAACTTACTCTCGAGGGTGACGGTGCCTCCATGCTGCTCGGCAATTGATTTTACAATCGCTAACCCGAGCCCGGTACCTTTTATACTCAGTGATTCTTTTCGTCTTGCCCGATAAAATTTCTCGAATAATCTCGCTTGATCCGTCGTCGCGATACCTAACCCATCGTCTGTGACGCTGATATGTTGATTGCCTCCCGCTTGGTTGGCACGAATCAGAACGCTGCCACCGCCAGATGTATATTTGAGCGCATTATCCACCAGATTTGCCATGGCTTGACGGAGGAGAGTAATATCAACCTCTATCGGCTCGAGATCATGATCCAGCTCGATGTCGAGCGTGATTTGTTTGTTGACCGCTTGGGGACGAAAAGCCTCGATGACATCGTTGATAATAAATGCTACTTGAACCTTCTCGATTTTTAAACCAAGCCCAGCTTCGATCCGTCCCAGGTCGAGCAAGTTGTCAATCAAGGTTCCCATCTGGTCAGCACTCGATAGTATCTTGCTGACAAACTCCTTTTGCTGGTCGTTCATCGTCCCAATCATGGTGAGCATCGTAGCATACCCACGCATGAGCGTGAGCGGCGCGCGAAGATCGTGGCTCACCGTGGATACAAACTCAGATTTCAGCATATCCAGCTTCTTGTAATGTGTGATATCCCACAATACGCAAACTCGACCATAATCATCGTCCTGATCGGATTGAATATCAGATACTGAGGCAAAGAGGACCCGACCATCCTCAAGTTGGATTTCCACGGTGCGTGAATCTGAACCCCGAACGAGGATTAATTCAAGTAGTTCGGGGGACGAGATGACCTCATCGACGTTCTTGTTTCGAGCCTGTTCCGCCGAAACTTGCAGGACCACCTCTGCTGCTGGATTTGCCAGCGTGAGACGATCGTCGTGATCGATTAAGATGACGGCATCCGGGGTAGTCTCAAGCACGGTGGTGAGCTGCGAGCGTTCCTGTTCTGCAAGATGATAAAGACGTGCGTTCGACACAGCTACGCCCAATTGAGCGGACAAGATCGAAAGTAATCGGATTTCATCTTCCGAAAAACTATGTGGTCCTTGATAACCCTCCCACAGCACGCCAACAAAAGCATCCTCATTTTTCAACGTGACTGCCAACAATGCTTCGATAGGTGTTCGTAGTGCATGGACATCGAGCACCGCCCTGGCTCGCGCTGGGTTTTCTAATACGATTCGATCTTTCTCCTTCCCGATTTCTAAAAGTTGCCGATCGAGTGATCTCCAGGATCCTGGATCATCTCCGCTGCTGAAAACCTCCATCGTGTCACCCAGCGAATCGTCACCCGCGATGACCAATCTCACCAAATCAGCTCCAGTCTGATCCTTGATACCCTCAAGGATGCCCGGCAGCGATTGGTCGAGTTCAAATGTACGTGATACTTCCTGGCTGGCGATAAGGAGCAGCCCCATCTCTTCGAGCCTGGCCTTCAATCCAAGCCGCATCTGCTCGAATGAGTTTGCCAATTTTCCTATCTCATCGTCTCCCCCGCCCTCTACCGGTTGAGCAAGATTACCGTGAGCAATGTTCTGAGCCGCGGACGACATCATACGCAATGGATGTGTTAGCCGGCGGCTAATGATATATACCGAAACCAGAACAATCCCCCCAACGGCCATCAAAACCGCGAAGAAATTGGCTGCAATTTGAAGCGCCAGGTTTTGGACCTCGCTCTGGGGTACGACGACAATGACATTCCAGGGATACCCGCCGACGGGGTGGACGTAGATTAAGCGTTTGGTTCCATCCGGGGCTGTATCGGACGTCACTGTATCAAGAGGCAGCCCACCGAGTTCGATTTCATCGAGCACACGCAGGGAATCTTCGTGAATTAATATCGTACCTTCTGAATCAGTTACAAATGCATTCCCAGGCTCGAGTGAATCAAACCCCTTGATGACGGGCATGAGGAATGGGTTTGTACCTAAATCTGTCACCCCCACAATCACCCCCAGTGGAGCGTCACCTTCCGAAGCTCGTATAGGGGTCACGAAGGCCAACTGTGCTGTATCGCTGCCTTCAGATGGACGTAGTATGACCTCTTGAGGGATCCCCTGGAGCGCGGATTCAATCGCGGCGCTCAACTCAAATTGTGTTCCCTCGCCAATGCCGCCGTCCTCAGGATAGACATACACGCGTTCTGCGCCTGTATCATAAATTCCCATCGCGCGGAAAAATGTGTGTGTCCGGAGTAACGTGCGGACGTATTCGTGATCAAGAGATCCTTCCTGCAAGCGAGTGACGATCGAATCTGAAATCTGATTTTGTACACCTCGTCCAGTTTGTACGAAGAAAGGAATTGTCCCACCCGCCTGCCCAGCGGTGTGGACCATCTGCTTCTCGATGAGATCCTTTGCAGAGGATTGCGCGAGAAACCAATCTCCAAGGAGTAGAACGCTGCTCGAGACCAGACCAAGGATGAGAAAGAGTGCGATCAGGCGAGCGGCGAGCGATCTATTGTACGGCCCGATCTCAAGAGTGATGGGTTTGTACCAATGGATTCTTCGTGTCCGTACGAGCCAGAAGCAGATTCCTCCGGCAATCCCTGCCTCCAGCACTGCAGTTGTCAGGACAGGCTGAAGCAGCGCTAATGAGTAATCCAAACCATCGTAAAAACCACCGCCGCTGTAGGCAAACAACTCAAGAGAACGAAGCGAGCCATACATCATTCCTCCGATCATCGCAGCGATCAGAGGGTTTCGGAGCGCCTTCCCGGGCCATTCACGGTAATTCCTGCGCAGCAGCCATGCTACAAGCGCCGCCTGAAGTGCAAAGTGGACCGGCGTGAAGATGCTGTGAGTTTGCCAACCCGCCCGAGCTAACCCGCCCGCGAATGCGACGATTATGGCTGGCCAGCCTCCGAACATCCCTGCCGCGAGGACCCATGGAAGCGCACCGAGTAAAGCCAGGGATGGTCCATCTACCTCCTGCGGGATACCCGGTGTAACCAGATAGGGAGAGATAGAAAAGTGGATGATAAATAACTGCGTGGCAATTGGGGCAAATATGACCAATCCAATGAATACTGGAAGTCGAATGATGCGACGAAATTGCACTCGCGAGAATTTCTTCTGAAATGAATAGAGACCATAGGCAAGCAGGAGCAGCAGCTCTCCAGCAAGCAGGAAGATACCAAAAAGTCGTGCGGGGAGGGAGATGTAGAAATCGCTCCCGAACCCCACGAGTTCGAAACTGATGTCCATCATTGCTGGGGGGATTATAGCATCGGGAGGCGCGACCTAAAAACTGCTCTGGGCATGGGTTTATTCAAGTAAAAGGATGTGGGAATGTTGTGGTTTTGTGGTTTCACAAGTCAAAAACGGGAGAGTAGTACGCATGAACCTTTGCATCGTGTTGCTCGGCATGGTACTTTATGTTAGACTGCGAACACCGAGGGGAGAGCGTGGTTTCTGGGGATATCCGGATGGCAGAGAAGGTTCTCATCGTCGACGATGACGTCGACACCCTAAAATTAGTAGGGTTGATGTTGGAGCGGCAAGGATACGAGATCATTGTCGCCAGCAACGGTACGATTGGCCTCGCGAAAGCGGCGGAAGAGCGTCCCGAGTTGATTCTCCTAGACGTGATGATGCCCGACATGGACGGTTATGAGGTCACTCGACGTCTGCGCGCCAATCCCGCCCTGGCCCACATCCCCATCATCATGTTCACAGCAAAAACGATGGTGGATGATAAAGTTGCGGGATTTGAATCTGGGGTAGACGATTACCTCACTAAACCGACGCACCCCGCTGAACTTACTGCGCACGTAAAAGCAGTACTTGCACGAACCACGCAGGCGTCCGCGACGCCCACTGAGCGAGCTCAAATTGTAGGTTTCCTTGGTTCAAGAAGCGGCATCGGCACATCGACCCTGGCTCTGAACGTGGGCATCCTCATTCAAGAAGGCGGTGAAAATGTCATCGTGGCCGAATTCAACCCCGGTCATGGATCGATGGCATTAGAGCTGAATATCTCCGATCCGTCTGGACTGACGAATTTGCTTTCACGTTCTCTCAAGGACATTCACCTCCGATCTGTGGAGACAGAAGTATTTGAACACAAAACCGGCGTCCGTCTTTTGCTCTCATCATATCATCCTCGAGATAGCGAATTGGAGCAGGCCGTACCACAGCTCGAATCGGTGATGAACAACCTCGCATCGATGTGCGACGTTCTCATCCTCGATCTGGGTTCAGGACTACGCCCCTATTCGCAGCCCGTCCTCCAACAATGCGATCACATCATCCTGGTCGTCGAACCCATTTATCCATCGAATACCATGGGGCGTGCGCTGCTTCAGGACCTCGAAACGAATGGGATCAACCGACACAGGATCAGCCTTGCCCTGATCAATCGTGTTCCCACGAGCCTTCAAATCCCATGGCGTCAGGTAGAAAGCGAGCTTGGCATTGAACTGGCCGGGATCATTTCACCTGCTTCTGAACAAGCCCATCAAGCCTCTCAAACTGGAATCCCCCTCGTCCTTTCGCATCCGGACAGCCTGGTCGCCGATCAAGTGAGAAAACTCTCGGATAACGTTGTTTCGCATCTGCACACATCAAAAGGCTGACCGCATCCGTGACCGCTTCGGTTTCCACGAGATTGCTCGAACTGAGCGCAAAGCTCATCACCTCTGCAAAGAAGACCGTCGCACTCACCGGCGCAGGGATCTCAACCCCTTCTGGTATTCCTGATTTCCGATCCAGGTCCTCAGGACTTTGGGAAAAATTTGATCCCCTCAGCGTCGCCTCACTGCTCTCGTTTAGATATCAACCAGAAGACTTCTTTAATTGGGTCCGTCCCCTAGTTAAGAACATCCTCTCAGCGAAACCAAACCCTGCCCATATCGCTCTGGCAGAGCTAGAAGATGCAGGTCTCCTTGCCGGAGTTATCACCCAGAATATCGATGATCTCCATCGAAAAGCCGGATCCAAGAGTCTTTATGAGATCCACGGGCATTTGCGGGAAGCGACATGCATCTCCTGCTATTGCAAGGTTGGCACACAGGGTTACCTGGAGAATTTCGCTGATACGGGCTCGATCCCACTTTGTGAGCACTGCGGAGGGCTGCTCAAGCCCGGTGTCGTACTATTCGGAGAGCAGCTGCCCCATGATGTCGTGGCGGATGCGATGAACTTGCTGGAAGATTGTGATCTCATCATCATTGCTGGCTCATCCATGCAAGTAACCCCTTCCTGCACTTTTCCTCTTAAACCCTTAAACTCGGGGGCGCACATGGTCATTATCAACAATGATCCTACCTATCTTGATGAGAGGGCCGATGTGGTCTTCAGGGATGACGTTGCTGAAATTCTCCCTCGGCTGGTAAAAGAAGTATTAGGGAACCGCTGAGCATGAAAGAAACAAAACCAACGGATCATGACGCTGTGACAAACGGGGACGAGTTGATCCACCGATATGATCGCCTGCTTGAAATCACATCAGACCTGGTATCGACCCTTGAGCTGAGCGCCTTACTGCAGGTCATCGTAGATGCCGCTCAGGAACTGACATACAGCGAAGCCGCCTCTCTGCTGCTGTACGACACACAGCAAAATCATCTCTATTTTGAAGCCGCCACTGAGCAGCTTCATATTGAAGAAGGACGCGTGGCAGTGCCAGCCGAAAACAGCATCGCAGGTTGGATTTATACCAACCGCAAACCCTTGTTGGTCGATGACGCCGTGGGCGATCCTCGATTCTTTCGTGAAATCGATCTCCTGACCACCTTCCGAACGAATTCAATCCTTGGTGTGCCGTTGATCACGAAGGATAAGGTAATTGGTGTCATTGAATCTGTGAACAAGACCGAGAATAACTACGATGAGCAAGACGTACGTATTCTGCAAGCTCTCGCTGCACAAGCAGCGATCGCAATCGAGAATGCTCGATTATTTCAACAAAGTGATATCGTTGCAGAGATGGTGCATGAATTACGCACCCCGCTTTCAGCGCTTTCTGCGGCAGCTCATCTCCTTCAGCGCGATGAACTCGATGCGGACCAACGCATCAAGATAAGACGCACAATCGCAAATGAAGTTCAACGATTGAACGAGATGACGACAAATTTCCTCGAGTTATCCCGGTTGGAATCTGGCCGTGTCCGATTCACGAGAGAACCTGTCCACCTGGAAGGCCTGGTCCTCGAGACACTCGAGATTTTACGACCTCAAGCGGTTAATGCTGGGGTTACGATGTCCACTGAGTTCGATCATACCCTTGCGCCTGTCCAGGGAGATCGGAATCAGCTTAAGCGCTTGCTGCTGAATTTGGTCACAAATGCCATTAAGTACAACCGCGAAGATGGAAGCATTTGTGTTTCACTCCATCGTGCAGATGACGGTGTAAGCATCTCGGTTTCCGATAGTGGCAGAGGAATCCCCGAGGTCAGCCTTCCGCAGATGTTCGATCGCTTCTTTCGAGTACCTGATAAAGAAGGTCTTATCGCAGGCACCGGTCTTGGATTAGCGATTGCAAAGAGGATTGTTGACAACCATGGCGGGACGATCTCGATCGAATCGACCCTTGGAGAGGGAAGCACATTCACCGTGTGGCTCCCTGATGTTCAACTTGAAAGCTGACATCAATTATCCACGACGCCCAAACTGACGCTCCAGCGCATCCACAGATAAGTGGATCATCGTCGGACGCCCGTGGGGACAGGATCGCGGCACACTGCATTGTTCCAGATCCCTTAACAACTTCTGTTGTTCCTCCAGCGAAAGAACCTGACCAGATTTAATTGCGGCTCGTTTACAAACTCGCGCCGCAATGCGGGCTTCATGTTCATCTCTCAAAGGAGCTTCATCTTCTTCGAAGTCCTCTACGGCAGAACGTAACAGGCGTTCAGGATTTCGTATTCCCAGTAAGGCGGGGACAGCTCGAAGACGGAACACATTCTCCCCAAATGGTTCGATCTCGAAACCAAGCTCACCCAGGATGGACATATTCTCATCAACCACGGTGGACGACCCAGGTTGAAATTCGACTGTGAGGGGTTCTAAAAGCCTCTGAGACTCGATATTCCCTTGTTCATGTGCCAGCATCATCTCATCGAATAAAATACGCTCATGCGCGGCATGCTGATCAACGAGGTAGAGACCGTCTGGACCTTCAGCGACAAGGTATGAAGCTCCAACTTGACCAACTGCGCGAAGAAGGGGAACAGAGCTGCCTGCAAGAGCTGGTTGAAGGCGAGCGCGACTCTCCATCTCTTGGACGGCTGGATCATTCGAGAGATGCCAGTCTGGATTCACCCTGATCTCTCGATCTAATTGAGAACCCCAACGCCCTCCGAACTCAACGCCCGGAACAGGAGATTGCCCGATCAGTGCAGCTCTCACGGCCCTCTGCAGCACCGAGAAGATCAGCTCAGGCTCTCGAAATCTCACCTCGGTTTTTCCGGGATGCACATTGACATCGACGTCACTGGGTGAAATTTCAAGAAAAATCACCGCCATAGGGAATCGACCAACCATAAGTAATCCATGGTACGCCTGCAATACAGCTGCGTTCAAACTTGCCTCTCTGACCCAACGCCCATTGACGAAAAACGTCAACTCACGGCGAGTACCCCGATTCACTTCTGGGGGACTCACGTAGCCATGGATGTTGATTCTCGAATGCTCCGTCGTCTGGATTTGCAGAAAACTTGCGGCCTTCTCGCTGCCAAATACTTTAGCAAGCGTTTCCCGGATGTTCCCACTACCCGTGGATTGAAAGCGCTGTTTCCCCTCAAGCTCAAGTGAAAATTGGATTTGAGCGTAGGCCATCGCATAGCGGCTCACAAATTCGCTGATCTTCTGGCGTTCTGTTCTCTCGCTCTTGAGAAATTCGCGTCTAGCAGGTACATTAAAAAAAAGGTCCTTCACGCGCACCATCGTTCCAGGAGAGATACCTATCGCACTTGGCGGTCCTACTTTTCCACCTTCAACACATAAGCGAGTTCCTATGGGCTCATCTTGGGAACGTGTTTCAATCTCCATGCGCGTAACCGCACCGATGGAGGCGAGCGCCTCCCCCCGGAAACCCAAGGTTTGGATGGACTGGAGGTCGTGCGTATTTTTCAGCTTTGATGTGGCATATCGGGCAACAGCCAGGATCACTTCATCTTTTGGAATTCCTTCACCATCATCAATCACTTCGATGAGCCTTCGTCCGCCCCCCTCGACACGAATTGATACCTCGGACGCGCCAGCATCCAGCGAATTCTCGACGAGCTCCCTCACGACCGAGGCGGGTCGTTCTATGACTTCTCCCGCCGCGATGGCGGAAGACACTTCGTCAGGAAGAACACGGATGGGCAAGCTAACCTCCAATTTCGTCTTCGATTATACTCATGATGCACCTGGTTCACATGGAAAGGGATGTAGAGAGGTTCTTCCTTCGATGAATCTATTGAGCACCGCCGTATTGTCCCTGGGCTATTTCCTCATTTTTCTCATCCGTTCTCGAACGGTAAAAAGAAGGAGAGCGATCATCCTATTTGTCCTTCTTCTTCCCATGATTTTCTTTTCCGCTCGTTGGGCGAACTATCGCGGCGCGTGGCTGGAACTGATCGTTGCGGTCGGCGCAGCTTGTGGATTCTTTGCGCTTTGGTGGTTCTCCATCGGACGAAACCTGGCGCCTCCAGAGGACAGCAGCATTCGAGTGTGGTCGAAAGATGATCCTTTCGAATGAGAAATTACTCGACACTCTTCCTGGATCTAGACGAGACCCTCTATCCGCATTCCAACGGACTATGGGAAAAGATTGGCGACCGCATCACGCGGTTTATGGTTACCCGTCTTGATATGAACGAAGAAAATGCGCAGGATTTGCGTGCGCGCTATCTCAGTGAGTATGGGACTACGCTTAATGGTCTACGTGCAAACCATGGGGTCGATCCGGACGACTACCTGGAGTACGTGCATGATGTCCCGATCCATGAACATATCGAACCAGCCCCCCACTTGCGGCAGATGCTAGCTTCCATTCGTATTAAAAAGATCATCTTCACGAATTCCCAAGGTTCCCACGTAAAACGAGTGCTAAATGCGCTCGACGTGAGCGATCAAATCGACGACATCATCGATATCTATGCGCTTAACTTCACCAACAAGCCCCGACCAGAAGCCTATGCGCAAGCCTTGAAAATCGCGGACTCTCCGGACCCAAAGACATGCATCCTTGCAGATGATCGGTTTGTTAATCTAATGCCCGCAGCAGAGCTAGGTATGACGACGGTTCTGGTAGGAGCGAATGAGGGGGACGCCATCATCACCCACCACATCGAGGAAATTACGGACCTTGTTGAGTATATCCCCGAGCTTGCTGATCCATCTCGACGAAGGGTGAGTTAATGGATGACATTCCTGGCTGGGTTATCGTAGGTGTCATTCTCGGAATCGTTTTTATTATCAACTTTGGTTTAATCCGTGAAGGTTTACGTTTACGTGGTTCATCAAGTCCTCTGGCAAAAAAATCTATTCGCGAGCTCGTGATCCCTTGGGATGCTGAAGATCGTGATATTGACGAACTTCATCGCCGAATCTCCAACCTGGATGGATCACATGTCAGCAATGATGAGGAGGAGCAAGCTCCTTGATTCCAGAAACAGGTTTTTGGAGGACACAGGGATCCACACGTTTACCGGTGAGGAGGAGTTAATTTTTCCATTTATGAGGAGGCGATCGACCTCGTTGAAGATGGTGCTCGGCGCGTGGCTTTTGTTGGAATTACGTTTTACGACCACCCGATGAGCTTCGCACCTGGGTTGCATCACAGGATCAAAAAAACACGGATTAGGCGCACAGCATTTCGCTTCTATCTTTCACCCCAGGTCTGGATAGTGATATCCTGGTCGTCAGAAAAATGATCTCCTCCGTACGAGCGTGTAACTTTGGATTGGCGTCGACGGGACGTGCTAATAACATAGAGCGATATCACGATTTCACCGATTACTCATATTCGTCTGGTATTTTTCCACATTACGCTTAGCTACTTCTTCGGGAGCCAAAGTATGAAGAACAAAACAGGTACTATCATCATAACGGTGCTTGTCAGCGCGATCCTGGCAATCGGGATATTCTCTGCCGGCCTCGTGCTCGGCACCATTCTATCCCAGGCCGGCACGACCTTACTCACCAATACAAATACCCCCATAGTTTCGTGGTTTGCCGAGCCGACCGCCATCCCCTCAACCCCTCCGCAAGAGGAGGAAGACCTTTTCAAGCCGTTCTGGCAAGTTTGGAATCTGGTGCACGAGGAGTACGTGGACCAACCGTTGGACGACAAGGCGCTTATGCGGGGAGCAATCGATGGAGCGCTTGAAGCAATTGGCGACCCACAAACATCCTATATGGACCCGGATGAATACATTCAGGCAAACATCCCTTTGATCGGCTCCTACGAGGGGATTGGCGCGTGGGTGGATACCGATGGTGAGTATTTAACCATCATCTCCCCTATGCCAGGATCCCCAGCCGAAAAGGCAGGCATGAAACCAGGCGACGAGGTGGTCGCAATTGATGGCGAGGACATGACCGGAGTGGATGGGAATATTGTCATTCGCAAGGTGATGGGACCGGCAGGTTCGACCGTCTTGCTCACAGTCAGAAGAGCCGATGTGCCCGAACTGCTGGAGTTCGAGGTCGTTCGTGAGCAGATCGATGTCTCAAGTGTAGAGATTGAGATTCTCGAAGATGGTATCGGATATGTGCGTATACTATCGTTCTCTGGTGAGACTATCCGCGAACTCAGAGGTGCGTTGCGTGATCTCCTCGAGCAAGAGCCCAGCGGAATGATCCTGGACTTGCGCGGAAACGGAGGCGGCTTCCTTGATTCCGCCATTGATGTGAGCTCCGAATTCATCGCTGAGGGGCTTATCCTCACCGAAAAATTTGGCGACGGAGTCGAGGAAACGTATGAGTCTTCTGGAAAAGGGTTGGCGACAGACTTACCGCTCGTTGTCCTCATCAATGCTGGATCTGCCTCGGCATCTGAAATTGTGGCTGGTGCAATCCAGGATTATGAGCGCGGTGTCCTCGTGGGCGAGACTTCTTTTGGAAAAGGCTCGGTTCAATTCTGGTTGGAACTAGACGATGACGAAGGCGCACTCAGAGTAACCGTTGCGCGCTGGTATACACCGGAAGGCCGCCTCATCGATCAAGAAGGTCTTCTGCCTGATTTTGAAGTCGTCTTTACCGAGGAAGATTTTGAAGCGGAAACGGATCCTCAATTGGACAAAGCGATCGAGGTGCTGCTAGAAATGATCGCTGAAAATATGGCTTCCAGCAAGTGAATAAGCTAAATTAGGGATTGCCATCACCATACTCCCGCTTGCCATTCATCCTTGTAGCTAAGGACAATCTGGCTTTTTCCCATAACCATGCTCAGTCAGCCAAAGTAATATCCATTGCCTCCATCGTGTCCTATAGTTGGGTATAGAGAAGATTCGAACGTAGATCGATTCGCCGAGTGAGTAAAGGAACGCTGAAAATGTTGGCAAGCGCGAAGAATGCATTCGCGATTGGAAAGGCAGGACTCCGATGGAGTGGCAGCAGATCTCACCCCAAAAAAAGCGTTGGTCTCCCTTCCGGCTTCTTATCCTTCTAGTTCTAGCTGGCATCATTGGTGGACTCGTGGGGGGAACGATCGTCTTTGCGACCATCGAGCCGCAAATCTCAACTGTCGTTGTAGAACGTGAAATAATTGTCGAAACTGTAGGGGAACAAGCCCCGATCCAGCCCATTTCGATCGATATCAATACTGCCATCACCCAATCTGTCGGGACTGTTATTCCAGCGGTGGTGACGGTCGTAAGTCACTTCCCGCCCAGGACTACAGGGAACGGAGATACCGTCCAGCAAAGTGGTTCCGGATCGGGTTTTATCATTTCATTCAATGGGCATATCGTGACCAACAACCATGTGGTCGATGGTGCGGATCGCATCGAGGTAGTCCTTTTCGATGGCACCACACTCCCGGTGGAACTCATTGGTACGGAACCCTACGCCGATCTCGCCATTTTGTTTGCAAATACGAGCATGCCAGCGATCGCAGAATGGGGAAATTCAGATCTATTGAAACCTGGGGAAACCGTGATCGCCATCGGTTCACCTTTAGGAGACTTTACCAACACCGTCACCGTGGGGGTTGTCAGCGCGACTGAACGTACGCTGGAAATCACACAGGATTACTTTCTTGAGGGTCTTATTCAAACTGACGCCGCCATCAATCAAGGTAATTCTGGCGGACCTCTCATCAATCTTGATGGGAAGGTTATCGGGATAAATTCGTTGATCGTACGGGGAAACGGTGGAAGCAACATTGTCGCTGAGGGTTTGGGATTTGCAATCCCCAGCACCTTTTCCCGTGAAGTTGCCGATCAACTTATCAAGAAGGGTTTCTTCTCACGTCCATTTATGGGAATTCATTGGATATGGATCACTCCGGAACTGGCTGCCAGATACGAGATTCCTCTCGAAGAGGGTGTGTTGATTACCGATGTGGTCCCAGGTGGCCCCGCCGAACAAGCCGGGATTAATGAGGGTGATATCCTCACCTCCATCATGGGGCAGAAAATCGACGCATCACATCCATTTAGAAATGTACTCTTCGCTTATAGTCCAGGTGAAACCATCCAACTTGAGTTATTTCGAAATGGTCAGATCTTAGCACCCGATCTGGTGCTCGGAGAAATGCATCCTTCGTAATCTCGCCCTGCTCCCTATCAAAATCCTCAACATATAGATACATCTAAACTCTACCTGCTGACGTTTCCATCCATCAGGTTTTTTGCGATGAGCTTGAGGTAGTGCTAGAATTCCAAGCATATTCCTCCATCACATAAGACGGAGGGAGGATGCTCGTGATTGCAGCCGAGAGCAATGGTCAAGATCAATCTGAGTGAAATTCTCCTGCAAGCTGCCCATAATGATGTAATTCGGTTTGATCTGGTGACAGTGCCTGCTCTTCTTGCTACTACCAGATTCGTGCGAGATTCTGAATGATTTGATGAGTGAGAACACCGCAGCAAGCTGCGGGGCATCTTTCAAGGAAAAAGCGTTAATGGGGTTTTCCATCCCCATACTCCGCTTGCCATTCATCCCTGCGGCAAGCAAGAGGGTATTTAGCTTTTTCCCATAATCCGAAGACAACATCGGAGAACGAACCTGGAGCAAACACAGATCGACGCCACACTCAATGAAATCAGAGCCGCCCTCGAGGCAAATCGCATCGAGGATGCCATCATGTCCCTCACCCGCCTCCACCCTGCGGACCGTGCGGATGCATTCTCGGACCTCAAAGACCAGGAGCAGCTCACCCTTCTCCCAGAACTCGATATTGAACAAGCTGCAGATATCCTTGAAGAGCTAGAGGACGATGAGGCGGCCGATGTTGCCGAGTCACTCTCAACAGCGTATCTCGCAGACTTGCTCGATGCCATGGAACCGGATGAGGCCGCTGACGTGCTTGGCGATCTTTCCCCCGAGATGGCAGCAAACGCAATCGCAGAGATGGAGGGTGCGGAAGTTGTTATTCCACTCTTGAGCTACCCAGACGAGACCGCTGGCGGCTTGATGACGACTGCCTTGCTGAGCATTCCTCCTCACAAGACCGCCCATGAAGCGATTGAGATCATACGCTCAGAGACCCCCGGGTCGGACATACCCTATTACATATATGTCGTTGATGAAGATAAGAAGTTAATGGGTGTCGTCGGGCTCCGAGATCTCATCGTTGCCCAACCAGAGTCGGTAGTGAAGGATTTTATGGACTCTGGTGTTCGCTACGCAACGACCGAGATGGACCAGGAGGATGTGGCGCGTATGATGGTCCGGTATGACCTCGCCGCTCTTCCAGTCGTGAGCGATGACGGTGTCCTCTGGGGCGTGATCACCCACGATGACACCATGGAAGTTCTCGAAGAGGAGGCGACCGAAGATATCTACCGCCTGGCTAATGTATCTGATGCGGACCTCTCGATTGACAGCTCTATAGGTTTGAGTGTGAAACGGCGGCTCCCCTGGCTCTTTTTGAGTGCGCTCACTGCGCTGTTCGCGTCGTGGGTGATCACCCGCTTTGAATCTGTCATCGCCCAAGTTGCACTTCTGGCTGCATTTCTATCTGTGGTCGCCGGTCTAGGAGGGAATACTGCCACTCAGAGCCTTGCCATCATCGTTAGAGCCATCGCCCTAGGTGAAATAGAGTTTCGGCATGCCTTGAAAACAGTTTTAAAAGAATCCGCGATCGGTCTCATAGACGGAATCGCCGTCGGTCTTGTAGTTGGGATAGGGGTTTTTTTATGGACAGACAATTACATCATCGGCATCGTCTTATGCCTGGCCTTGATCGTGAACATGTTCGTGGCTGCATTCGTGGGGACCCTCGTCCCTCTGTTTCTTAAAGCCATCGGACAGGATCCCGCCCTGGCATCCTCCGTTGTCGTAACTGCAATCACAGATAGCGTAGGTTTTGCAGTTTTCCTCGGTATGGCTGCCTATGCATTGACGGTTTGGGGTTAATCAAATGTCAGCTTATGTCATTCTAAATCCTTATGCGGACCGCTGGAAAGCGAAAGAGAGACTCCCCGAGGTAATGCAAGCGCTCGAGGCGGCTGGCATCGATTATCACCTCGTTGAATCGGACGCCCCCAACCATGCCATCCAACTTGCTGCATCCGCATCAAGCGAGGGCTTCTCGCCCATCATAGCTGCCGGGGGTGATGGGACTATCAGTGAGGTTGTGAACGGGTTATACCAAGCCTCTGAAGGTATTCTCGGACCGTTTGGTGTCCTTCCCCTTGGGACAGCGAACGATCTTGTCGTGAACCTGGGTCTTCCTACGTCTCTTCATGAGGCAGCACAAGTGATCGCACAGGGACAAACACGTCGAATTGATCTCGGGAAGGTAAATGAATGGATTTTCGATAATAACTCTGCTATCGGGCTAGAGCCTGTCGTGACGATCTACAACATCCGCATGACATGGCTGAAGGGCGTTATCAGGTACCTCGTAGCCGCGTTAAGAGCCATCGGCGATAAGCGTGTTTGGCAGATGACCCTTGAGTGGGACGACGGGAGCTTCGAAGGTCCTGTCTCGCTTATCTCGGTTGGAAATTGTCCAATTACCGGAGGCATTTTTAAGATGGCCCCGGCCGCCGACCCGCAGGATGGCATGCTGACATTTGTGTACGGATACGCACCCACAAGACGCAAGTTGCTCAGTTTGCTCCCAAGAACAATAACGGGAGATTATGTGAATGATCCCGCCATCCACCAGATCCACACACGCCGCCTTGAGATCCACTGTTCACCAACAACCCCAATTCAGATTGATGGTGAGGTCCGCCATGAATCTCTAGACCACATCTCCTACTCGGTGCTTCCCGCCAAACTCGACATCCTGGCGCCATGACCCGGGTCTTAATCCTTAATGCGGATGACTATGGCCGCACCCCGGAAATCTCACGTGGGATCCGGCGCGCACATTTTCAAGGTATCGTTACAACCACAACAGTCATGATCAACATTCCGTCTGCCATCTCGGATGTCCAGACCGCACTCAAAAATACCCCCTCATTAGGCATGGGCGTGCATCTCAATTTAACTTACGGGAGACCTACAGTTCGGTCCGATCATGTATCGAGCCTGATTGGGGAGGATGGTTTTTTTCTCTCACGCGATCATCTTCTGAATAACCTCGATGCGGTCCTCAGCGACCATATTGAACTCGAGTGGCGAGCTCAAATCGAATCATTCCTGCAGGCAGGTGCGACTCTGGATCATCTCGACAGTCACCACCACATCGCAGCGTTGAGCGAAAAGACCTGGCAGATTCATCTTGATCTTTGCCAGGAATATAACTGCGCAACCCGCCCTCCCTTTCCTGTCGACATCAATGAGCAGGAGATCTCATTAATTTATCCACAGAAGTGTGTTGAGTTCGCATCATCAGGAGCAAATGCCATGATGGTGCGCCACGGTATCCGATCAGCCGATAATTTCTTTGCCAGCTTCTTCGGGGAATCAGCTTCTCTCAGACACGCTCTCGATCTGCTCTCAAATCTTCCAGATGGTGTCTCTGAACTGATGTGTCACCCTGGTTTCTCCGATGATGAACTGAGGTCTACAAGCGGTTACCATGAGACTCGCGATCTCGAGAGGGATATCCTCACCTCGGCAGCGCTTCAGGATTGTATTGAGAAGTACTCGATCATGCTCAGAACCTACCAAACCGCATGGACTTAAAACGAGACTCATTCCTCCAGATGTGCTTCCGGATGCTGTTTGGTCTCCTCTATACTTCCGCCGCCTGGTCTTATGACATCGTTGCATGGTTGAGCTCCGGGGGTGAATGGCAAACCTGGATTAAGACCGTACATATGAATTTTCCTGAAGGGCCGATATTAGAATTAGGACATGGACCCGGATATGTGCAAGTTGATCTTTACGAGGGGAAAAGGAATGCGTTCGGCGTAGATCCATCACGTCAGATGTCAGCGATGGCCAGTCGCAAATTGAGAGCCATCGGGGGTCCCATTAATTTGTGTCGAGGAAGAGCAGAGAGGCTTCCGTTCGAGTCTTCAATTTTTGGGACGCTAGTATCCACTTTCCCGAGCGAGTACATTTTCGACCCTGATACCCTCAGCGAAGCGTACCGCGTGCTGGGTCCCGAAGGTATACTCATCGTCGTCGCCTATGTGAAGATCACGGGAAATTCGATAATGGCCATAGTGCTTCGATGGGCATTTAGAATAACAGGACAGAGTAACGAAGGGGGCCAAATCCAGATACTCGAAAGATTTGAGGACGCTGGTTTCGATGCGCGCTTCGATGTCGTTCAAGTCAAACGAGCGCAGGTATTTCGTATCGTGGCTCTTAAAACACGCGGTCAAATTTCCGCTCCGAGATAGATAAAGTAAACTGACAAAGGGTGTTCATAATTTCGCCCATGGAGGGACCTAGTGAGACTCACGCAGAACGGCGATCTGGCCATGCTTCTCCTCGATCAAACAAAGCGCATGATTCTACGTCTGGAAGAGGGAAAATTATTACAAACGCACAAAGGTATGATCCAACACGATGACATCATCGGCATACCCTGGGGATCTGAGATCCTCAGCCATCTTGGAATCCCATTCACGATTGTCGAGCCCTCCTTGCGCGATGTTCTCCTGGAGATCCGAAGAAAAACGCAGATTATTTTTCCAAAAGATATCGGATATATCTTGCTGCGGTTATCGGTTGCGCCTGGAAAGCGTGTTGTCGAAGCCGGCTCTGGTTCCGGAGCGCTCACTACTGCATTCGCCTGGATGGTAGGAAGTACAGGCAAAGTCATTTCCTACGAACGACGGGAGGACATGCTTGCTCTCGCTAAAGAAAATCTCAACCTCATCGGACTAGCTGATAGGGTTGAGTTCCATCTTGCCGATATTTATGAAGGCATTGAAGAGGAAGATGTGGATGCATTCTTCCTGGATCTCCCCTTTCCGCAGAAGTACCTGGGCACCGTCAAAAACGCCCTGACCAACGGGGGTGTTCTCGGCTGCATCCTTCCCACGACAAATCAGGTGAGCGAACTACTCCTTGCATTGGAAAATCATGGATTTGGGATCATTGAAGTCGCCGAAATTATGCTGAGGTTCTATAAACCAGTCCCGGCTCGTCTGAGACCCACGGACAGGATGGTGTCGCATACCGGATACCTTGTGTTCGCGAGATCGATCGTGGGACCTGAGGCGCCATCAACATGATCCCGCCGCTATTCATCCACTCCCTAGTGAAGAACCCCGCAGCCTGCTGCTGGGTATCTTCCAAGGAAAACGCCCCCCCACCTTGTTATTCATCCCTGCAGCAATCATCAGGGTATTCTGGCTTTTTCCCATAGACCCGTCCAACGACGCTCCTCCAGATCACGCCGATTTTGTGCTTTGTCGATAAGCCCACATAATGGGCTCACACTGCAGCATCCGTCTGAATCTCAGAGATTTGAAACGACATAAAGGTTTTACAATATCAAAACTATCTGCCTGCTCAACGAGTATAATTTCAGGGTTCAGAGATGACTGATTTATTCGATCACTTACGCAAAAACCTTCAGAATCATTCCCCACAGGTACGCGCTGAATGGGATGCGCGCCCAGCCGCTGTCCTCATTCCAATTTATCAAGATGAGAATAAGGATTGGCACGTACTTTACACGCGCCGCACGGATGAGCTCGAAGAACACCGGGGGCAGGTGTCCTTTCCCGGGGGTCTGATCGAGGATGGGGATGACGATGCGCAGGGTGCTGCACTCCGAGAGGCATTCGAAGAGATCGGGATCCTGCCTGATGATGTGGAAATTCTCGGTGCGCTCGACTCCCTTCTCACGGTAACACAATTCCAGATCGCTCCCATCGTTGGGCGTATTGCCTGGCCATATCAATTTAACCTGAATAGGAGCGAGGTGGCGAAGGTTTTTGGTGTACCTATCAACTGGCTCTCTGATCCAGAGAACCTCGAAATCCAATACCGACAGGCCGTCGTCCCTGGCCGTGATATTCCCGTCTATTACTTCCGACCCTACCTGGGTGAGACGATCTGGGGTGCAACCGCCAGAATTACGCTCAATCTTCTCGAGCGTATCAGAGGATAAGAAGAGAGCGCTGTGCAGCACAGCGCTCTCCTGAAAAACCTATTTCTCGGTAGAGGGGTTCGAAGGACTACTCAGCAGGCTCCTCACCCGCATCTTCTTCGTCTGCCTCTTCGTCGACAGCTCGATCGATGACCTCGGGCTCCATGCCTTCTATCAATTCTTCTTCGATGACTTCCTCTTCTTCCTCTTCCTCTTCAATCTGGTAGGCTACTCGGGCGATAACATCTTCAGGCTCATTCAAGATCGAGACACCCTCAGCCATGCTGAGATCCCCAATCGTGATGGTTGAATCCATTTCCTCGAGCAGTCCTAAATCAACCGAAAGACGATCTGGCAAATCCATCGGAAGAGCTTCCACCTCGACTTCTAGGATCGCCTGCACTAATACAGCAGCAAGATCACGAACTGCGGGGGATTCACCAAGCAGCTCGATGGGGACCACTGCTTTGATGCGCACATCCAGGGCAACTTCAAGAAAATCAACGTGGATCGGTGTCCGACGAATAACATCCCGTTGAATCTCTTTGAGCAGCACCTTATGAGTTTCGCCATCTACGACAAGATCGACAAGCGTCGAGCCACCCAAGCGCGAGATGGTTCTCGAAACATCCTTCATCTCAAGCTGCAGAGCCATGGACTCTGTGCCCATTCCATACATGACGCCAGGAAGCCATCCTTCTCGCCGAAGCCTTTTTACCTTGCTCCCTCTTGCGGTTCTTTTCGAAGCATTCAGTTCAATTGCGTCCATCGTTCCTCCAGAGCGCCTCTCACCCAATTAGGATTACCCTCGCTCTTTTAGAAATTTTTCGGTGAGAGATATTATCTGTCTCCTCTAATTCTCTTCCCAACAAGAAATATCAGTCCAACTGTCATCCCGGCCACGAGACCAGCAAGGAGAGTACCACGTGTATCCAGTACCGTCTCTACGTCCCCATTCACCTGTCGAGAAAGCAAAATAAATGCAGTGCTATTCTGAATATCAGCATTTTGGACTATAGCAATGCCAATCCCAGTATTTTCAACCGTCGCAGTATCAGATATCAAAACACCCGTGTTCGATTCGTTCAAGGATATCGTCTGACCTTGAACAGCGAGTGCGCCCGATCGATTCATACCCACTACTTCCCCAGAAATCGATATAGCTCCCCCTTGAGCGATATCTACACCAGAAGCGATGATCCGATTTGCTCCCCCCTGATGGATGTTCACTTGATCCGCTTCAACGGTCTGGATCGCCCCACCGTCAAGGTGAATGACCTCTGCACGAATGTCTTCGTCGTTTGTCCGAATGTCTTCTTCGGTCGTTATCTTCTCATCTTGATCCATAAGCCCTCACAGGCACAAAAAAAGGGTAGGTGCCCACGTCCTGGGACCTTCCCCGACGTCCATAGATGGATTTTACCATTCTTCTCAAGTGCGTCAACCTTCCTGAAGATAAGTTCTCCACGCAATTCGGTCGATCCTCCTGATGCCCAAATCAGATGCTCCTATACATCCAGTTTGACCCTCCCTTCTATGCATGTTAAACTCAACGATTGGCTTCTTGCAGGTCATTTACAGGGATGACGGGTGATGAATATTAAGCGGACAATCACCATCTTAAGTGCATTACTTATCTTTAGCATCGGCATCCTCCTTGACGGCACATACGCCCAAGCGCAGGCGCCCGGATATGTCGATATCATTCGACCATCTGGGGGATCTGCGGTATTTGGCATTACTACGATTGAGGGCTCTGCATCCCATCCCGCTTTCGTATCGTATGATCTGTCATTCGCTTATCCCGACGATCCAACAGATACCTGGTTTGTAATAGGGGATTCAATATTTTCGCCGGTCGAAGATGGGGTTCTTGGTATCTGGGACACGAGTGGTATTACGGATGGCGAGTATCGTCTTCGATTGCGCGTACATCTTGATAACGAGATTATTGTCGAATACCTTGTTGAAGGCATCCGAATTAGGAATTCCCGTGCGATAGAGACACAGACACCCTCATCTCAGGCGGCAGTGCAGTCCCCCACTCCTCCTGAACCTACCCGGACGCCAAGACCTACGCCCATACCGCCCCCGTCGGAGGATCGCAATCCAACCGGGAAAGTTTTTTTCATCAGCTTCATTCTAGGAGCGGTAGGTTTAACAGTTGCTGGAATCTACATCTATTCACGACAACGTCTGAGACAGCATTGGGGTACGGTGCAAATGAGGAGAGTTCTCAGGGGGCGCAACCGTCAACACCGCGCTGGACGACGTCGATGAACTTGAACGGGCGATCAACTTCTCCATTCCTCATTGTTGGACTGGGGAATCCCGGCCGTGAATACCGCGATAGCCGACATAATATTGGCTTCATGGTTGCGGACAACCTCACCCAGAAGTTCGACGTCGCTTTCTCGCGACGTCAGGCTGATGCCTTAGTTACAGATTGGAAATCCGGAGACGAGAAGATAATTTTCGCCAAACCACAAACCTACATGAATCTTTCCGGCAGGTCAGTTTCAACTCTCCTTCGCTACTATCGAATCGATTTCGCTCGTTGTTTGATCATTTATGATGACCTGGATCTCTCTCTGGGATCTATACGTATTCGATCGGAAGGTGGATCCGGAGGACACAAGGGGATGAAGTCCATCATAGAAGTGTTAGCGACGAACGAGGTGCCAAGAATGCGGCTCGGAATTGGTCGGCCTGCCGGGAGCACCGATCCGGCCGAATTTGTGCTCGATACATTTTCAGCGGACGAAGTGGAAATCGTGAGCATCACCCTCTCCCGGGCCACGGATTGCGCAATTACCTTCATTCGAGAGGGCATCGAGGCGGCCATGAATGATTGCAACCCTGCGCAGGAAGCCTGATGGATATCTCAAGGCTTTTAGGGGAAATTCGAAGGTTACCTGAATATCATCAGTTGTTGGAGGGCATTTCTGAAAGGAGCCTTGGGACGGCAGCATCGCTGTCGCGCGCCTCCCGGCCAGCTGTTGCAGCCGCTCTAGCTCACGATCTCGATCGCCCCATCCTTTACCTGGTCTCCAGAGCCGACCGAGCATTAAGTCTGCGAGAAGAATTCAAATCCTGGTCACCTTCACTATCCATCCTCAATTTTCCGGATCCTGAGCCGCTGTTCTATGAGCAGGCAGCCTGGAGCCTCCGCACAAGAGGAGCTAGAGCGAGCGTACTGGGTATGTTGGCACGGGAATGTCACACACCCAATGGAGATGAAACCCATAAACGACAGCCCGCGATCATCCTCAGTACGGCACGCGGCGCAATGACGCGCACACTTTCCAGGGATCAGCTGGGTGCCCACACGCACAATTTACACGTTGGTCATAAACACGAATTCGAATCCCTGGTCAGAGCGCTGGTATCGAACGGCTATAGCCATTCGAACATTGTGACCTCCCCGGGGGAATTCAGTCGTAGGGGCGGAATTATCGACGTGTGGCCTACGACGGAAAAAGACCCTGTGCGTCTTGAATTCTTCGGCGATGAGATTGACTCCATGCGAAGCTTCGATCCCTCGAGTCAACGTTCAATCTCTGAACGAATCGATCTTTGCATCTCTCCTGCGCGGGAAGGTTTACCCGACATGATCCAGGATGCATGGCTGGAATGGCTTGTCGAACCTTCTCTTGACGGAATCAACGCCTCTGATCAGAACCTTGAGTATTTTCTGCCTCTCATGAATCCAAGCCCTACGGGCCTGATCGATCACCTTCCAGACCATGCCCTCATTCTCTATGAGGACAGGGCTGTGTTTGAGAGTGTGATTGAAGAGATTGAGCTCCAAGCAATTCAAACCAAGAAAGATCTGGACAACGGCCTCCGTACATCATCGCATTACCCACTCCCCTACCTTACCTTGAGCGAAGTCACGGAGGCTATTTCTTCCCATCCCTATCTCGATATGGGGTTCGGATTAGAGAAAATCGAGGTGTTGGGAGTGGATTTCTCGGAGCGTTTCACACCCGGCCCCAGGTTCGGGGGACAGCTCGATCCTATTACAGAATTCATTCTGGATAACCGTATCGCACACGAGACAGTTGTGGTTGTCAGCCGCCAGGCTCAGAGATTGGCTGAACTCTGGTCTGAAGTCGACGATTCGACGAGTGTGACTGATTCCTTGCCTGATGAACTGCTCCCTGGCGATGTCTATTTTCTTCAAGGTCCATTGGCAGAAGGCTGGACCCTGAATCTCGAGGAAGGCAGCCGCTTGCATTTGCTCACCGATGCAGAGCTGTTTGGGTGGTCGCGGCCAAAACCCCGCCGGAGAACACGACCACATGCCAGGACGCCGGAAGATGAATACTCAGATCTCAAGGGTGGGGACGTCGTCGTTCATGTCGACTATGGAATCGGAAAGTTCGTCGGCCTGGTCCAACGCACATTAGGAAATGTTCGTAGGGAATACCTTCTGGTGGAGTATAGGGATGGAGATGAGCTCTTTGTACCCATCCATCAAGCAGATCGACTGACGCGATATATCGGGGCTGAGGGCCGGACGCCCTCCTATTCTCGACTTGGAGGTCGAGAGTGGGAGAGGACGAAGAAGAAAATCAGCGAAGCCGTCGAGGTTGTTGCAAAAGATCTACTAGAGCTATATGCAGCCCGGCAAACTGTGTCAGGAATTGCCTTCCCCCCTGACACACCCTGGCAGCAGGAACTTGAATCATCCTTTCCATACGCCGAGACCGACGATCAGATCATCGCCCTCAACGATGTTAAGCGGGACATGGAAAGACCGATGCCAATGGATCGGCTTATCTGTGGTGATGTTGGGTACGGCAAAACGGAAGTGGCCGTTCGTGCGGCTTTTAAGGCAGCTATGGGTTCCAAGCAAGTGGGCATGCTTGTTCCGACCACCGTCCTGGCACAGCAGCACTACCAAACATTTAAACGAAGGCTCACTGCATTCCCAGTCGAAGTCGAGATGCTCTCACGTTTCCGGACACCTTCGGAGTCGCGGGGAATTTTGAGACGACTGGCCGTTGGTGAAATCGACATAATCATTGGGACTCACCGCCTGCTCCAATCAGATGTAGTCTTCAAAGATCTTGGCCTGTTGATTGTGGACGAAGAGCAGCGTTTTGGTGTCACCCATAAGGAATTTCTCAAGAAAATGAGAACACAAGTCGATGTTCTCACGCTTACGGCTACACCTATTCCCAGAACTCTCTACATGGCGATCACTGGAGTGCGTGACATCTCAACCATTAGTACACCTCCTGAGGAGCGCCTTCCAGTAAAGACGTATGTTGGAACGTACAATCCCAGAGTTGTAAGATCGGCAGTCCTACGTGAGATGGAACGTGGCGGGCAGGTTTTTTTCGTCCATAACCGAGTACAAACCATAGAAACCATCCGGAAGAGACTAGAGGATCTCATCCCGGAGGCGACATTTGTGGTTGCACATGGACAGATGCGGGAACAGGAGCTTTCTGCCGTGATGAATGAGTTCACTTCAGGAGAAGTGGATGTCCTCGTCAGCACCTCCATCATTGAATCCGGTCTTGATATCCCAAACGCAAATACGCTCATCGTCGATAGAGCCGACCGTTTTGGACTGGCTCAGTTGTATCAGCTTCGCGGAAGAGTGGGCCGAGCAGCCATCCAGGCTTATGCCTACTTCTTCAGGTATACGCGCGGGCGCACTACGGAGGAAGCCTTTCAGCGTCTCGAGACCATCGCTGAACACAGTCAGCTAGGCGCTGGCTATTCGATCGCGATGCGCGATCTCGAGATGAGAGGCGCCGGCGATATTCTGGGCACAAGGCAACATGGACATATTTCCGCAGTTGGGTTTCATCTGTATACCAGACTGCTCGCACACGCCGTCCGCCGCCTCAGGGAGCGTCATGATATGAAAACTCCCGCAGGTTTACTGGTCATGGAAGACCTCCCCCCAGCGTCGATCGAGTTACCCCTTGCTGCGGCAATTCCGGAAGAATATGTTCCAGAAAGAAACCTTCGCCTCCAGCTTTATCGGCGTCTCGCAGGAATCCGTTCTATCGATGAGTTACGCTCTTTCGAAGCCGAGCTTGGTGACCGTTTTGGACCACCTCCCGTTGAGGTTGGCAATCTCATCTACTTAGTTCAGATCAAAATACTGGCGATGAGAGCGGGGGTTGACTCGGTCACCACCGAGAATGGAAAGATACTTATTAGAGCACCGAGTAAGGATTATGAAAGCCCCGACAGGTCATATGGGAAAGATATTTATCGAAGCAAACGAGGGTATTGGATTCCTAGCGAGGGGGAAATTGAATGGAAAGTGCGTTTGCAGGAGTTGCTTAATAAATTATCTAACGGCTCACCCGATCTCGAAGGCTGAATGTTTTAACCCTCCCTGACCGAGATCCCACATTCACACATCGCCGCGATATTGTAAAAACACCGTAATGTAAGGAACACCCCCGATATATTCAAAGCCGACAACCCAAGTTTGCCAATCAAATTGATTCCCATCTTCAGGCGCAGGGAGGTGGAATGCAACGTAATTAAGGGACGAGTACTCACTTGGCCAAATCGCCTCACGTGAAGTCGTACCAATGGGAAGGACATTACAGACCGGATCTTGCTCCGCCTGCAGCGCTTCGGCTAACGAGGGATAGAGGATATCCTTGAATGAGCCAAGTATCTGGAAATCACCGCCGCTCAATACACCCCAATCTATCTCATGATAGTCCTGGAACAACGTTTGAATTGAATCTTGCGGGATAATGACCTCGGGATTCCACCAGTCATGTCTTATGACCAAACCTCTCGAGGGATTAATACCGTGAGCAAGTAATATTCCGTCCTCACTCTCAAAAGCATCCTTTAATTCCTGCAATCGTATCGACACCTGGGGATCATCACAGAAGATCGGCGATTCAACATTTTCGGTCAGGTTCCATGCGTTAACCCAGCCGGGGTCGTCCCCCATGACCGTAATCTCCACCCATAACGAGCTCCCCAATGCAGTTGAATTACCTGTGAGTTGTATCCCTTCCTGATCGTGAGGCAGTTCATCCATGAGATTCCCGGCGATTCCAGCCGGATTGTAAACCTTCAATTTTTCCTCAAGAGGAAGCCAAACGACGGCATACCCGCCCTCAGTCTCAAGGGGGCTCGCGTCCAAGTCTTGTAGAGTGAATGCCGTCGCGGTGAGGGCCGTCTGGTCACTGTTGAAGGGTATGGCTGTTCGTGTACAAGCCGAGAGGACGAGCAGCAAAGCTAGAGAACCACTCATCAATAGAGGAAATAATTGAGATCGGGTCATGCGTCACATTCTTAAATGCGATAAGAGATGGAGATATCTCAAACCGGGAGCCTTAAGCTGAGGGTTGAACAGGGTTATCCCTCGTCCCCTTCGAGCGTCCTGCCGAGCGACGTCGCGGCGCCTGAACCTCCGGCACGAGGGCCAGGTCAAGCACCTCACGCATGGTTTGTACCATTTGAATATCAATCGAATTTTTCGCCTGACGGGGTATTTTTAAAAGATCCTTGTCATTCTTGGCCGGGATGATAACACACTTCAAACCAAGTCTATAAGCAGCATGGATTTTCTCCCGTACACCCCCTATCGCAAGTACCCGCCCGCGAAGCGTAATTTCACCACTCATTCCCACATCTTTCCGTACAGCTCGCCCGGTCATCACAGAAGCCAGAGCAGTTGCCATTGTGATGCCCGCGCTGGGGCCATCCTTTGGAATTGCACCCTCTGGTACGTGGATGTGAATATCCATCTTCTCAAAAAGTTCCACATCGATCTTGAGCTCATCTACTAGAGATTTCACATAGGAGAGCGCTGCATGCGCAGATTCCTGCATGACCTCGCCAATGTGCCCGGTAATTTGCAGACCACCTTTTCCTTCCACGAGCAGAGCTTCGACGGATATCGTATCGCCGCCATTCTCGGTCCATGCAAGCCCAGTTGCCAAACCTACTTGGTCTTCCTGTTCCATCTCATGTGGAATAATCTGGGGAGGACCAATAATCTTCGCAAGCATACTGGGTGTAATCCGTCGGTAAACTTTTTTCCCCTCGGCTTTCTGCCTGGCAATCCTTCTACAGAGCTTGCCGATCTCACGTTCTAGATTCCGCACGCCAGATTCCCATGTGTACTCCCGGATGATGTGATGGAGTGTCTGTTCCGTGATTGAAAGCTCATCCGGAGATAACCCATTTTGTTCAAGCTGTCGACTGACAAGATATTTTTGCGCGATGACGACCTTCTCCTCTTCAATGTAGCCTGGAAACTCAATGACCTCCAGTCTATCGAGCAACGCTGGGGGGATCGAATCTAGTGTGTTCGCAGTAGTGATGAACATAACAGATGAGAGATCATATGGGATCTCAAGATAGTGATCGGAGAATGTATTATTTTGCTCCGGGTCCAGAACTTCAAGAAGTGCAGATGCTGGATCACCACGAAAATCTTGACCCAACTTGTCAATCTCATCAAGCATGAAAAGTGGATTTATAATTCCTCCCCGCCTCATCGCTTGAATGATTCTACCCGGGAGCGCTCCAATGTACGTCCTGCGATGACCGCGAATCTCGGCCTCGTCCCTGATACCGCCGAGAGAATGACGGATGAATTTCCTGCCCAACGCGTCTGAAATCGACTTGCCCAACGATGTTTTTCCCGTCCCTGGGGGACCGACAAAACACAGGATGGGTTGGCGATGCTTTTCGGGGGCTAAACTTCTTACGGCTATGTACTCAAGAATTCGATCCTTCGCCTCGGACAATGCGTAGTGTTGACTCTCCAGTACACCTATAGCATGACCGAGGTCCAAATTATCGACAGTCGCCGCCGTCCAAGGAAGCTCGGTCAACCAGTCTAAATAGGTTCGGATGATGCCTACTTCTGGTGACATCGGCGGCATCTGGCTCAATCTCTGCAATTCCTTCATTGCACGTGCTTCAACATCCTCTGGCAGGTTTAAGTGCTCTACCCGCTCTCGTAACTCATGAATCTCTTGAGACCAGATATCGCCTTCCCCGAGTTCGGCTTGAATGGCCTTCATCTGTTCTCGCAGGTACACCTCCCTCTGAGAGCGGTCGACCTCGTTTTGAACCTTTGAATAAATTTGGTTTTCAAGTTCAAGGACGTCCAACTCTCGGCCAAGCAGGACGCTGATCTGTTGTAATCTTGTAATTGGATCGAATACCTCAAGAATGACCTGTCGTTCAGAAAGTGAAATGTCAAGCGCTGAGGCGATTAAGTCCGCAAGCCATCCCGACTCTTCGATGTTCATCGCATAAAGATACACTTCTTCGGGAAGTGATCGATTCAATTCCACACACTTCTCAAAAAGGGTTTGTACCGCTCGCATGAGCGCTACGGTTTCTTTATTTGTATCAGCAGATTCTTCGATAGGTCGGGCACGCACTCGAATGTAGGGGCGTTCCTGAGTTACCTCGACGATTTCGACTCTCCTCCTGCCATGAGTCATCAACGAAATTGATCCATCGGGAATTCGCATTATCCGACCGACTGCAATCTCTGTCCCTACGGCATAAAGATCGTCCGGTGTGGGAGATTCAAGATCAGGATCTAATTGCGCAATCGAGATCATCGTGGATCCTGAACGAACCGTGTCTTCAACTGCAGCCAATGTTGGGGCATGAGCAACGAAGAGCGGAGTGAGCAAATTAGGGAAGAGGACAATATCACGAAGCGGCAGAACTGCGCATTCGATCAACCCTTCATCATCTTCAACACCATCGCGGATCTCATACAGTTCTTCAGCTCTACGATTAATTGTGTCTCCAATATCAGAGGGGATCGTCGGCCAACGCCCATAGATTGTGCTCATAAGCTCCATCATTCCTTCCTGCCGCCTCGAGAGTTATTTGACATCTCCCAAGATGCAAGAATCTCTCCAACAACGAACACGCTGCCGGTTGCAAGGATAACATCATCAATGCGTGCTGCACCGAGTGCAGCCTCAAGTGCTTTCGATACGGGTTCAACCGATTCTACCTGCAATCCATGTTGATGGGCGATGGAGGCTAGAAACTCGGGTTTCTCTGCACGCTGGTGTTCAGAACGAGTTACGATGAGACGATCCACCCGAGGCAGCAACTCGTCGAGCATGCCCTGGATGTCCTTATCCTCCGATGCGCCGAAGATTAAAATAACGGGTTGGCCCGGGAAATAATCGTCGAGTGCAATTCGCAGCTTGAGCGCCGAGTCACGATTGTGAGCCGCATCCACTACAACAGCTGGCTTGTGCGAAATAATCTGAAACCTTCCAGGCCACGAAACGTTATTAAATCCATCCCTAATCGCTGCCTCAGAAATTGAGAGACCGTTTTTTGAGGCTTCTTTAATCGCCGCATACGCGGTGGCTGCATTCGTAATTTGATGATACCCCAACAACGGGAGCTCATACCTGGGTGGCACCCACTCTTCACTTCCGGCAGATTCCACGAAGGCATCCATCCGGGATTGTTCTTCGGAAGACCAGATATACACAACCTGACCATCAAGGCCTCTGCTTCCTGAAGAAAACAACCAGTCCTTTCCCACACGAATGATTGGGGAAGATCTCTCCTCGGCGATACTCGCAACGACAAGTTCGGCTTCGATCTGCTGAGGCGATAACACAATCGGGATACCGGGCTTGATAATTCCAGCCTTCTCGCGTGCGATGTCCGACAAGCTGTCCCCGAGGAGATGCATGTGATCGTAGGAAAGCGTGGTAATCACACTCACCAATGGGGAAAGCACATTGGTTGCATCCAATCGTCCTCCGAGCCCAACTTCGATCACAGCACAATCTGCATCCTGTTGTGCAAAGAAGAGAAAAGCCATCGAGGTGAGAATTTCAAAAACTGTAAGCCCTGGGAAAGAATCTATGTGAGGTTTTAGGTCCTCAATCACGGCAACAAATTCATCATCGGAAATCGGCCCCCCATCCATCTGAAAGCGTTCATTCAATGTCACGAGGTGAGGCGAGGTGTATAAGCCTGTCCGATAGCCGGCCTCATGGAGAATCGATGCCGTCATTGCTGAGACGGAACCCTTACCCTTCGTCCCGGCGACGTGAAAAGTCTTGAAATTTTCCTGAGGATCGCCGATACTATGCAGCAGATCTTTGACCCGTTGAAGTTCAAAAACTTCCGCGGAATAGCGGTAGCTTCGTTCGACGCTGAAATCAGCGAAACTATACAAAAAATCTACTGCGCCTTGAAATGAATCTCCAGACATAAGGGAGCAATTGTAATATTCGTCCTGAAATGGCACAAGATGAAGCTCACTTGCATCTGGTTTTCATTCGCGCTAATATGGTCCAAACAGTGGACAAATAAGGAGTTGGAAGAGAGAAGAGGAGGTGGGATTATTTGATCGACGAGCATTTATATAAGCATCAGAAGGTTCAATAAGTAATCGATCTAGTTATCCCGTGTTAAAATTTTCCGAGGAGGAAAAAGTACCATGCATAAGAACCGTTTATATCTTTTAGCCGTAGTCGGCATTCTGCTCATCGGCGCACTTGCGCTGGGAGCATGTGGCGGCGAAGCAGAATTGGGAACCGAGGAAAACCCCATCGTTTGGGCATTCGTCCCTTCTGGTGAAACTGAGCGCGTTTCGGCTGGCGCAGAAGCAGTCGCGGACTTGATCTTTGAGGAGACCGGCCTCTACGTGGACACTTTCGTGGCCACGGAGTATGCCGGCGTGATCGAAGCGATGTGCGCTGATCCACCCAAGGCTCACATCGGCTCGCTGGCGACCTTCGCCTACATCCTCGCGTCGGATCAAGGATGTGCCGAAGCCGAACTCGTCGCTGCTCGTTTTGGCAGCCCGAGCTACAACGGGCAGATTTTCGTCCATGCCGACAGCGCATACGAGACACTCGCAGATTTGGATGGCGTTTCCTTCTGCAGAGCCGACGCACTCAGCACGAGCGGCTGGATCATCCCCAGCATCGACCTCGCTGCCGCTGGCGTGACGGTCGAACCCGTTGATGCAGGCTCCCATGATGCTTCCGTCGCCGGTGTGTACAACGGTGACTGCGAGGCAGGGTCATCCTACGTCGATGCACGCACAACCATCGAAGATGAGCATCCCGATGTCCTGGATGTTGTAAGAGTCATCCATCAATCTGTGGCCATCCCGAATGATGGCGTTCAGTATACGTCGGCGATATCTCGCGAAATGCGCGACGTGTTGAACACCGCGATACTGGCCATCATAGGAACCGAAGCAGGCGAGGAGGCATTTAATACAGCTTACAGCTGGAACGCCCTCGAGCTGCATGATGACACGTTCTATGATCCATTCCGACAGCTGCTCGACGCGGCCGGTATCAACGCAGCCGATCTCCAGTAATCGTTCTTGGAGTTGATGCACTAAGAAAGAATGTTAAGTGTGGGGGGACAAGCTACTTGTCCCCCCATTTTTTTTCGTAGGAGTGCCCGATGCTCGAAATACGTAACCTCACGAAGGTCTATGACGATGGCACGGTGGCGCTTAGAAATGTCAGCTTCACTGTGCCCGATGGGGAATTCCTGGTTGTGATTGGGCTCAGTGGCTCTGGCAAATCCACTTTACTCCGCTGTATAAATCGACTCATCGACCCTACAGAGGGTGAGATTCTCTGGGATGGGGAGGATCTCGCACTTCTGAAGGGATCAGAATTGAGGAAAGCGAGACGTCGCATCGGGATGATCTTCCAATTGTTTAACCTCGTAAATCGGTCCTCGGTGCTGACGAACGTGCTCGCGGGGAGACTTGGCTATACAAAATCGTGGCACAGCCTCATGAACCGATTTTCAGCCGAAGATATGGAAAAAGCGATGAACGCCCTCGAGAGGTTGGGGATCACTGATCAAGCTTACAAACGAGCCGATGAACTCAGCGGGGGTCAGCAGCAGCGAGTTGGCATCGCCAGAGCGCTTATGCAGGAACCCGATATGATCCTGGCTGACGAACCCGTTGCCAGCCTCGATCCGGTTTTTGCGCACTCCATCTTAGAACACCTGGAAAAGCTGAACCAGGAGGAGAAAATCACCATAATCTGTAGTCTACATTATCTCGACCTTGTCCAGCGGTACTCAAGCAGCGTCATCGGCTTACGTGATGGCGAAGTTGTGTACCACGGTACAAAAGCGGAGATCCAGGCGATGACGGACGAAGAATTCAAAGAGATCTATGGCGAGGAAGCCATCCGCGTTGGACAGGGGCTCGAAGGAGATTTGACCTCAGGAGGTGAGCAATGAGTGGCCCTCCGGTAATGCGTAAAGAAGGTCAGCGCGGAAGTCTCATACCACCATTCCTCGCCTTCCTTGTGTCGTTCTTCGGGCCAGGTATTGGGCATATGCTCGCAGGGGCATTCGGACGAGGACTACTGCTCTTCATGAGCTTCGCGACGATAATCGGTCTCCAACTAATGCGCATTAATGAAATTGCGCGACGCCAAATCTTGTTTTCAGACAAAATCTTAAAAACATATCAGCTCGAGCCGATATTAGCTGGCGTAGCCATCCTCACATTGCTGCTCTGGCTGTGGATTGCGATCGATGCCTACAGGGTAGCTAAACGAAAAACTCGTGGCTCTCTCTTGCTCTTTATCCTTGTGCTTCTTCTTTTCTTTGGTATGGGATGGCAGATCGGACAAATTGACCTCTATAAATTCGGGACCGAAGTAACCAAAGCCGGGCCACGTCTGATGCAGATCATGTGGCCGTGGGAACGAGCGATCTCGCGCGAAGAACAGATTATCTCTGCGGCTGCACCTGTGCAGGTTCCCTGTACGGAGACACTTCCTCCGGTTCCAGAAGAAGTGTCCGGAGAACCCTACCTGTCGATCGAGCCTCAATGTGGCGAACTCTCTGAACAAGATGGCACACCAGGGACCTCGCTTGTTATCCGCGGCACTTCATTCCTGCCGAATACCGAGACCGAAATCTGGTGGGCGGATCCACTTATTAACGAATTTCGCCACCGTCACGAAGGGGAGTACCTGATCTTGACGACGGACGAGAATGGTGACTTTACATTCGAGATCATCATGCCCTACCGTCTTGTACCTGATAGTGCTGTTGGGGCCCAGAAATGGACAGTACAGGCACGCCAACTCGGCTCGGAAGGTGATGCAGCCTTAAGTAAGGAATTCCTGCTGGTGGTCTCAAAGATGATCGAGACCATCTTCCTTGGAATGATGGCAACTTTCTTCGGCATCATCTTCGCACTCCCGATCAGCTTCCTGGCAGCACGCAATCTTATGTCGGCGAATTGGGTTACGCTGGGGATCTACTATGTAGTTCGTACGATCTTAAATATCGTCCGGTCTATCGAGCCGCTGATCTGGGCCGTGATTGCTGTTGCCGTCGTGGGTCTGGGACCATTCGCGGGTATTGTTGCACTGACGCTGCATTCAATTGCTGCTTTGGGCAAGCTGTACTCGGAAGCTATCGAATCAATCGATCGGGGTCCTATCGAGGCGATCCACGCTACGGGCGCGACATGGCTGCAGACAGTTGTCTACGCCGTAGTCCCACAGATCATCCCCTCATTTGTCTCGTTCACAATTTACAGATGGGATATTAACATCCGCATGTCCACCATCATCGGTCTTGTGGGTGGCGGCGGTATCGGCTTCCTGCTCATTCAGTGGATGCGACTGTTGGATTTCAAGGCTGCCGGTCTTGCCGTGTGGTTCATCGTAATCACGGTTACGACGCTCGATTTCGTCAGTGCAGAAATTCGCCGACGATTCGTCTAAAGTGGTTTAAGGAAGGTTTGTGGATAAATTATCCTTGCCCGTGTTATTGCTGAATGCAAACTACGAACCATTGAATGTTTGTGCGACGCGTCGAGCCATCACTCTTTATCTCTCGGGTAAAGCGGAGATGCTGCTCAACGGGCGAGGATACATCTACACAGTCCGAGAAGCCCTGCCCCAACCCTCTGTGATCCGCCTGGGATATATGGTCAAACGCCCAAGACCACGCGTCCGTCTAACCAAGAAAGAGATTTTCCGGAGGGATGGTTTTACCTGTCAATACTGCGGAAAATCGTACAAACATCTAACGATCGACCACGTTGTTCCGCGTCACCTTGGTGGAGCTCATGAGTGGAGCAACCTCGTAACTGCTTGTCCTCCGTGCAATATGAAAAAAGGCGGAAGAATGCTCCACAAGGTAAACATGAGCTTGCGGCGTAGGCCTGAAGAACCTAAGGCAACTGCAAAATACCTGTATGGCAATTATCTTGCGAAGTACGAGGAGTGGGAACCGTTCCTAACCGGATGGTAACAGGTTAGATTAAATAGACTCGAGCAAGGCACACAATCCCCCGGATACCGTGCTGTATCCACCCGATAAAATCGGAATTGGAGCGTTTGCGACTTCAATCGCGAGCGCTCTGATTTCTTCATCCTGGATTTGATCGACCCATCCTAAATCCAGTGCAAAACGGACTTCATCTGGGGGCCACAAGCCTGTCGCAGCCATCCACACCCTTGTATCCCAGAAGGCGCCATCCACCATGGATGCGAGACGTGCTACAAACTCCTCGGGCCCCAACTCGACCAGCATCTGACCGATGAAGGATTGCACTTCTCCATGAGCCATTCGCTGGCTCGATATCATCCCTCGTTCCTCTGAAAATACCCGACACCAGATCTGGGTTCTGCGCTCGAGTTCTACCCACGCGTAGGAAGGAACCCGCCCAATAAGTGCTATGCTGGATGCTGGAGTCCGCAGGATATCTCTTATCGCGTCTACGCGGGCGAGAGCCTCAACGGGAGCATCCTCGAGGTATGTGCCTAACGCGTTCCCGAGGTTGGGATGACGCTTTATCATCAAGAGATCCAGGGGTGTATCGATGTCAAGCCTGGTCATGGCTTGCGGAGAGGCAGCTTCCACTTCGATTCCCCCTTCATGCGCCAGGACCCAACCGAGGGAATTGTCCGTGGGGATTCTCTCTCTTAATTCCGGAATGTGTTTGGTGTCGTTAAGAATCATCCAATCTGTGGAGTGATAATTATTAACATATGCGTAAGGGCTTGATGCGCCCGACGCTTTTTTGTAGGCTCCATCGAGGAATTCCGTTGAAATCAATGGGGCTGATCCACCACCAAAATATGCTAGCGATGACAGATCCTGTTTTTCGATGATTTCGACCAGCGCGTGCCCAAAATGGAATGGATGAGCGTCCAATGGGATTGTGCATAATCCCAAAGTAGCGAATATCTCCTCGTCGACTGCATCCCCAAATACGCCATATATTGGATCGGCAACCTCAATCTCCCTCAATCGACTCAGGAGGTCAATGGCAGCATGCCGCCTGCCTTCTGCAACAAACTTTACTGCGGGAGAAGTGCCGCCCGGCGGCAGCATGATGAGCGTCGGAATTATCGAATTCATAATGAATGGGCAGTATGTCTATGCGCAACCCGAGCTAGGGAAGGCTCGCTGGTTGCATTATGCGATTTCTGTTTCAATAAGTCCTAATGTGCCATCACGACGTCGGTAAAGAACGTTTACATCATTGTTATTGGCGTTTAGGAAAACGAAGAAATCTGCATGACCGAGCAGGTCCATCTGTTCAATAGCTTCTTGTTCGTCCATCGGTAATAACAAGTGTCGCTTTCTCCTCGCTATTCGGATCTCTTGTTCATTTTCATCGATCTCCACGTCGGGGATATCGGGAGCGACTTCAGCCGCCGATCGGCCATCACCACGAGCTTTCCAACGTCGGCCTTTATACCGATCAATCTGCCGGTGGAGTTTATCGATGACGAGATCTACAGAGGCAAACATATCTTCAGTTCGATCCTCAGCTCTCAATAACACGCCCTTCCCCATCACTGTGACTTGGGCAACCTGGCGATCTTGCGCACTTCGAGCCGATTTTGCGTAGGTCAGATCAACCTTGGCTTCTTCCAATGTGTCGAGATATCGATCTAGCTTCCCAACTTTCTTAACGACGTAATCCTGTAATCGTTCACTCAATTCCATATCTTTCACATTGATCTCAACTTGAATGGTCATTGGGCCTCCCCTTCTATGAGATTTGGATTTCTTCCGCCAATCTTCTGCAAGACCAACGGCGAGTGCGTATATGCGTCTTGCGCCCGCTTGTTCAGCTGCTTGAGCACATGCAATCGTGGTCGCACCAGTCGTAACGAGATCATCCACAAGAAGGATGTTTTTATCGTGCAAGGCGCTCTTATTACCTTGAATTGCATCCTGAACATTAATTCTTCTTTGCGTTGGGTTGAGACCTACTTGAGAACCCGTTTCTCTGATGCGCATAAGCCCATCGGGTAGGTATTGGATCCCAAGTTCCTCGGCCACGCTGCAAGCAATGAGCCCAGCTTGATTATACCCGCGCTGTCTATGCCTTTTCGCACTCAGTGGCACCGGAACCACCAGATGAGCATGCCAGGCTTCACGTCGATAGACATTCGTTAACCACGAAGCCATCACATTAGCTAGCTCCTTGTTTGGGCGGTATTTTAAGTGGAGGATGGCCGAAGAGAGTGGAGGTGCGTACTTTGCAAAGACACGGACGAGAAGGTTGATCTCGAGTGAATCACACGCCTCGCAATCGTTATCGCTTGTGGCAGGCAATCCACATCTTGTACATCTTTTACGTGAAACGGGCTGCAGTTTGTAATTACACGCAGGCCACCAGGCGGTGCCCCTCAGGCCACAACCCCCACAGCGCAAAGGGAAGATTGTCTTGAAACCCAACTCGATCAGGCGCTTTGGCCATCGCGAGATGGGATGAGTCAAGCGCTCAATCACCGGGCTCCTCCCGGAATTAGCTTGGATCCTTTGCCTTGCTACCCGTTAGAACAGACCCATCATCGCTGGTGAGGTTATCAATAACAACGCGGCCGGGCCGAGTAGAACCAGCAGAATGGATGGGAAGATGAGTAGGGCGATTGGAAAAATCATCTTGATAGGTGCTTTATGCGCCTCTTCTTCCGCCATCTGACGTCGGCGCACTCTCATCTGATCGGCTTGAATACGGAGAACTTTTGCCATGCTTACACCAAGCTGCTCTGACTGGATCACAGCGGCCACGAAGCTCGTAAGCTCCGAGACACCAAGGCGGTCAGCCATATCCCGCAAAGCCTCCCGGCGTAATTTCCCCAGTCGAACTTCTTGAAGCACTCGGCCGAATTCAAGTGCAAGATCGTTGTCCCACTTTTCGTTCACTTTACCCATCGCAGCGTCAAAACCTAAACCTGCTTCCACACAAATCGTGAGCAAGTCGAGGGCATCAGGAAGCGCTCTGAATACGACTTTCTGTCGGGCAGTTATCCGACCTGATAGCCAGAGCTGGGGAAAGAAAAATCCGATCATCAAAAAGATGGCTGATAATGCTAATCCCTGGACCCAATTCCGACTTGTGAGCGCAAACACGAGGAAAACCGCTCCACCGAAAAACACCGCCACAACAAAGCGCATCCCGAGGAAGAATGAAGGATCCATCTGCATCGGGTTTCCGGCCATCTCAATTTTAAGCGTGGTAGATTCGAGCGTGGCCTGAGGTGTAAAACGGGAGGCGATATCACCAATCTTATTAAAGATGGGGAGGAGAATTCGTTCGTGAAACCCCTGTGACATCTCGATATCTTCCAACGTCATGGATTCTTCGCGAGTGCTATATTCGGCGAGGCGTTCATGGATGGGATCTGACGCTTGCGGGGCATTGATACCCACGACGACCAAGACAATGGCCAGGATTATGACGAAGATGACTGCACCAATGATTGCTATTGACATATCAATTAACTCGCTTCCTGAATATCAGAGACGGAGGCTAACTTTCCAACTGTGTTCATAAACTCTCACGATGTGACACGTATTTATTGGCTCGTAATTATTAGATGTCGATGTCTACGATCTTTTGCGTCATAATAAAACCGGCCGTAATCATGATCGCTGCCAGCGATATCAGCGGGATGCCGCAGTTTCGAGTTTCCGGATTGAAGAACATCATAATGTAGTCTTTATTCAGTAAAAATAGCAACAGAACCAGGGCGATTGGCAGAGCAGAGATAACCCAGGCCGTCGCTCGACCCTGCGCAGTTAATGCCTGAATCTCCCCTTTGATTCGCACCCGTTCTCTGATCGTAAATGTAATCGTATCGAGGATTTCAGCCAGGTTACCACCGACCTCTCGCTGGACGTTAATAGCTGTGATGACTAAGTCTAGGTCTTCACTGTCAATCCGTCTTAACAAGTGATCGAGAGCGTCCTCCATGGGAATACCAAGCTGCATCTCCTGGACCACACGTCGGAATTCGCCAGAGATTGGGTCAGGGAGCTCTTTACTTACAGCCTCCATAGACTGGAGCGTTGAGAAACCTGCGCGCAGCCCGTTTACCATTAGCATGAGCATGTCACCCAATTGGTTATCGAACTTCTTCAGACGTTTCCCTTGAGCACTATTGACGTAGAACTTTGGAATGAAATAGCCAATTATAGTTGCGATAACGGCGGCAGGAATCGAGCCTCGGGTGATGATGTAAGCGGCGAATCCTACCAGCAGCATGGAGATAAACCTGGATGCAACGAATTCGGCTGGACGCAGCTTTACGTCAGCGCGGGCAAGATCCTTGGAGAGGCCCTCAAATAAATCACTGCCCTCCCCTAGCTGGTTGAAAAAGTCTGAAATGGCACCAGTACCTCTTGTCGCTGTATCCTCTTCCTCGCTGACCGTTGTGCTCGTCGTGCTGCCCTCGATATATCTTCCGAGGCGCTCTTCTACTATAGATTGCCCCCCCAGAAGAGACGAACCCACGCCGACAACCAGGAGCAGCAACCCAAGACCACCGATGATAAACGGAATTAGATTTGGATTCATGGCTAGTACCCACGCATTCGATCACCTACACCAAATATCGATGCAGGTAGATTAATACCGGCTGCCTCAATCTTATCAATAAATCTTGGCCTGAGACCCGTCGGCCTGAGCCTGCCGATGACTTTCCCATCTTCTAATCCAGTTTGTTCGAAGACGAAGATGTCCGTCATCGTAATTACATCACCTTCCATCCCCTGGATCTCCGAGATGTGGGTGACTTTCCTGGTGCCATCACGGAGACGCTCAAGGTGGACCACCAACTCCAGAGCGGATGCAATCTGCTCTCGGATCGCCCTTATGGGGAGATCCATACCCGCCATCAGGGTCATCGTTTCAATACGGGCAAGCGTATCTCGTGGACTATTCGAGTGTGCCGTCGTCATCGATCCTTCATGACCCGTATTCATCGCCTGAAGCATGTCCAGAGCTTCTTCAGCGCGAATTTCACCTACGATGATTCGGTCGGGTCTCATGCGCAGGGAGTTGACAACCAGATTCTGGATGGAGACTTCTCCCCTCCCCTCAATATTGGGTGGACGCGATTCTAAAGTGACGACATGTTCCTGACGCATTTGGAGTTCGGCGGCATTCTCAATAGTCACAATGCGTTCATCGTTTGGGATGTATTGTGAGAGTACGTTCAGCAGGGTAGTTTTGCCCGATCCGGTGCCGCCAGAGATAATCATGTTGATCGCGGCGATAACGCAGGACTTCATAAACTCAATTGATTCCGGTGTGATGGTACCGTACTCAATGAGCTGTTCTACAGTGATCGGATTTTTTGAGAATTTTCGGATGGTGAGCGTCGGACCAACAAGTGAGATAGGTGGGATGACGGCGTTCACACGCGAACCGTCAGGAAGACGGGCGTCCACGTATGGACTAGATTCATCGATGCGGCGTCCGAGCGGCGCCACGATCCTATCGATAATGCGCATGAGATGGTCGTCGCTCTCAAACGAAGCAGCCTCTCGGAAGATTTTCCCGCCCCGCTCGATATAGATTTGCTTGGCACCGTTCACCATAATTTCTGTAATCGATTCGTCTGCGAGCAGCGGTTCGAGTGGTCCTAAACCCAGGATTTCCGCAACAATTTGTTCGAAAAGACGACGCCGTTCAGGTCTTGAGAGAACGATCTTCTCTTCACCGAGAATGTTCTCAAATAGTTCTTCAATAGTCTGCCGAACCTCTGCCGTTTGACTTACGTCCATGGAGGGATCAAGCTCGGCGAGAAGTTTATTCTGAACCCGGGTCTTTAGATCATAATACGTATCACGTTGTGAGCTTCCGGGAGGTGCGACGCGACGAGCAGACAGACCGCTCAACTGAGACGTGCTTATTGCTTCATGTGATCCGCTGTTCCCGCTTGGAACAGGGACGCTTTCCGCTTGTCCCTCTTCAATTCTTTTTAGAAGTGACATTTTGCACGCTCCTTACCACCCATTGAACTCGAAAAACAAATCAACTACCTCGACAACAACTTCGATTTCTCTACCAACTCTTCTTCTTCGGGTTCATTAACACTCAGTAGTCTTTCCTTCAGTGTACCAAGGAGTTCGAAGATACTCTTGCCAGAAGGTTGGCTCTTATCACTCAGAAGCAACGGTACACCTTTATTGATAGAAGCGGATACGGTCTTGTCATCCAGCGGGATAATACCGCTCACAGTGCATTTGAGGTTTTCAGCCACGGCCTCCGCACTAATACCAGATTTCCGATCCATCTTGTTAAGAACGAAGAAGATATTTTCCTTCGGAAACTCCAGGATTCCCAACAAATCGAACAAGAGACGTGCATCCTTAATCGAAGGTATTTCAGGCGTTGCAACAATGACGAGCAGATCAGTCACGTCCAATACCGCAAGTGTGATGTCGTCCATCGTTGAGCTCGTATCCACGATGACATATACGAATTCTTTCTTCAGGAATTGAAGTACATCTCTGACCTCGTCCGCGTTGACCTCATCAGCCATCTCGGGGCGGAACGGGGCAGCAAGCACCCGTAATCCTGTTTGATGGCGCAGGAGCACTTCTTCGACAACTTCACTATCAAGTTCATTCGCACGACTAGCCAGGTCTATAAAACTCGTCTTGGCCTGTAAATTGAGGGATACTGCAATGTCTCCAAACTGGAGGGCAGCATCGACGAGTACTGTCGGGGTGTCCACTGTGTCTAAGCCTACGGCAATATTTGTGGCCAGCATCGAACATCCAACCCCGCCTTTCGCACTATAGATGGTGATGATTTTGCCCTGGCTTGGAAGGGGGCCGGTATAACCGAGCCCAGGAACCGGCGACATCGCCTGAGGTGCGGGCTGCCCTAACTTTTCTTTTTGTTCCTTTGCAAAAGATGCTAGCGATCGGATTGTGGATATCAGCTCGTCTCCAGACGGTGGCTTTGCGATGAAGTCTCTCGCTCCAGCGCGCATCGCCTTCTTGACATAATCCGCATCGCTTTGCACGGAAAGCATCACGATCTGTGTAAAGGGTACATCACGCAGCATGGCTTCAGTCGCAGAAATGCCGTCCATATCAGGCATATTGATGTCCATGATGACTACTTCCGGCTCAGTTTCCCGAGCCATTTCAAGGGCTTCAACGCCTGTACGGGCTGCGCCTACGACCACTACATCAGATTCAAACTGAAGAAGCTTCCGTAAATTTTCTCTTGTCTCCGCGATATCGTCGACGATGAGAACGCGGATGAGATCCTCCGCGTGATCTTCTTCCATTCACATTTCTCCTGCGCCCGCCAATACTACTGGCTGGGCGGTGCCTGCGGCCCGTCGTTCGGCAGTTTTGGTACGATGAGCTCGCTCAAGCGGGGCTCAAGCGTGTACGGCAGTTTTGGAGGTATGGTGACATCGTAGGATTCCACCAGGTAATCCAGGGTGACGCTCGTTGTCTCTGTGAGCTCCGCATCATTCGGTGCGCGCAATGTCAACGTGATATCTGCGCCAACTTTGAGCGCCCAGTTCAACACTAACGCATCCTGTGGCGTCACGATGAGCGTAACGATGTCCGGCGGCTCAGGTCCAGAAATATCGCCGGGAGCAGGCTGCCCCGTTGGCGCCCCAACGCCCTCCTCCGGCGCAGGCACAACCGCAGCTGCAACATCGTCTACAAGCGAGAAAGTGCCCACGTGCAGAACCTGTGCGTTCTCGACGATCCGCTGTGTTACGACTCGTGGACGCTGGGCTTCCTGCGGAACCAAGTGGAACGGTTGACCAAGTTCTTCATCAATTTCCACCCTCCCGACTAACGCCTGAGAGGCTCCCTCTTCACCTTCAACCGCGCCAACACCACCCGTGATCGAAGGTGCGGGAAACTCCTCTGTGCCCCCCGAGGCTGTCAGGATGGTGGCCATATTGGGGAGCACCGACTGGAAATCGGTGTCTATATCGATCATGAGTAGACTAAAAAGGACGTCGATGCGATCTCCGTCTCTAAGGGCATATGCGACACCGGATAATCGGCTCATCGGAATCGCGATGGCAGTGAATCCGGCTGGAATGGCAAGAGATGCATCCGAACCCGAAGCAAGCAGATCTCCGGTCTCACTTGTCACCATCTCTTCTGTGATGGGCACGCCACGCCCAATGTCCAGCCTCGCAATCATCCCAACAACCCTGGACTTGATGCCTTCCTCATCTGGACCGCTGATCATGGTCTCGACGACCATATTTGCCGGCATCCGCGACATAATTACCCCATCATCAGGGATCAGTGATCCTCTTCCGATATCCTGCGCGGCAATGGCGACAAGTACGAGGTCAGAAGGAATCCCTTCCGGAGTTGGCTGTGCCTCACCTCCCCCACCTCCTAGACCTCCACTTACCACCAGGTAGGCAGCCACGGCTCCTAACAGTAAAATCATCGCAAACAGTATTAGTACACGAGGACGGCGCATGAGGCCTCCTTAAAATATTGGAGATTTCGCGTATCTTTTCCTTGACGCGCGTATCTTACTCTGTTGACTCGAAAAGTCAAGCAATGCTCAATTTACCATAGGTGAGCCGGTTTCCTCACTTACATTTCCCTTACACAAGGAGCCCTATCGTGGATAGGGCTCCCGCGTGATTAGCGGAAAAGTAATGATCCCCCATCACCCGGCCAATCAAATGCTAGATGTTGTTAATGATGTTGCTGAACACGTTGCCAATGGCCGGTCCGAGTAACGCAAGAATGACGATTACGACGATCGCTACTAAAACAAGAATTAACGCGTACTCTACTAGGCCCTGGCCCTTCTCTTTCGGTGCATACAGCATCTTCTCTCACCACCTTTCTGTCTCAATATTGCCTGTTTTTTGTTACAAGCGTAGATATTATAGACATTGCCATGTGAAACTTCAATAGGACCGATATCCGTGGGATACCAGTACCACAGTCGTATGAAGGTTTTATATTGAAAATTTGGAGGAACGCGTCCTACTCACCGGTAGGAATTGAAAAGACAACCCGAGCGCCCTCACCTGGGCTGCTGCTGACATCCAGGGTGCCTTCAAACAGCTCTACTTGTTTCTCAAGACGGCTGAGCCCCTTATCGGGGTTTTCTTCGGACGAAAGGGTTTCGGGATCGAAACCTTCCCCATTGTCCTCCACGGTTACTTTTAAGTTGTTCTCACCCATGTCAATTAAGATTTTCGCCTGGGTAGCTTTTGCATGTTCACGAATGTTCGCAAGCAGTTCCTGGACCGAACGAAAAGCCATGACCTCCCGGTGAGACTCAAGTCTACGTTCCGTGCCAGTCACGGTAACGCTGGTATCCAACCCCGCTTTCTCCTTGAGCGCCTCAACATAACGACGAATCGTCGGTACCAGCCCGAGATCATCCAGCATCATCGGGCGAAGATCGAAGATAAAATCTCGTACGTTCGCAAAACTGGATGTTGCTGCTTCCTTTAAGTTTTCGAGTTCTTCCCGAGCCTTATCCTGGTCTTTATCGAACAGACGAACTGCGATCTCGGTCTGGAGGATAAAATTGGAAAGAACCTGCGCTGGTCCATCATGAATTTGCCGCGATATCTTCCGGCGTTCCTCTTCCTGCGCCTGGATAACCCTCTCCAAACTTGTTTCCGCGGATTGCTCTTCTTCCTCGATTTCAATGACCGGACGGCCTTCGAGAAGCTCCAGCGTTTTAGTCATGAACTCAGTGCTGCGTTCTAAATGAGCCTTGTCGCTTTCGAGCTTTTCCAGCTGGCCGCGCATCGTGAAAAGTCGCTGTTGGGCGTCTTGCACGGCTTCATAGTTATTGCGAATATCTTCTCTCGGTACCGTATCGAAGTGTGCTTGCATCTGATGGACGCGAGCTGTAGCATCGGCATTCCGTTGAGTGAGCTTCTCAACCTCTCCCTGGCTCTGTTCGACCAGGAGCGTGATTTCCGTGAGCTCACGATTAATCTTCTCAAATTCGACGTGTGCCTCTTCTAGGAAAAGGTCAACGGGACTTGCTTCGATGCCGTCTTCATTCTCTGTCATATTTTTGGAAGCCTATTTGCGGGTATCTTGCAGACGAACCCATCCGTGCCTGAGGGCGTAAACAGCGGCTTGAGTCCTATCTTCAACATCTAATTTGTGCAGGATCGCCGTCATGTGGTTCTTTACTGTTTGATGGCTTATCCCCAGCCTTGAGGCGATTTCTTTATTGCTCATCCCCCTGGTAACATACTGCAGTATTTCCATTTCTCGTGGTGATAACGGTGTAAAAGCCTCAACATCCCCTTCTAAGTGAGGTCTGCGAACGGTCTCAACGCCTCGGGAAAGCCATTCTTCCAAGCCTTCGGAATCGTAAACCTGATCTCCCACTACATAAAAACCACGAGCTACATGGCGGACGATGTCCACGAGCTTCCCCGCCTCTACATCTTTAGAACAGTAGGCCGCCGCTCCCGCGCTGAAAGCGTGCAGCACTTGTTCAACATCATCATATGCAGTCAAGAGAACGACCGAGGTGTCCAATCGTTCTGCCACAATCTGGCGCGTGACCTGCATTCCGTTCATATTGGGAAGGTTGACGTCGATAAGCGCCACTCGCGGCTTGAGCTCGCGAACAAGCTGCAGCGCTTGATCTCCTGTGATACCTTCCGCAAGGACATCCATGTCTTCTTCAGCGTCGATAATGCTCCGGACGCCTTCTCTGAAGAGAGGATGGTCATCAACGATAATTACCGCAAATTTGTCCATTCGTTTCGCCTCGCTTTTGCCAGCGGCGAGTATAGCATAGTCAATCCCCTAGCGGCAACCGGTCATTTTGCCAGCGGTAGATATGCATATTCTCCCCACCTGCTTCTGGACTGAAAACCCCAAGTGTTGAATAAATCTCGTCACCGCGCTCGATTAATTTCGGGTACCAACCCGGGAATGTCATGAGGTAGGATGCCCCGTTGGCATCCAGGAACTCAGCAAGCGCGTGTTCATCTCGGATGAATGGTATGACCTCAGGAGAGATTAAGCCAGCTAGATCCATAATAGGGCGATCACCGTAATACCCGAGCGCGCCAATATCGTGACCAGCGATAAGAGCCTCAATGGGAGTGTTCTCCTCAATCCACTTCGCTGCAGCAACCATCTCCGTCTCGATAATAGCCACATCTCGAACATATGCCCTTCCGCCTATGATCCAGAAGATGACCAACACAACGCCGATACTTATTCCCCATGTACGGGAAATTGTACGCCAGATCGGAAGAGTTCGAAATCGATCGCCCATTATCGCGAATCCCTCAAGACCGAGGACAATTACTGCAGGAATTACGGGCATGGCATACCTGCCATGTTGATAGGTGACCGGTAGACGATATGCATATAAGAGCAGATAAGTCAGGATCCATACAAGCGGCGCAACCCGCCACCAGGAGCGGGCTCTAACCACATTGACAACCATCGCAACGATGCCAGGCACGAGCAGTATTCCCACGCCCACAAGCGGCATCCGTACTTGATCGAGAATTCGCGTCCACAGAGGAATCTCACTCAACACCGCATATTCCGCCTGCTTTGCGTAAAAAGTATTCGGCCAGATGGAACCGCTGATCGCCAGGTTGAAGGACAGATAAGGGAGAGCGATGGCAAGCAGACCACCGGTGAGCAGAAGTCCCTGGCGGATGACTTTTTTCCATTCAGGATAATGGCGGAAGATCAAGATCCACCAAGCTGGCAGTACGAGTAACAACGCATCGGGGCGGATCCAAATCCCGACACCGATGACCGCCCCAATAAGCAGGAAATTCCCTGAGTCTCGATCCATTTGCATGAGCACAAAAGCTGCCAGGAGAGCAATGGCGAGAGTCTCCATTCCTGAGAGCGCCGCCCAAACCAGGTGCCATTCGAAGAGGATGATCAAACCGATGAAGCCAAACCAGCTAGGAAAATTCGGCGAACGAAGTCTCAGCCACGCATGGCAAACGTATGCCAGGCAGAGGAGCATGACGAATCCAAGGAAGTAAGTCCAAGCGAATGGGGATATGCCCATGACATAACCAATGGCTAAAATAGCGCTCCACAGTGGAGCGGTTGAGCCACCACTTGGAATGCCAGGTATAAAGGACCATTCTGTATGCTGTATAAGGTTCCTCGCATACGTCTGGTGAATCCAGGCATCATCGAGTGGGAAACCGGGACCTTCAGCCGTTGAGCTCCAAACGATGTAGCTGCCCATGGATAGGATCGCAACGACGATCAGAAGACTCATGATCAGGAACTGGTTCCGTCGTTTATCACTCATGATCCGCATTCGCACTCACGCGTAAAATCCATATAGGGTTGCCGGAGGCATCCGACGCCTCTGCTGCTAATTCGAGCCAGGGTGCCCATTGTGGATTCTCATAAAGGCGAGCAAGACCTTCCGGTCGATTCGAGTCTAAAATCACCCACCTGATGTCGTATCTCGTCACGACCTCTTTCAAAGTGCCTTCGTCGCCATTTGGAATGACGATCGCCTTACGTCCTGTTGCAACAAAAAAGCCAGGCGGATTGTTAACTGCTACCGGCTCATCCATGGAGGCAATCGAGTCCAACTTTAACCCGACTTGCTCGTAAGTCCTATAGGCGTTATTCCAACTTGGAGAAGGGAAATCACCCCCAATGGCCCTTGTCGTGAACATGACAAATGTGATTGCCGCCGCCATGAGAACCATCGCCGCACCAAACATCCGGTTTGCGCGAGCGATGTCCCAATTACGCTTCGCACTTCCCCACTTCACAACGACGCCCAAACCAACAGGTGCAAGAGCCCACAAGACCGGCATCAGAGCCGAGCTGGAATGAAAGAAACCACCATATGCACCGGCAAAGGGAAAAATGATACTCATCACAAGGAAGATAGTAAGGAGATAGATCGCCGCGGATCTGACGAGGATGGTGCTCCTATGGCGGTATCCTCCCAGGATGATGAAGGGCCATAGAAAAACAAGCCCATTCTCTGCGATCAACCTCTTCATGTTCGTAGAGGCAGCATCCACCCTGATACCCAAAAGATCGACGATCCCGATGTCGACCCATCTTTCAAGAGTCAGGGTTCGACCAGGGTATGTAAATAGCTCGTTATAGGATGTAATCCAAAGCGTACGCACCGATCCTGGAGGTGTAATTGTTCCTATTGCATTGAGGTTTCGAATCCACCAAGGCATCAGCACTGCGACCAACCCTATCAGCAAGCGAATTAAGTTGGAAAACCTATTCTTCCCACCAAGAAGGATTGCCGCCGAAGCCGGAACGAGTAGAAGAATTCCATCTGCCCGAGCTAAATACCCAAGACCAACCAGGACGCCTGCAAGAATCCAATAGCGCGGCTTCTGGTTTTTCACAGCTATGGACGACAACCAAAATACGCCGGTTCCAAGTATCGCGAAGAGCACAAACATATCTGTCGTGAGGAAGTAGGGGAGGAAAAATCCTGGGAAGATGGCTAACAGCCCTGAGACGCTCGCAAGCCGCTCACTCCCATGCAGCCAATATGCCAACCCCCCCGTAAGAACGGGTAAAAAAGCCGTGAGAAGGAGGAAGGGTGCTTGTGCGGCTTTAAAACTGGTACCAAGGATCGACATAGATCCTGCTGAGAGGATCGACGTAAGTGGCATCCAATATTCATTTGAGGGGTGGGTGATATTTAGTGGATCTGAGAGGTAATTCCAGATAAAAGGTTCATTAAACCCGGCATGCTCCGCCAATTGCCTTCCCACAGCAAAGTAATAATCGGCATCCATGTAGCCTGGTGAAGCAACAAATACCGAGCCGAGCATCGCAGCCGCGAGCCCGAGTAAGAATAGAATCAACAGCTTTTTGACAGGCATAAGTCCGCTAAGCTCACCTAAATAGCTTTCTTCTGAGTTTGAACATCTAGACCAAAAATGAAATCGAACTGCAGTCTTCTATCGTATGATTATGAACTTCTTAAACTGGAGATAATCTCGGTGCGCTCGTATTCCACCATCTCGCCCAAAGCATTCCTATCATGATGAAGAATGCAAACGGAACATGCATGATCGAATGTTCTTGATATCCATCCACAGTAAGTATAAAGAGCAGCCATAGTGTGATCATCAAGAAAATAAGCGTAAGCCAGATGACCAGTATTCCTGTTTTGCCCCAGCGGTATTGGATCGTGCCAAAGACAAGGCACAAGGATGGGAAGAGGATAATATAGTTCGTCGTCCCCGATCGAAAATATAGCAGGATAGAAATGACCAAAGTCATGCCCGCTGTCCACTGAAACCAACGGTCGCCTTTTCCCATCGACTGCGCCCATTCATATAAAAGATAAAAAAGCAGCAGGCCTGATATAACCAAAGTCACCTGTTGAGAAAATCGAGGGACGATTCCGGCAAGATACGAGATGGGGGAAACTGGAATAGCATATTTTGAGTATGCGAATACACGCTGTAGCCATTGGATGGGCCAATCGGGCATCAGTAGAAGAGATCCAACGATGAGCACTACTATCGTTCCTAATAACCACGCAACTATCTTGACCCTTCTCCTATGGATTGCCCAAATGAGGACGAATGGGATCAAGAGATAGATCAGCTGGGGCTTAACGATCGCGAGACCAAGGAGAATCCCCGCAAGCGGATCACTCTTTACCTTGATTGCAAGCAAGCTGCCAGCGATGAGCAAAGCTCCTAACACTGTTATCTGTCCGAGAATAACGGAGCGGAACCCGTGATACCAAAACACAGAAAATAGTACGAGCAGAACAAATGTTGGGATTGAGGGTTTCCAACCTGCGATGCGGATACTCATAATCGCAAGCATCACGAGACCAATCTCAAGAACGGTAGTCCAAATAGCACGAGCAAGATTGAACGGAAGCAATCCAAAGGGACCAAAAAATATCATCGCCGGCAACGGATAGGCAAATGCAAGCCCATCTTCACCTGCTTCAAAATCAGCTGGTCGCCCGAAAGTCAGCTCCTGATTTCTAAGAGCCACTTCCTCGTCGTATGGACTCCCCCCCTCAACTAGCCAATAGCGGGCACCTTGCCAGAAAACCAGGAAGTCGTTTCCACCCGGTTCCTGAACTGCAAATCTGTAGTTTGCAATCCCCAATACAACGACGACGAGAATCGCCAGGGTCAGCAACACCAGCCGCAGCCAAAGTGGATAGCTGGCCCTCATGGCACGGCCTTCTGTGGACCATCATCCGAACTGCTTATGGCGATGCGAGCCATCTCAAAAAAAACAAGGATGATGATGAATGTGCGCAGCATCACAGGTATCCACATAAGATCGAATAGCCCCCTGGATAACAAGATGGGCCACTCCAAGATTGAAATCAGGACGAGACACAAGGAGATCATCACCGCCCGTTGAAAAGGGATGGCGAGCAGGACAAGCGGGAGGAGATACAAGATCCATTGTGGGCTCCAGCCAGGAGACCACAAGAGAAATAAACTCCAGGTAGCACCGATAAATGCTACCCCCGTAATCATCTCTTTTCCTCGTACTCGGACCATCAGGTAAAGGCCAACTCCGCCGAACAGCAGAAAGGTAATCAAGGGAGGAACGACTGGGGGAGCCCGTCGGGAGATCGTCGCAAGTGCCGGATCATAACGCTCAATCTCAGGGCCGAAATTTCCGGTAGAGTAATTGCCATCGATTATGGCCCATACCGTCTCCCATGATCCCTTCGACAGCTGGGATCTCATTGAAGCCTCGGTCATATCTGGCGAGACCAACATGAGCATACCCAATACTGATGCTACGATCAGCAGTGTTGTGATAGTCGTGACTAGAGCGAATTTCACGCTTCGTCGTCTCCACACCTCGGCGATGAGTAGTGCCGGGAACCATTTCGTCAGCATTCCTAAACCAATCGCGAAGCCCGCCTTGATTTCAGAATCTTCGAAGATGTACTTGAGCCCCAACAGCATCCAGAAAACAGCAAACACATCAAAATACCACCACCCATAGGGAAGCCCGACGATCAGCGCAAGGTAGATAAGCCCAATTTTCCGTGCCTTGGATTGTGTATACATTCTCGAGGCAAGTGTGGAGACCAAGATCAAATTCCCCGCTTGCACGACGGTCAACAGCAAAATGAGCAAGTACCCATAGGTGTGAGCCCGTCCAGATGCGAACATCTCAAGGATTTCTGATAGGAATGGAAAGACCGGTGGAAATTCAACCCAGAAGTCGATAAAGGGCGTCCCAAGTTTGGCCAAATTGAAAAAATGAGTGAAGTCGCCATACCCATGGATACCTTCATATGGGATGGTGACAAAAAGAATGAACCTGATTAGAACAAAGATTGCGGCAAGATCCCATGGAAAGCTAAACCCAAATTGGCCCTCTTTTTCTTCAGAAGTTATTGTTGACACGTCATTCCTCACAGCACGTTGTCCTGGCCTTTTAGGAAAATTTGTCCTGACTCATTTAGAGACTGCATCTTACCCAAACCGATTGAGATAATTTTTTTAAACAACTAACCAAGCGGTTCTAACCATCCAGGCGTAGTAAAAAGAATTATTCCGGAGATACCCTTCGCAGCTCTTCAAAGATTTTCTCAGCAGCATCAAACTGCCCTACCTCCTGATAGCAGCGCGCTAGTTCTTCCATACCGCTCAGTATTTCTGAAGTATACGGAGACTGAACGAAACCGGGTAGAAGATCACCTGGGAGCGCTTCTCGATTATAGATGTACCAGGCATAATCTGTACTACCACCAGCCGCATAACCCGACGATGTGGGTTGACTAATACTCTTTTTAACCCCTTCAAGCATTGCGATTGCGGCTTCACAATCCGCATCCCTGGCGGAGACGATGCCAAGGGCATTCCTGATCCTCAGCGCAGTCCATCCCTCATGACCGGCGATGTAACCCGCCAGGTTCAGTTGTTCCCGAGCAACATCAAACTCGCCTTTTCCTAGATATGCAAGACCTCGTCCCAGGTTTACCCCCGGATCATTGAGCTGATCCATCCCTTCAAAGAGTTCGATGGCACGGTCGTATTCAGCATTCTCGATCGCCCACCAAGCTGCTAGGGTCTGGCTCGGGTTTGATATTTTTCGTGCTCTCTCCTGGGAGAGGAATTCATCAAGCAGCGCTTGACGGAAAGACGTTTCAAGGAAAAAGGACGTGTCAGCAATACTGGCGTCCAGTTGAAGCGCCTTCCGATAAGCTGTTTCAGACGCGTCCAAGCTTCCCACATATTCATACATAAAACCCAGGGTTAATTGGAAGTTCGGTTGATTGGGGGCTACATCCGTCGCATGGGAGAGATATCCAATGGCTGTGCTGGTATCACCTCTAGCCCAATTCAGTCGGGCGAGGTTCGCCCAATTCACGGCATAACCAGCATCCATGCTGAGCCCGGTCTCATACGCCTCAATCGCGGCCTGGAGACTTTCAGGGTCTTCTACCTCTCCGAAGTCATCGAGCGCCATCTTGCCCTTCGCGAAACCCACTTGAAACCAATAGTACGCTAATGAAGGGTCGCGGTTTGCCGCTTCATCGGCAAGTGTTGCTGCGGTAGTCCAGTCTTCGTTCGAGCCTGCACGCAACCCATCGAGGAGAGGTTTGTAGGCCCTTAAACCAAACCACATCATCGCGAGGATGATCACCCATCCAGCGCCAATCAGAGCATTGCCGAGCCACCTTCCCCTCGACGTGTTCGTTTGTTGATGCGCTCTTGGAATCCAGGCAACCAATACCACAGCAATCATGCTGATCGCTGGCAGCGTACCAGGCGTATCGAACATGCTGTGCAGGGCAATACCACTTAGACTCGCAAGAAGGGCTGCTAACCAGGTTCGTTCGCCCCTCCGTTGGGTCTGCCAGCGGAACCAGGCCTCGCGCAGGATAGAAATGACTAGAATTCCAAATGCAAGGACACCGATGATCCCTGCCTCGGCAGCGATATTGAACACAACATTATGTGCATGCGCCAGGAGCATCCCTGGCGGCACACTCCCTGCCTGGATAAATTCGGAGCCATACAGGTAAGGACCAATGCCTGAGAGCGGATCCTGCTTGAAACTGTCGAGAGCCACACCCCAGATAGCCGATCGGGAGCCAAACCCGGTCCCATGAGTTGGATGCTGGATCTGGCGCGAGCCACCGCCGTCCGAGGGGATAAGGATTAACGCGGAAAGTAATACGACCCCAACCACACTCCAGAAGTACTTCCGCAGGTTTTCACCCAAGCTAGAGTCGCTATCTAGGTAGAGAAGAAGTGCCAAGCAAGCGAGAACCGTGACCGTCCCTATCCAACCGCCCCTGGAAGAAGTGAAATAAAGGAGCAAGATCACGAGCAAAATCCACACCGATAAAAGTATTCGCCACAGCTTTGATTTTGTTTTATAGAATTGCACGATCCCGAGCGGCAGGACTAAGTTTAGAAAAGCAGCTGCGAAATTCGGATGCCCCAGAAATGCTCGGATACGTATCGTAGTAGGAGGTACGATCGACTCAGCCCCGCTGAGCTCCCACCAGGACCTCAGCCAGCCGGTGATCTCAAGGAGCCCAAAAAAAATCACGAAACAGGAAACTACGAGGAAAGCCTTAACAAACACATCCAATGGCCACCCGGCCCGTCGAAGCTCAAGGATGAGGTAAAAGAGCAAACTATAGAGAATGATTTGACCGAGGAGCATAGCGCTCCGACGAGGATCAGATGAGAGTAAAGTGGCCAGTGTATATGCCACTATGAAGAGAACAATCTGGAGATCAAAACCAGATAAAGGAAAATCCTTCTTTCTCCTCACTCTCCAGAGCAACCAGACAAACCCAATGCCGCTTACGAGCAGGAGACTGATGAGCCGGATGTCGGTTCTCACCAATCCATTGAACGTCCCTCCAAGGAGTATCATGTAGCTGACGAGCAGAAAGGCGCCCGCCTCCTGGAGCAAATACCTACGTTGTGATCGAGAAGATCCTGTCATCCTATTAGAAGCCCTCGATTGATGCTCTCCTTCTTAGGTTTGATTTCCATCACATTTTGCCCGAAACGGTGGGAAACATTGTCTTCGGGATCGACGTGGTTGCTCACGGACGCTCACGGATCACGGCAAATTCGTCAGTATATATCGCCGTCCAGCCTTCCTCTTCAAGGACACGATTTAAGGGGGACCACGGTTCGAGCAGCGTGAGTTGGATATTCCAATCGTGCAGAATTTCTCTCCAGTTCGGATCAGCTCTCCAGGCGGAGATGTAGTCCGTAAGGATCTCATCGTCGAATAAATCTGTCCTTCCATCCACGAAACTGAAATATTCGGGATAAAGATCCCAAATGACATACCCCCCCCAATTGTAGGAATTGAAGAGCGCGCCCTCAGGTTTGGTTTCTTTCAGGAAGGCCGTCGCTGTTATGGGCACCTGCTCCTTGATGGCCGCCAGGTTGGTTTCATCCTGGAGCGGTATGGAAATTTTGAGTATAGCCGCGATGGAGATAATGAGAAGAAGCGTGATGTTAATGATCTTTGCTGCTTGTGCGGGAACCTGTTTGCGTGATTCGTTCCCGGTGAGGTATGGCTCGATTGCTGAATCCGCGTGGCGTGCAAGCACAGGAGCGGCAACCAGCGCAAAGATGGCAATATTTCTTGCAGCCACCAATCCCATGAACGCAAAGCCAGCCACGAGGAAGAATTCTACCGGATGGACCCGCTTCTTCGTCGCCGCAAACGCGGCAAGCAGGGCAAGCAGCATCCATGCAAAAGGCTGCACTTCGGGTTGATGAAAATCGGGGGATTGCCATTCCTGGATATATTCATGCAGCACACCTATGGATATGGTCTTAATGGGGTAGTAGAGCATGATTGGGCCATGTGGATTCAGGCTAACCGCGCCGGCACAAAGCAGACCAATGAGTATGTAGAATGCATAGGTGCGACGTTGTTCAGCCCAGAGCTCATTGAACGCGACATCTCCCTTTATGAGCTTCAGGACATCGTTGACAAACTCCCCAATCAAATAGGTGATCAGAAGGATAAAACCGATAGCGAACCCACCATGAACATTTGCCCAGAGGGCCATGACGATCGGCAAAGTCCATAATATGTTCCGTTTCCCCAGGCGAAATTCTTCCAGGACGAAAATAAAATACGCAGAAAATAAAAACGTGAAGATATGCGGCCTTGCCGACCAATATACCGCCGAGACCACAGCTGCAAAGATCAGGACGGTTGCCCGGAGCAAGACGTGTCCCTGAATTGACTGAAAGAGAACGATAAAAGTGATAAGAACGATGATTGCCGTAAAGACGTTCAATCCTGGGATGGAGAACAGATTGTATATGGAAAAAAGGATTACCTGAGCAATCCAACCGGGGTATTTCCACTCCTCACCTAAGCGCGTGAGTGAGAAAGGATCCTCGCGAAGTATTTCATTGTTTTCGAGGATCCACTCCCCCGCTCGTAGATGCCACCACGTGTCCGTATCGATGGACACGCGAACAGCCATCGTGAATATCGCGATAAACGTAAGTCCGATGACCAGATTTCGGAACTTCAAAGGATTACCTGCCTCACTCGAAATACGCTTTAAGTCTCCATCTTGTTTCAAGCATTATGCATGATCCGTACCTGGGTGTCACTTACAATTAGCTCACGAATACGAGAATCCATGGCACTCTTCGTTCCAGTACGATACGTATGGGTGCCAATTACCAGATTTTGCATCGCGATCATTCAAACGCATATCCTTGCCATGGCCAGATATCGCCGACTTCAGCTGGCCTCAGCGGGTAGGAAAGCGAGTAATAAACAAGGTAATTCCCGATGATTTCCTCTTTCCAGGACATTCCCTTTTCAAGGAATGTTTCACGCATAATTTTATTTAACGCGATCTGGTTTGTCAGGGTGATATAAGCAACAGTTTCACTGCTATCGACGATGTCATTGTACGGGTCGTAGCGATTGTCCCTAGACGTATAGCGTAAATCCAGATGATATGGAAGTAAGGGTGTATAGATTATTTTTTCATCAGAATGGAACGCAATTGGATAGGTCACCCAATAGTTTGAGTATCCTGTCAATTCATCCTGGTTGGTTAAGAATGTGATGAGATCATCATCAAAATCATGATCGATTCGCGTGCTTGCATCGAACTGTGTCGTCAAGCCTGGCGGTTTATTTACGGTTTTCTCAAATGTCCCCCATGCATGAAAAACGAGGACGATGAGGAGTAGAAGAAATGCAGGATATGGTCCTAACCGGGTGTTGGACAGACTGACGATGAAATCCCCCGCGAATATCGCGAGAATGGGGTACAGGGGGAGAAAGTACCGACCAGACGGATCGCCGCCGAAGGGTGTGAGCAGAAATCCGATGAGGAGGGTGAGCATCACTCCTGTCAACAACCAATAGGACGGTCGGTTTTTATCACGATGACGTAGTCGGTGAACAATTCGAGCGAGGACGAAGATCCAGAAAACGACTACGATTGGGATTAAGGGCTTTGCCAAGAACTCGACATCCCAGGGGGCGCGGAAACCCCAGGTCACGCTCGGACCGAAAAGAATGAGATTCCTGACCCTCTCTCCAATTTCATGCAGAAACGTACTCACCGATGGGCTGCCAATCGCTGAGCCAGCGAGTTCCTGGAGTAGAAGCGGAACGGAGTTCTCCCTGGCCCATAGGAATATGGGCGCGGTCCCGAGTATGCCTCCCGAGAGGATGAGCAGCACGTCGCCTTTCCATGTGGACCAGCTCTTTTTTCTGCGTAGTTCCCATACGATGAAGATGCCCGCCGGGATCGAGTAAATCAACGATAGTCCGAATGCCCAAACCCCCAGACCCGAAAGAAAGCCCCATGCGAGGAAGAGCCAGCGTCTCTGATGGCTACGCGCAATCTCGAGTGAGAGGAGGAGCACCAGGTTTCCGATGAGCATCGCCTCACCATAACCACCCAGTGAGACCGTTGTATAGAGCGTTACGTTCACCGGTGGAATCGCGAGTAGAAGACCCGCCACAATACCCACAACCTCCGATTTGAACACACGGCTACCGAGGATTATTGTCGTAAGGATGGTGAGCAAATAGAGTAGAGTTTGAACTATTCTTATAATGAGCGCTCCCTGGCGAAAGAGAGCGAAACCGAGTGCCACAAGCGTCGCATCCAGGCTGCCCATATAGGCTTGCCCGTAGAAGAACGTCGGCCATCGTCCTTGAACGATATGTCTGGCCATAAGCCCCACGACCGCCTCGTCGGCATTTAGTGGGATGGCATCCTGCGCGAGCAGGATGATCCTATAGGCAAGGGCAACACCCAGGACAAGAACTATCGTCCATTTTTTTTGCATGGGAGACACAACCCACTTCCCTCCTGCTTGGCCCGCCTGTATAATGCGCGCGTGCGTTTCCGGAAGCTCGTTCACCCCGTAATCCTTATCCCCCTGCTGGCTTTTGTCGCCCGTATCCTTCCTGGACCACGGACGATTGATGATGCCTACATCACCTTCCGATACGCTCAGAATCTACTTTCAAACCAGGGTCTTGTCTACAATCCTGGCGAAGCAGTACTGGGAACGACGACCCCGTTATTCGCTCTTATCCTTACCCTCATCGGTGCGGTACTAGGGACTGCAGAAGCATTTCCGATCATCGCCCCCATCCTAAATGCCCTTGCAGATGCCATTGCCTGTTTTTTACTCATCAGAATTGGCGAAAGGCTTCGAACTCCAAAATCCGGGTATGCCGCCGCACTCATCTGGGCCGTGGCTCCTATGTCCGTCACCTTTGCTATCGGCGGCATGGAGACCAGCTTATTCGTCATGCTCATGCTGGCTACATTTTACTTTCATTCCTCTCACAGACCAGTCCTGGCGGCATTAACGGGCGCACTCTCTCTTCTTACCCGACCCGATGCACTTCTCTTCCTATTGCCCATCGTGATGGATAGATCGTGGTCGTGGATACGAAAAAAACCTGAGCGTCCAAGCTGGCTTGAA
>SDBS01000059.1_pt1 | contig 80311 bp, 149 predicted proteins | sample 2277091 | NCBI WGS metagenome assembly SDBS01 (sample SAMN10404972, study PRJNA504765) | marine sediment metagenome | isolation source: marine sediment core GS10_PC15, 163 cmbsf | place: Arctic Ocean: Southern Knipovich Ridge | collected 2010
AGCGCAGATACGAAACCGGGTCGAGGCGCTCGAAGTCGTCGCACATTGGCTGTCCATGGAGTATGCACGGCGTATCGGACTTGTCGTCGTTGGCGACGGTCACGGGCTGGCCGCATGGGCAGTCGAAGTTGAGCACCGGCCTCAGCTGTATCTTCTCCGTCATGGCTCGTACCCCATCTCCTTCGCGAGCTCGGCGAGGTGCTCGTCGTAGGCCTTTTGCCCCTGGGAGTCGAGCCTGTAGCGATGGACTTGGCTCGAGTCGAGCGGGTTGTACCTCATGGGCTCGTGCCACTCGAGCTCGAGATAACTGCAAAGCTCGCGCAAACGAGCCTCGGGTTCCGCGACTAGGTCCTCAAGTTTGATGCGCACCGACAGGCACTCGAGGTCGAGGGCCCTGCGCAGCACGTTTCGGATCCGGCGCGCGTTCAGCTCCCAAGCGGGCGCGCCCCACTTCTTCGAGTTCATACTCCCGAGCACCTGGCGGGGGTGACGGACGATATGGATGATCCGGGCGTCCGGATACAGGTCCAGGAGCTCGTGGGCTCGGCAGATGTTGTAGGGTGTGTCGTCGACGAAGGGCTCGCGGTCGTCCGTCAGCACTTGCAGGAACGTGGACGCGATTTCGCGAGCTCGCGACCCAGAGATCGGTTCGGTCTCGTACATCTCGCCCCACGGACTATCGTGCCGACGCCGTGGGTGTTTCCGCGTGACAACCGTCTGCACCACTCGGTTCACGGCGCGGTCGAGCGTCGGGATCTCAGCCTTGGCGAAATGGTGAGTTGCGGCCTGCTGGAACCGGTGGACCGCGTCGTCGCCGACCCACGGGTCCCATTTACACGTCATGCGCTCGAGAAGTTCGAGCAGGCCACCGGGACCGACGAGCACCCGGAGCTCAGTCGCGAATGTCGCGCAGGCGGGGTGGAGACGAAAGCAGCGCCGTAGCACAGTTGTTCCACAGAGACTCGTACCGCCGATGAAGATCGCTCTCACGGCCAGTCCTCCAGCCTTATGAACTCATGGAAGGGGCAGTTTGGCGTCGGGCACGCGAGGCTCGGATGAACGGTTCCCGCGTTGCTCTCGGCATAGCTGATGGCATGGTCCGTCAACGTCGCCACGATCTGGCAGTGCGGGCACTTGACCGTGGCGCTCTGGCCAGTGCGCGTGTTGAGCGGCCACCACCAGGGCCCAGGCTCATCCTGAGCTTGCCGCCGCGGGATCTTCACCCGCCGACTGTACCACGATGATGACCCCCTGCTTCGTGGGTCCTAGCGACGGGTCGCCTCGGGTCGTTTCGTCAATCGGAGTTCCGTTGAGATCGGCGATGCTTAGGATCGTACCAAAGCGCTCAAAGAGGTCGACGTAGTCACGGTACCGATTGCTGTGGACCCGGGTTTTCCATCGATCGCCGGACAGGTCGCTGGAGATCTGCAGAACAAAGACACCTCCTGGTCGCAGCCAACTAAATAGGCGCGCGGTCTGCCCGGGCACATCGACGCCCCGGCAGTTGACGCCGTCGAGCTCGTAGTGAAAGTAGCTCATCCCGCGGGCGTAGATGCTATCAAACTGCTTGTGCTCGGGCTCCCAACTCGAGAGATCAGCGACGACGTAAGTCAGATGGTCCAAGCCTCCGTACTGCTTCCGCGCCATGGCGATTCCATTCGCAGACGCGTCCATCGCTGTTACGTGTAGCCCCATATCGGCGAGGACCTTGGCATGAACGCCGACGCCGCACCCGACTTCCAAAAGACGCTGGCCCGCTCGCCATCCCGCCGCATCAATCGTGACCTGAAGAGTTCTGCGCTCGAACTCAAGCTCATACGGCCATCCGCCGAAACAGTAGAACCTGTCGTAGAAGGAGCTGGAGTCATCGTTTCGGTTTCGGAATGGGTTTCGTTTTCGTTTTCGCTTTCGCTTTTCCATCGGGTCGTCGGGCTCCAGGAGCTTGATTTTGTTGACCTCGAGATCCGGAAGCCTCGGAGGAAAATCCCAGGAGCGCAGCTCGGTGAAGCCCGCATAACGGTCGAGCGTGCGATGCCGACAATGGGGACTTGGATGAGGTTTGCCCTCAATGCAGTCGGGGCACGCGAATCCGTCTGACACGAGCAAGAGCTGGCAGTGCGACCGGATCGATGCCAGGGCGCGATCGAACTCGTCGTCGTCCACGATGTGGTAGAGCATGTCGTAGGCGACGACCAGGTCCACCTCTTCGAGGTCCTCGGCCGTCCCGATACGCGCTTGCCCGAGCCTCATCATGCGCGCCACAGCCTCCGGACTGAGGTCGAGGCGATCGACCTCGACGTCGAAGGGCAGATCCTGGGAGATCTGGCCGCTGCCGGCTCCCAGGTCGGCTACGGTCTCAACCCACGAGTTCTCGCCGAGGACCGCGAGTAGGATCGCGCGCTTGAAGTCACGATGAAGGCGCTGCTGATGCCGCGTGTAGAGGATGTTGTCGGAGAGATCTCCGTCGCGCTGACGTTCCAGCCAATACTTAGTGGCGTCGAAGGGTGCCTCGCTCACGGCAACGCTCCCAGTGTGGGCCACGGCGCCGCCTGTCGCACGGCCCTGATCTGCTCGACGTCCCGGTCCTTGTATCGCTCGAAGATAGAGTGCCCCTTAGTAGCCTCCATGCAGCAGAGCCAGCCTCCAGCGTGTGCGAGCGCGACCATCGGCACCTCTTGCTCCTTCGCCGCGATACCGAGCCAGATGTCTGCCATGTTGGGAATGCGAAAGTCCTCGGGTGCGAGGTTGATCGTGGTGGAGTGGTACGCCACGGTTCCGGTCCCGATCAAGTGGACGACGTTGTCCTCTTTGACGGTGTCCCTGCAGGGGAAGACCTGGCGCCCCCGATAGTAGCTAGTCGCATTGGGCTGCAAACGGATGCCGTGGAGACCGACGACGGCTTTGGGGTACCGACCGATCGCGCGGAGCATGCGGGCCGAGTAATTTCGCGGATACACGATGTCATCGTCGAGATGAAAGCAATAGCCCTCGCGAGTTCCGGCCCAGAAGAACTTGCCCGCATCTCCACGATTGCCGTGGTCCTGGCTGCGCGCGATCGTGACACGTGGTCGGTCGAGAAAGTCGGGGACGCGTTCGTACTCGTTGAGATAGACGCAGAGCTCGTCGACCTGATCGATGATGCTGTCAACGACCTTCCCCAATAGGAGCTCGCGACTCGGTATGCTCGCGAGTGCAGCAGTCACGCTCTCGCGGGAGCGCAGGGCATCGTGGATCGCTTCACCCTCGATAAAGTGCGTCGCAGCGAGTGGCTGTGCCTGGCGAGCCCTCGGGTTCATGCGACTCGGGCTGTCCGTGTGGACGACGAGGGATGCTTGTGGCGAGTACATTTTCAGGCCGGCCTGGTGGAGCTTGACCGAGATCACCTGGCCGATCCCAGAGCCTCGGTCTGGATTCCAGTTCCAGGTCTTTCGGTGGACCTTCGGCATCCCATAGTCCAGCTTCTCGAGATAACGCCGCTCCGCGATGTATGTGCCATCGACAAAGCCCGTTTCGATTACCCTTCCGACCTCGTGGGCTTGGACCGGAGTCCAGCATGAATTGAACGGGTCGGATCGGTGATCACGGATGCATGTGAGCGCGACCTTGCATGGATCCTCAATTGACTCCCAGAGGTCAATGGCCTTGTCGAAGAAGTCCTCGCAGAGCCGGTAGTCATCGGGCACGCAGATGAAGTAGTGGCCTGGAGCGTCGCGCTGCATTCGGTGGATCGCGCGCATCCAGTTGTGGTAGCCGCGCTTGCCGTTTCGGATCGGAGACTGCACGAACTCAAACCCGTTGTCCTCGCAGATCCGCCGGATCTCCGACATGTCCTCCTCTGAAGCGTCGTCGTAGACCGCGACCTCCAGCGGCCAGTCGCCGCGGTGCGTGACAATGTCGGACAACATCCAGCGGAGCTCGCGGGGACGATTGTAGGATGTGATCATCACGCGGATGATCGGCTTGGTGGTTTTGGTCTTGATCTTGGTCTTGATCTTGGTCGTGGTCGTAGTCTTATCCTTACGGCGCGACCGCTTCCTGGTGCGTCGCTGACTCTCCTTCGACATCAGACCGCGTGACGCGTGATGATACGTGGGGCCGCAAGCATGTCGTGGACGAGCTGAATGCCCGGCCGCACGTCTTTGTAGCCGATCCAATCACCGGCTATGATGCGCTCGTAGACTTCGAGATGGTTGACCTCAAAGCCGTCCGAGAGGTCGATCTCAAGGGGCTCCAATCTGCCATCCGAGATCAGGAGCGACCGGTGGGCATGCGCATGCCGCCGCTTCGGGTAGGCATCGAGATCGCCAGGACGGCAGGAGATCCGCCAGTCGACCTTCGCTCTCGTGAACTCGAACTCGCCCTCGGCATAGTCTTGCTCAAGCTCGTGTGGGCCAGGTACGCTCATGCCCGTCATCACAGGCTCGCCCCACAGCCACGTGAGGACGTCGAAGACGTGGACGCCGAGGTTGGTCAGGATCGTGCCGGAGCGCGAATCGTCGCCCTTCCAGGACCGGTGGTACCACTTGCCGCGCCGCGTGATGTAGCGCGCGTAGACCGTCCGGAACTTGCCGTCGTCGAGCTTATGGCGGAGGCCCTTGAGCTGCTTATTGAGCCGAAGCTGCAGGATCGGCCAGACGCGAGCTCCGTCCCGTTCCAGGTGCTCGTAGGCGTCGAGCTCGCGCGGGTCCAAGACCAGGGGCTTCTCGCAGATGGCGTGCGCTCCGACACCAAGCGCCCGGCGCGTCTGGCGGTAGTGCTGGTCGTTGGGGCTGCAGATGCTGACGTAGTCGACCGGGTGCCGCGACAGGTGCTCCCAGAACGCCTCCTCGTCCTGGAAGCTCTCGCAGTCGACGTTATAGGCGTCGAGTCGACCCACGGAGTCGTGGGGGTCGAGCGCCGCCATGAGCTCGCCACCGACCGCCTCAATGGCGGCGAGATGGCGCGGGGCGATGAAGCCGGCAGTGCCTGTTATGGCGAAGCGCAAAGTCACGCGTTGACATGGTGCCCGATAGAGCCGAGTCCGTCTATCTTTTCCGTCTTCGTCGTTACTCCTCAGCCGATGCGGCTGCAGCCGATGCCGCTTCGGCTGCCTTGTCCAGGTAGCGCAGAACTGTGAGTACGGTGCGGCCCTGGTAGTGCGAGGTAACGCATAACTCGACGAGAGCCCGCTCCTCGGTCGAGAGCGTGATCACCTCTTCTTCCTCGATTCGGTCGAGTAATCGGTTGCGAGCGATCAAGGATTTCGAGGACTCCGGTCCCGTTGGCTGGCCATTTTGGGCACGCTGGCCAAGGTGGGTACACTCGACCGCATCCACCACGAGCGCTTTTAGCGTCAGCGGATCGTCCTCCCCAAGCGTCTCGCCGTCGCGAAGGAGTGGGATGATACTGAGGTCGTAGTTCAAGGCGTTCCCCTCGCGATCAAAGCGTCGAGCTTTGCATTGCGCTCGTCCTCGTCGGCGATCGTCAGCACCGAGCGCAGCGAACGAAGCACCGCCTGAAGCGGACTCGTCCGGTTAGCGAGCCCCCTACACGCGCTCGCGACCTCGACGACCGTGCGGCCGGTCGGGATCACGTCGCCGAGCTTGGCGTTGACGAGCCTCTGCAAGTCGGTATCCGAGAGCGCGTACTGCCGCGTCTTGATCGGCGGCGTCTCCAGCGGTTGGGACAATAAATCGTCGTCTGAACTCCAGGGCATCTTGCGTCCTTTCCTACGTTGTGTGAGGCGCCTCCCACGAGCTCCAACGGGTACCTTCGAGGATGAAGAAGGCGACCGCACTCGATCCGATCGTGACCGAGGCGGCACCGTTGATCGTGTCGCCGCCGTCGGGGGTGACCGTGGTGGACGCCGCGAGCTGCTGGTTGTCGACGGCGTAGACACGACCCTCAACCGCGGCGCCGCTGGCCGGCAGGGTGACCCCGCCGCCACCAGTAACTGTGAGCAGATAGTCCGTGGCATCGAGGGTGACCCCGCCGGCGCCGGTCGTTTGTGTGCCAACGTTTTGGGACTGGTGAAACACATTGCTGAAGGGCTCAGTAGCGCTCCCTATATCGATGATTCCCGCTCCAACATTGGATACCAGCGCGGTGGACGTTAGCGTCATCCTGATGCTGTCGGCGACACGAAAGTCAATCTCATCGTCCGACAGATCGAACTCGATGCCCATCTCAATGTTGTCGGCCGCTTCCGCGATCTCAATTCCGACCGTGCCGCCGGTGGGTACATGGAAAGTCATTCCAATGTTCGCTTCGATTCCGTCGCCAATCACGAGGTCATCCCTCGATACGCTCGCCGAGGCGAAGGCCCCCCCTGCCACCGCGAGGCGGTTAGCCATGAGCACGTCTCCGGCCGACACATCTAGGAGCAGCGGGACATCCTGAAAAACACCCGCCCCGTCGTGGCGGCGCCAGCTCAGGTCCTCGTCCGCGTCGTGACGGTTCGTCCAGCGCGTCGTCCCGCCGTCCTGCCAGACCATGTCGCCGATGTCTAAAAAGGCGCCGTTTTTGTTGAGGACCAGCGTGTCGCCGGCCGAGATCGTGGGGTTGTTACCTCCGGCGGTCGCGGCATTGAGCCCAGAGAACTGTCCGTTGGCAAGAACTTCTGCCCAGGTCTCGGAGGAGGCCGGAGATCCGTTGAGGACATCGACGCAGCCGCCCATTAGCCCACCTTCTTCTTACGACCGCCGGTGGCGACGAACTTGCACACGTCATCATGCACGTCACCTGGCTCGTCCCCCACGAAGGTCTTGTAGGGCTCGTAGTCGTCGTCCATGAACAGGACGACCCACTTCTCGTCTGTGACCTTCGCCCCGACCCACTTGCGCAGGTCCTTCGCGCGTCCAGCGTGCGTGATCATGATCCGCCTCCAATAATCTCCTCGATATCAAAGTCCACGACGAATGTGCCGTCCACGGTCTTGCCCGTGGTCACACACGTGATCTCCCAGCTTGGACCGGTGCCGGCATTTCTCGGGACCACGATGCCGTCCTGCCCGCACGAGAGCAGCTTGTCCGTGACGCTGGATTCGCTGACGAACTGCTGGATCGCAGTTGCCGGTGCGCCGCCCGCGATCTCGAGCCGGATCACAAGTGTCGTGACGGCTACGGTTGTGAAGAAGCTGATCGACTTGATGACGGCTCGGTAGGTTTCGGGGTACGCGCTCGCAGGATCGAAGTTCTCGAATCCCGCACCAGCGAGTCCGGTAAACTCGGCCGCGCCAGCGACCGTTTGAACGATAGTGGGCATTACGCAGCCTCCAGGACCTCGAGTGCTTGCGGCGGCGGCTCGCTCTTCGATGTGCCGTCTCCCCACTCGCCGGACGGACAGAGGAGGTCGCCGCCTTTAGTGATCGTCATGTCGGGAATCCAGATCGTGCCCCACGTACCCGAGCCGCCGCGGCCGTCCGGGGTGATCGTGCGCGCCGGCAGTCGACCTTCGAACATCGCCGCGATCGCGTCTTCATGCCGCGGCATGAACGCGTGCGAGATCACCATGCGGCCGTCGGAGGTTTCGACCGACGTGTAGAACGGGAACAGCTTGTTGTCCGGGTCCCACGGCGTCCCGTAGTACTCGAGGTTCCAGGAGCTCGCGGTGATGCACCGGATGATGTGAGCGATCAGGGGATTGCCCCGATTGAGATTGAACAGGTCGCGCGCGATCGCTGGCAGGTCGTCGCCGGACTGGATCTTGTACCAGCGCCCCACCTGGGGAACCGGCGAGATCCATGGGCCGATGACGTCGGACGGCTTGACCCCTGGGCCCGGGTCTGGGCACAGCGTGTCCTCGAGCACGGCCAGATGCGCGTTGACTCGGATCTTGATGCGGTCCCACAGACAGTGAATGGCGTTGGCCTCGGTCGGCGGCAGGATCCAGGGGTCGACACGCGGCCAGTCGATCTCGCGGCCATCCGGCGTCTCGGGGTAGACCGCGCGCGCGACGTTCGAGCTAAGCTCGCCGAGCGTACACATCTCGGCCTCGATGCCCTTCTGGATCGCGTCGTCGACCTGGGGCGACAGCCACGGGAACGGTGGGCACTCGTTCGTGGGTCCAACGACCTTGGAGCGCAATCGCTTCCTCCGTCGCTTCACCAGCGACGAGATCATCAGGACGACGCCGATCGGAATGATCCCGGTAGGGTCGATCGGCATCAGCGGCGCCCCACCCAACCGACACCGAAGCGCATGCCGCCTCGTCGAAGGGGGCGAGTTCGGCTGGCGACCTGTCCGAAGATCGTCGTGTCCGGCGCGTCGGCCAGCGTGTGTGGAACGGGCGCCATACCGGGTCCCGGCGCGGACTCGATCTGCTGGAGCTGGAGTAGGTTCTCTCGCCACGCCGTAACAACGTCTTCCCAGGAGCTCTTTCCGTTATTGAACGTCGTACCCGGTCGCGGTGGCCACGGACATTCGGGGAAGGGTCCCTGCATCATGAGGATGACGAGCTCCTCGGCCTTGTCGGGGTCGAACGGCCCCTGCCCGAGGGTCCCAAGGTAGTTCCTCCACGCCTGCGCGTTCGCGGTCGTGAAGTCGCCGCAGTCGCCGGTCATACGCATGCCCTGCCGCGTCGTGGTCTTGGCGACGGCCGGTTCCCCTGGCGCTGCACCAGCCCTCTTCGTCGCGACGATCGCCCCGATGATGCCGGCGACGATTAGAGCGAACGGGAGCGCAACCGCCATGCCCGCGGCTGCCGCTTCACGCTTCGCCATCAGCGCCTTCCCTTCAGCGCGCCGCCGAATATGAGCGCACCGAAGAGCAGGAGGCCGCCCGTGAAGACCCAGGGGCTCTTCACGCAGAACGTGCGGATCGCCGCTTTGAAGGTTGGGTTCGCAATCATCGTGATCTCCGTCTCCGTCCGGGTCGTCCAAGCCGTTGACGTCGTCGACTGAGCTTGGCGCGGCGTGTGACTCCGACGCGGCGGGTTGGGACGGCGAAGCCGTCCCTGGGGGCGACCGTCACATAACCAAGGTTGTGTACATCCCAGCCAGTTTTCGGCCAGTTAATTAGAAACTCCAACATGACCTTTCCGGGCGCCTGGGAGAGTGGCACCGCCACCCGGAAGGCTTTCCACGGAGGCGCGATCATGTTGCTCGACCACACCTTCTTGTTGCCCGTGAAGTAAAACACATCGTAGCCAGCAGGTGGCTCGGCCGCCCCCGTCCATTTCACGAAAAATGACTCGCCTGGCGATACGACTTGTTTCTCCACTGCCCAGTTGCTTGACGGATACGCTCCGACAGAGCCGCCGGCTTCGCGCAGGTCCTTGCGCTCACGAAAGGAGATTCCAGAGTCGGTGTCGTGTCTCATGCGCTGCCTTCCTTGTCGTCGCAGTCGCAGCCGCCGTGGCCGCTCTGCAGGATCTGCTGGGCGTCGTGGACGGCGCCGGTCCCGTCGATGACGTTCATGTGGAAGGGGATCTTGGGATCGCCGGTGAGCTCGACGTTGATCCGCGCACTGCTGTCGCCGCCCTTTTGGCGCTTGATCGCCGCGAGCATCGGCGCGAGGTCAAAGCACGTCCCGTAGCCGAGCCGGATGACTTCGTCGATCGTGCGTACGGGCTGGCACCCGTGAACCGGTGTCCCGCGCGAGGTCCGGCAGGTCGGCGGGTCGATGTAGCGCAGCTTCCCGCAGTTGAGGCAGCAGGGATACGCGTCGGGGTCGAGCTCGATGATGGCCTCGTTGGAGGCGGTGACCGCCTCGCCCCAGTTGGCGATGATCTCCGCCTCGACCTCGAGCGGCAGACCGCCTCCGTAGCGAAACCGAAACTCTCGTGGCGGCTCGCCCTTGGCGTGCTTGCCGACAAGGGACGGCTCGTCAGTCGGCTGGGTGAACGCAACTTGCTGCCCATCTCCATCTCGCGCAAGGCCGACGCGTCCGCGGTTCTGCACCTGGATCAGGTACGCGAATGACTGGACGCGGTGGCGGCGCGCTTGCTGCCTGCCGTCGGTGCGTCGTCTGAAGCTGAAGTCGGCCATGGCGCTCCTATCCGACGGGCATCGACCAGGTGAAGCTGACCACCCGCACATTTCCTGGGTCGGCGGCGCCGGTCAGGATCACGCCAGTTGGGCCCGGGACGCGTATGTCCTCGGCGCGCCGATTGGCGCCGAGTGTGAGCTGGCCGAGGCTCGGCTGGACGGGCGCTGCGAGGCCGGGACTCGCGGAGACGAAGTTTGGAACGAGCACCGTGCCAACCGAGGTCTGCACGACCGAGATCATGTCGGCCCCGGCGGGTCGGATGATCTCCCGGTCCGTCGCGCCCGCTGCGATCTGAACGATCTCCGTGTTGGGCACTCGTGTCGTTGCGGGCGAGTTGAACGTCTCGGCGAACATCGCGCCGACGAAGTCGTCGAGGACGGTGCCACCGAGCGACGGTAGCGTGCCGACGGCGCCTCTGTTACGCGGGTTGATGAATCCGTTTTGCGGATAGAGGATGCTGAGCGTCGCCTTTTTGGCGGTGACGGCGACTTGGACGCCGCTGCCGATATCAAAGATGCGTGTCGACCCGCCCGAAGCTCCGCCCCACGCGAGTTTCGCTTTCAGGCGGCTGTGGTGGCCGAACGGCTGCTGCGTGTTGGCCTCGGATAGGAGGCTGGTTGACGAGATCGCATTGAAGGGTCCTCCCTGGCGCATGGCCGAGTACGACCAGACCGATAGGACGAGGCGCACGGGGCGACCGAAGTCCGGCGTCTCGACCAGTAGGAAGTCCTTGAAGGTCGGCGTCTCCGGATTGTCGGCCGCGACCTGCCACTGCGAGAAGATCTGCGCGCCGCGCTCCTTGAGCCATAGGCACGCGAGCTGCGGCGGGAAGCTGCGCTTGGGATCGTAGTGGCCCGGGATCGGACGGTCGTTGCTACGCGGGTCGGACCACTCGCCCTCGCGCGTCGAGCTCGGTGGAAACGCTCCCTCGGGGTAGCTGAGCCCGGTCGAAGTGCGCACCATCCGTGGTCTCCTGCTCATCCGTCGTCTTCTTTCCAGTGCTTACGTGGGCGCCGTTGATTCGGGCGTGCTTTGAGCCAGCGGTGGTTCTCAGGCGCGAACGCTTCGCGCACCTGCTCGGGGTCCGTCAAGTCGAACTTGCAGAGCGGCTTGATATGATCGATGTGCCATTGCGCAGGGTCGCCTGGGCACGGACCGAGATGCTCGAAGATGGCGTCGTAGTCGATGAGATCTTTGCGCGGCTTGGGGAGAGGGAGACCACTGAGGTAGCGCTGGCGTGCATCGCGGAGGCGGCACCGCAGGCGGTTCACGACTGCGACTTTCGGGTCCTCTGCACGGCGCTTGCGCTGGTAGGCGAGGTCCTTTTCTTTGATCTCGGGCTTCTGGCGATATTTGCGTTGGTACTCGCGCACCCGATCCGGATCCGCACGCCGGCCCTCCCGAAAGGCTGTAAGGTGTCGGGCACTGTCGCGCAGTTTCGCTTCGTCCGTTGAGGCGCTCTCTCTCATGCACTCTAGGCACGGTTGGGCGCCACTCGGATAGCGCAAGCTCAAGCCGGTGTTCTTATGGTCGTGACCTCTGTCGCAGAGGCGTCCGAGGACCAGGTGCGCACCTGCGTTGCCGCGGGGGGGCTTGACGGGGTGCAGGTTGATCGTGAGCATCGGAAGATTGTAGCGCAGGACCGATTGGCCTCTCGGCCCTGCGCTCGAATGCCTATGCGGCCGCGAGGCCCCACAGGTTGACGAACACGTGAACGCTGACGGTGTTCGGGTTGTAGAACGTCATCACGAGTTGCTGATTGTTCTGCGAACCGAACTTACGCCAATCTACGCATTCAATTTCTTTTTGATCGCCGTAGATATCCGCCCACACGCCGAACTGCGGATCGGTTGTCGATGCGCGACGCATGTTCGGATCCTGCCCAGACCGGCTGTCGGTGAGGAGCACCGGCAACACAGCGCCTACGATCAGACCTTCGTCGGTCGTATTGACCTGACGTGCTGTGACCGCGATGTAGTAGGGCAGGAAGTAATCGGCGTCGCCCGAATCGACTGTCACGGTGTCGAAGCCACCGGACGGAACGCCGTCTGTATTGAGGGTGTTCGCACCCACCACGTGGCAATCGCAACGAGGCGGAAGCGGTGTACATGCTACGGTGGGAACCGGGCCCGTAACTGCGCGGCCATGCGCAGCGCCAGTTTCGCTGCCTACCCAGTTGCAGTCTTCCTGCTGCTGGGCATGTGTCGAGTTTTGCCCGACCCGTCCGTACTTGCCCCGATAGCGAGCCCCATAGGCCGCACCGGGATTTCGACGCGCACCGACCATTCCGGCCTGTGCGTTCTGCTTGAGCACGAGCTCACGACGAGCCAGGTACTCCCGATATGTTTTCGACGTCTGCATGAGGATTACTCCCCGTTTCTCTGCTGTCTGTGACTCGCGCACTCCGGGGCCCGAGATACATCCCGTTGCGTCTCACCACGAGGGGCGCCATGCCGGCATTGCGCGCCCCCTCTCCTCAGACGCTCGAGCGAAGATGTTTAGGCCGCCTCGTTCTCCCCGACCTTCTTGTAGGACTCGAAGCCGCGGTCCGCACCGGAACCGTACGCCCAGCCGGCCATGCCGCCGACCGCGATGGCTTCGGCACCCATCGCCACGAGGCTCTTCTCGGGTGCACCGATGATCCCGGTGATCGCGACGCCAGCGAGTGCGACGCTGACCACGAGGTCCTTGTCGATCCCGAACCACTTGGTCGGATCGCCGCCGTTCTCCTCGAGCGCCGTGTCGATCTCCTCGTTGGTCGCGGTGTCGGCATCGAGGCCGGCCTTTTCGAGCAGCTCTTCGCGCTCTGCTCGAAGACCACCCATCCAGTAGCCCAAGCCGAATGCGGCTGCCGTTGAGAGGGCGACACTGATCGCGCGCTGCGTGACCTTCTCCGCCATCCCTCGGATGTTGCGAGCCTTCGCCTTCATCCTCTGCGCGAGCTCGATTGCTTGACCTTTCGAAAGTTCTTGGAGGCTGCCTGCTGCCATGGTCGCTTTCCTTTTGTTGCGCTCTCGCGCGGAGGTGGTGCGCGCCACACACGCGCTCGTTCACACAGTGTGGCGACACTTGTGGTGGATTGGCAAACGAGCAACTTGGCCGATCGTCCACAAGTGCCGAATTCCGACAGTAGAACTAGTTTTACTGTCGTTTCGCACACCCTGTATGGCGGTCGTGTATGGTTCTGGGCGTGGAATACGCGACCCCGATACCCGACGGACTCGACCACCCTCTCGTCCCAGAAGAAGTGCGCGACGCCATCCTGAGCAACTTGCGCGGCTGCTACCGGATCACGATCGCCGAACGCGTTGGCCGCGCCGATCGGACCATCAACACGCTCGAGCTCACGTGCAAGTCCGCGAAGGAAGAGCCGGACGAGGGTGCCGATGAAATCTGCGAAGCCGTCATGCGCGTGTTGGTTGCGTACGCGGTGAAGGTCGTGGGCGAGCTCGAAGAAGACGACGAGCATCTGGAGGAAATTCCGTTTCGCGTGATCCAGTACATCCGTCCGACGAAGAAAGGCGGTCGCTCGGCACGTCCCAGCTTCTCCTACAGGATGCCGATCGGAGACGACGACATCGTCAAGTACCAAGGCGAGACGGAGCGCGACGAGAACGCGTTCAGCGACCCGCGCTTCGAGGCAGTCATGTTCGCGATGGAGAAGCAGGATGCGCGCGAGGAGAGACTCGTCGATCAGAACGAGCGCCTGATGGGTCGCCTGCTCGAGTCGACCAAGTTCCAAAACGCATGCATCGAGCCGCTGCAGCACATGTGCGCGTACCTGGGCCAGACCCTGAGCCACTTCTTCCCGACCTGGGTCGCGGCCAACAGCGCCCTCTATGACACCAAGCGCATCGAGGCCGAGGAGAAAGGCAAGGCGGCCCGGCAGGAGCAGCTGCTCAAGTACATGGGTCCCGCCGCCAAGGAGATGGCCGATCAGTTTGGCTCGTGGGCGCGGGTCAAGATGGGCGGTGAGAACGTCCCGGCTGCCGTTGGCGCTGCGCCGACCAACGGCGCGGCGGTCGAGGTCGAGGTCGAGGTTCAGCTGACGGATGCCGAGCGTGCGAATCCACTGGCCACGGGCGCGCGCGGATTCGGCAACACCTTGGGTTCGAATCAGTGGTTCAGCTTGATGGACGCGATGACGAAGAAGCAGCTCGGCCTTTTTCGCGCAGTCGTCGAGGCCAAGTCCGACACCGAGCTCATCGACGCGTGGGATGCGATGGCCGAGCTCCCGGCTGAAAAACTTCTCGAGCTCCACAAAGCGCTCGACGCCCAACAGCAGGAGAGCTTCAACTCGATTTCGGAAGCGATCGACGCCGCCAAGGCAGCTGCCAAGGAGGCTACGCAGCCACCCTCCACCGCGCCGATCGACATGTCGTGACGCGCGGGGTACCACAACGAGTGCCACCCCATTCGCCATACATGGCCGAATTGGGGCAGTGTGTGGTGCGACTGCGCGGGTGCCGCGGGATGACCCAGCTCGAGCTCGCGCGCGCGGCTGGCCTCCACCAGGACCAGATCTCCACGCTCGAATGCGGCCACTTCAAGAGCCCGGGGTTGCGCACGCTCCTCCGCGTGGCTCGTGGACTCGGTATCACGGTGGGCGAGCTGTTGCCCGAGTCGGACGGAAGCCACCGTGCCCCAGGGGTTGGCCTGCTCGACGAGATGCTGGCAGATGCCACGGAGCGCGATCTCAGAATCGTCGTCGCGGTCGCCGAGGCCCTTACTTCCGTCTAAAACGATCGCCTACTGATACGATCCTCTGTAGCCAAGGTAGCGCCCGCGCGGCGGCACTGGGTCGCCGTACTCCGAGAATCGCTTCGTGATTCTTCCGGCGGTACGCGACTCGCGGGTGACCAAGCCGAGTAGACAGACGGCCTTCGCTTGCGACTTTCCGCCGAGGAGACCTCGGATCCTTGAATCCGCAGCGCGGCCGTGTGGCAGACATAATCCGACCGCGAGCATTTGACCGCGAAACACGAGCGCGCAGAAGCACCCCACGGACTCAAAACAACAAGGTGCGCGGCAGCGCGCCTCGACGCAGTGCTGTGGGAAGCAGCCGAGATAGTTGACGGTAGCTTCACTCATGAGTCGAGGTACGTCCCCGGCTCGCCACTCGGCTCCTCTATCTCGTCGGTGAACCCTTCGACGATGAGCTTGAAGATCTCGTCCTTCGGAGCGGCATTGCCGTCGGAATCTATGAGCTTCCCTTCGTAGGCCTCCACGAGGTTGCGGACCATGTGGACGAGCGCCATGCCCCAGGCCGCTGGGTCCTTCCACACGCCGACCTTCAGCATGACCTCCAGGTGACCCTCCTCGTTGATCCACATGCGCGCGATCTCTTGTGAGCGCTTCTCTGATGCCGCGCGTGGCGGTGGCGGGATCTCGCCGTACTCGTGCGTGGCCTCGCACTGCATTCCGGTCTGTTCGTCGTCAGTCACGAAGCACCTCCGAGATACAAGATCGGATCACTTCCGCCCGCGAGTTTCAAGGTGCGCAGCTTGGATAAATACCCCGCGTATGTACCGCTGCGTGCGCTGAGCTCGGCGGCCTCCGCGAGCTCGTTACGACCGAGACCATCCGCACCAGCCTCGATGAGCGCGTCGAAGATCCGACGAACCCCTCCTTGCCCGAGCTGTCCCTGCCAGTACTCGACGAGAGCGTCGCCGGTGGGCAACGGGTCGAAGTCCCCGAGTGCCTCGACCCCTGCCTCGGTTGCGAACATGAGACCGCCCTCGTCGAGCATCCATCCGTTGCCGCGCATGGTTGAGAGGTAGCCAGCGAACGTGCCGGATCGTGAACTCATGCCGGCCAGGACCCCGAGCTGCGATCTCTCACACCCGTCGGGGTTCTGCGCGAGCGCGATCAGCATCCGACTCAGGCCACCGCGGCCGACGCTGGCGTCGGCTGGCGCCTCGCGTTCTCGGGCTTGAGGTCGCGGTGCGCGAGGCGGCCGCACAGCCTTGGGCACCGAGGCGCCGAGCGCAGCCTCGGGCGTGTCGGCATCGACGAGCACCAGCAGTGCGCCTTCCAGCTCCTCGGTGCTCCGATCGAGGCCCTGCGTGCTACGCCGGAGACTTGTCACGCGCTTGATCGATGTGGCGAGCCTGCGCTGGAACTGTTTGCGCTGTCGCTCGAGCGCCCTTGTGATCGCAGCCTCGACGTCGACCCCGTTGGCTCCCTCCTTCCGATCTTTCTCGCCCTGGCGCTTGGCGACGAGGAGCTCGCGCTCCAGCTCGCGGATGGCCTTGCGCGCGGTCGCGAGATCGTCGGCCTCCTTCTTGACCTCTTGCGGCAGCTCGGTCAGCTCCGGCAGGACCTTCTTGATCTTGGCCGACGGTTCCGGCGCCTTGAGCTTATGGCGCTCGCCTGCTCGCGGGTGTGTCGTCGTCACTTTTGCGGCCTTGAAGCGGAGAACACCTTCGCGGTTGAACGCAGGGCCAAAGCCGTACCAGTTGCCGCTCTTGAGCCCGCGCAGCGTACTCTCGTCCTTCTTGGCGAGGCCGAGGATGTCGCGAGCGCGACGGACATCGACGTCGAGTGTGGTGCGGCCGACGAGGTTGTTGACACATTCGGCTGCGGCATCCTTGTGTAGCTTCGAGATCCGCTGCGTCGCGAGGATCCCACAGAACCCCCGCTTGCGTCCCTGCGACAGGAGTGTGATGACAGACTCCGTCGACTCTGCGGATCCGCTGCTCCGTTCAGGTGCGTACTTGTGCGCCTCGTCGATCACGATGAGCGCTGGGCGCCACAGCTTCTTCGGCGCGCTCATGAGCGAGTCGAGGAAGTTGCGCACGAACGCCCTGCGCTCTTGGAGCTTGAGCTCGTAGAGGTCGATGATCGCGCTCACCCCGAGCTCGAGCAGCTTGCGGGCGAGTTTCCCTGCGGTCGCCACCGTCGGCATGAGCTCGCCGCCAGGCCCCACGAGGACCGCGTCGACCTCCTCGCGCAGGCTCGCGAACTCACCCTCCGGGTCGAGGACGATCGTCTGCAGTCGGGACGCCGCCTGCTCGGCGATGAGCCGGAGGAGCCAGGACTTGCCCGATCCCGAGTTGCCCATGATGAGCAGGCGCGTGTCCACGAGGTGGCGCGCATCGAGCGAGACGGATTGGGAAAGGTGGATGGGAAAGGTCTTCGTGGCCATTTTACTCTCCTCAGATCACGGCGCATTTTTTCGCGTAGCGCACGTATGGAAACGATCGGTGGTAGCCCTGCGCGAGTACGAGTTCATCCTTAGTGCGCGTGACGGCTACGTAGGCCACGCGGTGTTCGGACTCGACTTCAGCGCCGCTGTCGTAGGCGTCCCAGGTGCGCCGGGTCATCGACGGATCGATGATGACCATGTCGGCCTCGCGCCCTTTGAGCTGATGGATCGATGAGACTGTGATGAAGGTGCGCTCGGGGAACCCGTTATAGCGTTGACGCAGAGCTTCGAGGTCGCGCAGGACGACGGGCTTCTCGTCCACGAGGATTTGAATCGAACCCACCTTGTCGAGGCGATCGAGAAACATGCTGGCATCTGGCCACTCCTCGAGCAGGCTCTTGCGCGTCACAGTCGCGGAGTTGTTCTTGGCCCAGGTCTTGAGACCACGGGGCAGGTTACCCTTTTGTGGGATGCGGTCGATGATGGATCGGAAGCCACCAGCGGATACTGAGTTCTTTGTGCGCAGCCGATCCCCGGCTTCGACGGCGCTGATGAGAGCTGGCCTTCCGAGGGGACTCCACGATGAAAATTTGTCGACTTTGAACGCGATGCCACGTAGGCGTAGCTCTGAGCACCAGTAACGAAGGGGCCACCAGTTACGACACGTCAAGAAGACGGTGCGCTTGACCGTAATCTCCAGTTCATACTGGGCCCGATCGAGCTCGTCCAGTTCAAGGAGGATCGCGCTCATCGATTGTACGCGTACCGTCCCATCTGAGGCTTTCGGCTTATACTCCTTCGGTACGCGTGATCGATTTTGTGTGATGATCGCAGATGCCAGTGCATGCGGCTTACGCGGTACTCGATAGGACTGATCGAGAATTACGTGGGCCTCCGATTCATCCACGAGTTTTATCAGCCACGCCGGATCGCTTCCCTGGAAGACGTAGATCGCCTGATCGTCGTCTCCCGCTACGTAGACCGTGCGCACGTGGTCGAGGAACCAGTGTTGCACGCACGCGACTTGAAGCGGACTCAGATCCTGCGCTTCATCGATGAAGGCGACCTCGACAGGCGGCCGAGCGTCGAGGCCAAGCGAATCCTCCAGAAGATCACTGAAGTCCCAGAGGTTGTGATTGCTCTTGTACTCGGCGTACCGCTCCACATAACGCACAAAAGCTTGCGTATCGATGATCTCGTGGGATGCGACCGGCATCTGCTTAGGATCGAGCATCCTGGCACGACCCCACTCGTAGACCGTGCGCAGCTTGTCATCCTCAGTCTCCTCGGCGACGATGGCGTGGTGTTCATCCTCCTCGGTCGGGTCGGCCTGATCAGAGAAGATGTAGCCGAATAGATTGGCGAACTCCTTCCAGTGCTTCTTGACCATTTTGTTCTCGTGCTTCGCGCCGACGAGGTGGTGGGCAGCGCCGTGGATAGTGCGGAACCAGCGCAGCATGTCCTCGTCGATCCCGAGCTTCGCGGCCGCTCGCTCCTTCGCCTCAGTGCGCGCGGCACGCGTGAACGTGCTGAATGCGATGTCCCCAGCGCCCACACCCTGCGCGATCTCCTCCTCAAGCTGCCAGATGAGCCTGGTGGTTTTGCCTGTTCCAGGTGGGCCGAGGACCGTCAGCCAACCCTTGCGTTTTCTCACAACTTCTTGCTGATCCTTCATTGTCATCACCTGTCCATAGCTACGGATGCGGAGGCTGTAGTGGTGGAGTTCAAAAACCCTTTCGTACGCGCGAGGAAAGCCTATGCAGCCATGTAACACCACCCACCACCCTGCTAGAAGAATTGCCCATTGGTAAGCTAGCTAACATCGGTGCCCTGTTTTTCCCGCGCGCGTATAGAAGGGATTTTCCAGCGCCAAAAGCGCGCTCCAGAGATGCGTTCAGAGTCCTTTGCGCGCTCCACGTCCAGTTCGCGAAGCGCGCGAGCCAAGTCGACCGACGGTGCCGCGATCCCCTTCGCGGTAAGCGCATTTTTGATCGTGATGAAGCGGGCGGCTACGACACCATCGACCATGAGGACGGCCTTCCGATCGATGTCCTCTGGGTCCTCACTAACAGCGAGCCCGTCGAGCACATAACGGAGCTCATCGCGGAGAAGACCGAACTCGGAGACCTCCTCTGGCTGCTCGATGACCTCAGCGGCCGCGCGCCACCGATTGACGATCCCCTTCCACTGACCGACTGCGCCCTTCCCTTCTGGCAGCGCCGGTGAGCGCCCGATGATCTCGAAGAAGCGCTCCTCAAACATCCGTCGCGAGAGGAGCTGCTTCGTAGTGAGAATCACCCATTTTGACCCATCGATCTCAAGCTTGTATGTGGGTGGGTCGCTCGCGTAGACGACCATGCGCGAGACTCGAAAGTCGATCTCTCCATCACCAATGTCGCCAATCGAACCGACGGCCGGCGGCGTGTCGATCGGGACGCGTTGGACATTTCTTCTATTCTGGCCGTTCTTCTTCTCGCGGGCTTCTAGAAGGCTCTTCTCACGGATCTCAATAACTTTGACGACCTCGGTGTACACCTTGTGCTTACGCAGGACTGCTCCAACCCGTAGCCATTCGGATTTGTCGGTACAATAGGCATCCCAACAAATATCGAGAGCGTCCTTATTCATGGCCGCACCGATGTCTTGGGTGAGCTCCCGATCGAGCCATGCCGAGAGTTCGGACGGCTTCGGTTTGTCGGGTGTGAGATCGAAGAGGTCGTCAGACATGGACGCGCAGCGGGCGGGTGGCGGAGACAAAAGGCCCCCGGTACCGGTCCGCCCATCACGGACCGGTGTGACCCACTTCGAGGTGTCCGGGGGCCCACCTCGGGCCTTCACAACTCAGCCCACGCCTGGCCGAATCGGAACTGTGCGTGGCTCGTATGGGGCGAGCATCGGACGACCATCATCGCCACCGCCGCCACGCTGTCAAGTTTTCAACGAAACCCCTGGCCGTCCACAGTGCCTCCACAGGATCTCCTTAGTCGCGCAAGCACCAGACGAGCTCGCGCGCAGCCCGAGTGGCGGCCGTGTAGCGCCACCTAGCCGCGTTCCAGCTGGATCCGATCTGCTCGAGCACCGCGACTTTGTCCCATTCCGATCCTTGGGATTTGTGGACGGTGAGGCAGTAGCCGAAGTCGAACAGCGCGGGTCCATCGCGGTCAGCATTCTTGAGCGGCTTCTCCTCGTGGAACTGGGCACGCAATGCCCGGATCTGACTGAATTCATTGCCGACGTCGTCGACCAAGTCGAGCCAGAGGTCCTCGTCCTCCTCCTCGACGTGCGTGACGGTGGCGAGCAGCCCGTTGAATAGGCCGCGCTCATGATCGTTGCGCAGGCAGATCACCCGCTCTCCGCGCTCGGGGAGATCTCCCGTGAAACCGCGCAGCCTGCGGATCCTCCGATTGACCGCGACCCGGGTCTTGTTGAAGCCGCAGAGCACCGCGTCGAAGCCCTCCAGCCTCGCTGGTACTCCGCGCACGAGTTCGACCTGACCGCCCGACTGCCACACGTGAGGCTCGCCGCATCGTCGCAGGTGGTGCGCAAACTGGATCACCTCGGACCCGGCGGCCTGGCGGTGGATCTGTTCGAGGCGCACCTCGGGGTCGCGCATGAGCCCAGGGTCGTCGCCGATCGGCTCGAGCTGTCCGTGGTCGCCGACGTAGAGCACGTTGACGTTGAAGCTCTCCAGGTCGCGCATGAGCCGCCCGTTGAGCATCGACGCCTCGTCGACGATCACGAGCCCGTACTCGAGGAGTGGCACGCGACGGAAGCGCACGGCCTTTTCCTCCTGTGGGCACAGGTCTCGCCCCTCGTCTGCACGCTGGAAGTTGTCGGCCCGGCAGGTGTCGATCCACCGGTCGCAGTTCTTGCAGATCGTGCCCGGCTGGTAGATGAGGCGATGGAGGGTCTGCGCGTCTTTGACCCCTTTGGTCCGCAGGACCTGCGCGGCCTTACCGGTGAACGCGCACACGGCCGCCCCGGGCGTGCGGCGCAGGAGCTCGGCGATCACCGTCGTGTTGTGCGTGACGATGAAGTCCTTGGTAAGGAAGAGTCCATCCTCAGCCTCAACCTTGATGCAGGTGTGGGCACAGGTGCGAGTCGGCTCTACTTTCGTGATGTATCTGCTGGGGGGATTCTTCTTGGACGGCCTCCAGCGTCTTGCTTTGCGCTGGAGGATGAACGGGCATCGAAACGTCTTTACGTTGACGCTCCAGTCGCCGCGTTTCTGTTTACGAGAGATGGCGGTTCCGCCGAGAGACTGTACGAGTCGGACGAGATCGGCGGCCAGGCGATCTGATGCTGTGGAGAATGTCGTGCGGTTTTTGACACACGATCCATCCGTGTCCATGAGGCCGCGCAGTATGCTCCACCGCTGCTCCTCATCGCCACAAAGAAACTCCTCTGGGATGAACCGACACGGGCTCTTCACCCCAAGACCCAAACGACGCAATGCGGACGACAATCGATTGCCCCGCCGGGTGGGATCGATCAGTCGGTAACGCGGGCACGACGGTGCCCGGTCCTCGACGACCACCATCCCTGGCGGCAATAGGGTAGCTGCGGTATCGACGAGTGTACGGTCGAGATCTGGCACACACAGCGTTGGTGTTTTGCCGAGCGATGTTCCGTCGCCGATCAAGAGGCCGAGGAGATACGGCTGCACGTCATAGGATCGTCGCGGATACTGGACTGCTTGGCACAAGGGGATGCAGAACTTGTGTGATCCGCTCGGGAACCGCAAACCAGACTCGACGATCGCTCTCAGCGTCATCGTTACAGGTGCTTTCTTTTGCTGCCGGAGCTTGTGTGTCCAGACGGTCCACAGGTGGTCGCCGTCGGACTCTGCCGAGGATCCATCACGGAAGGTGACTTTGTATGACTGTCGCTGTCCCTGCGGGAAGGCGCCGACGACCCGCGTGGAGCGCCCATCGGCGCCAAACACAAAGTCGCCGACGCACAAGTCCACCAACGCCCGCGGCCCATCAGGGGTATGGACGACCTGATCGTTTGGCAGGCATTTGCCGGTACCGGCGTACCCGCCGAGCGTCAGCGTCTGCCGGCTGGGATCGCGCAGCCAGCGTTCGACCTCGGACAGCGCCATGATCTGATCAGCGGATAGGTCCACGTTCCCTCCTGACGCGTTCGACGTATACGCGGACCTCGTCGGCAAGCTCGTGCGCGCGCGGCCGCCAGGGCACAACGCGGTACGGGTCGACCGGCATGTCGATGACGAGCACGGGCGTCACCGGCTCTTCGAGGCGACGCGCGAGGTCCTCTAGGAACTCAAGCGTTTCCATCAGGCGCCGCTCCTCCTGTCCGAGCCGCGCCCATGCGTAGCTCGCCGATGAGCTCAGCGAGTCGCACTTCATGCAGAGGGGATTACCTTGGAGGAGTGCCATCGGCCTTCTCCGCGAGCTCGACGCCCCGCCGCTTCATCTCCTCTTGGATCGCATCGCCGAAGCGTCGCGTCATACTCTCGACGATCGCCCAAACCGCTGCCATGAGCGCATCGGTCTTCGCCTGGCTCTTGTAGAGCTCGGCGTCGTGACGCAGGACCTCAAGGCAGTAGCCGACCCCCTCGACCGTACCGTACTGCCAACCCGACTCGTAGCTCGCGGCGAGTAGCGCGGTGCCCTCCGGTGGCTTGGGAGGATTCTTGGGGTCGGGCGGATCGACCGGGTGCTCGATGAGACGCCCAAACAAACGCTCGGAAGTTTCACCACTCATCGCGTCGCTCCAGTTCTTTCTTGCGGTCGCGCAGCGCAACCCAGCGGTACGGCTCAGTGAGACTGCGGCGGCTGTACATGAAAACCTCGAAGTCGCCGGGCTCGATGACGTAATGGCGCGGCGACCACTTGGCGTCCGCGATCGGGATGTTGATGGTGACGGCGTGGAGTAGCCATTCTCTACGGCCATCCGAGTCGGCCGGCTCTGGCCGCTCGAGCCACGCGGGTACTTCGGCCTTGACTGTGATGATCTGTCCCGGCTCCCCGCAAGGGAGCTCGAGCGTGCAGGTGGCAACCTTGATCGTTTCCATAGTGCCCGGTGACGGATTCGAACCGCCCACGCGTCGGAAGAAGGGCGAAAGAAGAAACCCCGAGTCCTCCCGGAAGGATGAACAAACAGGAGTCCTCTACGCGTGCCACCAAGGCCGGGCGTTACTCATCGTTTTCGCATTGGAGTCCTCCATGTGCGAGCACGGCGGCGACGAGGCCTAGCATGAGCTTGAGCTCCTGCTCATCAGCCGATCGTAACAACGCGAGGATTCGGCGTTCAATCAGGCGCGACGGCACCACCCCGTCGGTCGGCAAGAGGTCGGCGACCGAGACGCCGAGGCCCACCGCGACGCGCCAGATTGTTCGCAGCCCTGGACTTTGGTAGTAGGAATTCTCAAGCCGCGACAAAACCGCTGGCGCAAGATCGGCCGCATCTGCTACCTCCTGTTGGGTGAGGCCCAGCTTCTCACGAACCTCGCGCAACCGGCGTCCGAGCTCAAGCACGTACGCTACGGCCACAACGGCTCCCGGGCCCACGCGACGAACGCAGCCCGGTGCGCGTGGTCCCACGTGCCGAGCGCGTCAACGATGTCGAAGATGCCGCAGCGCCATTGCGTGTCAACCGAGAAGCGGTGGGCGCCGCGCCACTCGTCACGCTCGGGCGTCTTGCGCCGCTTGCCGACGCGCCCGGCATGGCCATGAAACACGGCGAGCACGAAGCGAGCCGCGAACAGACCGCCGTGCGACGGCGCCGGTCCGCACGCCCACTCATCGAGCACGACGGGGTCGAACGGCTCGACGCCGTCGGCGCCTTGGAGCGTGGGGAAGCTCAGCGCGAGCTCCGTCATGAGCGGACGCGCGGCAATGATGGGTACCACTTTCATCGTTTCTTACTCCTTCTTGGTGTGCTGCTGGGAGAGCCACGACATGACGTCCTCGTGGCGCTCGCGCCAGCCTGAGTTGTCGCGCTCCATGCGTTCGATCAGCGTCGGATCTGTCGCATTTTGTATGATGAGTGCCAAGCGCTGTCGGGTCTGCGAAAGAGCGCCCTCGCGTTGGCGTCGGATCCGCCGCAAGAGCCACCAGCCGTCCGCAGCGCGCTCGACCACGTAGAGGACGCGGCCACGCTGCAAGAGCGCCGAGCGCAGGACGACACGGCGCTCGCGCTCCCGCTCCGCGAGGAGTCGGTGGTGCTCAGCGATCGCCTCGAACTCAGCTGCCGTCTCTGTTGCCATTGCTCCCAAGCTGCGCGGCGATGGACTCGCAGTGCTCGATGGCCGAGATCTCGCCGATCTCGAAGTCGCTCACGTACTGGTGTGGATGGCCGTCGGGCCACCCGTTCGTGAGGAGCTCCAGATGCCAGCGCAGGACCAGGCGCGCCACAGCGGCGCGCTCGTCTTCGGTGAGCGCCCCCAGGAGCCTGCGCATTTCAACGAGCGTCGACGTCGCCATCGGTTGCCTCCCTTGTCATCGCGAATTGTATCGCGAGGTCCGCGATCTTCAGTGCCGCATCGAAACGGACGCGCTGCCGTGAAAGGACGATCGCCCACGCGAGCTCCTCAAGCGTCGGGCGCTCCTCGCCGCGTTCGAAGATCGACCGATAGACCGAGGCCCAGTGGCGCGTGACCTCGTCGAAGCTGAGCCTACCCATTGACGACTCGCCGTCCCTTCCGCGTGATCCGAAGCTTGAGGGCGACCGTGTGGCAGCGACCGCCGCGGCACTCAAGCTCGCGCGTGACGCCGGCGACGCCCTCCCAGTAGAGTGCGTAGCCTGTTCGGACCCTCCGTGTGGTCATGCGACCGCCCACGGCCGCGAGCTCGCGGAGCATCTTGTCCTGGGCCTTGGTCAGCATGCTTCCGCCTCCAACACCCTTTGCAGCTCGGCGAGCGCGATGTCGAGCCGTGCCTCGCGACAGGCTACACACCTCCACGCCGAGTCCTCAGACCGCCCCAACTTTCGCAGCGCAAACCGCAGAGGATCTGCCGTGACGGCAGAAGGCACCGGCTCCCTAACGAGCTGGCTACACTCGCGGCAGCGCCATGTAAACGCACACATCTCCGCCTCGGCTCGGTACGGGTCAAGCACGGTCGTCCTCCAACACCCGCAGCACGGCGTGGCCGAGCGGGGTAGGCGCGAACATCAGCCAGTGTCGTGGCCCGCGGAGGCTTGTTGGCGCTGCCAGACCTCGTCGGACAAGCGCGTCGGCGACCCTACGGTCACACTCGGCCGGGCTCGCGTCCGTGCAACCTCGCATCTGGATCGCCAGCTCGGAACGCTGGTGACTGTTCAGCGCTGCCGCGAGCTCGCGCACGTAGGCGAGGACGGCTTCCCATTGCTCATATGTCAAGCACACGCCAACGTCGTCTGAGCCGCCACCGTCCTCCGTGAACACCTGGTGCCAGTCGGCATCCGTCAACTCGCGCGCGAGCGCTTCTATATCAGGCGCTGCCATCGTCGCCTCCCAACACCCGCAGCACGGCGCGGCCAAGTGGGCTGACATCGGCACTACCGTGCGCCAAGAGGCAGCGCCTTCTGAGTGCACGCGTCGACGGTCGCGGGACCTCCCAGGATCTCAGCCCCCGCGCAAGTCCACGCAGGGCGAAACGCATGCCGTGAGTCAGCCCCGCCGTCAGCTCCCGCACGTAGGCGAGGAGGTCGTCCGTTTCGCCTACACGTGTTGGCATCGGTGCGTAGTCGCATGTGTCCTCCGAGTCGATAGCCACCGCCTCGCAGAGCACCCCGCGTCCCATGTCGGCTTGCCAGCTCCCGCACTCGGGACACTCGACGAATCCAGCCTCGCGTTGCTCCCAGTCCGCATCCGCCAGCTCGCGGGCTCGCGCCTCAATCTCCGGCGTTGCCATCTCGACCCCCTCCCGGCAGGACCGTGCGGGCCTGCTGGATGGCGGAGACGAGCGCCGGCGTGTAGCGCAGGACAGCCCGGTGAATGGGGTTGTCGAGCGCGAGGAGTAGGTCTGCGAGAGCATCGCAGGCCTGGTTGCGTTGGCGACACGCCTTGCGCACGGCCTCTGACATCGTCTTCAGAGTGATGATTGCATCCACGAGTTGTTCCAGCGGCGTGGGTGATTGCTCGTCCTTCATCCTTCGGTCTCCTGTGCGTCCTCGTGACAGGCTGCGTGGGCGAGAACGCTGCCCCCAGGAAGCTCGTAGAACCGCCGGTCGTAGCCGATCGGCTTCTTGCAGTACGGACAGGTGTCCGCGGCCATGCGGCGTATTGCTTCACAGTCGTGGTGGAGACACGGGCTCGAGCATGGGCCTAGGTCTGGGGCCGTTCCTGGTGCGGGTAGTAGGTGGACGGCGGCCCTGACCGTCCAGTACCGATCGGGCGTCTCGAAGTCGTCGCGCGTGGTGCCCTGATACTGCTTGATCGCAGCCTCGATCCTTTCGCGAGCGTCGTCCCGAGTGATCTCGCCCTCGTCGAGTGGTCCGTGGATATTGTTCACGTTGGCCCAAAGGTCGCCGATCTCGTTTGCCATTCCTGCTCTCCATCCTTCTGCGGCGTCGTGCCGCCCACGGCGCGCGAACTGGAGCGCTCGCGGACCGTAGGCACCGCGGCGTCCTACCAGCTCGGCCCCTTGTTCGAGACCGAGACTGTGTCCGCAATGGCCTGGACCCGATTGTCCTTGGCGTAGATGATGCCGCGGTCGGGTGGCTCCTCCCCTTGCCAGCTTATCTCACCGCTGACGGTGTAGCCCCATGGCGCGAGGAAGTGGAGGATCAGGTACTCCAACCACCCAACATACTCGTAAAACTTCTCAGCCTCGTTCCACGCAATCGCGGTACCGTCCTCGCTTGGTACCCACTGGCACCAAAGGCCGGGCTGACCACTAGGCGCCGTATTACCACCGAGGACGTCAGGCGAATCCCAGTCTTGCCCAGCGTCGGCGGTGGAACCCACGAAGTAACCTCCCTCGACCCCGACATCTAGTCCGACCGCCTTGCGCACGGCGTCGGGACGCTTGGCTGCCTGGTGGGCGTCGCGACGCATACGACGCGTCCCGGAGAACCGTCCGAGGTAGATCCTGTGCTCGGGTTGGAGCGGCGGGTCGATAGCGAACGACCCAACAAAGTCGGTGGTGTATCCCATCCGTTTGGCATCCTTCTGCGGCGTCGTGCCGCCCACGGACCGCGAGCGCAAGCTCCCGGGCCGTAGGCGTTCCGGCGTCAGGCTGCGTCCCTTTCGAGCGTTGCGAACGCGTCGCAAACCAACGCGGCCAGCCGCTTGGGCGTCCGCTTGAGAACGGGCGCGCCGTCGCGGAAGTCGTACCGCTTGGCCCGCTCGCGACCGGCCCACGCCGCCGCTTGGGCGTGGGTGCTGCCGGTCAGGGCATAGCCGTTGCCGCTCTCGTACACGGGCACGGCCGGGTGCGGCTTGTCGGGCTCCCGCATGACTTCGATCAAGCTGCCTCCGTCCGACAGCACCGCGGACGTGAGCACGACCCCGACCGCGTCGAGGGCGGCGGCCAGTGCGGCAACTTCCCCGCGGGTCACGTCGGCCTCGTATCGTAGTGCTGGGTCACCGTCCCGTCCTGGTCGATCACAGTGAACGCTGGCGGTGGGTCGCCGTAGAATTCGGCCATGTTTGCCAGTTCAGCCTTGAACGACTCAGCGGTCCCGCACTCGACCAGGCTGAGATCGCCCTCGGCGTAGGTCAGCACGAGCCGCTTCTCAGGCTCGACCCAGACCCCGAAGTACCAGGCGTCTTGGTTCGTGTCGTATTGCTTCCACGTGGTGCCCGGGCCGCACGGCCCGAAGTCCCAGTAGTAGCGTTCGCCGCCACAAAACCTTCTCGCGGCGCCGCACCCCCAGGACTTTACGGTGTTGCCCTGCCCGTTCGTGTGGGTACTGTCCGGCTCGCAACTCGGCCACGTTGGTGTGTCCATTTTTCCATTCATCCTTCTACCGGGATCCCCGGTCCTCAAAAGCTTGCTCGAATAGGGATATCGCGGCAAGCTATTCCGGCATCCCTCTTGACGCAATAGGAGGCCTGTGGCGACGTTTTCCGGCGCCTGGTATCGTGCTATCCCGGCAGCCGGAAACCCCAGCCTGAGAGATCCGGCCAGCCATACCCGCCTGGCTACCAGCGAACCGCGTTGCCCGAACTGATGTCCATTGCGTCAACATTGTGATAGCTTTGGGCCGGGCGTGAGAAGCGCCTAGAAGGATGAACCGAGATGAACCGACTAGCAGACTCTAAACGGGAGTACGACGCCGCGATACGTGATCTCGCGGCGATCCTCGCCAAGGTCCGGCTAGGTGTCTGGGCGCCCGAGGTTTCCGATCTCATGTGTACACTGGACGGCAATTGCGTGCTGACGGATGACGACCACGCCGCGATCGATGGTGCGGCATGACGGGCGAAGTCAGGTGCGAGTGGAGCACGTACGAGCGGGAGCAGGCCGAGGGTATCGCCAAGCGCCTCGACGCCTACCGGCGTGACACGATCTTGCGAATGGCAGACAAGCCGGACGAACCAGCCCGGGTCAACGTGAACGACGCAAGCGCCATGGCACAGTCCAGCGTTGTGGTGGTGACGGACTGGACGCGGGGCAAGTACGACACGATCTCATGCCGCCTGACTTCGTTCGGGCGCCTAGTCGTGGAGTCGCTCGACAATGGGGACCTAGATGACTAAGCCCTACGCGGTGAGCCTCTGGGGGTCGTGTCCGGACGCGGGTAGCGACGATTGCTGGTGCGGCGTCGACTTCGACACGAAAGCGGAGGCCGACGCGGCCTATCAGAACCCGAGCACGATCGACGCCGCCGGCTTTGGCCGGACGCTCACGGAAGCGATCTGGATCGAAGTCGCCGGCCCTGACATCGTGAAGCACCGGCGCCTGCGGCCAGACGCGCCCAGCGGCAACAGCGACTGGCGGCGCGAGCACGCAATGCAGGCCGGCATGGGCCTGGGCGTCGACGCCTACAATGACGCGATGGGCTGGGGTCACGGGGACCCCGAGGGCGATTGACGCGGCGGGGTTTCGGCCCCGCCCCGGGCTCGCGAGCGATCGCGGTCCCGAGGCGGCTTCGAAGCCGCAGAAGGATGAAACGACAATGAGGATCAAACAACGCGCCAAGCTCCATCGGAGCACGGAGCATCGCCTTTGTTTCGACTGGAGCCCGGACGAGCCCGGTTGTGGGTTCGCGTTCCCGTGCGACGCCGATGGCAACGTCGACGCGTCCAAGGTGCCCGACAGCTACCGCGAGGCAATCACAGGGACTGTCAACGGCAAGCCGATCGGCAAGCCCTACGTCCAGACCAGCACCTATCGCTACCGCGAGTCTGCGATCGGCGTCTGCGATGACTGCGGCCGGGACGTCGAGCTCGACCGCTTCACGTGTGCCTGCGATTGCGGGGCCGACTACAACACGGCGGGCCAGCGTCTCGCGCCGCGGGCCCAGTGGGGGGAGGAGACGGGCGAGAGCATCGGCGACATCTTGGCGGCCGACGGCGACCCCTGGGGCGGGGAGTGATGCGGGGCCCGGTCCTGCGACCCGGGGAGGCGCTCTCCGCTGCCATCGCACGCGTGCTCGCCGAACCTGAGACCATGCGACGTTGCGCCCGCTGCCGCCGGCCGCGGCCGCTGCGTCTGTTCTATTGGAACCCGCACATGCTGGACGGCTGGTCGTTTTGGTGCATGACGTGCCACCAGGAACACTATCGCGAGGCTGTAGCATGAGCGGGATCGATCGGATCGACGTCGGCGACTTGCTCGACGGGTTCGCGATGGGCAAGGCTGTCCACATGGCGGACTGGCACCACCGACGCGAGCAAGCAGAGTTCCGGGCGCTCTGCCGGCGGCTGGTCGCTCGCAACTGGCGAGCGAAGCCCCCGGTGCAAGCCAAGCTGATCGTGAAGAAGCGAGCACGGCGACGCGCCAAGCTTCGCGCCGCGGCACCGGTTCACACGTGCCGGGAATGCGGCTCGCAATGGTGCCGGGCGCCAGGCTTCAACGGTGCGACGCCCCGGACGTTCTGCGGGCGCCTGTGTAAGAACGCCTGGCACGACGCCCGGCGCGATCTCGGTCCACCAGGACGCCACTGCAGCGTGTGCCACGAGCTCGGCCACAACCGCCAGACGTGCCCCGCGGTGGTACGCTGAGGCTCCGGGGTTCGTGTCATCACGGGCCCGGCTAGGAATGGTCCTAGCCGGGCTTTTTTGTCCGCCGAATTGTCCCGAGGTTGTCTAGCGATCCCGGCGACTTCGGCCCGATCTGTCCCCGAACATGTCCCCTCTCGCTGTCCCTGTGGGTAGATGGCCCGGGCTCGAGCCGGTTTGGGCGTGACCTCGCCGTGAGGCCCACTACAAAACCGGGCAGATCCGAGAAAGATCCGCTCCCCCCTTGACTAGCTCGCCGCGCGACTCACCTTGAGATTCGGGCGCCGGAGCGCCCTGGCGTCGCTTTCCGCCGTGCCCTTCCCCCTGCGCTCCGGCGCTCCGCCATTGCGCGAGCTCGAGCCGGGGCGTAGGCTGGTCCCGCGATGGACGATGCCCGGAAGCTCCGGCCGATGTGGCTGCGCATGGCTCGTTCACGCGGAGACAGCCATGACCGATGAAGCCACCCAGCTCGCACCCGTCGGACCCACTGGAGTCGACATGCTCCCGACCGGATCGTCGGGCCGTGTCATCCAAGCGATCCTCGATTACAAGGCCCTGCAGCAAGCGCTCGACGAGCACCTCGAGAAGTGCGTCGTACAGCTCGATGGCAAGCCCTTCCGCACCAAGGCCTACTGGAACGCGGTCGCGACCGCCTTCGGGGTCAACGTCGAGATCGTGGAGGAGCGCCGCATCGAGCTCGGCACCGACTGGGGCTACGAGTTCATCTGCAAGGCAGTCGCCGGCAACCGGTTCGCGCTCGGCGACGGCGCGTGTACCCGCAGCGAGAAGGTCGTCTACCAGAGCGTCTGGAACAAGGCCGCGCGGCGCAAGGAGTACATCCTGGACGAGAAGGGCGAGCCCAAGATCGACCCGTTCAAGACAGCCAAGCAGGCGACGCTTCACAACGTGCGCGCGCACGCCTACACCCGAGCTCGAGGCCGAGCGATCTCCAACCTAGTCGGTTTCGGCGAAGTCACGGCCGAGGAGGTCTCGGCGGACGAGACCGACTTCCCCGAGGTCGTCGACGCGCCGCCGCCGGCAGCGATCTCCGCGAAGGACGTGAAGCTCCTCGAAGACGTCAAGAAGTCGATCACGCAGTGCCTGACCGAGTGGGCCGAGCGCATGTTCGTCAAGGTGCCCGAGACGGGCAAGCGCGGCCACTTCGAGCACAAGCGCGCGCTCCTGGCCAACAATGTCATGGGTATCGACTTCTGGCCCGGCAACATCAAGCTCGAGGACGCCCAGGCGTGCCTCAAAGCGCTCAAGGAGGACCTGGCCATCCTCATGCGCGACGTGCCACCGGCGCAGAAGGCCGAGGAGAAGCCCGAGCCGGCGGAGGAGCCCGCAGTCGACGGGGCTCAGGGAGAGCTCCCAGGCGCGTGACGGAGATGGTCGTTCGCTTCCCAAGTTGCAATGCGTGTACCCACGGCGTCGATCTCGTCGTCAGCTGGTCCGACGGCGAGCCCGGGTCGGATGTGCAGGGGGCCAAGGCCCTTCAGCTCACGTGGGACGATGTCATCGAGCTCGTGCTCGAGCGCGGCAAGGACGTCCCGGAACTGACGCTCAACACGGCGGCCAAGGTTGCCGCTGCACTGAAGGGCGACTGATGGGGTTCTTCACGATCGACTGGACGCTTGCCCGCGACGACCTGGTCGACGCGATCGAGTCCCACAGGGAGCACCGCGACGACGCGCGCGCCGAGGCCGAAGTCTCCGAAGCAGCCAAGCACGTGCCCACCCTGACCACGGCCGCCTATACCCACCAGGTCATGCGGCTTCTGAAATTCGAGCAGTACGACAGAGCGCTCCAACTCGTGGGCTGCTTCGGGCCGCTCGACGAGCGCGTGACGAGCCCGCGCAGCTGGGTCCGCATATCCCTCCTGATCCTGTTCTGGCCGTTCATCCTGATCTACCGGCTCGTGAAGTTGGGGCTGCCAAAATGAGCTTGTCACGCCGAGGATTCATCGGGTCGCTCGCCGCGTTGGCGGCTGCCGCAATGGCTCCGTCGCTGCCCGCTCAGAAGCTGATGGCCGACGGACTCGCTAGGCTGGACCTCCACACCTACTTCAACGAGGACGGCCAGCTCGTGGTCGAAGTGCGCAACGCTACCTACGCCACGCAAGACGTCCACGTCACGCTGTACGGCGCCAACGACAAGTGGCGGAGAGTCGGGGCCGCGAGCTCGGGTCATGGACCTGGGCTGGGCGCGGCTGATCGTGAACTGCTGCAAACACCACGAGACAGCGGTCTTCGTGAAACAACTCGGACGCCGTCCGTTCGAGGAGTTCTGGAACGAACTGTACAGCGTCCACGAGACCCAGTGGTACAAAGTCGAAGACGCCAAAGGCGGCGACCCAGATGAGTGGCCCGAGGATCTGCAGATCCGACAATGGCCTGGAGAAAGGACGACGACATGAGCAGCGGCAACGGAAAAGACGCATCCACCATCCTCGGTCCGGACAGCAAGCCGGCGACCAAGATCGAGTACGAACTCGCGGGGATCCCCCTCATCTTCGGCGAGACGCTTGCGAGCCTACGCAAGTGGTTCGAGGACATGGTCCTGCCAAAAGCCGACTCCGGCGCTGCTCCGCCTCATGGCCAGGGGCTCAAGCCTCCGAAGGACTTTGCCCTGCTGTGGATGGCGAATGCCATTAGCAACAAACGGATCGACGACAAGATCACGCGCCTCGAAGCCGAGATCGAGGTCCTACGCGAGAAGGTGGCGGAGCTCGCGGGCTCCTAAAGTTCGGCAACCGCGCTTCCGTGGACGGTTATACGTCCATCGCAGCGGTAGCGCTGGCCGAAGGCGCAGGGAGGCACGGCCTCACAGGTGTCTCGTTTATACTGAGAAGGGACCGAGGGAATGATGTCAGAGCAAGACCAACTCAAGCTGATCCACCGCCAGGACACGGAGATCCTGGAACTCCGCACTAAGCTCGTTGAGCTCAGCGTAGTCATTGCACAGAACGCTAGCCATGCGGTCGAGAACGATCGTATCCGGATCAACGCCGAGCGAATGAGCGAACACATCGATCTCGCGATCGACGAGTTCCACTTCTCGGCGCCGCTCGAGGCTATGGCCGACCCCGACGTGCGCGACGCGTTCGCCAAGGGCCGCAACCTACTCGAGCTCAAGATCGTTCAGCTGAAGCGGAAGGAGTCGATCCATGAAGTGCCGTGATTGCAAGGGAAAGAAGACCTACGTAGGCGCGGGCATGTACGCGCCCGAATCCTGCCACCACTGCCGCGGGACCGGCGAGGAGCCAGTGGACGGCGGTGAGCTTGCGAAGCAGCTCCTCAAGCGAGAACGAGAAGTAGCGCGAGCCCAGCCTGGACCGACCGTGGGAGGGGACATAACCCTTCACTCCGGGACGACGCCTGAAAGAGGAGGCAAGCTCAGGCCGGCCGGTACGACCGTCCAGGGCCTCAGTGACTACCAGGAGGGCCAGGTGCTCGCCATCGCCCAGGGCGTCGTGCGCGATGCCGTCGAGCCGCTCAAGCTACAGATCGGCGCGCTGCAACAGGAGGTCGCGCGCCTCCGCGAGCCGCGCGGGATGCCAAATGAGCATGTCATCAGCGACATCGCGGAGATCGAGCCGGGCGCGACTCGTCGCATCGCTCTTCGGCCGACGAACGCAAACAGCAACGAGCCCTACGCCCTCCAGCGCATGGTAGTCGCAGCAATGCCCGTGGACCTCGTCGATACCAATGGCGAGAACATCGAGCTTCCAGTCGTCATCGAATGCGCCGGCACCACCCTCGCTCAGAGTCCCATCCTGCTCGCGGACGTCGTGAGCACGGCCGGCATGTTCGAGGTCACAGGCCTCTTCTATCCGGCGTCTGGCTACGAGCTCATCGTCCAGGTCAAGAACCCGACGACGGAGAAGGTGCGCGTGACCGTGGCGGCGTGGGTCATCCAGAAGCAGCCAGAGCCCTTCGACCCTTTCTTCAACCATCGTCGGCGTTATGGCCGCTGAGCCGATCGCGACCTTGCGCGGGATCGACCTCGCGCAGGCTGTGATTCGCGGCGCGAAGATCGACGATGATCACAAGTACGACCTGATCTTCCTCGTCGTCGAGGGACGGCTCGTGGCGCAGATCTGGGACGCAGCCCACAAAGTCTCCGTTGAGCGCGCGATCGAGACCGCGAGCAACGGCGGCACCAAGGTCCGCTTTATCGGATGATGGTAGTCCCTCGGCCAGCAGGGTGCCGTATCCACGGGCACCCGATTTTGAGGAGGCCGATCAGCATCCAGAAGTTCGTCGACGAACTCGTCCTCGTCGCGGGTCGCTCGGGGGCATTCGACGGCGCCTTCCGCTATCGCTTCACCCAGAAGCTCACGGACATCCACAACCGCAACGCCCGACGCTACGCCGAGGTCGAGCTCGACACCCACGACGGCGTCGTGATCCCCACGTACTCGTTCGCCGAGCAGGCGCTGTGGCTGCCCAAGGCGCACCGGCTCGGGCTGATGGCGCACGAGGTCGGCCACGCGATCCTCTTGCCAGCCGCCCACACCGAGGCCCAGGCAGACCAGGCTGCGCTCACGAAGCTCGGCGTCAAGATCACCTACGACAAGCGCTGGCCAGGTAAGGGCCTACAGAAGGGACGCCATGTCTGAAGCATTGGACTACCGCACGCGAGCTCGCCTCGTGGAGCTCTCCCAGAGCATCTCTGATCAGCTCGAGACTCTACCCATGGCACTACGCCTAGACATGCTCGAAGCGCTGACATGCGGGGTCATCATGGGACCGCTCTCCGACGAGATCATCCCACCTGAGCGCGCCCGCGCCGTCATGGCTCCCATCTGGCGACAACTCGTGTGCGCGCTTGAGCTCGAGAGGGATCGGATCAGGCTACGGCACTGGCAGACCGCGCCTTCGCGCGAAGAAGGAAGCTAGACAGGTCGCGCAGGTTCGAGGGCGTGACCTTGCGCCAGCGCTCGTTCTTCCGGGTGCCCTTGCTGTAGCCCTCGATGTGAAGCATGTGCGACCCCGACGGGAGCTGGGCGACGCGCGCGATCGGTTGCCCCTTGGCGACGTGCGTGCCCTTGTTCGCGCCGAACTCCTTCCACGACCCGCGCGTGACTTCACCGTAGAGGATCACGCCGCTTAGCCCTTCGACCAGGATCGCATGGCTCCCGGCGAGAAAGCTCTGCGTGTTGACGACGCGGCCAGACTCGGCGGCGAGCACGGGGTCGCCAGCATTGGCGTAGAGGTCGACGCCGGCATGGTGCCGGCTGCAACCGTCGCGGCACGCGGCCATGCGCCGGGACATGTTGCCGTGGTACTCGCCCTCCTTGTCGCGGTAGCTGACGGTCTCCTTACGCGGCGTATCGAGCGGCCAGACCGGACATGGGTCGCCGGTGTATTCGGGGACGCCAACCTTCCGCGGCTTCGGGTACGGCTGCGGGCAGACTCGAGCGCGGCGGCTCGTCGAGCGCAAGAAGAGGGCCGTGGCCGCGAACGCAGCGACGGGCAGTAGCCACTTGACCCTCTTCGCCACTACGAGGGGACCTGAGCGCCGGTCTCCAGGTCGAGCTTGCCTGCGACGTCGCGTGGACGGCACATGATGATCGTGTCGTTCTCGAAGGCGAACTTAGCGCCCGTGTACTCCTTGAGCACGATGAGGTCGCCGGTCTGATAGTCGAGTCCCGCGACGGCGCGATCCCCATCCTGCATGTCCTCGCCGGCGCGGCTCGTCAGGACTTCACAGATGATCGCGGTGTCGTCCCTGGTCTTGGTGAGGGCGGCGATAAATAACGGCAGGATGCCGACCCAGCTCTCCGGGTTGTTGACGTCGACCTCGACGAGCTGCTCGGGACGTTTGCGCTCGACGACACGGGCGGCAATGTAGCCAGGGGAGGGCTTGATGGCGTCGTACTTCTGGGGCATGTGGGCAGTGTATCATTGGGTCTATGGCAGAGTGGATTCGCGGCGTCGACACTTCGAAATGGCAGGGGAACGTCGCCTGGAAGGAGGTGGCCGTTTACGGCATCCGGTTCGCGATCGTGAAAAGCAGTGAGGGAACTGGCTACCGTGACCCGCGCTTCAAGGACAACTGGAAAGGGATCGGCGACACGGACATGTACAGGGGCGCCTACCACTTCGCCCGGATCAGCCGGTCGCCGACGATCTTGCAGGACGCGCGAGACGAGGCGGATTGGTTCCTCGAGACGATCGGTGAGCTCGGTGAGCGGGACCTGCCGCCGACACTCGATGTGGAATGGGACCGCAGGGCCAAGGGGATCAAACCTCCAGAGATCGTGCGGTGGTGCCTCGAGTTCCTGAACCGGGTCGAGGACGCGACTGGCCGGACTCCCATGGTCTACACGGGGCGCAACTTCTGGCGTTGGAAGCTCGCGCGCACCGCAGAGCTCTCACGGTTCCCTCTGTGGCAGGTGCAGTACTCGAAGAAGCGGCGGAAGCCCAAGTCCATCGAGGGATGGCCCGCGACGATCTGGCAGTGGTCCCACACGGAGCGCGTCCCCGGCATTCGCGGGAAGGTCGACGCGAACCGGTTCCTCGGAACGGAGCTTGAGCTCGAACGCCTAGCGGCTCCGAACAAGTCGCCGCCTGCGGAGCCCACGCATCCCCGGATACCGGTCCCCCTGAGTGGCGTGATCGCCCGGCTCTTCGAGGAGTGGAACGGGATCCCCGAGCGCAGCGCCGAGGGTCCCGAGCCGTGTTAGGCTGAATTGTGCTGTGCCTCTTCCGTGACATGAAACGGCTTCGGCGGAACGTCACGCAGAGCTTCCTGCGGGAGGGCGACGACGAGCTCATCAAGGGGGCCTACGCGACGTCGGTGGTGTCAGCGCTAAGACAGCTAAACGTATGGCGGACGCGTTTCCGGCCGGACGCGGGATCAGTCAGGCGACCGAGAGTCAGCTCCGTCATCTTGGTGCGTCCAAGTCCCAGGCCAAGCGCATCCAGAGTGCCTTTCGATTTGTGGACCTGTGCGACAAGGCCTGCGAGCGGAAGTTTGGTGGGAGGGTCCTTCGCAGCCCCACCGATGTAGCCGACGTCTTGCGCGGTCTCTTGGGACGCAAGGAGCAGGAGTACTTTGTGGTGATCCTGCTCGATGCGCGCCAGCGCATCATCGACATCATTGGCGTCGGGCTAGGAACGCTCTCTCAGGTCGACGTCCATCCCCGCGAAGTGTTCCGTGACGCCGTGCGACTCGGCGCGCACAGCATTATCATCGCGCACAATCATCCGAGTGGCGACGCGGAGCCGAGCTCGGCCGATGTCGTACTCACCGAGCGGCTTGCCGAGGTCGGAAGGATGCAGGGGATCCCAGTCCTCGACCATATCGTCGTGACTCGCGACGAGTTCGTGTCGCTCTCGGCGCTGGGCCTCGTGCCCACGAAGAACCCCAAGCGGAAGTCGAGCCGGAGGCCGAAGCCCCGGCGCAACCCAAAGCCGCGGGACCGAGCTCGCGCGATTGCCCGCAGCTTCATGAAGCTGTGATGCTCGTCTTCGCCGTCCGACGACGCATCCTCGATCGCACGGACCTCATGCCTCATCATAGCGTTCCCCGTTCGCTGCCCGCGGACCGCGGCGCCAGCGGTACGGTCCCGGGCAGTCACCTTCGTCCGGATCCCACATGTCGACCTCGTTTGGGATCGTGAACGTGACTCCGCAGGTGAGACACACGCACTCGCGCCCGACCCGCGGCCACTTGCGCCAGCCCAGTGGGATCACCGCTGCCCAGTATTCGTCCTCGAGCTCCTCGACGGTCTCCACGAGGTTTACGGCCGCCCGCACCACCGAGGCTGCCCGGTCCGGTTGACGCTTCTGACGGGCCTCAGTCCACGCGAACTGGAGCTCTGGGGGCGTCAGGCTCCAGTGGGCGTAGCACATCGGCAGGTGGAGGTGCGGGCGCCCCGGACACCCCGCAACGGGGCACTCCGGGTCATGCTCGAGCGCCGGCATAGGTGGGAACGGGTGTGCCGATGGAGATGCGTGCGGTCGTGTCGATGAAGCCGCCGCGCGGCGCGAGCGCTCCGACCGCATTGCTGGCCTCGACGCGCCGCTGACGCTTCTTGCGCCACTGGAGCAGGAGGCCTCCGTCGACGAGCAGGGTCACGGCAGCGAATGCGAATGCGAACAGCTTGTCCCCAGTCGTGATCCGCGGGTTCTTACGCAGGACCAGGGACAGCAGCCACGGCGTGCTCACGAAGACCGCGAGGGCCTCGGTCGTGACGTGGACCTGCCGCTGCCGCGCGCTGATGCAGGTCCCCGCGCCTTCGTCCGTTGCGCTCTGGCCAACGCGGCCACGCGTGGGACGCCGAGCTCGAGGGCGAGCTCGTCTGGAACGGGCACGGAGCCAGCCTGCCATGGTGGTACTGTATCACGTGGTCGCGCTACCAGTCCTTCCGTACGCATACGATGGACTTGAGCCCTGGTTGTCGCGGGATTCCGTCCGGCTCCACCGGGTCCTGCACGAGCGGTACGTGGCACGCACGAACACGCTAATCCGGGGAACACCACTTGAAGGACAGGCCGTCGAGTGGGTCGTCGCGGCCGGGGCCCTGCGCTGGGAGACGCATGGCGACCCCATCTTGTACGAGCAGTCCGCCCAGGTGGCGAATCACGACTTCTTCTGGCGCTGCATGAAGCCGGGCGGCGGAGACGCGAGCCGGAACATCCCGAAGCGCTTGCGGAGCGAGCTCCCGGCGATCGAAGACTTCAAGGCGGCTGAGGCCGCACTCTTCGGATCGGGATGGCTCTGGCTCTTCCGCAACCGAGAGGGCGACCTACGGCTCAAGGCAATGCCGAATGCCGACCGTCCTCCTGGCGTACCGATCCTGGTCATCGACTTGTGGGAACATGCATTTTGGAACGATTACCCGACGCGGCGCGGAGAGTGGGTCGAGGCGTTCCTGCACTGGCTCGTGGACTGGGACACCGTCGAGGAGCAGCTCAGCCAACTCCCCCCTGCAGCAGCCCCCTGACGTAACTGTTGAAGCGCTGGTCGGTCACCATCTGAATCCATTGATTGTGGGCTGGTGGAGGCGGCGGCCAGATGTTCTCGGGGAACAGCTGCGACAGCGCGCAGATCTTTAGCTCGACGACGGCTCCGTCGAAGTTGGTCGCCTCGAGACCCGCTTGATGGCAGTCGTCGACGGCAGCCTCGTAGTTGTCTCGAAAATACTGAGACGCACCCGGCTCCGGCGGAGGGTTGATCGGCTTTGCGACTCCCGGCTCCATTCCCATGCGGAAGCCGGGCTCACCAGGTCCGGGCTCAGGTCCCGGCGGCTCTCCCTCCTTCGTTGGGATGTCCCCGAACTGCTTCCGCAGGCGCTCACTGAGTCGTTGAGCTTTTTCAGCGTCGGTCAGCGGCGCGCGCTTCTTCTTACCTCCGAAGACAATGGCCGCGCCGACTGCAGCGACGCCGAGGAGGATCAGGGTTTCGGATTTCATCATTGACCTCGTTTGATGACGACGAACCAGGACACGTTCCAGATCAAGTCCCAGATCTGCTTCTGCCAGTTGGGCGCGGCCTTGTACCACGCGTCGCGCTTATAGACCGGCAAGTCGAGCTCGGGCCACGTTTCGCCCGGGCAGACTGTCCGCGCGACCTTCAAGGCCAGGTCATGCGTGATCCTGACTGCGGCGCCGGGACCGATCGATGGAGGCGACCCCATGTCGCCGTAGATGTCCTTCGCCTTCATCTGCACGGCTGCCAGGTCTTCGTCACCCCAGTCCGCGAGCTTGCACGACCCGGACGGGAGCCGGACGGCGACCTTGTCTTCGGCCTTCGTCCCACGGCGACGCTCCCGAGGCAACGCGATGAGGGCCACGACTGCGGCCCCAGCTGCAAGGAACGCCCAAGGCGCCATGACCTACCGTAACACGCTCAACGGCGGCGCTTCGCTAGGTACCACAGGCCGCCGGCTGCGGCCGCTGCTGCGGCGAGTGGCACAATTGCGCTACGGCGACGACGAGATGGTGCCGGAATAGCCTCGCGCAGGCTACCGGGGAGCCCGGGCTGTGGCTTCGGCATCCGAGGCGGCGTCGTCTCGAAGCCGACGATGGCTTTGAAGCGCGCGGGTAGACAACGTGGCGTCCCAACGCCCACGTCTCGTAGCTTCGCCTCATAGACTGGATCCGAAACGTCGGCGAGGCTCACCTGGCAGCGCGCCGGGTGCGTCAACAGCTGACCACGTCGCTTCTCCCATTTGTCTCGCATGTCTTTGTTGCCGCCGATCGCGGCGTAGCTCTTGTCGAGGTACGCGACCGTGACCGTATCGAGGTAGCCCTTCTGGCGTTTCTCCAGGACGTTGAGCTCGTGGATCGGCAACAGGAGGCGCAGGTACTTATCATCGGGCTTCTGCCACTTGAGGCGACCACCTCTCACTCGCGGCTTGGCGAGCCGCATGACGGCGCCCTCATTGGCGTCTGTCAGCAGGTCCCACGCCTTCTGCTTCTCTCCGTCGCTGAGGTCCTTGGTCTCCCAGAGCGTGACCCACAAGTCCATGAGGTAGCGCTCCCAGCGGACTCGCGCCGCGGCGGCGTCGACGGTGAACATGCTCGGGAGGTTGCCTTTTTGAACGTGCTTCCACAGCCACGAGCCTTGATCACGGGCCGTCGGAAGATACTGGCCCGGGTCAATAGTGCCGACGTTGGTGTCGACCTCGATCGCCTGGTGAAGCCATCCCGAGCCCGGTACGAATCCGAGCCAAGTCGGATTCGTCGTCATGATTCGCTTGCCGCCGCCTGCGAGGTGGCTAATGGAGAAAAGCGACTGCCACCCCGATCCGGGTCCCCACCCTGGTGGGCTGAAGATGTCCGTCCAGTCCTTGGAGTCCTTGGTGGGCTTCAATATTCTCTGATTGTAGGCGAGCGCATCAGCACTCGGGTTGAAGCGAGTCGTAGGAAATAATTTACGAGCCTCTTCTCGCGATTGGCTAACGGCGAGTTCAATGACCGTCTTGATCATCTTGCCGGCCTCCCAGACCATATTCACGATTGCGCCTGCTACGGGGACGGCCGACATAAGGTCGACGCCGAAGCCGATCCCCATCATGATCACCTTCTCAAGCACATCCTTTGGATCCTCGCCGGTTGTAAGTTCGGCTATCAAGCCGGCCGCTTCATCGAGGGGCGCGTTGACATCGGTGCCGATCACCTCCACCACGTCGCGGAAGATCTTGGTTGTCGGGATACCAACGTTCGTCACGATCGCCCCGAACGTCATCTGCGTGCCCCTCTGCATCTGCCACCCGGTGGCAAATGCCCAGCCAGCGGCGAGGTCCTGGTGAATCACCGGAAGACCGCCACTTTCGAGCGACATCGTTTCGATGTCAGGCAGGTAGGGCTGGATGCCGCGGCTCTGCTCTACTGATCGATCTTCGAGTCCAAGCGCGAGGATGGCTGGGTCGTTCGGCGAGAGCTTCGGCACGACTCCAGGCTATCACGGCGCTACGGCGCGCTGTAGCAGGCTCGCCTGGCATCCTTCAATGCATCGTAGAGCGGCTTTGGCTCGCGCTCAATCAAGCCGAGGAGGGACTCCTCGAGCCACCCATCGTTCAGCCACACGCTGCGAAAAATCTCGTCATCCCATACCTCCGCGGTGCCGCAATCGCCGACGCAAGTACTCTCACCTGGAGTGGCCACTTCCTCAAAGGCCTGACACTCGTCGAAGCAAACGAGCCAGTCGGCACACCGGAATGTTTCGCTCTCGCTATCGCAAGCGAGCAGCACGAGTAGGATGGCAACTTTCCTCATCGTGGTCCTTTCAGTGAAGTACGGCCTCGGGCTCGTAACCCGAGGCGTGGATCCAAGCGTCGGCGACCGCAGCTGGCCGCGTATCCTTCAGCTCGCCGGCCCAGGCCGCGGTGACCTGGTGGACATCGAGCTCTTCGAGCTCGAAGACGGCCCGGAAGCGATCCCCGTCGGCGAGTTCGGTGCCCGGGGTGTGGTGGCAGACGATGTCGTAGCCAGCTGGGTAGCACGAGTTCTTCCCATCGCGCTCTAGCTCGGTTGAGTGAGCCCAGGCGTCGGCGACTGCGACCTCAACCTCGCCTCGCGAGGGTCCGACCCATAGGATCTCGCGGCCTCTCGACTTGTCGACGCGCGCCGCCTTGATCCAGTCCTGGTGCCAGAGGATCCCGTAGCCAGTCGGGATCGAGGCGCCGGGAACGGTGCCAAGCCGGCGGTAGAGCTTCACCGGACCTCCTCGAAGCGTCGCCGCTTCTGGTCCAGCTCGCGCATGAGTTCGTTGTGTGCCCACGCGTTGACTTCCAACCCCCCAGCAGCCCACCGGTCGATGACACGCTTAGCCGCGTCCGCGAGTTCCTCGGCGCGATGACGGAAGATGTCTTGGTCCGACTGCTTCATACGGCGATGAAAAGTTGGGGCGTAACACACAGATTTGCCTCGTAGGTCGCGGTCCAGATCTCGGCCAGTTCATCAAATCTCCGTGCCTTTTTCCAACTGCTATCGAAGATCTCATCATCCGATCGGCTTCCGAATTCTTTTTCAAGGGCAGCAAATTCCCGGAGGGCCGCGTGGCGATTGTCCCACCAGAATGAGCTACCTACCCACACGAGCCCTATTTTGTGCTCAAGTTCATTCAAGATGGACTCGACCTCTTCCTGGTCGCCCCCAGCCACTCGCAACTTCGCTATCAATGAGGGGCTGTTCCTGAACATAGCTAAGCGCTCGATACGGCCGTCCCAGAGCGTGGAGTACTCCGAAAGTTCTCCCAGCGGCAGCTCTGGAACGCATGAGTCCCAATCGGGGGCAACAACTGATCGACGCAGCTCGTCGCCGTCTTGCCAGAGTAGGTGTGTGCGTCCTTTCCTATTGCCATCCCGATCCCTGTAGTACTTGTCCGGCCCTCCCCCCCAATAGTTCACTTGCCCCCAGATCGTGCCACGGTACACGACCCTTCCGTCAGCATCGAAATCTACCAGTTCGTCCATCGGTATCTGGCGAAAGACACTCTGTGTCATTTTTCGGTTGGACACCATGACGTGACGGATCTCGACCGAAGCCGTCTTTATCTGAGCATCCTTCACTTTTACGGCGGGCATCGTCACTCACGCCTTGGCAGGCTCCGCGATGTCTTCGCCCTCGTCGAGCGCGTCCTGCTTGCACTGAAGCCACGCACTGGAAATCGCCGAGCTGAGCCCATGACTGGGGTTCGCGTAGCCGTGAATGACGCGGCCCTCTCGTGTCATGTAGGAGACCGAGAGCCCGCGGAGGTTCCCGCGCGCGAGCTCGGTCGTCGCCTCGGTCAGCATGTGGCTCATGAGGCGCAGAGCTCCCTCGGTGGGCTCGCCGCTCATCTGCGTCGCAGCTTCTCTAGCGCCTTGCGCTCGATCTCCCGGATCCGCTCCAGGGTGACCGGGTCGCCGCTAGGATTGTTACGCATCTCGTAGACGCGACGCTCCTTCGGCGTCAGCGAGCCGAGCATCGTATCGAGGAGACTGCTCATTTTCTTCGTCGACGGAGCAGCCGTGTTCATCATGTCGAGCTTGGACGCGATGGCGTCCTCGGCGCTATCCACCTGGGTCGCGCCTCCGCCGGCGTCGCACGCCACATAGTAGTGGGGGCAGCTCGGGTCGTGGACGATGCCGTCGGTCGTCGCCTTCTCGCCGCACCAGGGGCATGGTTCGTCCATTAGAACGGCACCGTGTAGGTTGCGCCTCGGGTCTTGCCGTCCTTGACGATGTAGCCCGCGGATTGGAGGCGCTCCAGGGACCGGCGATTCTTGGCCTTGGTCGAATCCTCGGTCGCGTCGAGGAGCTCCTTGGCCGTCATGCCGCCAGCGGTCGCGATAAACTCGTAGACCTCGGCGTCGAGCCCATTGAGCCCATCGGGAACCGGCGGCCGTCCATTGCCCGGCTCGCCCGGCTCCTCGACCTCGACCGCGACCTCGACGCCCACGAGCTCGGCGAGCGGCGTGTTCTTCGCGAGGTGTTGCAGCGCTTCGAGCGTCTCGGGCTCGTCCTGGAAGCCCTCTGCGATCTGGCTCAGGCTCAGATGGGAGTGGGATCGGATGACCTGGAGCAGCGCGGCCTCCTGGTGGTCACGGAGCGCCTCGTCCCGCGAGGCCTTCAGACTGGTTTTGACGGTGCTATCGGTGCCGGGCATGACAATCTGCCTTTCCTCACGCAACATGACAAGTAGGCCCGATTCCGTCAAGCGCAGGCGCAAAACGTCGGCGCCGACCCTCTCGAATTCTGTCACGAATCGGTCAACGCGGCCAGGCCCCCACAGCACGGCTACGCACGGGAACGGCGCCGAGTCGTCCTCCTTGCCGTCGTCGCTGATGAAGGCGACCGGGGGCAGGAACGCGAGCGCATGGGCGGTCCAGACGGGGCCCCAGTAGTTTCGGTGCGACCGGAACGGCCACAGCCCGATCCCGTCGAGGCCCTCGTCGAAGTGAGCTCGCGCGCAGCGGCTGATCGCCCGCTCGAGGTCGTCGAAGCTCGGGTTGACGTAGAACGTCTTGGCTGGAGCCCACTCGCAGAGGACCGCGTCGGCCGGAGGCATGATCCGGTCGATTGCCCGGACCAAGGACTCGGGGTGGCCGTAGGGCTCAACGCCGATGGGGTCGCCGAGCACCCGGTAGCACGGCCGGAGGACCCAGGGAGGCGACCGCCAGTTCTGCTTCCGGACGTGGTCGTCAACGTGAAGCGTCGCCGTCTTCAGTACTTGGGGCGTCGTCACTTTTACCCTTGCGTCTCCGGTTCTCCTTGTCGTTCAGTTCGCGCGCCGCCTCCAACGCGTCGACAATGGCGGAGAGCGCGTTGTGGCCATTGCCCTTGGTCTCGTACTCGGCGAGACCCCTGTACCGCATGTGACAGACCATTCGACCGCTCTCGTCGAGCTGGTAGACCTTGAGATACACGACCCTGCGGAGCTCGGGCTCAATCGAGATCTTCATCGTCCTCCCCTTTGCTCCGACGCAGCTTCTCATGGCGGTCGAGGAACTTCACGGAGATGCTCCCGGCGATCGGCGTCGTCGTGAACATGAGGTGCTCGTAGAACTTGCCGTCCTCGGAGCGGGGCACGAGCGCGAGTTCGACCCTGTCGTCGATGAGCTCGCGCTCGCACACCCGGTGTGGAGTATCCTGCCAAAGGATGACGTTGCCCGGTGACAGGCGGGAGAGTCGCACGTTGCTCAACGCCGGGCCCGCGCCTTCTTCTTCCACTGGTCTCTGTCGATCTGCGTGCGCTTGAGCTCACGCTTGAGCTCGACGACCTCCTCCGAGGGCGCAGCTTCGGGCGCGTCGGGGAGTGTGAGTTCCCAATGCGCGTCCTCCCCGTTCTCGTCAGGGATGATATAGACGGCATCGATCCCGTTCGCCTTGAGCCGGTCGACTAGTTCCATGATGCTGTCGGCCAACTCCTGACTGACTTCCCACTCTCCCTTCTCCTCGTGCCACGTCGCATCGATGCCGTCTTCGGCGAGAAGCTCCACGAGCGTTTCAAGTTGCTGCTGTTGGCTCATCTTCGATCTCCTCCGGGGTTCCGTCTTCGTCTTCGGTCCGTTTCTGGATGGTCTCGATGAACTCCGCGAGGCGCTCGTTGCCCACGCGCTTCTGGATGCCCTGGGCCATCGCCTTGGCGACCGAGAGCGGCGAGCCGGGCCCTTCGAGCGGGCTCTCGGGCTTCGTGCCGTCCTTCTTGGCGATCTTGATGCGCTCGCCTTCTTCTTTGAGGCCCTCGACGGCGCCGATGGCGATCTCCATGCCCTCTTCGAGGATTTTCAGGATGCTCACGTTCTGTCCTTTCAGTCGGATCCCCAAGCCGCCGTAGAAGCCGGCTCGGAAACAGTTTTCAGGGTTCTCTTCGCCTACCTCGGTGAAGTAGGTCTTCCAGGCTTCGGCTAGGATGTCAGTGCTCATGACCACGAGAATAAGACGTCCCAGAGCCAGCGCAATAGGCTACGGCGCCGCTTGGGCTTCGGTTCCCACCAAGGACAGTTTGTCTGGTTGTCGTGCTTCAGCTGGAGCAATACAAGGCTGCAAGATTCACCGCGGGCGCCACATTCATCGACGCCAAGCGAGCGGCGCTGATGAGCACATGTACTACAGGCCGTCTCGCCCACGAGGACCAGGTCCTCGACGCGCCGAATCTTGGCGACTGTCTTCAACGATTGGCCTCCGGCAGCATGTCGACGAGCTTGGCGTAGCAGTCGGCGTACTTTCTAGCAGCCCTTTCGGCATCGTCATCCGTGTCGAAGCTGGCTCCTCCAGCCAGGTTATTCGCGAACTTGATTCCATACTCCAGCAGCGTCGCGATCTCCTCGACTGCTTCGGGCGTAACCCCTGGAACAAGCCTCAGCCCTTCGGATTCCATGGCGAGGGCGCGGAGTTTTTCGGCTGCGGTCAACGATTGGCCTCGCTGACGAGCATGTGGCAGTCCTTGACTTTGTTCTCACAGGCGGTCTCGGCGAGCATGCCGTCGGGCCCCCACTCGCTCTCGTACTCGCAGTCCTCGAAGAGGTCGACGCAGCGGTACCAGAGATCGCGCGCCTCCGGCGTGAGCCCGCGGTCGCTGGAGCGCGGTACGAGGGACTGCGTCTTCTCGACGACGACGGGCTTGACGATGATCGGCTGCGCTGGCGTTACCAGTTCGCCACGACCCCCTCCGGTTACGAGCGCGAGTACACAGCAAAACGCGATGATGAAGGCGACGAGGGGAAGGACGTGATCGGGTTTCATGATTGCTCCTTGGCCTTGGCTTTGAGCCATTCGTCGAGGGCCGGCTCGAGGCGGTCGATGAGGTCCTTCATGGCCGCGGTCCGCTCGATGCGGTCAGCACGGAACTCCTTGACGAGCTTGTCGACGGCCCGGGCCAGTTCCCCGACGTGTCCGAGCGCGTTCTCCAGGATCTCGCCTCGTCGGTCTGGGTCATCGAAGTCTTCCTGGGGCTCCGGCGGTTGGACCTGGACCTTGAGCCAGAGCGGAGGCTCGTCGGTGCGTCGCCAGAGCAAGCTGCGCTTGGGATCCCAGCTCCACATGTGGCCATTCGTCCAGACGGCGACGCTGATCTCGGTCGTGACGTGCATGTTGGTGCCCCATGCCCTGATGCCGCCCAACGCGAGGACACCGCGGACCTGATCCGGACTGATCGTCTCTCCGCCCTTCGCCGCAGCCTGGATCTCTGCTGCGACGAAGTCGGCGAGGCTGATGCAACCGTCGGACGGCTCCCAGCTGTCCCAGAACTTCTGCGCCATCTTGTGGAAGGGGTCGGGCTCCTCATCGGGCGGTCCGGCAAGGACATCTCCCGCCTCGGATTCCATCTCGACCGCCTTGTTGGCCAGCTCTTGCTTGGTGGGGTGCGCGAGGTCCTTCTCGATGCTCTCAAACATTTTATCGATTGCGTCAAAACCCTTGGGGTCCCCACCTGTCTGCGTTTGGCTTTGGCGGACGATCTTCGGCTTGGCCATCATTTCTCCTTGAGCTCGAGTAGAGTCTCGGTCGTCATAATACTCACCTCGTCTGCGAGCCGCTGCACGTGCTCCAACTGCTTTCGCAGGTGTTCGACGCCGCCGTTGGCCATGAGCTGAACGGTCCGCACGCGGCCCTTGAGGTTCCACTCGGAGATGGCGAACCCGGCCTCGCGCTCGGCGTCCCGGTAGGTCTTGAGGTCGGCCTGGGACCGCGCGAGTTGGGACTTGAGCGAGTCCAGCTCGTACTCGTGTCCACAGCGACCTTGGCGTTTCTGGGAGATCTCCTCGCGGATCTCCTTGCGCATCGCGTACAGCATCTCCTGGTCAGGGCGCGAGTCCTCGTGGGCGCGGCGACAGATCGCGGCGATGAAGCGACGGTCGAGGGGCTTGGGCTCGAGCTGGGGTGCGTCGACGACCGTCACCAACGTGCCACCCTTACGCGGGACCAGTAGCCCCCACGTCTTCGGTAGCTCGCCGGCGGCGACGTCGACGATGGTCTTGTCCGAAGCGACTACCCACCAGTAGTCGCAGTACTGCTGGACCGCCTCGGACTTGGTTGGCTTCGCGAGCTCGCGGAGCCAGTCGCCTCGCTGGGACTTGACCTCGAAGCCGTGGACCGAAAGACCTCGGCTTGGGTACAGGCCGATGGCCAACGCATCGGCCGTGCGCGGCGTGCGACTGTGGCCGGTGCTATTGCGGACGCCGCGGAAGAACGCCCATGCCGGCGCGCTATGGCGCTTGGCGAGCATGAGGCACAGGTCGTGCTCAGTCTTGCGTTGGCGAGCCATCAGCTGAAGGGGACCCCGATGGAGTGCGTGAACTCGATGGGACAGGTCTGCTTGAGCATCTTCAGGAAGTCCACGCATTCCATCGGTTCGCCGCTCTCATCGATGACGATCGTCGCGAATGGGTTGCGCTCGCACACATCACGGACCTTGGCGGGGTCCTGGGCCCAGCTGAAGCTGCAGGCCATCAACACACTGCCCCCGACGCTCTGCGGCGCGACCGGGCGCTTGCCGCAGACGGGACACTCTTCCGGCCAGTCGGGGATCGCCCGGTGAACGCCCTCTATTCCGCCCGGGCACAGCGTCTGCCGACACGCCCAGCAGTAGCGCCCGGCGCCGCTGCGCTTGCCGATGTGGATGCGCGGGTCGCTTCTGTCGAAGACCTCATCGAGCTCGATCCGGACGCCGGTCGGCATGACGATCGGGTCTGCCTCGTCCAGGCGCGTGCGCCAGTAGTAGTTCGTGCTCATCAGTCCCTCCAAGGGAGGCCGTTGATGTCGTGGGCGATGAGCTGCCCGTGACCATGACCGTCGTCCTCGACCCCCACGGTCTGGTGGCATTCGGGGCACAACATCGCGCCCGAGCTGATCCTCAAGGAGACCGTCAGCGCGATGGCGGCGAGCTTGAGCGTGACCCACGAGAGCAGGGTGCCCGAGAGCAGCGACATCCAGCCGGCGAGGAGAATGCAGGCGGTGACCTGGGCACGCTCTTGGCGCGCGATCGTCAGGAATGCTTTCCACATTGGAGTGCCTTCATTTGAAATCGAATCGCTGCAGCCGCCGCCACTCTCGCGTGCATCTTCCCTAGGATGAGAATAGCGGCGGCATACGCTCCCAAAGTGATGGGCGGCATCGGCCACCGCACGAGCCCTACGGCAACCGGCGCTCCGTAGCGCCCGACGAGAAACCGCTCGGTTGCGCCGATGCCGGCGAACGGCAGCGCCAGGGCACCACGGATAAAGTTGCGACGGTTCATGCACACCCGCAATGAGTCAGGAGGTAGACACAGGCGCCAATCAGGCTCACGGTCACGATGGTGCCCCCGATCGTGCGAGCCACGGCAGGCCGAGCTCGCGCGCGAACCTGTGCGGTCTCGTGCTTCTGGACGGCCACAACTCGACGGGTGCGCTCTTCTTCGATCTTCTCCAGCGCCTCCCTTCGGAAGTAGTCATCCTTCGGAAGTATCGAAGGATCGATGGGCTCGGGGTCGTCGTCCATCATGCTTCTGCACTCGGGCCTGCCTTGGCCCGGATCCCGTAGGGTAGCGCACCCATGCGGCGGTCGTCATCGGTCTCGCCGGGAACGAACTTCTCGAGACATCCGTTGATGTCCTCGAACTCGAAACCGGCCGGAATGGACTCGTACCACTCCGCCGGGAACAGCATCAGTGGCGTCACGGTGTCCTCGTTCCAGTAGGCGAGGCCCATCTTACGGAGCTGTGGCGCGGTGAAGTGCCGCAGCATCTCGAACTCCTCGAGCCCCGTAGGCGGCGCCGCCGGCGTCGGCCAGTTCTCGGGGCGGTGGAATCGGGGTCCGCAGACGATCATTGAAGGTTTCTTAGGACTGTTCATCGTTGGCGTCCTGGCCGACCGGGCAGATGTCGGAGGCGAAGCGGATCCCCATGGCCGCGACCTGGATCGCTTCCTCGCGCATTTGCGAGCGCGTGCGGTGCTGCTTTTTCATCCGCACGATCTCCCACAGCTCCTCGACCTCTTCGAGGATCACGGAGTAGCCCTCGTGCGCCGAGTTGAACGGTTGGAACTTGGTGCGAGCTCGCTTCAGCTCCTCGCCGACTTCGGCCAGCGCCGCCATGTCCTGCTCACGGATCACGAGGGCGCCGTGATGACGTCCTGGGAACTTGCAGGGCGGCGTGTCGGGTTCGCGGCCACAATAGTCGCAGAGGCCGTTGCTCCGGCGCGTTCGCCGGAGCACGAGCTCGTCGATCAGCTTCTGCTCGTCCCTCTCGTCAAGACTCAGTGGGTACCCCATCGTTCGCCTCCTTGAGTTTCTGTACGAGCTGCCAAAGTGGCAGTGCCGCCCGCAGCATCTCGCGGTCCTCCTCGAGCTTCTTGTGATTATCCCTCCACGCCGTCGGGTCGATGTAGGGACCCATCTCCAGGGCCCGGCTCGCCGCCGCGATGGCCTTCGGGATGTCGTAGATGTCGAGCGCACGCGCTACGAGGACAACGCCCTTCACGCACGCCTGGTGCTCATCGACTCGCACTTCGTCTTCAGGGTCCGTCATTCGAAACCGACGTCCTTCCGGCACTGTCCAAGGAACGGGGGCTCCTCATTGACTGCGGCCGCGATCTCCGCCAGGGCCCAGCCGGCGCCGGCGCTCGCGTCGCCCTTGAGGGACAGTCGCTTCTCCGTGAGTCGGGCGCAGGCCCGCATGACGAGTTCGCGGTCGCGGTGGTACCGGTTCCGATCGGCCACATATGCCGCGACGAGGCCCATGGCGGCGAGGAGGAGCCAGACGATGTCCATCACAGTAACTCCAGATCATCCGGGAAGCAGGCGAACCCGTCGTAGGGGTTGAGCTCGCCGCGTGGCTCGAGGTCGACGTGGACGAACGGGTTGTGCTTGCAGAGCTCGCGGTTGGAGATGACGCCCTCACGGCCGCGGAGGAAATTCGCGTACCGGGAGTCCTCGCGTACGCGGACAGCTGTCCCTGGCGGGAACGCCTGGCAGCCCGCGTAGCGCTCGGCGACCCGCGCCGCTTCCCGCTTCGCGTCCGCCTCCTTCTCAAGCCGCTCGGCTTCCACATCGACCGTGCTGGTCGTGAAGCTGTGCGACGTAAGACAGTAACTGTCGAACTCGCGTTCGCATTCCTGGCACTCGACGCGCAGGGTGTCTTCTTCGTAGGCGCCCTTGAGCTCCCAGAGGTCGGACTGCTCGGTCGCGCAGTACGGGCAGATCATGGTGTCCATGTACTCGTGTTGGATGATCATTGGTCGACCCACCCGAGGGCGTACGCGATGACGTAGGTCCAGCCGCAGAAGGCGTGGAAGAGAGCCCACGTGACAGAGTGGTTTGCGCTCCAGGAGATCGCGACGGCGATCGCTGCGCCAAGGCCGATGCCGGTGGCAGCTGGGGCTGTGTAGCGTCTCGGTTGTTTCTTCTTCTGTGTAGTCATGAGTCTTCCGGATCCTCCGGGCCTTCGCCCGTTAGATGCGCGAGCTCCTCACGGAGCCGATGAGAGGACTCCTCGCGGATCTTCCGGGCCTTCGCTTTCATCCGATGCGCGAGCTCGACGGCCTCGTCCCGAGACAGTTCTGTCAACTCGTCCTCAGGGTCGCGGGGAGGTCGCGTCTGAGGCTCATGGGACAATACGTGAATGCGATCGGCGAGCCATTTCAGCTCAGCTAGGTCTTCATCTCGTACTTTCGAAAACCCCGTCTCAGTTGCCACCTGAAGACGGGCCGCGCAACGGAGCTGCTCAAGCTCTCTGGCGATCATGCCACGCTCGGGAGGATCCGCGTCGTAGACGACCACGGTGAAAACGAGCTCGTCCCAGTCCACGCCCCTGCGAGCTTCCTGTTCTTTGACGTGCAGGTCATGCCACTCCTCGTATGGAACGGTTTTCTTCGCTCGGCCCCATTTGGGTATCTTCTTCTCGGTCATGAGCCCTCCGGAAGGAGAATACGATCATATGCTCTGCGTATGTCTTGCGCGACGCGCTCGAAATCTCGCGCAAGAGCGTCCTCGTCGGACAGCGGCGTCCGTCGCAAACTACGACGCGTGCGTCGGCGGCGACGAGGCGTGTTTCGCGGAGTACGGGCGCCGAAGGCCATCGCGATACCTCTCCGGAGATATTGAAGGAAGCCGCTCACGTCTCCTCCGGTTCTTGTGATGGTAGAGGCTTCCGGATCCGAGCGGCCCGCTCGTCATGCTGTTGGCGGACCAGATCCCATTGGCGCCAGAGTTCGTACTCGTAGAGCTTGTCCCACGTCGAGGTCGTTTGTTCGTGCTCGAACGTCCACAGACGCTCGCTGACAAACCGGTCGACCGTACACTCCGCCTCTTGGTTCATGTCCCCCTCCTGCACCGAAAGCGCAGCGAGTTCATCGGGCGTCATCGAGCGCCACAGGTGGTATCCGGCAATGTGCAAGAGGACGTCGTCCGGATTCAGATTGCACCTTCTCATGTGCTCGTGCATGTCGAAGTCCTCCGTCCCCACCCCCTCCAGCAGTCCGCGGAGCAGCTTGTCGGCCTCGGCGAACCACTCCTGCTTCCACTCGCCGACGAGATAGGGACGACCCGGCGTGCGCTGGCGCGAGATGCTAGCCTTCCACATCCACGGCAGACGGGGCTCGCGACCGACTTCGAGGATCGTGAGCCACTTGCCGTGCTTCTCCGATGCCTCGGGGGGAGGCGCACGCAGCACGCCGTCGGAGCGGTCCGTCGCGTGCTCGATCGCGTAGCGCTGGCGGTCGGTGAAGGTCATGACGGGTTTTTGTCTGCGAGTTCTTCCCAGCTCAGTCCCGTGCGCTGGATCATGTCGGCCATCCGATCTAGTCGCGGCGCTTCCGTCAGCATAATGATGCCGGTGTGCTGGGCGTAGTCGATCGCCTCTCGCCAGCCCTGCGCCCGGATGGCCGCCAGCTTTTGTGAGTCCCGGGCGGTCATGGTCCCTCCGGGGAAAGGGAGCGGTACAGCGCACGTCCGAGCTGCGCCAGCGCACGACGCCGCCAGCGATAGCGAAACCGGCCGACGAAACACTCGTGGTCGAATGGCCGAAGCCGGAGCGAGTGCAGAAGAATCAGGAACCGCAGATAGCGGAGGTCCCACACCAGCTCGCGTGAAAGGTCCCAGTTCATGTCCCCTCCGGTTTTGACGAGTCCACAAGCCGTTCGAGCCTGGCATCTCGAGGCCGAACTTGTGTCGGCCATCGTGGTCACGGAGTCGAAGGCACCGGAGGCCGGTCTCAGGCTGCCGAGTTGTGCAGGTTTTCATGGTCATGACCCTTCCGGCTCTACGAGTTCACCGAACCATCGAATAGATGTCGCTGGCGCCTCGCGCTCCTGTGCGACGAGCTCGCGCGCGAAGGCATTCCAGAACCGGCGGCAGCACTGCTGGTAGCGCGCTGCGTACTTCCGCGCGCCCTCGAGATCGTCTCCCGAGAGCGCGTCGGCGCACATGTGCCCATACGAGTCCATCCCGTGGCCCCATAGAAGCTTCCATCGCATCGCGGCTTGCAGAGGCGTCTCGCTCACGAGCCCTCCGCGTCGAGCCAGACCACGCGCGTCTGCCCGTTATGCCCGTGGATCGAGATCACGTAGTCGATCGACCGGTAGATGGCGGTCGACCGATACTCCGACGTCCAGCGGAGCGTACAGACCCCATCCGTGAACTGGATGCCCTCGGCGACGACACCGGTGCCGCTGATGCCGGTCTCGTCGGCGTCGCGATGGAGCTGGAAGCGTCTCATAACCCCTCTGGCTCACTCGCCGTAGATCCCGAAACTACGTACTGAATCTCATGCTCCATCTAGTTCACTCTCCGTCTTTCCGTGATTCGGGGGGCCCGGCAGCGCGGAATCGGCGGGCCATTCGTTGTGGTCGAGCAACGCGACTATCTGCCCCGCCCAGTTCGAGGCCCACACGAGCTTACGGGCAACGGGCGCGGGTACTTGATACGAGCGCCCATCGTCGCCTTCGACCCACACAAGCTCGGTATCTGGCTCTTTCACCCTCCGCCTCGATCCTGCGACTCGACCTCGTCGGCCCAGTCCATCAGTCGAACGAGCCATGTACTGCAGGCGTCATGCATGGCGAGAACAGCGTCGCCGATTGCCTTTGATTGCTGGGGTCGCTGTCCGATGAGGTGATCGAGTTCGGCGAGTTTGACCTGCAGGACGACGTGGGCGCGTCCCATCGGGCTGTTGGGATCGGCGCTCACACTCGTCGTGCCCCTTCTCCGCAGCGGACATCGCCGCAGGTGATGTGGCCATCGAGGGCAGCTTGGCCGCAGGCTGGGCATCGCGGCCATCCTTCTGGGTAGCCGTCGTTCGGTTTCGGTTCGGTCTTCGAGCAGTAGCCCATCCGGTCTCCGACGGCCTCGATACGCTCCGCGAGCTCGAGCAGGACCCGCTGGTCGTGGTCGGCCTGCCCCGTCCGGTCGTTCCGGTGGATGACGCCGGTCCCCTCGGCCTCGGCCCGGAGCGCAGCTGCGAAGCCAGAGAAGTCCGGGCGGTCGTCCTTGGTCCGACACACCGGTGCATTCGGGCATTGGTCCCTGTCGTCGTGGTCGATGGTGCAGCGCATGCACATTCCGTCACCGCAGAAGTCGCAACTACGCTCGGCGCACTCGAGCTCGGCCATCCCGCAGTGCTCGCAGGAAAACTCCATCAGGCCCCTCTCGCCGTGAATTCGGCCACCGAGGCGAGAAAACGTATGTAAAACGTTGAAATCATTGATCTTTTCTGTTCTATTCCAGGGGGGTGGGTGACCGAGTTGTGGTATTATCAGTCACCCCTTGCTAGGATGCAAGCCCAAATGAGCACCGCACTCGCCCGCCGCTCGTCGGGGAAGCTGGCCCGAAGGAGCAGTTCGGATGCCGTCGCGACCTGGGTCGCGCAGCTCGAGCCCCACACGCGCCGCGCCTACGAGACCGGCCTGCGCAGCTTCGCCACCTATCTCGCCGACGGTGACGAAATCGAGGAGCCCACGATCGACGCTGCGGGCACGTACCTGCTCGGCCTCGACGCGCGGAAGGCGAACGAGCTCGTCCAGGAGTACATCAACGAACTGGCACGTGTGGATCGGAAGACGCGTAAGCCGCGCTACACCAGGGGCACAATCGGCAACCGAGTCAGCGCCTTGCGCTGGGCCGTTCGAGAGGCGCGCCGATTCGGCTACGTGGACTGGTCGCTCGAGGTCGTCGTGCCGAAGCTAAAGAAGGATAGGGCTGGGCGCCTGGTGCGAAAAGCCGGCCGTGACATGAAAGGTCCTCCTGAGGCCATCATCGCCCAGATGGTGGCGGCGGCATTTAGCAGCTCAGACCCACGAGCCGCCCTGGTCCTCTCCCTCTGCTACACCGAGACGTTACGCAGCCATGAGATCCGCCAACCGAACCTCGACGAGCTCGACCTTGAGACTGGGACCATCATCGTCGTTCGGAAGAAACGGGTGGGGCCCGAGGCGGTCCCGCTGTCGCCATTGACCCAGCGCGCAGCGAAGCGTTGGCTCCGGGTTCGCGGGCGAAGGCCTGGTCCTCTCCTTTTAGGTGGCTGCGATTGGACGAGCCGTCGGGTGCCCGATTGGATACGTGGACTCAGCGACAAGAAATTCGACGAGCTTCGCATCAGCGCGAGTGGGATCTCCCGGATCGTTCGCCGACTCGGGCGCGAGGGCGGAGTCGAGACGAGCCCTCACCGCATCCGTCACACGGGCATCACTGTTGGCGACGCAGCAGCAGAGCTGCTCAACATTCCCAAGCAAGACCGTAAGGGCCGCTCGGGTCACATCGACGACAAGGCCTACGCGATCTACCTCGATCAGGACACTGCGAACGTTCGGGTGCTAACCGATGCCGTGGCTGCGCGCATCGAAGAACTCATTGAGATCCCCTGAAGGACGAAGATGAGTATCTCCGACCGTGTCTTCGAGGAGAAGTTCGACCGACTCAGCAACGCTGACCAGCTCGCTGTGCTCGACATCCGACGGAAGCTACGCAGCGACTTCTACGACGATCCCAACTGGATCTTTCAGCACTATCGCGGAGAGGTCTCCTTGTCAGATGCCTACGGATTCACCGTAATTTGGTCGAGACTTGCAGCTGGAAAAATTCTCCATGTCGACATCAAGGTCGGCCACACGCCTAGTCCCGACAGGTGCGTAGATTTCAACCAGTCAAAACTGCGCAGGCTCCCACATCCGTTCTCCGCATCGGTGTGGAGTGACAAGGAGCCCGGCGATGGGAGGCTGCGTTGGTCGGAGGCGATACGCCTCACTCGCTGGGAAACGCGCGACGAAGACCCCGAACACGATCTCTACGAGCTGGAGATGCGCGCTGCTGACTCAGTTGCTCTCGAGATCGGGACAACATCGGCACCAACGACTTGGTATCACATCTTCATGCGTGGCGGAGGTGTAGCACGCTGGCCTTACGGCAGCGACTACATTCGCCTCTTCCTAAGAAACGAACCTCATTGGACAGAGCTGGCGGAGTTCTCATGACCGTCCCACAAGCCCTCGCGCTCCTGTGCCCACCCCGCGCACCCGAACTTTTCGTCACCATCCCACACGGCCAGGCGGTCGAGCTCGCGGAGCTGCTCGAGCGCCTAGCCAACATCAGCAAGATCGCTCCGAGTCGGAGATAGCAATGCCGAAGACAACCGAGAGAAGACCCAAGAAGAGGCTCAAGAAGAGGACTGCGAAGGCCACTGCGAAGAAGGCGGTCGAGAAGGTGACCAAGCGCAAGGCCACCAAGCGCAGCAGGATGACGATGAAAGTCATCAGCGTCTCGTCGCCGGTCGCGCTTCAGAACGAGATCGACAAGGCCAACCAGATCGCTCGCTACCCGGCCCATGTCGAGCACCTCTGCACGATCGACAACGCCCCCTGGTTCCTGCTCGACTGGCAGGAGTGATGGCCAAGAAGGCGAAGACTCAGGGACAGATAGATGAGGAACTCGCGCGCGAGATCATGAGCAAGGTTCCGAAGCTCCAGCTCGCGCTCACACTCATCCGTCTCAAACGCACGGCCTTGAAGTGGCGCGGTCGAGCAAAGGCCGCGGGCTGGAGTCCGGAGCTCGGCGAGCTTTGACCATCCGACCCATCTTCGCCTGGTACGACCTGTGGGTCGGCGCCTACTGGGACCGACGCCGGCGGCGTCTCTACGTGTTGCCGCTGCCGTGCGTTGGTCTCGTATTCGACTTCGGAGAATGACAATGACCGAGAAGGACGATGACCCCTGTACCTGGTTCCCCTGTACCTGTATCCCGTATGTCGTCAACCAAAAGGACGGCGCCACGGTCAAGGAGCTCGACCCCGTTGCTGGCGAGTGCATGAAGCACGGCGCCAAGGACTGCCCTCACGGCGAGCCGCTACATTTTCATCATGACGGCTGTCCCGTGTGCACTAAAGAGGGTTATCTGAGGGAACTGTCCCGAGAACAGACCGTCGCGCTTGCCCACAGGATGAAGGCAGGTGCCCGAGAAATCCGCAAGGCTGCAGATGTCGAGCCATTTACCGGGGACGCTGCCGAGTTCATGCGCCGCGTGGAGGAGAGGGCCGAGCGTGCTCGGAAAAGCGATGAGCTCGTACGCATGGCCAGTCGTGCCGCTGCATCTCGCATGGGCAGCATCGAGGCCTCGCTCGAGACCGACGGCGGCGCGCTGGCCAAGGGCGTCCTGCGCCTACTCCTCACCGACGACAAGGACGGCGCGATGGGCATGCTAGGCGCCGTCTTCATGCGGACGCTGCAGTTCGACGAAGACGGTCAGATGAAGCCCGGCAAGACCAAGGTCACCGAGGAGGACCTGGTCGACGCGCTCAAGGACCTGGTGAAGGAGCCCCACTGATGGATATTGACTGGGACGCCCAGCCGTTTGGCGAGGTATCAGACGCAGATCTTGCCCGACGGCTTGGTGTGTCGAGACCCTGTGTTGGCCAACAACGTCGTAAACGCGGCATCGACCGGTACCCGTACCGGTACCGGTACAAGACGCCCGACGATCACAAGATGGTCAACGACGACGAGATTGCCGAGTATATCGCCCTGCTAGGTGTCGGCTTACGACGCATGCGCGAAGAGCACGGTGTCACCCAGGACCAAGTCGCGACGCGAGCCGGTATTCCCACTGATGTCATATCTAGACTAGAAAACGCCCGCTACGTTAGCCCTGGACTGCGGACCCTTCTACGAATCTCGATGGCACTACACGTCGACCTGTCGGATCTTCTACCAACTTCTTCACAAAAGCACTGGTCGCCCGGATTCTTGTTGCGAGTAGAAACTCAGATCGAAAAACTGTCGAATACTGTACGGGCTGAGAGGGAGAAGAAGTCAAGGCCGATGTCCGCTGCTACTAAGGCGGACCTCAAGGAGTCCCACTGATGGCGGAAGACATCATCCTTTCCGTGCGCGTCTCGCCGCAAGCCGAGACCATGCTCAAGGACCTGCGGGACACTGGGCTCTTCGGCCTGTGGGTCGGCGACGTTGTGCAGAGACTGCTCTACGAGCGCTTGCGCGAGTTGGTGACCCAGGGCTGGGTGGAGATCCCCCCAACCCCCCAGGACGAAGATCGCTGGTGCGGAACTTGGATCGTAGGCCGTGAGCTCGAGCGTAACGAAGTGCTTGCGCTATCCGTCCACGAGCTCGAGCTGTCGGTCCGGCTCTCAAACATCCTCGACACAGCCGGCATCAAGACGATCGGCGATGTCGTGGACCGCAAGTCGAGCGATTTTCTCAAGATGCCCCACTTCGGGAAAAGGACGATGCGCGAGCTCGTCGACGCTCTGGAGAAGCAGGGGGTCGTGTGGGGATGAGCGAGCGCCCAGCCTGGGCCGACACGGTCCTCGCCAAAGCCAGACGACTCCTCGAGATCGGGTCGGAGGCCGCGGACGTCCTGGTCCACCTCCAGGACCGCGCCAGCCCCGTGGGCCTTACAGCTGTGGGACTGCGCGTCATCAACTCGGTCCGCGAACATCGAGCCCGGTCGCCTGAGGAGCACTTCGCTAAGTGGCGTACGCTCGAGCTCGGGCGCCTCCGCGACCAAGCGCTCGTGGCCGCTCGTGTCGACCCCGAGGCGGTCGTTTCCGAGGTGCCGGGCATGCATGAGAAGCACCCGGCGCTCATCACTCAGCTTGGTCCGTTCGGATTTGGCTGGGCGATCAGCGGCAGCCTCAAGGATCCCAAGGCCCGGGCCCGGCACTGCTGGATCCCTGCCGAGACTGACGTCGACGAAGCGCTCCAGCGGGTGGGCCGTGCGCTTTGGACGGAGCTCGATAGCTCCGAGGGATGTATCGCGACGGAGACGGTCGAGGACGAGGTCCGGCTCCAGCTCGAGGCCGAGGAGCCGGGCGAGACGCTGGCGTCGGCGCGTGGGGATGAGATCTACGAACGTGTCTCGGCGTTTCTCGACAAAGGCGTCCATCGCAGCCTCTTCCTCCTCGGGGAACCCGGCGTCGGGAAGAGCTCGATGCTGCGATACATCGCACAGCGCAAGGGCGGCTTTCGACTCCGGTTTCGCCTGGGCCGTCTTCAGGACGTGCCGCCCGCTGCCCTATCGAAGATCGTCATCATGTTGCGGCCCGATGTCCTGATCATCGACGACCTCGATCGCTACGTCATGGGGCACGAGGGCTACTACGACAACAAGGACCGCGAAGAGAACGCAACACCAGAAGCCAGCGCGATGCTCGAGCCCCTCGAGGTCTTCAATCGGTACGTCCCGCTCGTGATGGTGTCTGCCAACTTCTCGAAGACGATAACCGCTGCGCTCCTGAGACCGGGCCGGTTCGACGAGATCCTCACGGTCGACGAGCTCGATCCGGAGCTCTATCGCAAGATGCTCCCGGATGCGCCAGAGAAGATCGTGTCCCAACTCGCGCGAACAAAAACGCCAGTCGCCTATGTCGTCGAGCTCAAAAAGCGCGTCGAGGTCCTGGGCCACGAGGGCGCGGCCACTGAGATGAGGGAGCTCCTCGAGCGTACGGACCGCATCCTTCGCCTCAACAAGAGCCGCACCACCAATCGAAAGCGGAATGTCCTGGTCGGGAAGACGCCGGGACAGCGCGCCGCGATCCTTGATCGACAGGCAGCGAAGCTCGATACCGCTGCCGCGAGGCTCACGTCGAATGCGGCGACACTTCGGAAGAAGGCAGAGACGCGGCGTGCAAACGCTGAACAAGAGCGCGTGAAGGCGAAGGCACGCAAGGGGAAGAAGAAGACGCGAAAAAGTAGCAGCAAGACCGATAACAAACCCACCCCGCAATACAGGGTGGTGAGGGTGCGCCCACGATCGGAGCGACCATAATGCGACGTGCACGGAAGCCGATAGCCGAAGGTACCGACGAAGAATGGCAGGCGTGGCAGCGAGGCCGCGTCGCTCGCCGCGAGCATCCGCATCTTGCGCGGCAACCCATCTACGCCAGTGGGCTCGGCCTCTACCCAGATAACCAGGTCCTCCGGATCGAGTTCGAACGAGGATGGGACGACGAGGATGCCGCGCAAGCGGCCAAGACGAGCACAGACTTCTCGCCTGGCGACGACGTGGCATTCGAGAACGTCTTCGGACGCATCATGCGCGGGATCATCCGACGCGTCGACGAGCGCGGGGTGGGAGTCACCGCTCAGCCGCCACCGTGGACGTTTTGCATTATCCAACCTGACGAGCTCGAGCACTGGGAGCGAAAGCACGGAGAGCGCTGGGAGGCCGAGAACACTCGGGAGGCTCTGGAGAAGCACTACCGCGAGGTAGGGATCAAAAGCCGAGGACCGAATGATCCAGATCCCAGAGCCGCATGAGACCTGCACGTGCGGGCACAGCGTCTGGACCCTCGACAGGGTCTCGTTCCTGAGCCAGTCGCGGATGACGAATGCGTGGTGGCGCTGCGACTTCTGTCATCGTATGGTGGTCGCCGGACACATTCCGGACAAGAAAGATGCCGACCCCGACGCCGACGCCGAAACCGACCTATGACCCCGAGCTCGCGGGCATGGGCCGCGACGCTCTCATCGAGAAGATCCACAAGCAGGACGAGTACATCCTCCACCTGCGCGAGTCGCTCGACCCCGCCGAGGAGAAGTGGCGGTCGAACGCGCGCTACTACGCGAGCGAACGTGAGCAGCGGCAGAAGCTGCAGGTCGAGTTGAAGGACCTCAACGCGCAGCTCGATGAGCGTGATCTCAAAGTGAAGGCCCTGACCCAGCTCGAGTCGTGCGACGGCTCCGTGTCGATCATCCGCGGTCCCTCAGGTGAGTTCAGAGTGCGCGTCCTCAACGGCTCACCCCGACTCCCCCGTCTGGCAGCGCCCTCGATCGAGGACGCTGACCTCTCCATCGCCATCCTGCGTGCCTTCAGTGCAGGAAATCATCCGTAAGGGCCACACGTGGCTCGGCCGCACGGGCCATTGGGTCAACTTTCCGTGGAACATCCGGCGCGTCGGCGCTCAGTGGCGGATCTACCGGATCGACGCGAGCGGACGCGTGCGCAAGCACAGCGACACGCTCTACAACCGGATCCAGGACGCGATGGACACGTGCGTGTCAGCGGCGGCGGTCGACGAGTAAGGTGCCTGCGAGAACACTGACCCAGAAGAGCGCCGACATGAGCAGGAACTTGGCGATGATCAAACCGTTCACGCGCCTCTAGTGAGTGGCGGCGTCCTCATGTGCCTGGGCGACGACGCCATCGGCATCCTCTCTGCTCATCCCCACGACGACCCGGAGGAGCTTCCGTGTAACCTCCGGGGCACTAGAACCGCATGAAGGACCGCATGATCGCCTGCTGGCGTGCGACGGTCGTTCCCTTCGGGGCTGTCGCCGGGTTCTTGCGACGGCCCTTCCCCTTCTTCTCCTCACGGGCCTTGACCCGCGCGAGCTCGGCCGCTGCTTGGCTTTTGCTCGGCGCACCGGGACCGCACGCGCCGCGCTTGGTCTCGTGCTTCTTGGGGTACTCCCCGCCGTAGAAGCCCCACGCGCAGCCAGCGAGTGACTTCTTCGAAGGCTGCGACTGGCACCGGACCGGCTTGTTCTTCGGCGGGCAGCCCCTCTTGGGGACCTTGCGCGCCTTGGCCTTGCGCTTGGCCTTCTTCTTGGGTGCCTTGCGCGGGCGCTTCGCAGTCTTCTTCGCCTTGCGCTTGGCGGCCTTCTTCTTGGGAGCGGCGACACGCTTGGCCGCGATCTTGCGGCGCAGCTTCGTGAGTTGCTTCCCGCAGGTGTCGAGGCTCTTCTTGAGCTTGGTCTCCTCGGCCGCGCTGAGGTCCCCACGCTTGCGAGCGGCGCCCATACGAGCACGGCACGACGAGATCTCCTTGCGGAGTTTGTCGAGGTCGCGCTTGGTCTTCCGCTTGGCCTTGTCGAGCCGCTTCACCTTGTCCTTCAGCTCGGACACGAGGACGTCATAGCGGAACTCGCGCTCGCCCTTCCGGCGAGTCCCGGCCTTCGCGATGCCTACGGCACGGCGCTTCGTGGCCTTCTTGGTCGACTTCTTCTTGGCGTTCTTCTTACCCTTGCTGCGAGCGAGGCCATCCAGCATGCGCTGCGTCGCAGCACGCTGAGCCGGCGACCTGGTCGCCTTCCGCTTGTTCTTCTTCGGCTTCGGAGCGGCGTTGCGCCGGCGAGTCGCCTTCTTCTTCGTCTTGCGCTTGGCCTTCCGCTTCGTCTTGCGTTTGGTGGCCTTGCGCTTCGTCTTTCTCTTCGTCTTGCGCTTGGTCTTTTTCTTGGCCTTGCGCTTAGCCTTCTTACGCGGCGCCTTCTTCCGGCGATGCTTCACGTTCCGGCGCTTGGTCGCCTTGCGCTTGGTCCGCTTCTTCGCCCGCTTCTTGGTCTTCCGCTTCGTGGCCTTGCGTTTGGTGGCCTTGCGCTTCGTCTTTCTCTTCGCCTTCCGCTTCGCCTTCTTGCGCGGCTTGGGGTTGATGACGTGGCGCTCGTAGGTCTTTGTCTTCTTCTTTGTGGCCATTGGGTCGACTCCTACAGACGTTCGAAGCTCCGCATGATTGCGGCGGCTCTCCCGGGATTCTTGGTGGCGGCCTCGGTCTTCTTGGCCTTGGCCGGGTTCTTGGTTGGACGGACGAGGTCCTTGGCAGCGTCTCTTACCTGCTGGGCGATCGACTTCGCTTGGGTCCGAAGTCCCCGATCGTCAGAGCCGCTCGCGTTGGCCAGGGCGGCGCCGGCGTACATGGCAGCGCTCATTGCCTGCTCGAGGCGGTCGGCTGGGTTCTTGAGGGTGAACGCGTGGGCGATCTGGTCGGTCGCCGTGTCCATGTTCTCGTAGGCGAGTTCGCTGAACTCACAGGTCGACGGGTTCTTGCGGGGCCGTGCCCCCTTTCCCCGTTCTGCCCAGTACAGCGGGTAGCGCTTGCGGGAGCTCGCGCGGATCCGGCCGCAGACAGCCTTCGGGTCACGGGTTCCGCGGCGCTTCTGGTCCTTGACACACTGCTCCCAGGGGTAGGTCCCGGGTCCGGAGAGCTTGCCACGCTTCTTGCGAGGGTCCCGGACGGACTTGTGCCTGGCAGCGACTTTGCCTGCGGCGCGCTGAAGAGCCTTGGAGGCTCCTGTCGCACCGGCGCGCGAAGCCTGGCGGATCAGCCTGGAGAGCCGGTCGTGGTAGGCCACCCAGCTCTCGCGTGCTTTCCTCGGCGGGACTTTGTAGTTTCGCTGCTTCATCCAGGCTCCACCACATAGATGCGCATCGGCACACTCGTGGCACTGGTCGGACCGGTTCGGAAGTTTGCGGTGAGGAACGCGCTGTAGTCGTCATCTTCGAAACTGCGCGCGTACTGCCGTATACGGAACACGAAGTCGCGTGACTTACGGGGTATACCCCCTACGAGCGCGTTGCCTTCACCGGCCTCGACCAACGCCGATGGCTCGAAGATTTCAGGAATGCTGACGAGCACCTCGAGCGGTAGAACGGAGATCGAGATCGTGGCGACTGGTGGCCGCTTTATGAGTGACACTCGGATATCGTCACTCACGAATCGGGCCGTTGGCACTCCGATAGGATCCTTCGCAGGCGCGACACGCAGCTCAACGAACGGAATCTCCGGCGGCTCGACGATGACTCCCGGTGGCTCCTCGACTGGCTCGACCGGCTCTGGAGGGGGCGCCTTCGCAGGCCTCTTCTTCTTCCGCGTCGCGAGCCAGAGCCCACCGCCCGCGAGACCGAGCAGGAGAATGGTTCCGAGTCCGTTTGGGTTCCTTCTCATCGCCTGTATCTCCCGCCGCGGTCCCGCCGCGACCTCGCATTGCGTCAGCGCTTCCCTCCGACTCGTCCCCGTACCTCCGCGTACCTCCGGTCGATTGCGTACTTGGCCTTCCTGAGCGCGTCTGCCTCGTCGGTCCCGTGCCCTTTTGCGCGATCGATGCCGATGTGGTCGATCGTGAAGTTGCAGCCTCCGGACGCCGAGCGCCCAATCGTGATGATGTAGTCGGCGTGGTAGCGATACCGTAAAAACGGTCCGCGGCGACTCAGCAGGTGTGGCTCCCTATGCACTACAGCCTCATGAAGGTCCGTATGATAGAGGCGGCGTTCGACGACTTCGTGGTCGTTGTCTTCGGTTCGGGGTTGCGCTTCTGCTTCTTGATCCGTTGCCCGGCGCGTGAGCGGGCTGCGACCCTCGACCTTGCCTTGCGCTTGGCCTTGGCCTTCGAGGGCCGTCCCGTCTTCGCCGTCCGGTACCCGCGCCACGTGCCCTGATAGCTTGAGTAGAACGGGTTCTTTGGATTGGTGAGACGGTCGAGCTCCTCGACCTGGGCGCCGTCGAGCTTGGCCGTGCTCGGGTTTCCGACGAGCATGCCCTCGGCGAGCTCGGGCACGAGGTCCCAGCTGCCGTCATCCTTCGATGGCGGATCGAACGAGGGGTTGCGCTTGAAGGATCCCGGACCGCCGTGCTCGCGCACGAGCCAGTTCTTGAGGGTCACCATCCGCTGGCGCTTTTGGCCGGTGTTGATGTTGTGGAGCAGCATCACGCTGCCCAGGCAGCTCCGGTAGCCGTAGCGGCTGACGCAGCCATTGAGGATCCGGTGTTGTTGTTCGACAGACTTGGACATGAACCCTTTTCCTCCGAGCTTTCCGGGCCGCTTGATGGCCCCCTTGATCCACTTCTTGGGTGGGGGGCGGCGGTTCGGTGTGTACATGGGGCCTCGATTGAGTTTACCTGGGTTTGGTGGGAATGGATGTGCCGAAGTAGCGTACGGTCGTGTTCGACGTCTCGTCCAGTAATTCGAGCCGTTGCCGCAATGAAGAAACGGAATGCGCCAACGCGGTCGGAATCTTGACGGAATTCATAGCTGCATGAACCTCCGCATGATGGCTTTGGCGCGAGTTGGGTTCTTCGTTGGGCGCCGCTTCGGCTTCGGGTTGGGTTTCGCGGCAAGTCGGTTGGTACGCTTGGCATTGGCGATCGCGTCGTCGAGCCACTGCAACCTCTTCTTCAGGGGCAGGCTGTCGAAGAAGCTCAGGTCGTAGTCATAACGCGGGCTCCCGCGCCTGCTCTCGAGCTCGCGCGCAAGCGCCGGCCGCGTCACCTTCCCCTTCTCGTAGAGCAGGTGATAGGCGAGCCCCCGGAGCAGGTTGTCGGTCATGTCGAAGACCTGCCACTTCGCAAACGTGACCTTCTCCGAAAGCTCTCCCGAATAGAGGAACCGATCGATCTCGGCTTTGGCCGCGGCCAGGGCGTCGTGTCGGTCGGCTGCCGAGGCCATTGAATCGCGTACGGGCGCGCCCGAGGCGTAAAGGACCTGCCAGACCCACTTGCCATGCTCCCACGGCTTGAGCTCGATCTGGTATTTGCGGTAGGTCCAGATCTCGCCACCAGCGGTAAGGCCCACCAGAAACTTGGGCTTTTGCTTGCTGAGGTAGAAGTTCTTGCGTCTCCTCGGGTTCTTCTGAGCCCGCCGGCGCCTGCGGCACTCGATGACGAGCTGCTCGAGCCACTTACAGAACTCGCGGGAGCCTGGAACGCGGGTTCGCAGGTGGCGGGCGCACGTACCGACCTTGTCCCGGCGTCCCCGGGTCATCTTTCCCCACGCCTTGAGCGCTGCTTCGAAGCACCACTCTGGCGGGTGGTCTCGGCGTTTGTTGTCACGCCACACGGGCGCGAGAGTCTTGTCCGAGCCTCAGTGGTTGCGTACGGGCTTCATGCTCCTCTCACGAACGCGGACATGATGGCCTTCGCGTTGCTGGGGTTCTTCTTGGCCTTCTTGGCGCTCTTCTTCGGGTTCTTCCCGATGCGCGCGGCCGCCTCCTTGCTCGCTACCTTGCGCCCCTTCTCGAGTTCGGCGATCTGCTTCTTGATCTCCACGGCCCGCCCCTTCTTGAGCGCGCGTTTCAGTTTGTAACGTCCGATGAGCTTGGTGATCCCGCAGTGCTCGAGGCCGTACTCGATGCCATCCTTGAAGCCTTCGTCGTAGGTCCGTGGGTTCCTCCGGGACTTCCGCTTGGCCACGCGCCGCCCGGTCTGCGCCCGCGTCGCGCGAGCTCGCTGCTGACGAGCCTGGGCCTCGGCGATCGCCGGCCAGTCGGCGATCTCGGCGCCCCACTCCTTGGCCTTCTTCTTGGCCTCGCGGCGAACCTTTGCGAGGTCACCGAAGCCCTCGTCGATCAGCATGGCAGTGCTCGCATCGTAGAGGCGCCAGTGGTACCGCTTGCCGCGGACATGGAGGACATCGACTGCGTACGGGTGGTTCTTACGTCTGGCCATCAGGCAACCTCCTGTGCGAGCTGCTCTTGGATCTTGCGGAGCCACAGCGACTTGAGCGCACCGCTCAGCGCGTGGCCACCTGAAACCGGATGGAACGAGGCGCCCGTGGTCGCAACCATTGTTGCGGTCCGGGCGAAGGGCACCGTGGCGTCCGCGGTGCCATGGATCGCGTCGACAGGAACATCGAACCGAGCCCAAAGGGACTCGGGAAGATAGCCGGAGCTCGCGACGGCGCTACGGATGAGATTGGGGTAGAGGCGCGCCATGATGTAGCTCATGTGGGCACCCTGGCTGTGCCCCGCGATGACGGGCTTCCCTACCGTCGGTCGACACGCCTGGATCGCACGTAGAAACGGAGCGACCCGGCCTGCCGCTGCGCGCACCTGGTCATTGAACTTGGGGTCGATCGACCGCGACTGAAACCATGCTCGCACCTTTCCAAACGGCTCGATCCCTTCCGGCGCGATGACACGGACGCCGCCAGCGGCGCCGCGAGCCATCCCGAACACACCGGACGGCCTCGAGCCGCGGCCATGGAGGACGATCAGCATTGGCAGCCGGGCGTTTTCGAGACCGGGCGGGTTGTGCTCGAGATAGCGCACGCCCTCCAGCGTCCCGCCGCCAGGTGCGGGACACCGAGCTCGCGCCGCCGGACGGCGCCCGAGGGCGAAGGCCGTCAGCGCGAAGGCGGCGATGCCGAGGTAAACGGCAGGTGCCATCAGTGCTCCAGCCCCCTCTCGGTCAGCTTCAGCCGACCGCCCGTGACGTAGAACGCTTGGGGAGCTCCCTGTGAACTCCGGCGTACGGGCCCCATTCTCGCTCGCACGCCGTTCTCGACGTGATGGATGTAGTCGACCATCCGACCCGGGCTGAACTTGTCACTGCGGTAGACGACGGCTACGCAGCTCACGGCTGGACTCAACACCGGCACCGGGAATCCCACCTTGCTCGCGCCACGGGCCGCCGCAGTGCCCGCGTGCCACCGTCCATACAGGTTGGACAGGCGGCGGAAGTTGGCAGGGGGCGCCGTGATCGAGGTGATCTTCAGGCCTGGGAATGTGTACAGGCTCCCCTCAGCTTGGTCTTCTCGTTGGCTTGTTGACCAAAGAAGCGTCGGCGCTTTGGGCCCGCGGAACTTGTCCATGACGATGACGCCCTTGACCATGAAGTGGACCTCCAACATCGTGCCCAGCTCGATCGTGTTGCCGAGGTCGGGCATCTCGATCCGGCGTCCCCACCCAGGGGTCTTGTGGGCGTTATCCCAGGCGACCTTGTTGGCGACGTCGCGCGCAACCTTCTTCCCGTCGTAAGCTGCGTACGCGGAGTCGTAGACCTTGAGCCACGCAAGCTTATCAGCGGTGCGAAGATACCTCGGGGCGTCCCCGAGCCCGAGGCCCGTCTCGTATGCTGGTACCGTAACCGCTTGCATCTCTAGTCCTCATAGCCATGGGCATCCCAGTCACCGAGAATGTCTTCGACCGGATCCTTGACCTCGACATCGACGTCGGCGTCGTCATCCGGGTTGGGCTCCGGTTCCATCGCCGCCATGCCCGGCATCGGGGCCATCGCAGGCATCGACGACGGTCCGTAGTAGTGGTGATGCTGCTCGGGGTTCTGCTGCTGCTGGCCGAAGCCGCTGACGGGAACTGGATAGGGAAACGGGATCGGTGCCGCAGGCGGCGGCGGGATCACCTGCCCTTGCCCGACCTGCCCGTACGGGTTCGCCTGCGGCACTGCTGCGAGCTCCTGCTTCTTCTCGACGTCGCGGCGTTCCTTGGCGCCCGGACCGAGGTGATAGACGGCCCACGCTCCAAGAAGAGCGCCGCCGGCCGTACCGAGTGCCCACCAGGCAGCTGCGTTAGTCGGGTTTCCCTTTGCCATTTTCGTTCTCCTTCTGGAATAGGCGGTGGAGCCTGTCCATGACCGTGCCGACATCGAGGAGGTCTTCGCCGTCCTCCACCGGCATCAGCACCATTTTGAACATGGCAACGATCTCGCTCCATGTCCCCGCTTCTTTTCCGACGAGGAGCTTCCACTTCTCGTCGGGCGGCCAGCGGCACCGTGGGAAGGCGCGCTCCCAGATCGTGTCGAGCAGGAGCTCGGAGTTCTCGGGGATGAGCGGATGCTTCGTGTCGCCCAGGACCTTCTCGATGTGGTCCTCCCAGGCCCCCGCGTCGATCAGCACGAACTCCTCGCAGTACTTCAGCATCCGCATGCCAAAGTGGGTCATCGCGAGAGCTCGGACCTTCTTCTTGTAGGTGTACGCATAGAACCCCGCCGACGCCGCCACGACGCCCACGAAAAAGCCGACGGTGCCGCGGTTCTCGATCACTACCGTCCTTGAAGGCCGTATATGCGGCCACACTGGACCTTCGGTCGCCCCTTGCTATCGATCGCGACGATGCAGCACCGGTACTGGAGCTTTACCTTGGGCCCTTTCCCCGCTGGCTTCTTGAAGACCGTCTTTGTCCAGCACTTGCCTACGTAGATCTTCGGTCGCTTGAAACGTTTCCCGCGGCGCTCCATGGGCACCTGAGCAGCGATCGCTTCCATGGTCGAGGGCTGCGCTTGCTGCGCTTGCTGTGCCAGCTTCATCTCGCGCCACGTCATCTTGTTCATCATCGTGTGTACCATCGCCTTTTCCTTTCCTATCGCCTCATGCTGCGGCCGAACGCTCCGCGTCGACGCCTCACCGCGAATGGGTCCTTGAGTGGGATCACCAGCGGCTTGCTCTTCCCTGCCGGCTTCGCGCCCCACGGGGGCTTGAGCGGGGACTTGCAGGTGCCTGCGACGCACACCCAACCCCACTTGCACGCGGGGACGCAGGTAGACGCAGCACGAGCATTACGCCGGTCGGTGAAGCTCATGTGGCCCAGCCTGACCTGCTTGTTGGCGTTGACGACGGCGGTCATGCCCGGTGGGATCTTGACCGCGTCGATCCCGGGGCGGTACTCGTTGCCGGCAAAGTCGCTGCACCACCAGTATCCGTCGTCACGCTTGCAGCAGCTTTGCGAGCTCGCGGGACCCGTCTCCATCGTGACGCACTCGGCTGCTTGCTGCGGCACCGGGATGCAGGCGCCGTCAGAAGCCCGCTTGGTCGTGCCCGGTGGGCACACGGCGACGACGCGCCGCAGCGGGGCCCCACGCGCGGATCCAGCTCGCACCCCGGTGAGTTGCCCGACGCGAGAGGGCCTATAGCTCATCGAAAGCGACCCTGGATGGAAGGCTACAGGGTTGGCTGCACCGACGCCGCCGTAGCGGCGGTCGTAGCGACTGCGCTGCCCATAGCGACCGACGTCTCGAGCGCGGCGGCGGGCTGACGGGGGTCGCGTGGGTCGCGGGAGGTTGAGCGGCTCACAGGCGATCGCTGTACCGATCCCCGGGACCCACTCGCTCTCGCAGCACTTGAACAGCTGGCCGTTCGTCCACTGGGTCCAGCAGTGTCCGCCGCGGGGCTTGAGCTTGTGGAAGCGAGGTTTGACTTGGGCTGGCATGGCTCCGGTCCTTCCTGTTGGCATCGGCTCGATCGCGTCGGCCTCGGCGTACATTTTGGGGATCTGGTGCGGGCAGTCATTGAGGTGCCACGTGCCTGGCACGATCGTCATGGACCCGAGGCCACTATTGATCACACGTCGGTTGAAGACCTCGGTCCGGAGAGCCGCGTCGTAGTCGCACCCTATGTTGCGCTCACCCATGATCGATAAAGTCCTCCGCCAGGTCCGTCGTGCTCGCGAACTTCTTCAGGACGTCGTCGAGGTCGCCCTTCTCGGCACCGTTCGCGATCCGAGCCCGGAGATCGGCGAGCCTGGAGACCCCGCGAGCTGCGTTCTCAAGGAAATCGAGGAGCTTGAGGAGGACCTCGCGGTTCTTCCAAAGGCGCCGCAAGATGGCGACCGTGCTCACTGGCGCGCCTCCTTCGAGGCCTTCTGCGCGGCCTCGATGTAGGGCTTGAGCTCGCGGGCGACTTTGTCGAGAGTCTCGAGCGCCTCGACGATGGCGTCATAGGCCTCGCGAGCTTCCTCGAGCCGGGGCTGGACCTTCTTGCCGTCAGCGAGCGGCCCGAGGCAACGGCGCCGCTCCTCGGCCGTCTGAAGGTTCTGGGCGCGGCAGATCTCCACCTGGACGCGCACCCCAGCATCCCAGATGACGGCACCCTCCTCGAAGGCGATGTCGACTGCCACGAGCGCCTTCTTGCCGGCGCCGATCGCCTTGTCGAACTGCGGACCGCTGCTGCACCCGAGGAGCAGGAACAGGGCGACGATAAGCGCGATGCTGAACGTCACCTGTACGACGGCGGATGGCTTGCGCTGCTCGATCACATCACCTCCATGCCGCCGACCGTTGGGATGGCCGCCGCCTCTCGCCCCTGCTCGATGGCCTGTCGTCTCATCTCTTCGTCTCGAGCCATCCATTCGCCGAGCGTTCCGCGAAAGTCGGCGCTATCGAGGACCAGGGTATCGGAGGGTGGATAGCACTTCGGCGCGATGATGCGGATGAGCTCTGCGTAGGCGCCCGCGTAGTCCCCCTCGGCTACTTTTGACAGCAGTATCTGTCCCCAGGCGGGCTTCGAGTCGATGTGACGCTGTGCGCGTTCGAAATCGTAGACCTCGACCACCGCGCACGGGTCGCCGCCGAAACCGATGATCCGAACCCCCGGTACGGTCGAGGGCTTCTTCTTCTTCGGCCGCATGTACAGGGCGACCAGGGCCACAAGACCCCCCACGGCCAGCAGGGGGGTTAGGGACCCCATTTTTGGGTTACGGGTCATCGACTAGCTCGTCGCGACCTTGTTCTTCTTCTTGTTGCGGAGCCGCGGCTTGCTGCCCATGAACAGCATGGTGCAGGCACCGCCGACGAGGATGAGAAGGGGCATGACCGTCGGGTTCTTCGTCAGGTTTTTCGTGATGCTTCCGAGTTTGAATTGCTTCATTGCTTTGCCTCTACCTTTGCTTCTGCGGCTTTCAGGTCCGCGGACTTGTCTTTGACGGGGACTCGCTGTTTGTTGGCGATGTCCTTGAGGATCTTTCGGTGGTCGTTGCCCTGCTCCTTTTGGAGGGCTCCGATGTCGTGGATGCGATCGCGGATGGCCTTGTGCTCCTTGGTCGCATCGGTCCGTAGATTGTCAACGCTCTTCTCGACCGCCTCGACCTTGGGCTGGGTGGTGTTCCGATAGAACTCGCGCTGGCCCTTCTCGAGCTCGTTGCGGAAGTAGTACTGGAACCCCGCGAGGATGACGGTGAAGGTGGCGCCGACGATCGTGACGACGATACCGGGATGCTTGTCGAACCATGAGCGCTGGCCGTTTTTCTCGGCGTCGACCGCCATGGCGTCGGCGAGCTGCTGCATGGCCTTGGCGGCCTTGCTGAGCTCATGCGTCGTGTTCTGAAACGCATCGATGCTGACCTCTTGTGTTTCAGCGGGCTCACCCATCCTCCTTCGCTTTCTTCGCGAGCCACCACTGGCCCACGAGGCGCAAGGTGGCGACGCCGATGAAGGTCAACAGCATCAGATCCGGGAGCTCCTCGGCCGTGATCCCGAGCCGGTCGAACAGTCCGAGGCGGTGGGCCGCGCCGAATGCCACAGCTGCCGGAAGACCAGCGATCTCCCACTTGGATACCTTGGTCATTGCTGGGCCTCGATCCATGTTTCAGCTCGCATCAGCGCATCCTCGACGGAGGCTGCCTCTCCGACTTCGAGCACTACGGGCTGGACATCGTCTGAGACACGGGCAAAATCCTCCCATGTCGAGACCGACCAGCCGATGTTCTCGGGCCCGAGCTGCTTGAGGCGGATCCCGAAATCTCCGTAGCTGTAGCCCCTGACTCCTGCTGGCCAGATCGCAGTCTGGCCCGGGACCCAGGCTCCCTGTTCGGCGTCGTAGACGACTTCCACTGGACGAGGCTCGGGCTCTACGACGACGTCCGGCGGTTTCGGCTTGGGTCGAGCCGGTGCGCGTCGTGGGGGGCTTCTGAAGATGCAGTAGCCGCCGAAGGCGACTGCGGCGAGCGTGATCATTGCGAGATCGCTTTCCAGGCGGGTCACGACGCCTCCTTGAGAAAGCCGTCCCAGAGCTGCGCCACGAGCTCGACCTGGTCGCCCTTGGGCTCATGGCCCAGGTCTCGCTTCGTGACTATGGCCTCAAGGTCGAGGCCCACCCGAGCTGCACGGCGATTGAGGACCCTGCGGTAGTACCGAGCGGTAGCCGTGTCGGGCCCCGCGCAGAGTCGACCGGCGAACAGGGCTCGGTGGAGGTTGCGCCAGGTCGGTCGACGCCGCACCATCTCGGTCTCCCGCTTGCCGTCGGGCCGCAGGACGTAGTCGCGACTGTTCGCTGCCCGCTTCCAACACCGGACCGGAGCGCCGAACTTGCGCAGCTTGCGACGAGCACTGCGGGCGATCGCGAGGGTGCCCACGACGGAGTCGCACAGGGCCCACGGGTGAGCCTTGCGGTCCCAGGCGCTGATCCATAGGGCCTTGTTGAAACCGAAGAGCCCAGCGCCGCCGTACCAGAGCTCGCGCTCATCGTAGTACGGGTTGTCCTTGAGCCGGGGCCTAAGCCTGCGCCAGGCCTGGAAGCCCGACTCGATGTCCGGGTTGAGGCGGTGAACGACGCCGTATCCATCGAAGGGCTTCTGGCTGCCCTGGAGACTGGTCTCGCGCATGGCCGCGAGTCGCAGCAGCTTGTAGAAGTCGGCGGAGCCGTCGAGCTCGTCGACGACATGACGCAGGAGTCGCTTGGTCTCACGTTGGTGACGCCGGAGGATCCGCGGACGCTTCTCCTTCGGGTTCATACAGGACTGGACCCACGGACTTGGGGAAACGTGAGGCACCTGTAAGGCCGTGCCTCCCTGCGCCGTTGTTGCCACCCGCTCCGCCGAAGCGGACACGGATTGGTGGCGGGTTACCGCGGACCCGCTTGCACTCGAAGTCTCCGTTGTGCTCGCAGTTGCCGGCTGGCATGCGAGGAGAAGGGTGGAGGCGAGGGCGAACATCCTCACGCCACTGCCCTTAGGTTGTTGTAGAGGATGTTGGCCGCTGGCAGCTTCGGAAGCGACGTCACCGGCAGCTTCATGAAGCTGCGCGGCTCGGCGATCTTCTCGAGCCCCTTGGCGAAGTGAGGCTCGATCCGTGCGAGCGCTCCAGCTTCTCCCATGCTGCCCGGTCGTCGCCAGCCGACCCACAGGTTCTGCCAGGTGGGTACTCGCCTGAAGTTCGACCAGCGTTGCAGACGCTTCGCGTAGTAGAGGGCCATGACGTAGTTCGCCGGACCGTCCATGATCATGTGCGGGTCCATGCACTGGAGGTTCGTTCCCCAAAACGCCGCGAGACCGTTCGGTGCGATGACGCCGAGGTAGCCGCCGGATCCTGGATGCGTGTATCGGTGCTTGGGCCATGGGCAGTTCGTATACCACTCGGCGTTGCGCACGTATGCGCGCTGAGCAGCGGCGATCTCCGCGCTGCGATCGTTGCGCACATGCGGCTTCCACTTGCTCTCCCCCCAGGCCTTCGCGAGAAAGAACACCTCCCAGGCCGCATCGACGCGTGACGCATGGATCAGCTTGACGAGATCCGTGACGCCCTGATCCGATCCGATCCTCGGCGGCGTGAAGCCCCGCGACAACGCACGGCGCGTGCGTCCCTGGAGCAACACCGCAGTGCCAAGGAACGCGCCTGTGGCGAGCATGAGATGGAGTGGGGTCACCATGTCAGGGCACCCATAAGTCGTCGCGTGCCGCGACGCTCCTAACGGCGGCGTTTATCTCCTCATCGAACTCACTGAGACTTGGGAAGGTCGAGTTGTAACCAGAGGCGACGCCGCGAACAAAGTCTGCAAAGTTGTCCGCGGTGTCGCTCAGCTCTCCACCCCAGGTCGCGCCGACGTAATAGCCGGTCTCCGCTGTAAGGCCGGTCCACTGCGTCACGCGCTTCATGTCTTTCGCAGACACGAATATGAACAAGCGCTTCGGAGATCTGCGAGCAGCATCGACAACCCTTGCGTACGAGCTGCGCGACGGAACATTGGACTCGATGATCATGATGTACCGCGGGAAGCCCCACTTCTTCTCGAGCCTCTCCTCCTGCACCTCGAGATCTTCCGGGCTTTTTACCCTGGCGAAGTCGAAGAGGTTATTTGGCTTGGCCTTCGTGCCGCGACGCTTCTTGACCTGCTTGAAGATGCGGACCCACGCATCCGCGAACTTCTGCCAGTCCGGTACAGTCTTGAAGTTGGCCGGGAGCTTCCCACCAGGAAACTGGAGCGCTTCGGGATAGGTCATCCAGTAGGCGACGTTGGTCAGCCAGTTGGTGCTCGTCGGGAGCCCCACGTAGCCCTCGTGCTCCATGGGCTTCATCTGGACGGCGTACGCGGCATTGATGACCTCGTGGCCTCTCCGAAAGTCCCCGTCGGCAGGCCACGCAACGAAGCTGGGGGCTTCGGGCTGCCGATGGGCCTCAGGCACTGGCGACTCGGTCAGGTCGCTGAACAGGAACGTGAGGGGGGGGCCGACGGATTCGGTCACCAGGACCTTCTTGGCCTCCTCGGTCAGCGCCTGCTCCGTGGGCCCGGGCCTGCGACGAGGCTTCCGCGTTGCGATCAGGAGCAGACCGCCGACAGCGACCAGTAGGAGGCCTAGGCTCATTAGTCCCTCGCGATCCCCATGCGTGCTTCTCCAGCCTCGAGGCGTTTGATCGCATCAAGGATCCCCTCGGCCAGCAGTTTCGCTCGGGCCTTGGAGGGTGCGTGTCCCCCCACCGTCTCCTTGGTCTCGCGATTGAACAAGGTCAAGTCGAAGCCCGTCGTCGGATGAGGTGAAAAAGGAACCGGCCCGTGGAAGTGGTCCTCGAGCGGGACGATCTGGGCCACCCACGAACCTGCCTTCGCCTGCTCGATCGTCTGCAGCTCCGTACTACAGGTCGTCGAAATGATCTCGATAGTCTCCCACTTCATCGCGACACCTTTCTCAGGAAACTGCCCAGCTTGCCCACGAGGAGCGGCGCCGCAGCCTGGGCGATCGGGCCCATCTGGCCGAGGGCTGCGGTGGCGATGTTGCGGATGTGTTCCTCTTCACGCTTCGGCGTGAACGCGTCCTTCCGAGGCTGCTCGCCGTTGCCATTGGGACGAGCTCCCGGGCGCGACCGGACCGACGGCAGGCTCTGGTCGGCCAGGACGCGCTGGACGACGGCCCACAGTGCCTCCGGAGTATTGGCGCACTTGTGGACCTGGCAAAGCGCGTCGAGAATCTCGAGTCGGCCGTTTGCCTCCTTGATCGCGATGATGGCGTTACGCTCGGCCACTTCTATGGATGGCCTCCGTAGCGATCGATGATCTTGATGGCGATCCCCTTCTTGGCCGAGCGCACGCCAAAGGTGTCCGGGCACCGCTCGCCGAACTGCGCCTCAGACTCGGCGTTGACGAAGTTCTCTGCGATGGTACCGGCCGGCTGGATGCTCGCCAGGCCCGCGATCTGCGACTTAATGTTCTCGAGGTAGCCGCGGCCGACCACGACGATCTTGCAGTTGTTGCTGAAGAAGATCTTGAGCCGATAGTCGTTGTGAAGGGCTCCTATCTTGTCGCGAATGCGCTGCCAGGCAGACGCGTACGCGTCCCATGCCTGCTGGAGCCCCGGCTTGAGACTCCCGCGGTTGGGAAGCTTGCCGCCCGGCATCCAGGCCGTCGCTGGATACGACAACCAGAATGCCCCGGATGCAAGCTCGTTGAGGTTATACCGATCGATGACGTGGCCCGACACCTTGTTCGGTCGCGTGTGGAAGACGTGGAGCGCGTTGATCTCCTCGCTGGGGCTCGGAAACGAGACGGCACCCCCCGGGAGCGGCGGGACCGTTGCCGTTCCGGGTTTCTTAGGCGGAGCCTCCGGTAGCTCGTCGTCCTGATCCACTGGCTCGATGATGTCGGGCTGAACGTCGCGAGGGGCTGCGCCGCGACGGCGCTTCTTGCCGCTGAATAGTAGGAACGCGAGGGCGATGCCGCCGCCGATGAGAATGGTTGCTGGGTCCATGATGGTCTCCTACGGCTCCTGAAACTTCATCTGTTGTGATTCGGGCTTTTCGCGTTTCTCGAGCTCGTCACTGACCCGACGCGCGAGCTCCTCGTAGAACTGGACGATGCCCTCTGGCTTGTCCTCGGCGTCGGCGATCCAGCAGTCCCCGAGGGACTCGGCGAGGATCGCGTCGGTGATCTCGAAGAACTGACGGGCGCCCTCGTCGTAGTACTTGTCGAAGAGCCCGGGCGCCACGACTTCCCACCAGTGAGCCGGCACGGACACGACCGAGCAGTCATCGGCCACGCCGATCTGTGATGGCGTCGGTGGGAACGGCGCGCCGGCCTCGGCTCCCGTCGGGTACACGTCGAACGCGAACGGTGGCGGACCGGCTTCGCCCTCGGTCGGCAGCTTGCCGGGCTCGGGGATCTCTCCAGGCTTCGGCACGAGGTGCGGAATGCAGCGGCCGGCATCCTCGCTCCAGATCTGCCCATCCGGGCACTCCGGCTTCTTCGTCACCCGGCGCGGCTTCTTGCGGGTCGCGAGCAGGAGAGCGCCTGCACCGAGACCCAGGATGAGTAGAACCTGCGGCGTCATGCGACCACCTCGCGCAGGAACGGGTTGTCGCCCCGTTCGAGACCGCTGCGCACGTACTCGGCGATGTGGTCGAACAGACCTGTCATCGCCTCGGTCCGATTGGGTCCCGGCAGGACGCTGCAGTCGCCGGTCTCACCCGACAGGATCGAATCCGTGACCAGGGCGACGACGGCCTCGAGCTTCTCGGGGCTGTCGAGGAACCCCTCGGGCACTCCGGCTGCGAGTCGCGCCATGAACTTGGGAGCGGCGACCTTCTCGTACCAGTCGTCCGGGATCTGCCACTCCGCGCAATCGTCCGCGATCGCGATCGCGGGCAGCGTCACCTTGGTTACGCGGCGTCGCTTCTTCTTGCGGGTTGCAGCCCAAAGGCCATAACCGCCAACGGCGTAGAGTACGAGCAGTCCTGCTGACAGTGCCATTACGCAGCTCTCCTTGCTTTGCGTCGCAGCGCGACCGCGACGCCGATCGTGCCGAGTAGAATGATGGGAATCCACGCGCCGCCGATCCCCTTGGCGACGCTGTGTACAATGATCTCGACCAGGTCCTTCGCACCCTTGGCGATGGCCTCGGCTGCGGCTCCGACAGCCGCCTTGCCTTCTTCCCAGGCGTCGCCCGCCGCTACGATGATCTTCTCGTCGGCCCACTCGGGGACCTTCTGAACCTGATCGTCGACTTCGAGCATGACCTCGGAGATGGCGTTGGGCGGCCAGCCCCACGGGTGCTCCTTGCGCCAGTTCACGTACTCGCAGATCTGGTTGTAGAGCGTGAACGGGATGTAGAGCAGCGGGAGCTGGGCACCCTCACCCTTCCCGATCCAGCGCTCGTAGGGACCGATGCTGGAGAAGAAGTTGTCGCGCTCGGCGGCGGGCCAGTCCGCGTAGTTCGGACCGTAGTCGGCCACGAACGTCCGGATCTCGGCGACTGCAAAAGCGGCTTCGCCCTGCAGGTGCCTCAAGTCCTCTCGCCACGCGGCGAGCTTGCGCTTTTTGATGACGACGCTGACCTCGACGACCTCATCGAGGAGGTCGTCGTAGATGCTCAGGAGCTTGTTGCTCATGTTGACGCCGGCGGCCTGAATGATGGCCTGCAGGGTCAGCGGGCTCGGGAAGACGGCGTAGATCTTGCGCAGCGCGTTGACGGTCGCGACCACGTTGATGCGCGGCTCGTTGCCGCACTTGGCCTCCTCACCCTCCCAGAACTTGAAGCGGTCGTACCACTCGGTCACGTCGGCCTCGCACGAAATGGGGCGTCTACCCCTAGAGTATTCACTAGGGAGTAGTCTAGCCCATCGCCAAGGACGTGTGAAAGGATTGCGCGATTATCGCGGGTCGGCGGGCACGCCCACCCCGTCCCACGTGCAGAACCGCTGCGCACGGTAGTGCCACGCATTTTGGTAGTCGCGCGTGCAAGTATCGTGCAGCCAAGGGTCAAGGGCCGAACCGATGTCGACAATCGGTTGACGCAATTCCGGCAGCTGTTTCGTCCAATACTGATGGATTACGACATTGCTGAAGGGGCCCGCGGCGACGAGGATCGGTTTGCGCACTTCGAGCAATGCATCGACGGTATCAGCGGCGTCGAGGATCTCTGCGGCGTTGATCGGAATGAGGATTGAGTCGACGCCTTCTCGCTCGGGTCGCGAGCTCGAGGTGACGATGCAGGCGTCGGTGAACTTCGCACGATCGATCCGGTGCCAGTTCTTGTAGCAGAACAGCTCGGCGTAGGTCTGCCGGGAAAGCGGCGCGGCGATGTTCTCGCGCAGGTACTTGGCGGAAGGTGTCGAGCACGCCGGGCACATGATGCCGACGTAGTAGCCGTCGGCCTTGCAGCGCAGCGAGTCCCACAGCTCGGCGCGAAACTTTCCTGGTATGTTCTTGCTGTTCCAGCGCTCAGTCGGCCGCGACGGGTGGAAGGGTAGCGGCCTCTGACGAAGGATCGCCGCCTCGCCATCGCCGAAGCGGACGAAGGCGAACGGCTCAGCGGCCGTCCAGGCCCCGAGGAGCAGCCCAAAATCTGTGTCGAAGTCTTGCGTGAATTCGAAGGGTGGCACCCATCTATGATGCCACGCCGGGGCGCGGAGAGGTTACCGACCTCCTAACCCTTGGCGATGAGGCCCCAGTCTTCTTTGAGCATGTCGGTTTTGAGTGGGAACGGCTGTGCTGAGTGCTGAATCCCGTCCTCCTCGGCTAGGCCGCCGCGCTCTGTCGTTGCTTCTGGGCCTCGATGATGATCTGGGTGCGCAGCAGCGAGTTGCCGCTGTTCACCGAGCTGACCGCGAGTCGGACCCACGGAAGGTCGCGCTGCTCGAGACGCTGTAGTTCGGTGCCGGCGTCGGTGAGCATGTCCTGTAGGCCGTTCACAGTTCTGACGTCGATCGGTTTTTGCTTCTTACGCGGTTTTGCCATGTTTGAGTTCCTTCCATAGGGCGTGTAGCCCTGAGTTCACGTCGTACAAGATCCCCCGGACCCCCCGGAGGTATGTGGGTTCACGGTTCATGGCGGCGACGCGGCGCCAGAGTCGGGCAACGCGGCGCCGGTTGTTCAGGTAGTCCAGGACCCGCTGCGCGCGGGACCTCATTTCGGTTCTAGGATGCTGGTTGGGGTTCATGCCGTAGCAGGGGGCTGAGTACCGACCCCTAGTGGGAATGGATGTGCCCGATTTAGCAAAGTCCCGGCTGCGTGGGAATGGATGTGCGGGGAGGAAACTGCAGCTGTGAGTCACGATGCCTCTTCATGGGGTCGAACTCGGTTTTCTGGTGGGAATGGATGTGCTGAGGAATAAGAGTTCATCTCCGGTCCTACAGCGGAGTGGGAATGGATGTGCTGAGATCGACCTCTTCAACATGGTGGGAACGGATGTGCAGAGGGGACTGCGCTGTGAGGTGCGGATGACCGGGCTTTACCAAGTCCAGTTGC
>SDBS01000060.1_pt1 | contig 80251 bp, 77 predicted proteins | sample 2277091 | NCBI WGS metagenome assembly SDBS01 (sample SAMN10404972, study PRJNA504765) | marine sediment metagenome | isolation source: marine sediment core GS10_PC15, 163 cmbsf | place: Arctic Ocean: Southern Knipovich Ridge | collected 2010
CTCGTAACAAACGTTCTGCTCCGGCGATATTTGTTGCTAAGGTTCTTATTGGTTCTCTCAACACCGTAAACATCCCAACAACGGCAGCCATATGATAAATGCGGTCACACTGAACGACTATATTCTCGAGTCTATTCCAAGTCAAAATATCCTCTTGATCTAAGCTGAAGTTCTTGTGTCCTAGCAACCCAGTCAAGTTATCAGGAGTTCCTGTGCTTAAGTTATCGACCACGTGTACTGTATCTCCTTTTTTAAAGTGATGCTCTGCTATATGAGATCCTATAAATCCGGCTCCACCTGTAACTAAAATACGCATATCACAATCTCCATAAAATAATATTATCTTGCTTGAATTTGGTTGGGTTCAATATACTTTTAAGGTCCGCAATTACTGCTTGAGAATTAAGCATATTTATTATATTTTTTTGCGGTATTTTTTTAAATGCTTGATGTGCAACGGCAACCACTAATCCATCCAAATTTCTCAACTTATCCAATGGCTCCAATTCTAAGCCAAAATCTTTTTTAGCCATTGCTTTATCAACCAAGGGGTCATGCAATAAAACTTCTGCGCCAAGTGAGATAAATGATTGAGCCATATCGGCAACTAAAGAATCTGTGATAAATGCTGTATTTTCCTTATAAGCAAGGCCCAAAATGCCGATACGTGAATTCTTGATTGTTTTACCAAAATGTTCTAGACCTTGTTGAACTTTTTTGATGGAAAAAAGATACACAGACTCATTTATCTTCCTGCCGATAGTAACAAGTTGAGGACAATAACCTGATAACATTGATTTATAGGCCAGATATCGAGAACTTACGCTAACACAATGTCCTCCGACTAGACCGGGTTCGAAATGGAGAAAGTTCCATTTTGTTTTAGCAGCATTTAGGACTTCGTGGGTATCAATATTGAGATGATCAAAAATTAGGGCAAGCTCATTTACAAAAGAAATATTAACATCGCGCTGAGCATTTTCTACTAACTTAGCAGCCTCAGCCACTTTAATGGATTTTGCAGGATATAGATCCGCTTCTATGACTGATTGGTATACATGTGTAACAATTTTAAGCGCTGCTTCATTGTGGCCTGAAACTATTTTTGTTGTGTTGGTGAATGAATTTTTTTGGTCTCCTGGGTTGATTCGTTCTGGAGAATACCCCACATGAAAATCTAGGTCACTTTTTAGCTCGGAAGTCTTTTCTAGAATTGGAATCAGAATATCTTCCGTAACTCCTGGATATACCGTTGACTCATATACCACAACATCATCTTTTTTTAGATATTTAGCTACAGTTCTTGATGCTCTTTTTAAAAATGTTAAGTCGGGTCGTTTGTTAGGAGTCAATGGTGTTGGTACTGCAATGATATAAAAATTTGCGTTTTTTAGTATTTTTTCATTCGAGCCAAACTGAATTTTTGCACTTTTAAGAGTTTGTTTACTAATCTCGAGGTTGCGGTCAAAATAATTCTTTAACTCTTTGATTCGAGTTGGGTTGGTGTCGAAGCCAATAGTGGGATATTTTTCACTAAAATTTAATGCAACAATTAGCCCAACATAGCCAAGCCCTACGACTGCAATGTGATATTCAGTTGTTTTATCCATAAAACAATTCCGTTTTGATAAAAATATTCAAGATTATTCTAACTGATTTGATTTATTTATTCAGCATATTTATACTAAAAAAGTTTTAATAAGGAAAATTGTATCATGACGATAATAAAAAAAAGTATTGCTTTCGCAAAGAAAATATTGAGGCGGGATCGGCATTTAAGTCTTGAGAAGAAAATAAATCAAATGACAAAAGAGTTTTCACAGCTATATACTATTGATATCACTCCAAATATTAAAGATTCCCTGAGAAAGCTCTCTAAATTGATGTATGCCAAATGTGCATATTTTGTTTTTTTTGCTGCTGATAAAGGAGCAACAGGGCAAACTATTTCTTGGTGTTCAAGAGAACATGGCCAATGTTCTATGTATTTAAGTCGATATTCAAAAATATCAATGCCTACTTTTGATAAAACAATTCGTGCTGCCAAAATAATCCAAATTACCGATATTAGTAAATTAGGAAATGAGTGGAAGAAGGAGAAAGCGGTATGGTTACAAAATAATGTCAATGCGCTTATTTGTCTACCACTGATTATAGAAAAAAAGGTTATAGGCTATGTTGGTTTTAATTTCTCTCGAAAACAAAAAGAATCTCGTGAAGATGATATGGCATTGTTAACCACGTTTTATGAAATGTTATCGATTTCATTAGAGCGGCAGATGAAAAGAGAAGAGATTGTAAAACACAAGGGCAAGCCTAAAACAGCAATAGAAGAAGTGGTAAAAGCTATTGCGTCTACAATCAAAAAACATGATTCATATACAGAGGCACACCAATTGCGTTCTGCTAAGCTTAGTGTTGCGATTGCTAAAGAACTCAAACTAAAGGAAAAGCAAATTAAAAATATTTATTTAGCCGCATTAATTCACGATGTAGGCAAGATTTATTTGCCTTCAGAGGTCCTCAATAAACCAGGTCCTTTATCAAAATCAGAAATGAAAATGGTTAAAATGCATCCTTTGGAGGGCTTCAATATTATTGCAAATTTAGCATTAGATCCGACTATTAAAGAGATGATCTTAACCCATCACGAGCATCTTGATGGCTCTGGTTATCCCAAAGGATTACATGGGCGTCAAATAAAAATTGGGGCACGCATTCTGATTGTTGCAGATGTGGTAGAAGCCATATATACAAAACGTTCTTATCATCCGCAACGAACTATGAAAGAAACATTATCAAAAGTTAAAAAATATTCTGGGGTTCGTTATGATCCCAAGGTTATTGATGCTTGTATCAGAGTAATCACAGAAAAAAAATTTAGTTTTGAAGCGCATGAGCGCGTAACAGAGGAAGAACATTGAATGTTTTCAATATTTTTCAGCAAAACATGGAAATTGTGTATTTCGTGTATGGTTTGTCGTTTTTTATATTGGGCTTAGTGGTTTTATTATTAAACGATACTACTAGTAAATATAAATTAGCCGCTTGTTTTTGGTTGTTAGCGGTCTTCGGTTTATTGCACGGAGCTAGTGAGTGGCTGGAGATGTTTTTGTTTCATGGTAGAGGCGATTTAAGCCAAGTAATTTTTAGGTGGTTAATATACATAAACTATGCTCTATTGATCAGTTCATTTTTGTTTCTATTAGCATTTGGGATTCAGGCTTTAATAGTTATTAAGAAGAATGTTATTAATTGGCTCAATTATCTAGTTATTATCATGTGCTTATTGATAGTGTTTGTCTTGATGATGCATGCAACATTATGTGAGCATGATCTTGCTAAACACATATTTTTGAATACAGTTGTCATTTTGTCGCGATATTTTTTCGGCTTTTTCGGAGCGGCTTTAACTGGGGTTGCTTTCTTGATTTGGAAATGGCAACCTGAGATTAGAGGACTAGGCTCAAAATTAGTAAACATAGGCTTTATTGGTACTGGAGTTACATTTATTATATATGCGATTTTGGCTGGTGTTATTGTGCAAAAAGCCGCTTTTTTCCCTGCATCCATTATTAATCATCTAAGTTTTATTAAATTGGTGGGAGTTCCAGTTCAAGTTGCGCGAACATTATGTGCTGTAATTGTAACAATATTTATTTTTGGTGTTTTAAAGATTTTTTCATATAAAGAAAAAAGTGATTTAATTGATCGTGCTCAGCATGATGTATTAACAAAATTATATAATCGACAGGCCTTTAATGATCTATATATGCAGGAATGTGAACGTAGCAGAAGATACAAAAAACATCTGTCTGTATTGTTTGCAGATATTGATGATTTTAAAGAGTACAATGATAATTATGGCCATATAACTGGAGATATGTTACTAAAACATCTGGCTAATCTCATTCTTAATCATACTAGGTCGGTTGATTATGTATTTAGATATGGTGGTGATGAATTCGTTATATTGCTGCCAGAAACTAGTACGCAAGCAGCTATGGTAACTGCAGAGAGAATTCGCAAAGCATTTAGTGAGCTTATATTAAAACCTAAAAAGGACTTAGTGGTTCATAAAACCATGAGTATTGGCGTAGCAGCCTTTAACAAAGACTCCCGTCCTTTCATGGCTGTTGATTTGGCTGATAAAGCCATGTATCAGGCCAAAGAAAGTGGGAAAAATAGGGTTTGTATTAGCAATGAATAAATGCTTAAAGCTGGTGAAATAAACCAGGTTTGTTTGCAACATCATCCCCTCATCATTTAAAACGTAGATTTAAAGCGCAAAAACTTGTAAAACCGCTAACAGTTAAATTTGCTCTGGCTAGTTGGTAATTGAGATTGAAGTTAATGAGACGCAAGATTTTGCGCCAAAAAGTCATTGCGAGTGAAACGAAGAAATCCAGTTTTTCCAACAAGCAATATGGATCGCGTCGTCGTTGCTCTCCTCGCGATGACAGCTTACTAAGTTCAATTAAGATTTAGAATAATAATCTAAACGCTTCTTAGCAACAGCTGCCCAAGAATATGTTTGTGCTGTTTCTAGGGCTTTTTGAGATAAATCATCATAGTCAAAATCAGATAAATTTAGTAACTCCATCATACCATTAGCAAGCTGTTCGGGATTTTCAGATGCAATAATCTTACCAACGGCAAAACTTTCGGCGCCGGTATCTTCTGTTGCAATAAGTGGCAAACCACAACCCATAGCTTCAAGTCCAGCTATGCCAAAACCTTCTGATCTTGATGGCATGATGCTGATTTTAGCAATATTGTGTGCTTGCGCGACTATTTCCGGCGGTTGATGCCCAACAAAATGCAAGCGCTCCAAAGCATGCTCATGTACACAATCATCAACAATATCCTCAATATCACCTGCCCCAAACACTAAAACATGAATTTTTGGGTTATTTAATATGCAATTTGCTGCCAAGATAGTATCAATGCCTTTGGTGCGCGACAATTTGCCAGCAAAGGTAATTATATCTGCATCGTCGGGAATATTAACTCCTAGCTCCGCCAAAAACTCAGCGCGATCAACCCGCTTTTTACAGAACACTTTTCTATCATAACCATTTGGTAGCATGATAACTTTTTCAGCAGGTATCTTATAAAGTTCCAAAACTTCCTTGTGAACATACTCCGAAATCGTAAACACATATTTTGCATTTATTGCAGCACTTTGAGCAAATGGCTGCATTCTAGTATCAAAATGATAACCCATTTGATCGCTGTGATGCGCGGTTACGCAATACGGCACGCCAAGCTCATGGATCACATGCGCCATCAGCCAGATGTGCTGACATTCGATAATGTCCGGCTGAAATTCATCGATTACTTTTTTTATCTGCGTTTTAAACTCACTCTGATATAAGTTAAATTGTTCGATAGACAAATCTTTAAAAGTAATGCCCGATTCATTACGTGGATTTGGATCAGAAATCATAAGCGGAAAATTATCTAATTTAACCCCAGCTTTTTCAATAGGAAATTTCCAGATTTTGTAAATATCAGGATTTTGATAATAATATTCAGATTCTGCAGACGGTGCACCATTATCTGGAAACAATACCTTAACCTGATGACCCATTGAGCTAAACTCGTCAATTAATGCGTTTATAACGGTAAAACTACCTGTGCCCCATGATCCGGTGCTAGTTAACAAAATCTTCATAAAAGACATTATAACGAACTTTATGCAGAAAACCAGATTCGTTGCTGTTCAAGTCCTTGTATAACATATGGGACCTTTCCATTGATAGCAGTGCAGCCACGTGCCTGGGCAGATTTTATAAGTAAAGTCTCCGGCGGCGCGGCAACCATATCTAGAACAATTTGATGTGATGCTAGAAGTTTTTCAGGAATTGGCAAAGCCTGCTCATGACCTGACATTCCTAATGAAGTGGCATTAATGAGAATATCGCAATCAGTTGGAGATAGTTTATCGAAATAATCAATGCCAAATCCTTGGCATCCTAATTGTACTGCTAGTTTTTCTGCACGAGCTGCTGTTCGATTTATGATCGTAACTTGGCCGCCGCGTTGTAAAGCCTCATAAACAATGGCTTTGGCTGTGCCGCCAGCTCCAACAATGATTATGTTTTTGCCTTTGACTTTAGTGTGTTGCTCAATTGCATTCAGCGCTCCAATGCTGTCAGTGTTAAAACCGATAAGATCACCATTTTTTATGACTATCGTATTAACTGCTTGAATAACTTTCACTGCTGTATCGAGCTTATCCAAATAAGGAATAACAGCTTCCTTATGGGGCATAGTCACGCTAAAACCGCCAAATGGCAATGTTTTGACTAGCTTGAAAAAATCCTTTAGTTCCGTTTGCAGTAATTTAAATTTCACATATACTGCGTTTTTTTTCTCCTGAACAAAAGTCTGATTTCGAATAATGTGGCCTTTGCTATATTTTACCGGATCGCCTAGCAATGCATATATTTTTGTATTGGAATTTAGTTTTGCATAATTATATATCTCAAGATCAGCTATGCTTAATTGCCCCGGAGCTGTATCATGGCCATCTGTTGCAACATAATTAAAATAACTATTTACTACAGGCGCCAATATTCTAGATATTTGGCCTAATTCACCCATGCAGATACCAGTGATATTTTGTGATTTGCTGTGATGCGCTACAAAATCCAACATCCGCAAAGTATCGAGGGTGGAATTTGCTTTACCAGCTATTTTATAAACTGAGATCTCTTGCTTTTGCATTTGCTCTAGAATTTGCTCTAGATTTTCCGGCGTCTTATCAAAATCATGATATGATGATACGAGTTGTACTTGCGGATATGCTTGGTGAATTTTCTGCACAAACTCGTGCGGAACATCATATTCTATGTCGAAATATTCAGGCTCTAATTCTATTAGTTTTTCAATTAGGCTTAATCTTTCAGTTTCTGTGCCTTCATAAAAACCACCTTGAGATTTTTTGCGCAGAGTGAAGATTTTTGGAATAGAATATTCAGTACATAGTTGTTGTATTTGACCTAAATCCAGCTTGGTAAAATAATCTAATCTGAGTTCGACGCAATCAACGGCAGATTCAGTTGCTGTTTGCAGCATTTGCTGAGCTTGGGCATAATTTTTAGCAGCTATTGTTGCAACTAACATAATCTAGAGCCTCGTTAATCAGTTCATTTGTTACCGGATTAGTATAACCGGATTTGGGTTTATGAACTTGGCCAATATCGTCCAATAAAACAAACATTGGCTGCTTGTTTTTAGCTTTCTTATCCAACATTAAAGCCTGATGTGCCGTAGCTCGAACATATTTGTGCTTAAGTTTGGTTGATAAATTGTATTGCTTTAGCAGATCATTAATTTTATTTAAGGCAGCTTCTGGCAAAAAACCCAACCGCATTGAAATATAACTCTCTGCTACCATGCCGATAGCAACTGCTTCACCATGTTTAATTTTATAATCAGTAGCTACTTCTAAAGCATGGCCAATAGTATGACCAAAGTTTAATAACTGACGAATACCATAATCCTGTTCATCTTGTTCAACTATTTGTACTTTAATTCGACTATTTGTGTGCACCAACTCTTCTAAAATAGTTAGATCATAATGAAGAATAGCTGCGACATTTTGTTCTAAAAATTGAAAATGCTTAGAGTCTTTGATAACAGCATGTTTAATTGCTTCAGCTAAACCGTTTTCTAATTCTGTTTGAGGTAAGGTTTTCAGAGTATTGATGTCAGAAAATATTGCTTGCGGCTGATAAAAACAGCCAATAAGATTTTTACCATAATCTGTATTAACTCCGGTTTTGCCACCAATACTGGCATCTATCATCGCCAAAAGCGAAGTTGGAATATACACAGTCGGCACACCGCGACAATAAGTCGCAGCAACAAAACCAGCAATATCTGTTGTAATACCGCCACCAAGAGCAATTACACAAGTATCACGACCACAACCCAACTCAAACATGCCATTTTCCAGCTCCTCTTTGGTAAAACGGGTTTTATTTTGCTCATTGGCAGTAAATGTTATGAGCTCTGTAGAAATTTTATTATCCTGCAATTGCTGTTGTAATGGCGCAGCATATAACTCAGTCAGATTGTCATCGGCTATAATAATGGCCGTAGATTGCTGCTTGCAAAAATCCATCAGTTTTGGATCATTAATAATTCCCGCCCCTATATGAATAGGATATTTATGGGCTAAATTGACAGTAATTTTTTTCATGTTAAATCTTAACCGTTTTGTTTAGTAACATGGCATCAACAATTACCAATGCACACATAGCTTCGACAACTGGCACTGCCCGAATGGCAATGCATGGATCATGTCTTGAGCCTGCAGGTAACTGCAAAGTCTGCGCTTTTCCTTTTAGATCAACTGTAGCTTGTGGTTGCATAATACTTGCTGTGGGCTTGAATGCCACTCTGCCAAACACTGGCATCCCGGTGGTAATACCGCCCAAGATTCCGCCAGCATGATTGGTCTGCATCGTAATCTCATCACCTGCAGCAATAAATTGATCATTGTGTTCTGAGCCTTGCATTTGCGCAGCTTCAAAACCTTCACCTATTTCAAAACCTTTGGTTCCAGGAATTGTCATTAAAGCTTTAGCGAGATTGGCATCAAACTTTTCATAAACCGGATCACCAAGCCCAGTTGGCAACCCTGTTACAATAAACTCGACTATCCCACCTATTGAATCTTTTTGCTCTTTAATAGCCAGAATCTTTTGCATCATTAATTCTGCTGCAACTTGATCTGGACAAAATATTTGACTGGCATATGTGTCTTTTTTAAGATTTTCAATATCATCCATTTCAATATTTGCTGAGACATCTCCGATGCTTTTAACATAAGCAACTGTAGTGATTTTATGCTGAGCAAGAACTTTTGCTGCTACAGCTCCGGCAGCTACGCGTGCTGCAGTTTCTCGAGCTGAAGCCCGGCCGCCGCCACGATAATCAAACACGCCATATTTTTCTAAATAAGTATAATTAACATGTCCTGGTCGCAGCAGATCTTTAATAGCTTCATATTTGCTCGAATCTGCATTCTTATTGTCTATTAAAATCGCAACTGGAGCTCCGGTAGTTTTGCCTTGAAACACTCCGGAACATATTCTAGCCTTATCTGCTTCGGCCCTCGGAGTAACAAATTCACTTCTTCCTGGCTGACGCAAAGTAAGAGTAGCGTTAATATCATCCTCATTTATCATTATGCCTGCAGGACAACCATCAATAACAACGCCGACCAAAGGACCATGCGATTCACCAAATGTGGTAATCCGAAATATTTGTCCGAATGAATTACTCGCCATGCTATATCTCCTTAATTATCTTTTCCACAACTTGCTCCATCTCGCCACCTGCATTTATAACTACATCTGCAACATTCTCATAAATAACTTTACGCGTATTATACATTTTTTCAAACTCTTGTTCTGGATCAGCTCCAGCTAAAAATGCCGGTAATTTACCAGAAAACATTCTGTCTTTTATTATGGCTTTTGCTGTTTGTAAATACACCAATGTTCCCGTTTCTTTTAGTGCTACAACGTTATCTGGGTTCAGAACACTGCCGCCGCCAGTCGCAATAACAACATTATTGATATAAGTAAGCAACAAAATAGCTTCCTGTTCCAAACTTCGGAAATCCTCTTCACCTAAATCTTTGTATATTTCCCGCACCGATAATTTCTTGCCACATTTTTGCTCATATAAAGTTGCAATTATGCAATCAATATCAATAAACCGCATAGTCAGCTTTTTAGCAAGCAATTTGCCAATAGTAGTTTTGCCGCAATTTTGAAAACCAAATAAAATAACATTCATTATACTATCGTAATATTCGCCTCAAGTTGTCTCATGTCGTCATAAAACGTCGGATAACTTTTACGCACACATTCAATGTCATTGACAACAGTCTCGCCGGTAGCTGCCATTGCTGCAACTGTCAGGGACATTACCATGCGATGATCATGATAAGTATCAACTCCCGCACCGTGCAATTGTGCTTGTTTAATTATTAAGCTGTCAGGCAATTCTTCAATTCTAGCACCCATTTTCCGAAGTTCCGCCGTGATTGCTGCTAAACGATCGCACTCTTTTTCACGAGCAATGGCTCCATTAATTATTCTAGTCTCACCTGTGGCAGCACAACCAACAACTGCCAAAATCGGCACTGCATCAATAAAGTCATTAACATCGATAGTTTGACCAATTAATTGCTCGGTTTTGCGAACTGTTAAAATACGTTTTTCAGCATCATAATCAATATTTGCACCCATAGATTTAAAAACTTCGATCACTTTTTTATCACCTTGCACATCATTCATATCAACATGCTGCAAAGTGATTTCAGATTTGGTGATTAGAGCAGCGGCTACCGGAAATAAAATCGAGCTAAAATCACCCGGCACAGCAAAATCCTGTCCTTGATAATTCGCACCGCCCTGTATCTTATAATATTTGTAATCATGGTTTTCATAACTAACACCAATACGATCCAAATAACTCAGGGTCAAATCGATCCATGGCATTTCGCCCGGTGCTTCAACATAAACTTCGGTTTCGCCTTGCAGAAAAGCAGCTGCTATCAATACAGCTGACACTGGCTGTGAATCTTGCCCTAAAAGCTTGGTCGTACCAGCTTGAATCGGACCGCGAATTATAATAGGTGCATAGCCATCATTTTTGGTCGAAACACAAAATGCACCAAGACCATTCAAGCCATCGATTAACGGCTGCATCGGGCGTTTATGCCGAATGGAATGATCGCCGGTAATAACAGTATAATCTGAATTCAGCGCTGCCAGCGCGGTAATAAAACGTAACACTTGACCAGAATTCCCCGAGTCAATCACATCATCAGAAGTTTCTATTTTGCCACCGGTTCCAGTAATAGTTAATTGCTCTGGTGTCACTTCTATTTTGGCGCCAATCATGCGACAAGCCGTTATCATATCCTCTATGTCTGGTGAATGCAGATAATGGGAAACAGTGCTAACACCATGTGCCATCGTCGCAAACAAAATTGAACGCAAAGAATGCGACTTCGATGGCGAAGCATTAATTTCTCCAGCTAGTGAAGACTGAGTAATTTTGTATTTCATTTTTAAGTTACCAAAATATTGTAATTTTTAAAAAATTAGCCTAAACTTAAATATATAGTATAGTTTTAATAATTGGTAAGCAATAATGATTAACAAGAAAATACAGTTAATTCTAGCAGCAGCAACCACCCTGCTTACCTCTTCTTTTGTCTATTATTCATATTTTAGCGCTTAGCGCTAATAATACTTCTATACCCACATAACTGTTTCCTTTTTTTAAATCTTCCACCAAAAATGGAGTAAAAAATATGCATAATATAATTGACGACAAAAACATAAAATCTTTAAAGCAGCTGATTACGCCAATTGAGTTAATGGAGCAAACGCCATTGACCGAGACGGCGATTGACACAATTCAATCAGCTCGCGAGAATGCTCAAAACATTATCCACGGCCTTGACGATCGCCTATTGGTTATTGTCGGCCCGTGTTCCATCCATAACAGTAAAGCTGCACTTGAATATGGCGAGCTGTTACAAGACGCAATAAAAAAACACTCCAACGAACTATGTATCATCATGCGCGTTTACTTTGAGAAACCACGTACCAATGTTGGCTGGAAAGGCTTAATTAATGACCCACATATGGATGGCAGTTTTGATATCAACACAGGCCTGCTTACTGCAAGAAAGCTACTGCGTGATCTCAATGATATTGCCGTGCCAACCGGAACTGAGTTTCTGGATACCATTATTCCGCAATTCATTTGTGATTTAATCAGCTGGGGTGCGATCGGTGCCAGAACTACAGAAAGCCAAATTCATCGCGAATTGACCTCAGGTTTATCAATGCCGATAGGCTTCAAAAATGGGACCAGCGGCAACATTGATATTGCTGTTGATGCCATCCATGCTGCCAGTTTTTCGCATCACTTTATCGGTGTCACTAAGAGCGGCCGTGCGGCAATAATCGGTACACAAGGTAACAATGCCTGTCACATTATCTTGCGCGGTTCTAAAGATGGTACTAATTATGATGCGACCAGCATTAGCACAATAACGAACTCACTCAGTGAACAAGGCCATTTACCTAGAGTCATGGTCGATTGCAGTCATGGCAATAGCCGCAAAAACTCCCAGAATCAACCTCTTGTAGCCGATGACTTATGTCAACAAATTAGCTCAGGCTCAGAAAGTATCTTAGGCATAATGCTAGAAAGCCATCTAACATCCGGCAAACAAGCTTTCAGTGTTGGCCAGCGCCCCAAATACAATCAAAGTATTACCGATGGCTGCATTTCCTGGGAGCAAACCAAACCAATATTAGAAAATCTGGCGCAAGCCGTCAGTAAACGGAGAAATAAATCATGAAAACTTTACAAGAACTGCGTCATGGAATCGATAAAATCGACGAGCAAATTCAAAATTTAATTGAAAATCGTGTTAATTTGGCCTTAGAAGTTGGTAAAGTAAAAAGTAAAGATACTAGTAAAAAGCCAGTTATTTACAGACCAGAACGTGAGGCTGAAATATTGCAACAAGTTAGCAAGCGCAATCAAGGTCCGTTGCTAAATAAAGATCTGGCGAACATTTTCCAAGCAATTATTACGGCATCACGATCAATTCAGCAACCACCAAAAGTCTCGTTCTTGGGGCCATTAGGTACTTTTTCCCATGAAGCCGTCATAAGTAAATTTGGTGATGCCGCAGACATTTTGCCGCAAGCTAGCATTCAAGAAAGCATTAGTGCAGTTGCAAAAGGTGAAGCTGATTACGCCATAGTTCCGATTGAAAATTCGACCGAAGGCGTGGTCAATAAAACTCTAGATTGCTGCATTGATACCTCAATAACAGTATGTGCTGAGCTTATATTACCAGTACACCACTATCTGTTAAGCCGCGAAACTGACCTTAAACAGATTACTCAGGTTTATTCACATCCGCAGGCATTAGCGCAATGCCAACGCTGGCTAGAAAAAAATCTGCCTCATGCGGCCTTATTACCGGCTAAAAGCACTTCGCAAGCATGCATGTTGGCAGCACGAGAAGCTAATACCGCAGCAGTTGCAGGGAAAATGGCTTTAGACCAACATAAACTGAATGTGCTGGCCGAGCATATACAAGACGAAGCAAACAATGCCACGCGGTTTTATGTCATGGGCAAACAGACGCCCAAGCCAACAGGTCAAGATAAAACCTCACTCTTGATTTGGCTGCCGCACAAACCAGGAGCATTGGCGCTGTTACTGGAACACTTCGCCAAAAATTCAATAAATTTAACTCTTATTGAGTCAAGACCAAGCAAGCAACAATCTTGGGAATACTATTTCTTTTTAGAAATTGAAGGTCATCAGGATGACAAAGCCGTAAGCGCCGTGTTACAACAGCTAACCCAAACCGATATGAAAGTGAAAATTTTAGGCTCATTTCCGAGGACAATATCATGAATGTTGCAATTATTGGATTAGGTTTAATCGGCGGCTCAATAGCTGCGGCTTGCAAGCATGCCGGAGTTACCGTAACAGCTTATGACAAACAACCTCACAGCCATTCTGAAACCATTGCTGCGGCTATCAAAGATGCTGATATTATTGTCATTGCTGTTCCGCCAGAACACTTTAAAGCAGTGTTACAAGAAATCAGTGTGAATATAACTCCACATCAAGTAATAACCGATACTTTGAGTGTAAAAAACCATATGGCTGACACAGTAGCACAAATACTTGGAGATCGTAGTTCGCAGTTTGTAGCGAGTCATCCAATTGCCGGCTCGGAAAAAAGCGGCGCCCAACACGCAGATAAAGATTTATTCGTTAACCACTGTGTCGTGCTTTCTCCTCTTAACAACACCAGCTCAGAAACACTGCAGAAAATCGAGTCATTGTGGCAACTTCTGGGTGCAACTACTGTTCAATTAGATCTTAATGAGCATGATGAAATTATGGCCACCACAAGCCACTTACCGCATGTTTTATCGTATGCGTTCAGCAATATATTTTTGAATAGTCATAACGACGCAACTGCGCAATGCACTGGCGGTAGTTTTGCTGATATGACTCGAATTGCCACCAGCAATCCTGCTCTTTGGGCTGATATTTGTAGTCAAAATCGCGAACAGCTGTTAGAGGCCATGGACAGTTTTGAACAAGAATTTGATATGATTCGCCAAGCTCTTCAACATCAAAATAAACAAGCATTATTTGATATATTTGAGCATGCAGCAACAATTCAAAAGTGGAGAAAGCAATGAACAAACTCACGGACTTGCTAAATCCTGAAGTTATAAATATCAAGCCATATTCACCCGGCAAACCTATCAGCGAATTGACCAGAGAGTTGGGACTTAGCAATATCATCAAGCTAGCTTCTAATGAAAATCCATTGGGACCAGGTCCGAAAGCAATTCAAGCCATGAACACTGAACTTGGCGAAGTAGCTAGATATCCAGTCGGTGATGCATTTGAACTACGACATAAATTAGCTCAACATCTCGAAGTTGATCCAGAGCAAATAACCTTCGGTAATGGCTCCAACGAAGTCCTGACTTTAATCGCAAAAGCATTTTTAAATCCAGACGTTGAAGTGATATTTTCCCAATACGCTTTTATCGTTTACAAAATAGTATCACAATTAACCGGCGCAAAACTTATCGAAACTCCAGCTAAAAACTGGTGCCATGACCTTGAGGCTATGCAAGATGCTATTACATCCAAAACTCGGCTAATCTTTATCGCCAATCCCAATAATCCAACCGGAACTTTGGTTGAATCTAAACAATTAAAACAATTCATAGAAAATATTCCTGACAACATAGTGGTCGTAATCGACGAAGCATATCATGAATATGTGCAACATCCTGAATATCAAAGTGCTCTTAATTGGATGACAGAACATCCAAATTTAATCATCACCAGAACTTTTTCTAAAGTATATGGCTTGGCAGGATTAAGAATCGGCTATAGTATTTCACAACCAGAAATTGCTAAAGTATTAAATACAATTCGCGAGCCATTTAATACAAATCGTCTGGCTCAGGCAGCAGCTCTTGCTAGCATAGATGACAAAGATCATATAGCAAAATCCATCGAAATTAATAACCAAGGCATGCAGCAATTACAACATGGCTTTGATGCTTTAGGCATAGAATATATCCCGTCGCAAGCAAATTTTATTACTATTAATGTAACTCAGCCAGCAGTTGAAATATATGAGCAATTATTGCAGCAAGGCATTATTGTGCGCCCATTGAATGGCTACGATATGCCAAATTCTTTGAGAATTACAGTTGGTTTGCCAGAAGAAAATGAAGCTTTGCTAAACGCCATTAAGCAAGTGCTTAATAGCCATTAAAGAATCAAACATCTTAGCAAATGCTGCCGGGCCAATAGTCTGCTTGGCATCTGACAAAGCCTGATCTGGATTTGGATGGACTTCAACAATAATGCCATCTGCTCCTGCTGCTACTGCAGCTCGAGCCATCGGGGCGACTAAACTTCGTTTGCCTGTGCCATGACTTGGATCGACAATGACTGGTAAGTGGCTTAATTCATGTAATGCTGGTATTGCAGCAATATCAAGCGTATTGCGCGTATAAGTTTCGAATGTTCTGATACCACGTTCACATAAAATTACATTCGGATTCCCTGAACTCAAAACATATTCTGCTGCCATTAACAAATCATTATAAGTTGCGGAAAAACCACGCTTCAACATAACTGGCTTTTTGGTTGCACCAACGGCTTTAAGCAAATTAAAGTTCTGCATATTGCGCGCACCGATTTGCAGAATATCTACATATTTCGCCATTAACTCGACATGCTCTTCAGCCATGACTTCTGATATTGTAAGCAATTTATGTTCTTTGCCAGCAGCACTCATATATCGCAATCCTTCTTCTCCCAAACCTTGAAAAGCATAAGGTGAAGTTCTTGGTTTAAATGCTCCACCACGTAAAATTTTAGCCCCGGCTTTAGCAACTATTTCCGCGGTTGCAAAGATTTGCTCTTCTGATTCAATCGCACATGGACCCGCCATTACGACCAAATCATCACCACCTATTTTGACACCATTTATATCTATGATTGTTTTACTCGCACGTGATGTTTTGCCAGCAAGTTTAAATTGATCATTAACTTGTTTGACTTCAACTACGCCAGGTAAAGCAGTAAATAATTCTGTGTTAGTATTGTGATCAACGCCACTTACAAGAGTGATAGAAAATCCCTCGGCGGCTTTTATAAGAACCGCTTGAAAGCCCATGAATTCAAGGCGCTTTACTAAAATTTCAGCCTGCTCTTGAGTTACATTATTATCTAAAATTAAAATCATTGTTCTTCTCCTGTTCTTGGATCAATTGATTGAGCTAATTTGGTTAGTTTTTCTGGAGCAATACCCTTGGCAATTGCATCGACAAATTTTGAACCTACCACAAAGCCATCTGCTTGTGAGATGACGTCGTTAGCAACTTCACGCGAGGCAATGCCAAAACCAGCGGCAACTGGCAAGCTACTGTTTTGTTTGATCATATTGACATTAGCGGCAAAATCTTCCGGCAAAGTTGTTTTAATGCCCGTAGTTCCAGCTCGACAAGCATAATACAGAAAGCCTTGCGCATGCTTATTTATCTCTTTTATGCGCGCACTGCTGGTTGATGGCGTAATAACAAAAATTGGATCAATATCAAATTTTTTACAGGATTTGATATGCTGGCCTGACTCTTCCAAAGGCAAATCCACAACTAAAATCCCATCGACACCAGCCGCTTTAGCTTCTTTATAAATACTGGGCGAGAATTGCAACAGCGGATTGTAATAAGTAAATAATACCATTGGGATATTGGCTTGCTTTTTTATTGCCGCAACTAATTTGAGAACATCTATTATAGAAACATCATGTTCCAAAGCATTGGCCATTGCTTTTTGAATAACTGGACCGTCAGCAATTGGATCTGAAAACGGCACGCCAACTTCCAGAATATCAACGCCACCGGCAACTAAACTCAAAGCAGCTTGCAGTGATTTTTTCAAACTGATCTGACCTGCGGTTGTATAAGCAATAAAAGCTGGGCCCTTGTTAAAAACTTTATTAATTACATTCATTGCTCACTCCTCAAATTAACTTGTTGGCAAATAATTGCGGCAAATCTTTATCACCGCGACCTGATAAATTAACTACTACCCGATCTTTTTTATTGAATTTGCTAGCATTTTTTACTAAATATCCCAGCGCATGTGCTGACTCTAAAGCCGGAATTATGCCTTCAGTTTTCGAAAGCAATTTCAACGCATCTATCGCATCTTGATCGCTAGCTGCAACATAACTTGCTCGCCCAGAATCATATAATTCTGCGTGTAAAGGTCCGACTGATGGATAATCAAGTCCGGCAGAAACAGAATGGGTATCGGCAATTTGACCATTTTTGTCTTGCAACACATAGGAATAACAGCCATGCAATACCCCTTTAGTTTGGGCTCGAAACCGAGCTGCATGTTCTCCTAATTTCTCACCACAGCCGCCGGCTTCAACCCCAATTAGTTGCACATTTTCTATATCAATAAACGGCGAGAAAATGCCAATCGCATTGGAGCCACCTCCAACACAGGCGATAATTGTATCTGGATGACTGCCAAAAGCCTTGCGACACTGACGCTTTACTTCTTTACCAATTACCGATTGAAATACTCGCACCATTTCCGGATATGGATGTGGCCCAAGCGCTGAACCCAAACAATAATAGGAGCCGGCAAAATTCGTAGCGTAATCACGTAAAGCTTCATTTATGGCGTCTTTTAAAGTTTTGCCTCCTGTACTCACGCTTACAACTTCTGCCCCCAACAACTTCATTTTGGCAACATTAGGAGCTTGTCTGGCAATATCAACACTGCCCATGTAGACAACGCAATCAAGTCCCAAATAAGCACAAGCCGTCGCAGTCGCCACCCCATGTTGGCCAGCACCAGTTTCAGCAATAACTCGTGTTTTTCCCATCGCTTCTGCCAATAAACATTGTCCTAAAGCATTGTTAATTTTATGCGCTCCGGTGTGTAACAAATCTTCACGCTTTAGATATATTGTCGGGCCATCAATGGCTTTACTAAAGCGTCCTATTTTGGTTAACGGAGTTTCTCTGCCGGCATAATTTTTTAGCAAATCTGCTAATTTTGCCTGAAACTCTTTACTCAGCGCTATAGTTTCAAAGGCTGTCGTTAATTCTTTGATTGGCGCTATTAAAATTTCCGGCATATATAAGCCACCATATTCACCGTATCGACCTTTTTTATTTACGTGTATTTTTTTCATTATTCTTCCTCCGTTGCTTTAACCAAATTAATAAATTGGTTAATTAAGTTGTTATCTTTCTCACCTGCAGCATTTTCCACTCCGGTTGCAACATCAACTCCATTTGGATAAATCATTTTTATTGCCGTTTTAACGTTGCCGACATTAAGACCACCAGACAAGAAAAACAGGAAATCGTATTTATTTGTAAATTCAGTCAATGGAAATGGCCTGCCACTACCAGGACAATTGCCATCAAATAGTAAATAATCTCGGTCCTTATTTAAATATTTAATATTTGCTTGATCATGCTTATCTAAGATTTTGCCGTTATAAGCTACATTAATAACATAAATACGTTGTAGATGTTGTGGCAACTCATGAGCAATATTCTTGGTATTTTCACCATGCAGCTGCACAATTTTTATACCTGTAGCATTACAAATATCTATTATTTCTGCCGCAGATTGATCGACAAACACACCGACTGGTTTAGCATTTGTTGTTTCCAGAGCCTCGCAAATTTTCTTAGCAGTTTCCAAACTAATATTGCGTTTAGATTTTGCATAAAAAATCATCCCAATAAAATCCGCACCAAGCTCTGCAGCTGTCACAGCTGTCTTTGGATCTTTGATGCCGCATATTTTTACTAGAGTTTTCATTGGCTTTCTCGCATTTGCTGTATCAAATCTGCTGGATTTTGTGATGTAACCAACGCCTCACCAACCAGCACCGCGTCAAACCCAACACCATGTAGCTGCTGAGCTGTTTGCGCCGAATCAATACCAGATTCTGCTACAGTTATAATCCCTGTTGGAATCTGTGTAATCAGTTCTAGAGAATTTGTAACATCAACTTCAAATGTCGTTAAATCGCGATTATTAACCCCAATGATTTCAGCGCCTGAAGCTATTGCCAGGTCAAGTTCAACCTGATTATGAACTTCAACTAAGGCTGCGATATTTTTGGCTTTAGTATATTCTAAAAACTCCACTAGCTGATCACCTAAAACAGCGACAATTAATAACACCGCATCTGCACCCAGTATAATGGCTTCATCAATTTGGATCGAATCGATAATAAAATCCTTGCGCAATACCGTAACTGAAGTATCTTTTAAGGCACTTGCTACTGCCTCCAAATCATGACTAGTACCACCAAAATGCTTATCAGTTAATACTGAAATCGTATTTGCTCCACCTTGAACATAATCAAGTGCTAGCTCAATTGGATTGGTAATCTTTGCCAACTCTCCTTTTGATGGAGATTTGCGTTTAATTTCGGCAATTACGGACAAGCCATTTTGTAATAAAGACATTTTAAAAGATTTGTTACTCTCTCTCTTTTTTACCTTCATTAAATCCAATCGTTGCTTTAAAGCAGCAACTTCAGTCTCTTTATGTTTAATAATTTTTTGTAATACGTTATTCATAATTAATAAAATCCTTTAATAACTGCATTGCTTTGCCAGCTGCAATATTATTTCTAACCAACTCAATGCCTTGCTCAATAGATTGAGCTCTTCCGTAAACATAAGCAGCCACAGCTGCATTAAAAATCAGGGTATCTGCTACAGCTCCTGGTTTACCATTAAATACGTCTAATAATATTTGAGCGTTTTCGTGAGCTTCTCCGCCTTGCAGGTCTTGAATATTACATTTCTCAAATCCAAAACTTTGAGGATTCAACTCATATGATTTTATTTCAGTTGCATCAATTTCTGTAACTTGCACTGGCCCAATACAACTTAATTCGTCTAAGCCATTGCCATGAAAAACCAACGCACGTTTGACTCCCAATTTAAATACAATATCTGCAACCAGTGGAACTAATGCTTCATTAAAAACACCAATTAACAAATATTCAGCTTGAACTGGATTTAACAATGGTCCCAAAATATTAAAACAAGTCGGAACTCCTAAACTTTTACGCACATCACGCAGTGCTTGCATCATGGGGTGAAAATTTGGTGCAAAGCAAAAGCCAATTCCAACTTTCTCAATGCATTTTGCCACTTGCTCTGACCCCATATTTATATTCACACCCAATGCTTCTAAGACATCTGCAGAGCCACACATAGACGAAACAGATCTATTACCATGCTTGGCAATTTTCACGCCACAACTTGCCGCTAAAATAGCTGCGCCTGTGGAAACATTAACTGTATGTGCACCATCACCACCAGTTCCAACAATATCCAGAACCGGAGTTTTGGCAACTACAGAAATCATGTTGGCACGCATAGCTTGGACAATGCCTAAAATTTCCTCGGCAGTTTCTTGCTTGGCCCGCAGTAAAACTAACAATGCTGCAACTTGGCTCGATTCAGCTCCTTGTAACATCAGCTCGGTCGCTGCTTTTGTTTCAGCTGCGGTGAGATCCTCATGTTTTATTAATTTCTCCAAGTATGGTTTTAGCATTTTTTTACCTCCTTGAGAAAATTAGTAATTAGATCCTTGCCTGCAGGAGTCAATAGCGACTCCGGGTGAAACTGCACCCCATAAACTGGAAATTCGCGATGTTTTAACCCCATGATTTCACCAGTTGCAGTTTCTGCTTCAACAATCAATTCTGTCGGCATTGTGGTTTGATCGACAATAAGCGAATGATACCTGCCGGCCTTAAATGGCAACGGCAAATCTTTGTAAATATTTTTCCGAGCATGAAATATTAAGTCATCTTTGCCATGCATAATCTTTGACGCATGAATAATGTTAGCTCCAAAGGCATAAGCAATTGCTTGATGCCCAAGACAAACGCCCAGAATCGGAATCTCTTTATATAATTCTTGAATCAATGAAACACAAATGCCGGCATTTTCCGGTCGACCTGGCCCTGGCGATAACACTATTGCCTCAGGTTGCATTGCTTTGATCTCGGCAACTGATATGGCATCATTGCGAAACACTTTAGTGTCTTGGTCTAATTCCGCGATAACCTGATACAGGTTAAAAGTGAAACTGTCGTAATTATCGATAATAATAATCATTGTAATCCCCCTTGTGCTAACTTAATCGCATCAAAAACTGCTCTGGCTTTATGCCGAGTTTCATCCGCTTCTTTTTGGGGAATTGAATCATACACAATTCCGGCGCCGGCACGAACATAAGCAATATTGTCTTTTAAAACCGCCATGCGAATGGCAATACAAGCATCCAGATTTTTGCGACCATCGACTATACAAATTGCTCCGCCATAAAGTCCTCTTCTTGAAGTTTCGAGCTCATCGATAATCTCCATAGCTCTAATTTTTGGTGCACCTGATAACGTCCCAGCAGGGAAAACTGCTTTGATGACATCAATAAGATCTTTATTTTCTGCTAATTCACCTTCGACAACCGAGGCAATATGCATAACCCGTGAGAATCTTTGAATTGTTTTTAGCTGTGTTACTTCCACGCTACCAGGCTTACAAACTGCTCCAAGATCATTACGACCAAGATCTACTAGCATCATATGTTCGGCTATTTCTTTCTCATCCTGTAACAGCTCATGTTCCAGCTCAAGATCATGAGATGCATTATTTCCTCGAGGTCTGGTACCTGCAATAGGATTAGTGGTAACTATTTTGTCTTTAACACTTACTAGTCTCTCGGGTGAAGCACCAACAATAGTAAAATTATCATGCTCGATATAGAACATATACGGTGATGGATTGGTAATGCGCAAAGCCCGATAAATATCAAAAGGCTCAGCAGTATATTGCTGTTTGAAAGTACGCGACAATACAATCTGAAATGCATCGCCATCGATGATATATTGCCGTGCTTGCTCCACCATGCCCATATAAGAGACATCATCAACATCAGTTTTTACACTGTTTGAATTAGATTTTTTAGTATCTGAATGAATGACTTGCCCCGAATTAATCGTTGCAATTAAATCCTCAATATTATTAATTGCATGCTGATAATCTAATTCCGGATCATCACTAACATCTACTGCAGTGGCAACAACAACTTTGCCACTATCATGATCAAAAGCGACACAAGTACGATAAAATCTAAAAAACAACTCCGGTAATTTTGTCACATCTGGATTGGTGTCTGGAATATCTTCAATAAATCTAACAGCATCATAGTTAATAAAACCTACAGCCGCGCCAGCATAATGGCATAGTTCATGTTCTGAATAGCAGGCACAATTATTAAACCGCTCCCGCAATTCTGCTAAAGGATCAGCAACTTCATCTTGCTTAACAATAAATTCATCATATGGCTGTAGGCATAAATAAGAATATCTACCATTTGCACTTTTACCACATGATTCCAGCAAAGATAGCCCTTTATGATCTGGTGATAAGGCGTGATATACGCTGATTGGGGTGATTTTATCGCCGGTAATTTCTTGAAAAACCGCGATTCTAGTTTTAGTTTTTGCTAATTCTAAAAATCGTTTTAATTCTAACTTGTGAAACATTTTGTACTCCTCATTTGGTGATTTGAGGAGCGTGAGTTATTTACAGCTCCGTCAAACCACAATATTGTCTAAGTGGTTTTAAAAACCACCACCAACCTTCTTGTTCTGTTTTTGTTGTCATAAATAACTCCAAATTAATGCCGTACTGTTATAATAGTACAATGCTACATGTATAGCAAGTGTTTTCTTAAAAAAATTTAGGTGAAGTGCCTAACGACCAAATTAGATTGACCGTTAGGCATATTAGTTTAATTTGAAGAATGCAAACCTGCATTCGCTGCCGCAACGATTTCTTTAGGGCTTGCAGCATTATCAAACAATGTTTGTAATACTGTTTGGCTATAACCGTATTTTTTATAGGCCCTATTAAAAGCATCATAGTTGCCTGCAGTTAGCTGCTGATAATCCCATGAAGTTTTGGATAAATGATCGTTAAAATCAGCGTTATTTAATGACCAGATGATCACTGAATCCGCACCTGCAGTTTTCATAGCGTTGAAAAAGTCAGAATTAAGCACTAGAAACTGCGAATGAATATCAGGCGCGTTAGCAATATAGTCACTTGTTTGCAAACCTTGCTGGAATTGTCCGGTTAATGGACTTAGATTGCTGCCAGCGTTTAACACCAAACCAAAAGCCACAAAGGGATCATTCCAACGATAATGATCGTTGGCAATAGCAGCCGCAGAATTGCCACCACCTGGCAAGCTTGGATCAATATTCATTGGGTAATTAGGAAACCCTGCTTCAAGACCAAACGCTAAATGCGGTGGGTTTTGTATGTTGCTTATAACATTGGTTTTATACATTTCTATGATGGTTTGTGTTTGTGACGTCATAGAGCAATCAATATCTTTATATCCGACAGTATTAGGATCACGACTAGTAAAATGCTGATCTGAACCGGTTTTGCCAATACACCAAGATGCACCAACTCCATCATAACCATCGTCTAAATCGTAGGTCATCACGCCAAGGGTATCAAAAACAACTTGGTTATCTGATGTAGTACTCTGCAATAAACCTTGAAATAATGCATCAGGATACTGGAAGTATTTTTGCGCTGTTTTAGTTTGATTAACAGTTTGGTAATGTGCCATGTCGTAAAAAACACCTTTTAAATTACCGTCAATAGATGCTGGTATGCCACCTTGACCACAAATAGCGTTACCATTTGCATCTTTAACAGGACACCAGAAATTAGTTCCATCATTTTGTTTGTATATGTTATATGCTCCTGCTGCTGGCGCTGCCAAACTGACAAGTTGATGTTGAGCTGCAGCACTTTCTTTGAGTGATTTTAAATAAGCGGCATATTTGATCACCGAATAAGGTATCGCATATGGACCATTAGGATTTTGTGGTGGCCATGTCCAGTCAAGCATTAAAATCGGATGACGGAAAGTTGTTTCTGCCGCGAACCAATTTTCTTCATAATCAAAATCTACGCCTGTGGCACCAAATGCTGCTGCAACATCTGCCCAAGCATCAGTATACTGTTTAGTTGTATAACCGTTGCTGTTGATTTTTTGGACATCGTCAATATTTTTATTTAACCCTGCTTGAGCAAAATATGCTGCAATGTCAGGTGTTAATGGAAAATTTGCCGTATCTTTAGTTGGCTGACTTGGATCAAGCGAGCTATATGCCCAGCCACCTACAGAAAATAATACTTGTACACCCTGGTTTTGCAAAGTAGCAATATCTTGTTTTAATTGCGCGCCATAACCTGCTGGAGCATTTTGTAATATCCCAGCATCACCAAGAAGTTTTTGCACATCGCCTGCATCACTTGTAATAGTATTTGGGTCCATACTCGGATCCATGAATGCCAAATTGAGCCTATCTATGTGTATCTTTCCACTTTCAACATCAGGAATAAGTTGCTGCTCTAAATAACTGGTAGAGTCTTTATCCAGCAGCACATAAGCTATAACTTTGGCAGTCTGGCTTTGGACAATTGGCCTTGCAGATTCGGCAAACGCTGTTGAGCTAAGCAGCACAACTAACGCCGCACCAATCAAGTTTACTAGTAATAATGACATAATTTTTTTCATGAGAACCCCTTACTTTATGAATTGCTTAAAAATATTTAAAAAGCTTTATATGAATTGTCATTATGGGATATATCTATTTTTTTTAAACTGTCATTCCTGACAGTTCTGTCAAACAATAGCGGCATGGTGTTTTATGCGGGTGTGGATTTTAGCTATGAGTCATTGTAGCGTAGCCGGATTCGGTATGATTTCATCTATGAGCTATTAAAAGCCTGGCTTGCCCGGGCGAAGTTCTGTGAGTGTAACGAACAGAACGAAGCCTGGTGGGCCGTGAGCGACTCGAACGCTCGACCAATGGATTAAAAGTCCAGTGCTCTACCAACTGAGCTAACGGCCCATACAGATGGATGTATAATAATACTTAATTCCCAAAAAAACGCAAGCTTGTTTTTGCCCTTTTATTTTAAGCTTGCTTCCATTAATATATAGTACATTAGTCATTAAAAATAAGGAAAACATTATGCACCCTTTAGTTAGTATTATTATGGGATCAAAATCTGACTGGCCGATTATGGAACATGCTGCCAATATTTTATCTGAATTTGATATCGCTCATGAAGCTCGAGCCATTTCTGCACATCGCGCTCCTGAAGCTCTTGAGGCATATATCAAACATGCAGAAAAAGCTGGAGTTGAGGTTATTATTGCAGCTGCCGGCGGCGCGGCTCATCTGCCCGGTGTAATTGCGTCTAAAACTGCTATGCCGGTTTTAGGTGTACCAATGGAATCAACTCTGGACGGCTTGGATTCATTATTATCAATTGTGCAAATGCCTAAAGGTATTCCGGTCGGCACTTTATCAATTGGTAAAGCTGGGGCCATAAACTCAGCCTTGTTTGCTGTAGCAATTTTGGCGAACAAATATCCGGAGTATAAAACTGCGTTATTAAAATATCGTCAACAGCAAACTGAACAAGTTATTGCTGATTCGGAATTAAAATAATATTTATTTGTGCATTTTTAGAACGGAAGTGTCATTCCCGCGAAGGCGGGAATCTTTTACTTATTAAGCTTTGATAGATTCCCGCCTTCGCGGGAATAACAGATTCGGTTTGGATTGCCGCGTCGCTTCCCTCGACAAGCTCGTGACAGGTCGCTCCTCGCAATGACAGGGAAAGTTAGCGCTGCCTATCCTCAGTTTGCCACATAGCTTTACAATGAGTCTCTTTAACCCAAAACAAGCTAGTAATAAAAGCAATTAAATAGCAAATCGGCAGAATTAAAAAAGCCATTCTATAAGCATGTAAGTCATAAATGCGGATACCATGGAACATAGCGCCATGCCAGCTTAAATCCAAAAACTTACCAATCAACGGCTGGAATAAAATACCGCCGGCTACGACAACCATATTATTAAATCCATTGGCAGTGCTGTTGGTTGCCGGAGAATTATTATCTTTAATTACTGCAAAAGAAATAGTCTGACCGGCTGATGCAAAGCCAATCAAAAACATCAGCAGATATAATATATCGATTGGGAGATTCGCCACAAAAATCACAATTGTTATCGCTATAATTCCAAAAAAAGCGCTTAGAATTAAAAAGAATTTGCGATTAGTAATTCTATCAGAAAGCCAACCAACTATTGGGCTTGCTAATGCCACGCCGAGCCAGGTAATGGCAATTGCTGTGGCCGCTTCGACTTTAGTCAGTTTGCAACTCACCATTAAAAACGACACACCCCATAAGGCTGAAAATGCCAAAACAGGCGCCCAAATCATAAACGAATATAAGCCAATAGCCCATGTTTGTGAATTAGTAAATATTGTTTTAAGACTGTTTAGCAACGGCTCTTGCCATGCGTGTGCATGATCTTCATGGATCTTGCGATCACGAATTACTAAAAAAACTAGAGCAGCTAATACTAAACCAGCAATTGCAAAAATCACACCAGTTTCGCGCCAACTATAATGCTCTAACATCAATGCTAATGGTGCACTTCCAACCATTGCACCCAGCGATCCCATCAACTCGGCTACACCTACAAACATGGCAAAATACTGCGGTGGAAACCAACGAATCGTCAAATGCAACACGCCGATAAAAGCAAATGCCGCCGCGCCACCCATAATAAATCGGCCTAGTGCTGCAACATGAACTGTCGGGGCCAGACTAAAAACCAAAGTCCCACAAGCAAACAGCACTATAACTAATGCCATCAGCCATCTGGAGTTAAAGCGATCAAATAAAATCCCCGCCGGTAATTGCATCGCTGTATAAGAATAATAAAACACACCCGACATCATACCAAGCCGTGTAGCATTGATAGCAAAATCACGCATTAAGTCACCTGCCATAACTCCGGGTGAAACTTGAATGATAAATTCAAACAAATAGAATGCCGCAGCAAGAATAAAAATAATTAATGCTCGGCCGGTTATTTTGGTCGCGAATCCTTTCATGCTGGAAATTGAAAATCCTTACCCGTTATCATTTCATACATTTGAATATAACTATTGGCTAATTTAATTCTAAGCTCTGCCGGAGCTTCTGGTAAATTCTCGTCATTATAAGGATCGCAATGCTGCTTATACCATAAACGCACAATTTCTTTGTCCAGATTATCAGGCTCTTGATTATTTTTAAACTTTTCTTTGTAAGTCTCTTGAAGCCAATAACGACTTGAATCCGGAGTATGCAATTCATCAACAATTAGAATATTACCATCACTATCTTTGCCGAACTCATATTTGGTATCGACTAAAATTAGGCCATGTTTAGCAGCAACTTCACTGCCAAATTCAAATAACCGCAAGGCAATATCACTAACATAATCCCAATCTTCCTGAGTCATGAAATTTTGCGCTACGACATCTGCAGCACTTAAAGGCTGATCATGTAATGCTTCTTTTGTTGTCGGCGTTAACAGAGCCTTTGGCAAAGCCTGATTTTTCACTAAGCCTTTTGGTAATTTATGACCACAATATTCGCGCTCGCCGTTAGCATAATGGGTCCACAATGAAGTATTGGTAGATCCAGTTGCATAAGCTCTGACAATAAACTCTATTGGAAATACGGTACATTTTTTGCCAACCATAACATTCGGTTCAGGAACATCAATAACATGATTTGCAATGATATGTGCAGTTTTGTCAAACCACCAAGCGCTTACTTGATTTAACACTTGGCCCTTAAATGGAATTGCTGTCAAAACTCTATCAAACGCGCTTAATCTATCAGTAGTAGCTAACAATAACTTATCACCTTGATCATAAGTATCACGCACCTTACCGACATATTTCTTGCCGGGATAATCAGTCTCAGTAACACAATGATCTAAAAATAATTTAATTTTATCTGCATAATTATGCATGATCTAGTCCTCATAAATAAAACAATCATGGGCAAATGGGTTAAAAAACACGTGCTTCTGTAGCAACGCGGTTTTAATCTTATCGGCATTGCCTTTTTGACAATCCACGCACCACAAAATGCCATGTTTAATTGAATTAATATTATCAATACCGAATGTATTAGCTAACACTTCTTGTTTATGCTGACCCAGTAAATTATCTTTATCCTGGACTAAGAGCGCAAAATCATGATCTGCTCTTTCAGTGTTCTCAACCAATTGCTCTTTGTTAGGATTAAATAATTCATGGCTGGCAATAATATCCTGCTGTAATTGCTGCGGTTTAGAATTATGAGCTATTTCCCAATGAACCTGGCGTGTCAGTTTTACCTTAAAACCCAGATCATGCAAAGCCTGCTCTAAAGAAACTGCAACATTGTCAGTAATAATCAGCTCGACCAATAATTGCATAGCTTTTACCGGAGCTTTATAACTTACTAATTTAGTTTCAGGCACAACAAAATCCAAAAATTCTGGCTTAGGATAATTATGTTCTTGAATATAATCGCGCATCGAATTGAAAATCGCATCACCATTTGGAGTACGTTCTGGATGTGGCATCATAGCCATAACATTACCTGTTAAATTACAAACAGCAGCTAAATCATAATCAGAACCATTAGGATTAAAATCGACATATTGCAATATCCCAACATCATGTTGTTGCAGTTGTTGTAATAATTCCGGTGCTAAAATAAAGCGCCCTTCGGCATGTGCCATGGGAATATGCATTGGTTCTTCTGGCGTCACATGGCGCAAAAAAGCGCTGTGTTTTTGCTGTTCAACCGGCGCAACTTTGACCCAATCATTATAAAACCCAGTACTCAAAACATGACCATGCTGCATGCGCTTATTTTCGGTCAATGCTATTGCTACTTGATTTTTTGCTAATCCTGGCACTAATCCGCTTTCAACTAAAACCTGAGCTCCATTACAAATCCCTAAGATAGGTTTACCTTGCGCCGCATAGTCATACAAATATTGAATGATAGGATCTAAAGATGCAATCAAACCGGCACGACCACGATCTTCATAAGAAAATCCGCCAACAATAATATAACCATCACAAGCATAAAGTTTTTCTTTTGGCTCATTCCATAAACACGGAACCGGCTCCATTTGTGCTCTTTCAACTGCGAGCATGGTTTCACGCTCACAATTAGAACCTGGAAATTGAATAATCGCTATTTTCATTGTTATTATGATAACGGAACGTCTTATAATATCAATGTTTTTTCACAACACATTAACAAAATCTTGACGCTCAAAGCAAAGCGATATAAGCTCCAGGGAATCAAATGGCGAATAAAAAATGAAAACAACAAAACACAATATTAGTTATCTAGCTCTAGCTTTGTTGATATTTGCCATTATGTTTTTATTGTTACCAACAAACCAATATAAACCAACAGGTGTTTTCTTACCAACTACAAAGCAGCAATATCAACCAAATAATGAAGCGCAAATCTTTCCAGCCGTTCCACAAGGTTATAGCAAAATCGGCATCATAAAGATGACTCTACATTCAGTGGCCAATCAGAAAAACCAACAAGGCGAAAAGATAATAATATATGCTGCATTGCAAAAAGCTGCCAAAAATGGTGGTGATGGATTGATCATCAAACAGTTGTATTTCCTTGCTCCTGCCCAATATGGCAAAATTCCAGCAGGATATCATCTGCTAGCTGAGGTAATAAAGAATGGCTTTTAAGTTTACTTTTATACTGTTATTTTTGGTAATAACTTCAGGACTTATTGCGTTCATAGACAAATTCATCCTTAAGCCAACAACATCATGCAAAGTGGCAGAATATGCCAAATCCTTTTTTTGGATACTATTAGTAGTATTTATTATCCGCTCTTTTGTTATCCAACCATTTGTGGTTCCTTCGCAATCTTTAGAGCCAACTGTAATACCTGGTGATTTTATTGCTGTTAACCAGTTTGCATATGGACTGAGATTCCCGGTTTGGAATAAAAAGTTTATTAATATTGGCAAGCCAAAAAGAGGTGATATTGCAGTATTTCATTGGCCTGTAGATCCAAAGATAAATTTCGTAAAACGTGTCATCGGCCTGCCTGGTGATAAAATCAGTTATATTAATAAAGTATTGTATATCAATGGCAAAATGGCAAAACAAAAATTCATCAAATATACTTTAGATACCAACTATGGCAAAACCTTCTGGAAAGTTAAAGTAATGCAAGAAAATCTTAATGGCGTTAAACACAAAATTTATATTTGCGCCAAAGATGCTGCCAATTGTCCTGGCAATGAACTTAAAGCAGGAAATTTCTATAATTTGAAAGTCCCCAAAGGCCAATATTTCATGATGGGTGATAATCGTGATGATAGCGATGATAGCCGTGGTTGGGGATTTGTGCCGGAAAAAGACTTAGTTGGACATGCATTTATCATTTGGATGAGCTGGGGCGGATGGAAACATCCTGTCAGGTTTTCTCGGATTGGAATATCCTTATAAGTTACTGTAATGGGATTAATATGTGCATACGGCCACTTATCTAAGGATACCGGAAAATAGTTCATAATCTTGTTCATAGTACGCAAAGTGCAATACGCTTTATGCGTACTGTCAACAGTTTTTTCCGGATTGGGATGCATCTACAAACATTGTTTGCGATTTAAATTTAATTACAAATAAGCACAAAGCAAAAAACGCAGCAAATGCTCCTTGCAACACACGACCAATGATTAACGTTGACCCTTTTTGAGCGATAGCAGATATAACAGAAGCAACAAGAAAACCCACTAGACCTATAATAAACATTCGTTTATTACCAAAAATATCAATACATTTTCCACCAACAAGGATCAATATTGTCCAAACAAGTAAATATGAATTAATAACCCATTGCTGGCCAATATCGGTAAGACCAAAGTCATGATGCAATTGCGGCAAAATAACAACAACCGCGCTTTGATCAATGTACATCATTGCTAAACAAATAGAAACAGATGCAAGAATCCACCATTTTTTATGATCATTATGTATCATCTAATAATCAACATGACATAAATAAAAATCCCCAGTATAAAATACACTATTGGAACATAACTCAATTTTAATGCTGTTTTATATTCCTGCTGACGATACAACATAAATGCCAAAGCACCGGAAATAATAAAAATAAATGGGTACATAAAAGCAATAACATACATCATACCGTGAAAACCAACTTGTGACGGAACTGAATTATTAAAAGGGATTGACATGATTATAAAAAAAATACTGATCGGTGCCCAAATAAAAACCAGCAGCAACACATTCACAATGATCATTATTAACCAGTGACTTTTAACCTCTTTTGGATCTATTTTCTTTGAACTCATAAAACTTCAACCTTAGCCTTATAACTTTTTAAATCACTATAGTAATAACTCCTACATATTTGTCAATACCGTAAAAACTCGCTGCTCTTGAAATTATTGGTTAAAATTGCCAATAAAGTTGGATTTCAAGAGCAAAATTTCTTTGGTAATTGTATTGCTTATACTTTGCATTTACAGAAGCCAACTCCTTAGTGTCATCGCGAGGAGTGAAGCGACGTGGCGATCCACAGGCATATTATTGTAAAAACTGGATTGCTTCGCTTCCGCTCGCAATGACGGGTTAACGTAATAACTGCTCCAACTCTAGTGACGCATCACTCTTGCCATCGCGAGTTTTAATAATTATGGGACACGCTATATTAAGATTTTGCTCTTGAGCCCAAGAATTACTTGGTGGTCTGGTCCCGGGAATCACTACTACTCCAGGCGGAATAATACCATCACGAATTATGGTTTCATTAACACAATCATAGATTGGGATTGATTTAGATAGAACTACGCCTGGTGCAATTACAGTTCGTTGTTGCACTATAATACCTTCGACTATGATTGCTCCGGCACCGACGAAAACATCATCTTCGATAATTGTCGGCTTTGCGCCAATTGGTTCCAAAACTCCACCTATTTGCACAGCTGCTGACAAATGCACATTTTTACCAATCTGCGCACAGGAGCCAACTAATACATGACTATCGATCATAGTACCGCTATCAACATAAGCGCCAATATTAATATACGACGGTGGCATAATCACAACATTCGGCGCAATATACGCACCATGCCTTACGGTACTGCCACCTGGAACCAAGCGAATGTTATCCTCGAGCGTAAACTCACGTGGTGGTAAATTATGTTTATCAATATAACCTGATTCTAATTTGACATTTTCACCAGCTTTAAATGCTGCCAAAATAGCTTCTTTGACTTCTTGATTAACTTTCCAGCCATTAGCTGTTTTAGTTGCGACTCGCAAAGTGCCCTGCTCTAGCTGCTGTAATATTTCTTGCCAATTAGTCGACATTTGCTTCCCACCATTCTTGGATCGCTCCATCCATATCTAGTAATGGGCCTACTTTTTTAATGTCTTCATGCGTTAATGGCAATCGTAATGCTGGTGATTTAATCCAAGTTTTTTCATGCAGCAAAACTTTCACTGGAATTGGATTACTGACTTGAAACATGGCAGAGCAAGCACATTGCCATAACGGAAACAAACTGATGTCTCCAGACAAACTTTTCTCAAGATAAAGCCTAGTAGCTTTAGGCCAGACATTGGATACCACGGAAACCAAACCTGCAGCGCCAAGCAATCCATAATGCGGCATCAAATCATCATTACCACTATAGATTGGTAATCTGGGAGCAGCCTTGCGATATGCTTGAAAATCAGCCAAAGTTCCACTAGCTTCTTTTAATGCCCAAAGTTTAGGATGACTTTTAAGCTTTCTCAAAACTTCTGGATATAAAGCCACGCCTGTTCTCGAAGGAATATTGTATAACATGCAAGGACGTTCAGCTTTATCCAATAAACTGGCAAACCATTTGATCTGGCCTTTGACATTGGGTTTGGCATATATAGGTGTTACTAATAAAAAACAATCAACATCGCATTCATGAGCATATTGCATTAATTCCAACTGATCATCTAACCTAAAGCCACCAATACCAACCATAACTGGAATTGTTAAATCCAAGTCGCTGACAAATTTAATGACTTGCCGCTTCTCTTCTATGCTTAAAGCCAAACCTTCGCCGGTGCTACCTAGAATCAAAATCCCATTATCAACTTCCTGCTGTTTCTTAATTAAGTTGGTCATGCTGTCATAATCAACACTACCATCTGCATTAAATGGCGTCACCAATGCCGTCCAAAGTTTATATTTTTGTACTTGCATAATTAGTCCCTAAAAAATTCATCTATTAAATCATTAAAATCATATAATCCTGGTCCAATGTTTGTATGTTCGACCAAATAATGCGCTGCCCAAATAGCCCCGTAAGCAAATACCGCTCGATCATGCACCTTATGTTCTAAAGTAATGGTTTCAGCATCAGTTTGCAACTCTAATTTATGCAAACCTTTTATATCACCTTTACGCTCAGAATGAATGTCACAATCAAGATCAAGCCAAGCTTTCATAGCTAATGCCGTGCCACTTGGTGCATCTTTTTTATGCACATGATGGGTTTCATAAATGCTGTATTTGGCATCCGGCATAATATCTTTTCCCAGAGCCAAAACTTTAATACATTGACGAACTAAGTTCATACCCAAACTAAAATTAGCGGCGATCACCCATTTACTGCCGCTGGTTTGCAGCTGTTCGCTCAGGTCTTCTGGCCAATCTGCTCCAGTACTACCCCAAACAGCCGGAATACCAGCTGCCATTACTATTGGCATTAGTTTTGGTACTGCAGCTCCTGGCACAAATACAATTGCAGCATCTGCCTCAGCTAGTTTATCAATAGAAACTGGATTAGTTGTGTTATAAGCACCGCTCAATTGATCTGGTGATATTAATTTGATTACTTCGCCGCCGGTTTTACCGGTTCCAATAACTGCTATTTTCATAATATTTATCCCTCAAATAATTGCTGATGCAATTCCTGCACAGCCTTGGCAGCTGCATCTGCAGCGATTAAAAAACTAATACTATGCGAACTGATGCCATACAACATGGTACGCAAATCATAGTCCTGCAGGAAATTAAATATAAAATCTTGAGATATTTTATTGTTAATATTATTCCCAACTACAGCAATCAACGCCAAATCACGTTCGATTTTGACTTTGCTGAAAGTTTGTAATTTAGCTAATAGTTCATCTGTCAACAGTGACGCTTGGGTTAGATCTTCACGACTGTCGTCGATTATTACAGCTGTAGAAAGATTGTTACTTACAACAACATCTAGGTCAATACCAGCATCTGCAAATACTTTAAATAACTGCGCCAAAAAATCTCGCATTGGCGTATTGTTATTATTTTTAATGGTCAACAGAATTTGATTTAACCGCAGCGATAATGCACTAAATTTGGACTCATTTTCTTCTGGCTGCTTAACTAAAGTGGCATATTGACCTTGCAAACTTGAGCCTACAAAAAATTTAATATTGCCGCGAATTGCCGGCAATAACGTTAACGGATGTAAAACTGTAGCACCGAACTTTGCTAATTCTGCCGCTTCATAAAAACTGATTTCAGGAATAGGCTTGGCGCTTGGAATAATATCAGGGTCAATAGTATAAATTCCGGCAACATCTTTCCAAATCTCAAACTGCTCAGCTTGTAGAGCTTCAGCTAAAAGTGCTGCTGTATAATCACTGCCCTCCATGCCCAATAGAGTAGTTTTACCTTCTGCATCACTACCAATAAAACCTTGAGTTACAATTGTTTGTTTTTTACATAATGGTAACAATAATTTTTTACTTAAATTTTTTATTTGACCAATATTTGGTTCAGCTTTGGCAAAGTTACTATCAGTACGCATGACTTGCCTGACATCAAAATTTTGTGCTGTAATATTTTTGGATCGTAAAACCGCTGCAAATAATAACGACGCCATGCTTTCTCCATGTGACAATAATGCAGCTTTTAATTCGGGAGTATCTGGCTTACATAACCCGGCAAGTTTTTTTACCTGTGCCAACAAAGTTTCAAGTTCAGCTGAAACACCTGGGTCGGCTAAATTATCTAGAATCTCCTGATGCTTAATATTTAATTCCTGAAAACATAATTCTTTTTCAGCCTGAGAAACATCAGCTCGTGCCAAAGTGACCAACAATCTTGTCGTATTAGCAATAGCGCTGACAACTACTACTTTATTATCGGGAGTATTAGCAACGATTGCGGCACATCTTGTCATTGCTGTAAAATCAGCCAGACTACTACCACCAAACTTCATTACACAAAGAGAATTCATCTTCGTAATAATAACTGAAGAACCATTAGGAGTAAATCTGTGTTTATTGCCAAAACTATAAATATTATTTATATAGTTAAAAGCCCAGGTCAATACTAAGAAATTTGCCATATCACCCATCATAACTTGACCAATAACACTGGCGGCATTCTCTTAATTTTAACTTGATTTTGTTAAAAACATATACTATAGTACACATACTTTTTATTAGACGGGGAATGAGATTATGTGGAACAAAGATCAATCTTTTAGCGGACGTCATGTAATAGATGCACGATGTACCTCAGGCCATCTGCTTGACTTGAGCCAATATCTTCAACCCCCAACCTCTTTATCCTCATCTTCATCCTCATCCTCAGTTGCATCAACAACTAATATAACTCCACACTGGAATGATTTACCTAATACAATCAAGATGGAAAGGGATATTGTTGGACTGTGTTTTGGTAATGATATAAACAATTATTCAAAGCGCATAAAAAATAGTTGGTTTGGGAACGGAGGATATCATGAGCACACATCGAGAAGTTTACTGCATTATGTTGCTTCTTTGTATAGAAATAGCGATATGGCAACATGCGAGTCGCTCAAAGAAGCCTGGATCCCTTTACCTGCCAGCCCAAAAGAACACCCAGAAGATGCAAAGTACGATTACACTGACCTCTTTACAATCTTTACTTATGCAAAATATGTGCGTTTTTTTCAGATTCACGATAATTCAACGGATCCAGCAGCTGAAAAATATATTGAAGAAATTTTACTAAAAGCCTATAAAAAAAGTCGTAGCATGGCAAATATAATCTGCAGATTAAAAAATGATGGCTACAATATTCCTTTTGTTCCAACAAATTATGAATCTACCGAGCATCCATGGAAAAGCCAGCAGATAATACTAGCCGCCCCATACCAAGGCTTTAAACAGAACCCATGGTATCATTCTTTAAACCCTCATAACAAACAGGGAGTAACTAGATTTTATCGATTTCTGTACAACAACCCTCAACCAGGGATCGTGGCATCAGACTTTGATGGCACTATTTATAGGGAGGATCATAAGGCAGTTGGGATTAACGGGATTTCCTACACTCATTATCTGTCAGTGCACTGCGCCTTTATTGTTAGACTTGCTAAAGAATATCTACGCAAATACCCAGATACGTTTCCTGCATTTCAGCCGACGTGGACGCGCGATGACAGCAACCCTGCCTCAGTTGACAAATGGTTTCAGGAATACACACGTAATATCTTGTTTACAGAATTTCTCCAAGAGAGACGCTTGAATGACCCGAGGCTCACAGGTGGCCGACCTATATCACCCGATGAAATTGGCGCAACACCACCTATAACTAGAAGATTTCTTCAGGTTGAGAAGGACGTACAACCACGTAATGCTACAATGGCTGAAACATGTGATATGCTCGCCACAATTTGGAATGGCAGAAGGGCAGAAGGCCCTCCGCCAGCATATGAAGAGGTTTTTAATAATTCACCAGAACTCAGAGGTGGGATATATACTCCTGTAGCGGCCATGCTAAATGACGCAACCAACATGTTCCACAACAAAACTGCTGTCATCACTCTCGCCTTTCCAGACTTTGTTCGCTGGTTCCTGGGCAAACATGACTTGTTCCTTCCCGTTATCGGCAATAGAGCCGAAGAAAGCGACAATATTTTTACTGACACTCGTGACATAAGTTATTTTCACAAAGTTCCAAGTTTTCATGAATTCCGCGAGAACTTTGCAGTTGATGAGAAAGGCAAAGCGCAAATACTTGAGCATTATTTTAAAGATTGCGGCCTTAAGCCCAAAGTCTTTTTTGGCAATAGTGATGGTGATTATGAAGCAGCTAAATACACTTTAGAACAAAACGGGATGGCTGTCCTAATTAATCCGCGCGGCGAGCGGTTACTTGAGTTAACTAAACCAGATTACTACTACAGTAACCGTGTTGTAGTTCTAAATTTAGATAGCTCCTGTTACTGTTAGAAATTATTCAGTATAATAAACATGTAACAATAAGGAGAAAAACCATGCGCGTTTATAATTTTGCTGCGGGACCAGCCACATTACCCGAGCCGATTCTGCGTCAAGCACAGCAGGAATTATTAAATTATAACAATACTGGCGTCTCGCCGTTAGAAATCAATCATCGAAGTCAAGAATTTGAACAAATAATTGCCGAAGCTGAAGCAGATTTACGCGAACTTATGGCAATTCCGGATAATTATCATGTGCTATTTTTATCAGGTGGCGCCCGCACCCAGTTTGCCATGGTTCCTATGAACCTATTAACTCATAACAAATCAGCTGATTATATTGATAGTGGCTACTGGTCACAATTTGCTGCTCGTGAAGCTTCTATATATGGCGAAATAAATATTCCCGTTTCTTCCAAAACCTTAGATTATAAATCTATTCCATCAGAATCATCCTGGCAATTAAATCCTGATGCTGCATATGTGCATTACACCACTAATGAAACCATCACTGGCGTTGAATTTCCGTTTATTCCAAATAGCGGCAACGTGCCGTTAATTTCTGATATGTCATCCAACATATTATCTGCGCCATTAGATGTGAGTAAATTCGGCATAATCTATGCTTGTGCGCAAAAAAATATCGCTCCTGCTGGCATAACTATAGTAATAATTCGTGAAGATTTAGTTGGCGAACCAATGCCATTTACGCCATCAATGCTGCAATATAAAAAACAGGTTGAGTTTAATTCGACTTTTAATACTCCGCCGATTTTCAACTGGTATATGGCTGGCTTGATGTTTAAATGGCTTAAAGCTGAAGGCGGCCTTGAAGTTATTGCCGAACGTAATCAGGCCAAAGCTAAGAAACTATATGACTATATTGATTCGACTGATTTTTATATCAATGATATTGATCCTACATATCGCTCGAAAATGAATGTGCCATTTACGCTATCAAAACCTGAACTAACCGACACATTCATTATCGACGCCCAAAGCCAAGGCCTTCATAGCCTCAAAGGTCATCCGATGGCTGGCGGCGGTATGCGTGCCAGTATTTATAATGCCATGCCGATGGCTGGAGTTGATGCATTAATTGCTTTTATGCAAAAATTTAAAGGTTAAAACTTATGAAAAACAAAATACCCAATGAAGAAACTTTGAAAACGATGGATGAAACCGAAAAAGCTATTGGACTTATTGACAGTGAGAACCTGGAAGATTTCTTCAACAAAATCGGATTAAGTGATTCAAAGTAGTAACCTACATCCGTCATTCCGCGGCTTGACCGCGGGATCCAGCCAATCCTTGTAAATACTGGATCCTCACTTTCGCAAGGATGACAGAACAAGCTTTAATACTCTTCTCAATGGTTCAGCAGCACCCCATACCAATTGATCGCCGACAGTAAAAGCCGACACATATTCAGGGCCTAAATTCATTTGCCTAATGCGACCAATTGAAATATTTAATTTACCAGAAACTGCTGCCGGCGTCAATTCGAGCAATGTAGCGTTTTTAGTATTAGGAACAACTTTAACCCAATCATTAGCATCAGCCAACATTTGTTCTAATTCTGGAATTGGAACAGCGCGCTTTAATTTCATGGTCAGTGCTTGGCTATGGCAGCGCATCGAACCAACACGCACACAAATGCCATCAAATGAAACATTATCAGCACTCAAAATTTTATTTACCTCTACATTAAGCTTATATTCTTCGCGACTTTGGCCAGTTGCTAAGTCACTATCAATCCATGGCAAAATATTGCCAGCTAATATGTTTTGATTTGAATTTAATAAAGCTGTGACTTTGCTGTCTAAAGTTAAAGTATCTTCATCTGGATTTGCTAGGGAACCAATTTGTGCCATTTGTGTTACCAGATCTTGCATCGCTTGAGCACCAGCACCTGACGCTGCTTGATAAGTCATCACTGACACCCATTCCAGCAAATTGGCTTTAAGCAAACCATGCAAAGCTAGTAACAATAAACTCACGGTGCAATTGCCACCGATATAATTTTTTATTCCAGATTCCATTCCATGCTGAATTGCATTTTGGTTTAGGGGATCTAAGGCGATAATGCTGTCATCATGCATGCGCAAATAAGATGCAGCATCAATCCAATAACCATCCCAACCAGAATCTCGTAATTGCGGATAAACTTTCTCGGTATAATCGCTGCCTTGGCAAGTGAGAATAATATCCATTGTTTTCAATAAACTAATATCAAAGGCATTTTCATAAGTTGTGTCAGAAGTAGAAAAATAAGTCGGCTCGAATAATTCTAAGTCACCTTCAGCTTGCATGCGTTGTAATAGCACTGAACCAACCATACCTCTTGTGCCGATTAACCCAACTTTTTGCATTTTTTTACCTCAAGTTTGTAAGGCTATTTCAGCCATAATCGCTGCGCCAATTGGCAAGCAATCTTCGTCAACATCATAATGAGGTGAATGAAGTCCTTCATCAATACCTTTGGCGGCATTACCAGCACCAAGAAAATAAAAAGCTCCTGGTTTATGCTGTAGATAATAGCAATAATCTTCACTACCCATGATTGGAGCAATATCGGTAAGAATATCAGCCTCAGCGATGACCTCTTTTGCTGCTGCCACAACCCGCTCGACTCCTTCTGCTGAATTAATAACACAGTCATAGCCATAATTTATTACTAATTCATGTTTATAACCCCGACGCTCCAGTTCTGTTAATGAATCTCGCATAAGCTTATCCATTTTACGTAAATCTTCATTCTGCAGCGCCCGCATAGTTCCTACTAATTTTGCTGTTTCCGGAATGATATTTTCTGCAGTACCCGCAATACATTGACATATACTTAAAATCGGCGTTTCTTGCTTATTAACTTGTTGTGGAATATTTTGCCATGTAGTAATAATTTCTGCTGCAGCAGGAAGCGGATTCAAGCCATTATGTGGTTGGGCTGCATGACAGCCTTTACCAATAATTGTTAGCGCAAAAGTAGCATTAGCAGCAAGTAAAGTCCCAACGCGTAAAGCAATTGCTCCAACTGGCGAAGTAGCAAAATTATGCAAACCATAAATCTCATCAACACCATCCAAGCAGCCATTTTCGATCATTCCCACAGCTCCACCAGGAATCCGCTCTTCACTTGGCTGAAACACAAATCTAATATTACAATGGAGTCTGTCTGTATTTTCCTTTAGCAATTTTGCTGTTGTCAGCGCAACAGCCATATGGACATCATGGCCACACATATGAGCAACGTCAGGATTCTTAGACACAAAATCATGCGTATTTAATTCATGAATTGGCAATGCATCCATGTCTGTGCGAAAAGCAATGCGCTTTGTGGCATTAGGAATATTTAAATCAGCATAAAAGCCATGGCCCCAACAATCAGTGATTTTATATCCTAAATTTTGCAGAATATCTTTACAATACTTAGCTGTATTTTTTTCTTGCAAAGCCACTTCAGCATGTTGATGCAAATACCGCCTATGCTCCACACTCCAATCTTTAAGTGCTTTAGCTTGTTCTAAAATACCCACACTTATCTCCTAATATAAATGCACTTCTTGCTTACCGACGGTTATTTCGCCAATCTCCAGCAATTTAAATCCAGAATAAGTTTGAGCCTGCTGCATAATTGTCTTCGCCTCGTCTGGAGTAGCTATAATTACGTAACCAATACCCATATTAAAAGCACGATACATCTCAGTGTTTTTTATTTTTCCGAGTTGTTGCATCATCGTAAAAATCGGCGGAACATCCCAAGTCTTTTTTGCGATATTAACAGCACAATTTTGTGGCAACACCCGTGGAATATTTTCCAACAAGCCGCCGCCGGTAATATGCGCCATACCTTTAATAACATTACCTGATTTAAGCAATCCCAGCACTGGCTTGGCATAATTCAAATGCGGTGCTAATAAAGCTTCGCCAACAGTTTGACCCAGCTCTTCTACATAAGAATCAGCTTTTAATCCAGCAACGTCAAAAAATAATTTTCTGGCTAACGAATAGCCATTAGTATGCAAGCCGCTAGACATAAATCCTAAAACTTTATCGCCAGGTTTAATATCAGCGCCAGTAATAATATTATCTTTTTCGACTACGCCCGTGACAATACCAACTAAGTCATGTTCACCAGCTAAATAAGTATCAGGCATTTCTGCCGTCTCACCACCAACCAATGATACATTATTATCACAACATGCTTTAACCATGCCATTAATCAGCTCGGCAATAATATCTGGATCTAATTTATCGGCAGCAATATAATCTAATAATGTTAAAGGCGTCGCGCCCATCACCAAAACATCATTACTGCTGGCACTTAGTAAATCTATTCCCAAAGTATCAAATTTACCCATCATCCGTGCGACAATGGTCTTGGTGCCAACACCGTCAATACTTTGAACTAGCACCGGATGCTCGTATTTAACTAGCAGTTCCTTCAAATCAATTAGTGCAGCAAAACTGCCAATATCATTTAGAATATATGGAGCAAATGTTGTTTTAACTTTATCTTTAATATGAGCAACCACAGCATTACCAGCATCAATATTAACACCTGAGTCTTTATAAGAAATATTTGTCATAATAGCTAAACTTTATCATGTTCCCATAATATTTGGTAGCAGTTATAGTTTGTTTCTTAGCCCTTCACTCCAAGCACTTTTGGCATCAGCAACATCAAGTTCAATACAATTTTGGATACGCAACTTGGCGCCGTCAATAGTGCGGCCAATAACTGTTACAGGCAGTTTATATTTACTAAAAATCTTACGTACTTTTTCGATATCACTCTGGGTGATTTCTAACACAAAGCCACCAGTCTCACTAAATAATTTTGTTTCTTTAGATAAGATTCCTGGAATATCGATATCGCAGCCAATACTATTGCCAAAGCTCATTTCCGCTAAAGTAACTGCAATACCGCCATCGGCAATATCGTGTGCTGCCAGAATTAAATTTTTATTAACTAAATCCGCTACAAGCGCAATTTGATTTTTTAGTACAGCAAAATTTGGTTTAGGCACATTGGCACCAAGCTGATTATGAATTGCATAATAGGCGCTGCCACCACATTCATCTTTTCGTTCACCCAACATAATAATCAATGAATCAATTTGTTTAAATGTCATGTCTACTGATTTTGAGGCATCAGCTAATTTGCCAAGACAACTGATAATCGGACTTGGTGGAATTGCTCCTTCTTTTGATTCATTATAAAAAGAAACATTACCACCGATAATCGGCAACTCTAAGGCATTACAAACAGCAGCTACACCTTTAACGCTAACCACAAAATCACCCATTTGCTCCGGCTTTTCCGGATTGCCAAAACATAAACAATCGGTAATAGCCAGTGGCTGTGCGCCAACAGTTGCAACATTACGGACTGCTTCGGCTACAGCATTTATTGCGCCCCAATATGGATCGATTTTGCTGAATCGCGGATTATGATCAGTGCTTAAAGCAATTCCGGTGGCGCGAATTTCTGCGGGAAATTCTTTGCTATTAAATGGCTGCATCACCCCGGCATCTGCTTGACCTGATTCAATAACAGTCCTGCCCTGCACCTGCTTATCATAAGTCTCGAATACTGGTTTACGGCTGGCAATATTCTCATGCGCTAAAAGTCGTAATAAAGTTTCATTATGATTATCTAAAGCTAGTAAATTTGGCTCGATTAAATCTTTAACAACAAAATCACAAGGACGATCATAAGCAATCCCCTGTGTAATATCACTGGCTTTGGCATGAATAACATCCTGATTTTTGTAACGGGCGATATAATTTTTATCAGCCGTAATAGTTCCAATAACTTTCGCTTGTGCTCCAGCGGAAACTTTTGGCAAAGCGAAAGTCTCATTATAGTGTTGCAGAATTAATGGAGTCACATCTGGATGCACGACCCACATAAAGCGCTCTTGCGTTTCGGAACATAAAATAACAGCCGGCGCTAAATTTTCCATGCTAACCGGAATTTCATCTATATCAACTATGGCACCATAACCACCTGCCTCTGCCAGTTCAACACTAGCACAAGCAATACCGCCAGCACCTAGATCTTTAAAGCCTACTTTGTTCAATAATTTTTTGTCTTTGAGAATTTTAAATAAAGCATAACTGGATTTTAATAAATGCCTCTCTAAAAATGCATTTGGCTCCTGCACTGCGCCACGATTTTGTTCTTTTTCTTCCTCTTCGAGTTCAATTGATGCAAAACTAGCACCAGCAAAGCCACTGTTATCCGTTGGTTTGCCGACTAGAATTAAATCATAGCCAACAGCATTTTTGGGTGCAGCTGAATGGATGATTTGATCTTCCCTTACAATACCAAGAGTGACCACTGTCACCAAGCAATTATCGTTATATTCAGAATCATAATATAAATCGCCACCAAGATTTGGCACTCCCAGAGAATTACCATAGCTGGCAATACCAGCAACTACGCCTTCATGAATCCATTTAGTCTTGGGGTTACTAATCTCGCCAAAGCGCAAACTATCAGATACTGCAATAACTTCTGCCCCCATGCAACAAACATCTCGAACATTACCGCCAACACCGGTTGCTGCGCCTTCAAACGGCACTATTTGGGAAGGATGATTATGCGACTCATGACTCATGGCAATGCCATAACGTTTGCCTGTGTTATCGACTGCAACACTTATAATACCAGCATCTTCTTTCGGTCCTAAAATCACTTCCGGACCATCAGTTGGCAATTGCTTTAAATGCTGACGACTACTTTTGTAAGAGCAGTGTTCAGAACTTTGAATCGACCATAATAGACATTCAGTCAGAGTCGGCGGTCGTTGCAGCATTTTCTGAATGGCATGCGCTTCATCAACTGTTAAAACGATATTATTTTCTTTGAATGCAGCTGTAATTGCAGCAGAATCCATGTTGGCGAAATCAAAGCTTTTATCTTGAAATGGCATTTTTAATAATTCCCAAAAATGAAAAGTATCATAACAGAAACCATTAATAAATTCATCGTATCTGGACTAATTGATATCTATACACGTCATGTTTTTTACCGCGACTCTCTTTCTTTAGTATGATAAAAGCATATCTGGCGTCAATTCGTCATTGCGAGGAGCTTGCGACGTGGCAATCCAGAACATCTCACATCTATTGCTGGATTGCCACGTCGCAAGCTCCTCGCAATGACAAACATATTTATTGCTGGACGTCACTTCGCTCCTCGCAATGACAAACATATTTATTGCAAGTTCAATCGTACTAATGACAACACACGGCGCATATCTATCTATTTTTTGACGTGTGCAAATTCGGTTTTGCAAGACCCGTTAAGTATGCTAGTATAAAGCTATGAAACAAAGCAGTTTACATTTTTTTTATGATTTCGCAGCACATGCTGCAGTCGCTGCTTTCCATTCTGTTGTCGTATCTGTACGAGTTATTTGCCTGTTCTAAGGCAGGTAAATCCACATCTTTAGAACAGGCCACTTCCTAAAAATCTTTAACTAAAGATATAAAAAATTAAATTAGACAACAAAATTAGCGAGTACATTATGAAAACAAAATCAACTGCATCACTTAATTGGTCTTTCTCAGGAAATTTCTGGAATAGTGCTTATCCATGGCTGGTTTGGGCACTTTCATCCAGTTTCTTATTTTATAAATATCTACTGCAAGTTTCTCCCAGCGTAATGATCAATGAGTTAATGCGCACCTTTTCCTTAAGTGGCGCAGCTATGGGAAACCTGGCTGCTTTTTATTTTTATGCCTATTTATCCATGCAATTACCTGTGGGAATATTATTAGATCGATTTAGTCCCAGACGCTTAGTTGTCGCAGCGATTGCTGTTTGTGCCTGTGGCGCCCTATTATTTTCTCGCGCCGAAACTCTTGGTATTGCAGAAACAGGTCGCCTACTAATTGGAATTGGCGGAGCTTTTTCCGCTGTTGGTACTATGAAACTAATCACCATCTGGTTTCCACCCAAACGTTTTGCCTTAGTTTCAGGCTTAATGATGACAGTAGGAATGTTAGGAGCAGTTGGCGGTGAAGCACCATTAGCTCACATGGTCAATCAGATCGGCTGGCGTGAGACCATGTTCATAGCTGCAATCGTAGGCGGAATATTAGCCTTTGTTATCTGGTTATTTGTGCGCGATAAGCACAAGCAAACAAACAATCAACCAAGCACTCATAATCACCGTTTTTTCCATTCACTAAAACAATTAATGCGTAATCCGCAAACTTGGCTAATTTCCTTATATTCAGGCTTAGCTTTTGCACCGATTTCTGCGTTTGCCGGGCTTTGGGGTATACCTTACCTGACGGAATTCCATCATCTCAATCGAACAGCTACTGCTGGTTTAGTGTCATTAACATTTATTGGTTTTGCAGTTGGTTCACCATTTGCCGGTTGGCTTTCTGACCGCATTACCCGACGTAAACCCATAATGGCAATCGGAACTACCCTAGGAATGTTAGCTTTATTACTAGTGCTTTACTTACCAACAAAATCAGATACTCTGCTTGGGAGTTTATTGTTTATTTTTGGATTTTTCACCAGCTTCTTTTTCATTTCATTTGCCACAGTACGCGAAATTAATAATCCAAAGGTATCCGCCACATCTATTGGTTTCATCAATATGTTTAACGCCATGTGTGGCGCTCTGTCAGAACCTTTAATCGGTAAATTACTAGACCTAAGCTGGAATGGACATATGTTGGATGGCGTAAGAATGTTTTCTGTTGCTGATTATCAAGATACTCTTATCGTCTTGCCAATGTGCATGCTAATTGCTTTAGTCTTGCTGTGTTTTGTCAAAGAGACTCGTTGTCGACCACGAGGATAATTCAAGAAACCATCCAGGCCGGTATGATTTCCTTGCAAAATCATCAATCAAGTATCACAATTACATTGCAATTTCATCATTGCGCTGACGAAATCACAAGGTAAAATTGTCAAGTTCAACAAACTCAAGACAAAATTAGCGACAGATGCTAAACTAGATTCTTTTCATTTCGAGTCATAAAACATGTGCGGCATAGTTGGAATATACAGTCATAAACCAGTAGCAACCGAGCTATATGATAGCCTAATTCACCTGCAACATCGCGGTCAAGATGCAGCCGGAATTATGACCTCTAATAGCAGTATCCATAAAATCTGCGGCAAAGGCCTGGTTAGAGAAGTTTTTTCGCAACAAAAAATTGACCAGCTGCATGGCGATACTGGCATTGCTCATGTCCGTTATCCGACGGCTGGCACGGCTGATAGCTACGAAGAAATTCAGCCATTTTGGCTCAATAGTCCTTATGGTATTGCTCTGGCGCATAACGGCAACCTAACCAATCAAGACAAATTAGCCCAAGAATTACAAACACAACATCATCGCCATTTAAACACTGCTAGCGACACTGAAGTTTTATTGAACTTATTTGCCGATGCGCTTGATACAACTAAACAAGCCACTGGATCATTACCATTTTTCGAGCAAATTTGTGCTGCTATAACTACTTTACAAAATCGCATCACCGGCTCTTATGCTGTGGTTTCCATGCTAGTTAACAAAGGCTTGATTGCATTTCGCGATCCTTATGGCATTCGGCCATTGGTTTATGGCAAACGCGAAAATGCTGATGGCACTTATGATTATATTTTTGCCTCTGAGCCAACTATGTTTCATTCATTGGGTTTTACAATCGTTGATGACGTTAAGCCTGGCGAAGTTATTTATGTTGATACTAAAGGTAAGTTGCATCAACGAGTTCTAATGCAAAAACAATTATCACCGTGTATTTTTGAATACATTTATTTTGCTCGGCCTGATGCGGTTTTAGATGATATCAGCGTCTATCGTGCTCGCTTGCGCATGGGACAAAATCTGGCTCAGAACTGGAAACAAAAATATCCAGATACAATACCTGACATTGTCATTCCGGCTCCATCAACTTCTAATACCGCCGCACTTGCTTTTGCGCATGTATTAGGCGTGCGGTATTCCGAAGGTTTATACAAGAACCCTTTCATTGGCCGTACTTTCATTATGTCCAATGCCGAAGAACGCAAGCGCTCAGTCAGATATAAACTATCGCCACAGGAAACTGAAATTAGAGATAAAGTTGTGCTGATTCTCGATGACAGTATTGTCCGCGGCACTACCAGCAAAGAAATCGTCAGGATGATTCGTGAACATAATCCTAAAGCTGTATATTTTGTTACCACTTGCCCGCCAGTTAAATTCCCGTGTTTTTATGGCATAGACATTCCAACTCGCGATGAGTTAATTGCCTCAAACCAAGATTCAGAGCAAATTCAAAAATTCTTAGGCGTAGACAAACTCCTATATCAAAATATTGACGACCTGGTCGAAGCTGTCACTCGCCGTGGCCATCATGATATAGAATCACCTTGCATGGCGTGTCTAAACGGTGATTACCCTTGTGGAGATATTACCGAATCTATCATGCAAGAGTTAGAACAAAAACGCATCGACCAGCGAAAATAATTCAAAAACACGGTATTTACAAGCCCGTCCCAAAGCAGTAAGATAAGTTTAGTTGCAGAAAGCAACTACAAAAATGCCCGAAATAAAAAAGGATTAGTTTATGTTCGGTCGTGAATACACATATGGGCTAAAAGAGATTAATCATCTTTTGAGCCTGCACCATGAAGCCTATCTAAAGCTCGGCTTACATACCCCTTTTGGCTATGGACTTTTGGGACTAGAAAACTCTGAAAGTTTATATATGGATCTTCCGCGTGGTCTTGAATTTTGCAAACATAAGTTTCTTCATACTGCTCTAACAATTCCTCAAGCCGAACGCATAATTTCGACTATAATTATACAGGAATTGACTAATTCCAATAAAGTGCCATATATCAACAACAACATAATTAATTTAGCTAAGCTGCATAATGCGGTATTAGATGCTGCTTATTGTCAAAATCTTTCTAATGCTGTATCTATTGCATTTGGCAACACAATCGCAGCCTTACAACTGCCTTATATTGCTCAAGTAACCGCTGAATCCAGAAAGTTGGATTTTGATCAAGGTCGTTGGCACTTTGCAATGGAAGGAAAAATAAAAATAGTACATACAAGACCAATTGGACTGCAAATGCTTAAAAGTCCTGTGTTACAATTTAAATGTAAATCAATTTTAGATTTACAGCACCTCTATCCATGGAGTTTTCCAGAGCATCAGGCCAACTTAGCAGAAGCAATAAAACTAAATTTTCGAGATGGTTTTTTGCTACAGGACATGAGCTTTGCTGGTGATCCTGTTTGGACGAATAGGTTAAATCAATTTCTTGCAAATCCAATTAACTACAAATTACCTCTCGATGATCCATTTTCTCAATCATCTCAATTACAAACCTTACTTCACAAACTAAGTCAATATTTACACCAAAATGATCCCAGCACAAATGGCTCTAGTCCACTTTTAGTAAAAGCATATCGACCATACTATAATTTATGGGCTGGATCACAACATAACCCCGAAGTTCAAGCAAGTGCGGCCCGAAAATTATTAGAAGCCATTCAATTGCATTTATGCCCACAATCACTCACAGATGCAGAAAAACTAGCTTTAAAAGAATCACAGCTTAGTAATATATTCAACGGACAAAGTAGCTTTGTAGCATCATTATTGAAAATGATTACCGTAGATTAAATATCATAATCAATAATTACAGGCGAATGATCCGAAAATCTTTGATCTTTATAAATACTTGCTGCTTTAACCTTTGACTTTAAATCCGGAGTAATAACATGATAATCAATGCGCCATCCAGAATTATTATCCCAGGCACGACCAAAATTTGACCACCAAGTGTATTGATCAGGTTCTTGATTGACAACGCGAAAGGCATCAACTAAGCCAACTTCATCAAAAAGGTTATCGAGCCAAGCACGTTCTGCTGGCAAAAACCCAGAACTGTTTTGATTAGCACGCCAATGTTTCAAATCAATTTCCTTATGGGCTATATTCCAATCAGCACAGACAATACAAGATTTATTGCTATCTCGCATGGCTTGCAATTTAGGTAAATATTGATCCATAAACTCATATTTGACTTGTTGCCGCTCTTCTTTGCTGGTTCCGGATGGCATGTATAATGATGCAATGCTTAGGTCATCATAATCAATCTGCACATAACGGCCTTCATTATCTGCTATTGGCCAACCCAAACCAACCGAAACAAATTTCGGTTCTTTGCGACAGTAAATCCCGACGCCACTATAGCCTTTCTTCTCAGCATTATGGAAATAGCTGAAATAACCATCTGGACGTAATACTGGATTATCTAGAAATTGCATCTGCGCTTTAGTTTCTTGCACACAGATAACATCAGCATCCTGAGCTAACATCCAGTCAAAAAAACCTTTGCGGGCTGCTGCTCGAACACCATTACAATTTAAAGTTATAATACGCATGACAACAAATATTAAAACATGTTAGAGTAAAAAAATGAAGCAAAAACATATTTTGTTAATAGGATCTGGGGCACGCGAGCACGTAATTGCTCAAACAATCAAACGCACCTCGAAACAAGAATCACAATTATACTGCTATGGAAGCAGCCTGAATCCAGGCATCAGCGCCATTTGCAAAGACTATACTGCAGCTAATTTAAGTGACATTGCTAATATATGCAAATTTGCTCAAAAAAATAATATAGATTTTGCTATTATTGGCCCTGAAGCACCATTAGCGTTAGGAGTTGTCGATGCATTGCAACAACATAACATTCCCAGTATCGGCCCAACACAAAAATTAGCGCAAATAGAAACCAGTAAAGGTTTTGCTAGGCAACTATTAGAAAAATATAACATCCCTGCTTCACCCAAATATCGTAATTTTACTGACATGAATGGCGTTGCGGAATTTCTGCAAGCACTTGGTGATGACTTTGTCGTTAAAGCCGATGGCCTCATGGGTGGCAAAGGCGTAAAGATATCCGGCGAACATTTGTTCTCCCATCAAGATGCTATTAATTATTGCCAGGAATTAATTGCCAATAATAGCAACTTCGTCATTGAAGAAAAAATAGTTGGCCCGGAATTTTCCCTCCTAAGTTTTAGTGACGGTGAACACTTGGCGCATATGCCGGCCGTGCAAGATCATAAACGTGCATTTATAAATGATACTGGTCCTAATACCGGTGGAATGGGCAGTTATAGTGACGCCAATCATTTACTACCATTTTTAAGCCCAGAAGATATTACCCAAGCTCAGCAATATAACTTGGCAACTATGGAAGCATTAAAACAAGAATTTGATCAGCCTTATAAGGGCATTTTATATGGCGGCTTTATGCTGACCAAAGATGGCGTTAAATTAATTGAATATAATGCTCGCTTTGGTGACCCGGAAGCTATTAATTTATTGGCACTACTGGAAACTGATTTTATTACTATTTGCGAAGCAATTATCAATGGCAATCTAGATGAAGTAGATGTTAAATTTACCCACAAAGCCAGTGTGTGCAAATATGCTGTGCCGGAAGGCTACCCCGATGATCCGATTAAAAATCAAGAAATAGACATCACAAACATCAGTAACTCAGAACAAATATTCTTTGGCGCTGTTAATGCCAAGCATAATAATCTTTACGAAACAGGCTCGCGAACTATTGCTGCTCTGGGAATAGCTGATACTATTTTGGCAGCGGAACAAATTGCAGAAAACATTATTAACAAAATTCAAGGACCATTATTTCATCGTGAAGATATTGGCACTGCGAAATTAATTAATCAGCGAATCAAACAAATTAATCAGCTATGTAATAAAGAATATTTATTGTTATGAAGAACCTCTGTACAAATCAAAAAATAGACAGATACCTGTCGTGTGTTGTCATTGCGAGCGAAGCGAAGCAATCCAGGAAATTAAAACATTCTGGATCGCGTCGTCACTTCGTTCCTCGCGATGACATAACAGAGTGGATTGCTTCGTCGCAAGCTCCTCGCAATGACAGGGTAGACTTATTATGAAAAAACCAAAAATAGCAGTACTGGCTTCAGGACGCGGCACGATTTTAGATAAGCTAATAGCAGCTGGCATTAACATCGAGCTAATTATTAGTAACAAAGAACATGCGCCGGTATTAGCCAAAGCCGAAAAATATAATATTCCAGCCAAATATATAAATAACGAAACAGAAATCAGCAAAACTTTAAAACAACATCACATTGATCTAATTCTGTTGATTGGATATATGCGAATTCTCTCAGCTGAATTTGTCCTAATCTGGCAGGATAAAATCCTAAATGTTCATCCATCATTATTACCAGCATTTGCTGGACTCATGGATCTTGAAGTTCATAAAGCAGTATTAGCTGCAGGAGTAACTGAAACTGGCTGCACTGTACATTATGTTGATGCAACTGTTGATGGTGGCAAAATTCTAGTGCAAAAAAAATGTCCAGTAGAAACCACAGATACACCGGAAACACTCAAAGCCAAAGTCCAATTATTAGAAAGTGAAGCATTCATCGAAGCCATTCGAAAATGGAGTAAATCTCATGATTAAACGCGCTCTGATTTCCGTGTCGGATAAAACCGGTATTATTGATTTCGCTTCAGAACTCATCAAACACGATATAGAAATAATCTCCACCGGCGGCACTGCAAAAACTCTGCAGAAAGCTAATATTCCAGTAACGCCTGTTGCCGACATCACTGACTTTCCTGAAATAATGCAAGGTCGAGTCAAAACTTTGCATCCTAAAATTGCTGGCGGCATTCTAGGCAAACGTGATCAACATGAAGCTGAAGCTGAAACCCATGATATTAAATGGATAGACCTGGTAGTGTGCAACTTATATCCATTTGCTGAGACCATCAACAAACCCAACATTGATCTCGATACTGCATTAGAAAATATCGACATCGGCGGTCCAACTATGATTCGTGCTGCTGCTAAAAATTTCACTTGGGTTGGCGTTATAGTTGATCCAGCTGATTATGAAATAATAATTGCAGAATTACCAAACCTCACAGAAGCAACTCGAAAAAATCTTGCCGCTAAAGCATTTGCCCACACTGCACAATATGATGCTCTAATCGCCCAATACTTAAATCCTGAATTATATCCAGAGCAATTAACTCTGGCACTAGAAAAAATCACACCATTACGTTATGGCGAAAACCCACATCAATCTGCATGTTTATACCAATTTGCCAATAGCCCTTCACCGCTAATGCAACAACATCAAGGCAAAGAATTATCTTATAACAATCTCATGGATGCAGACAGTGCTGTGGCATGCCTGCATGAGTTTTCCGAACCAACTTGCGTAGTCGTAAAGCATAATAATCCTTGTGGTGTTGCATCAAATCAAGATATAAATATGGCTTATCAAAATGCTTGGAATGCTGATAGCAAATCAGCTTTTGGTGGCATTATTGCTCTTAACCGAACCTGCACTGCCGCAATTGCAGAACAAATAGTCAAAAACTATATCGAAATTTTACTTGCTCCAGATTATGATTCTGAAGCGTTAGATATATTACAGCAAAAACCAAATGTCAGAGTTTTAGAGATTCCAAACACACCAGACAACTCTCCAAAAATGCGCCAAATTGCCAATGGCATATTGCTACAAGATCAAGATAATCATCAACTAACAGATTACAAAACCGTCACTAAAATCAAACTAACAGAACCGCAACTTACTGATTTATTATTTGCCTGGAAAGTAGTAAAACATGTCAAATCCAATGCCATTGTCATTGCCGCAGATCAAACTATAATTAGCATCGGCCATGGCCAGGTTTCTCGGGTAGAAGCCATTGAAATAGCTTTAAATAAAGCCAATTCAAAAAACGCAGTTTTAGCATCTGATGCTTTTTTCCCATTTCGCGATAGCATTGATGCAATTGCCAAAACTAATTGCAAAATTAAGGCAATTATTCAGCCAGGCGGTTCAGTTCGTGATCAAGAAGTTATCGACGCCTGTGATGAACATGGTATTGCTATGGTTTTTACTGACATACGCTGCTTTAAGCATTAACTAACTCGTCATTGCGTCTTACCTAATCTTACCTTCTTTGTAATGCTTGCGACACACGGCGATATAGCGATCATTACCACCTATTTCGACCTGCGCCCCATCAGTAATTTTATCACCATTGTCATTGATACGTATATTCATGGTAGCTTTTTTACCACAATGACAGATAGTTTTTATTTCGATTAAATTATCAGCCCAAGCCATTAAATACATACTGCCTTCAAATGGTTCCCCCATAAAATCTGAGCGCAATCCATATGCTAAAACAGGCATATTCAAATCATCAGTAATGTCACTTAAATACGACACTTGTTGTTTAGTCAAAAACTGAGCTTCATCAACTAACACACATTTGATATTAGGATTATCTTCAACTTGCTCAGCTACATATTTATAAATATCAAATTTATCATCAATTGGCAGTGCTTCTTGGGTCAAACCAATCCTAGAAGTTATTCTGCCAATGCCAAAACGATCATCAAGCCCTGGCACAAGCAATAAAGTGTCCATGCCACGCTCGTTATAGTTGTAGCTAGACTGCAGTAAAACAGTGCTTTTCCCAGCATTCATCGCTGAATAATAAAAATGTAATTTCGCCATTGATGATTCCTCAAGTTTTTTTTGGTACACTTATTATAAAAACTAATATAGGGAATTACAAATGTTACATTTTCTACCTAGATTTCTTATTGGGATTATTGCAGTTATTTTGTACTTGATAAACTGCATTGTTATGCCGACTCTATGTATTGGTGTGGGCTTGCTGCGCTTGCTGATTCCAATCCCATGGTGGCAACAGAAAGTTGACTGGTTCAATCATAACTTTATTGTTGGAAATTGGATTCGCGGCAATAGATTTATTATGTGGCTTACTATTAACACCAAATTTGAGCTGCATGGTCAAGGCAAACTCAGTAAACATGGCCAATATTTGTTAATCTGCAATCACCAATCCTGGACTGATATTTTTATTTCAATGAAAGTTTTTGGCAACAAGATTCCCACCATCATGTTTTTCATGAAAAAGCAATTGATTTGGAATGCTCCACTACTCGGGACAGCTGCCTGGCTGGCCGGCTTTCCTTTCATGGAAAGACATAGCGCTGCCTATATAAAAAAACATCCGGAAAAGAGAGGCCAAGATATAGAAACAACCAAACGCATGTGTCAGCGTTTTAACAATCAGCCCACAACCATAGCTAATTTCATAGAGGGTACTCGCTTTACTACTGCAAAAAAACACCATCAAAGATCTCCCTACAAATATTTGCTGAAACCGAAATTAACCAGTTTTGCTTTTATGCTATCTGCCATGGAAAAATCCTTACATGAAATTATTAATGTCACCATTATTTACCCCGAAGGAAAAAAGAATCTCTGGAACTTTGTTTGTGGTAAAATTAAAAAAATTATTATTATTTACGATGTGATACCAATAACACCAGAATTACGAGGAGATTATTACGATCGTGAATACCGTGCCAAATTACAACAACGGCTAAATCAGATGTGGCAAGAGAAAGATCAACTGATAACAAAATATACAAAAACAACCGGGACTAAATTATGACTGAAAAAACCACAACAAAAAATAAGCTTAAAAAATTCAGCATTATGAAAACAGTAGTCACTATTATTATAATATTACTACTGCTGGGTTTGGGCGCGCTAGGCTGGCAAGCATATAACACCCAAAAGCAACTCAACGTGCTACAAACTGATGTGCAACAAACTCAGACCTCACTGACGCAGCAAACTGACTCTCTTCAAACTACACAGGCTAAATTGGCTGACTTTACCAAAAAAAGCGCATACACAGACAAGCAATGGGTTTTAGCAGAAGTTAAGTATCTGATTAATCTTGCCGATATTAATTTAGCCACAGAAACAGGGACAGCAACTACAATCAAGCTGCTGCAAATGGCTGATAAGCACGTCATGACTCAAAATGATCCTGCGCTTAATGATTTACACCGAGCTCTTGTTGGCGATATTAGCAATCTGCAAGCTGCTCCGACTGTTGATATTTCTGGAATTATTGTGCGCATTGATTCTATCAACAAGCAAGTATCTCAGGTTAAATTTATTCCCAAAATCGTTCAAGAACCTCAGGAACAAACGATTCAAGAACAAAACAAATCGCTGTGGCATCGCATATATCATAACACCCTGGCAATACTAAAAAACATTTTCGTTCTGCGGCATCACGATACTCAAATTCAACCAATTTTGACAAATGTTGAACAAGAATATCTGCTACAAAATATTGATTTGACGCTGGAGCAAGCCAAATGGGCAGTGTTGCACCGAGAATCAGCGATCTATACAGCAGCGCTGCAAAAAGCCACCCAATTAATCAAATATGGATTTTCTCATAACATAGATGCCGTCCAAAATATTCTTAAGTCATTACAAGAATTACAAGATATAAATGTCAGCCCGACAGTACCAAATATTGACGCATCTAAACAACAAATCGCCAAGGTAGCGTCATGAAAAAACTGATACTTTTCTTCATAGTTCTAATATTAGCCGTATTTATCGGCTCACTTATGTACCTTGATCCTGGTTATGTCTTAATCTCCTATAAAACCTGGACCATTGAAACCACATTATGGGCTATGCTATTAGCAATACTGGTCTTATACATGGTCTTATATTTCATATCATCGTTATGGCGCGGCACTCGTTCGTTAACACATCACGTTCAGCGCTGGTCCAGACAGAGAAACCTGGAAAAATCCCAAAAATTAGCCAATAGCGGTGTTATTTTATGGCAGGAAGGGAAATTACCACAAGCCGAGCGTCAACTAACTAAAGCAGCAAAATATAATGCCGCATCATTTATTGACTATGTAATTGCCGCACATATTGCGCAACAACAAAAACAATACCATAAACGCGACACTTATCTGCATAAAGCGCAAAAAGCTGTTAAAGGCTCTGAAATTGCCGTAAATTTAACTAAAGTAAAATTTCAACTTCACTCAAACCAATTAGAACAAGCTTTAGCCACTTTAATGCATATTAGGAAATCAGCTCCACGTCATCCATACGCTCTAAAACTCCTGGCACGCACTTATATAGAATTACATGAATGGGATAAACTCCAAAAATTACTGCCTACTCTGCATAAACTAAAAGCGCTCCCAATAGCAGAGCTAACCAAGATAGAGCAACAAACATATCTTGAATTGTTAGCAAAAACCCAAGATGTTGAAGCATTAAATAAGGCCTGGGAACAAATTCCGCGCCAGCTGCAGCGAAATTATGAACTGATATTAGCTTATGCTAAAACGCTACTGCAATACCCAGATGAGCATCCAATTATCGAGAAATTATTGCGCTCTAATTTAAATCGCTCATGGGATAATCGCTTTCTCAACGTTTATGGCGATTTAGATAACACAATGTCGTGCTTATCAAAGCATTTGAAAAGCATGGAAACTATGCTCAAACAACACGATGATCCTGCCTTATTTCTGTGTTTAGGTCGTGTCTGCAAAAAGCTGCAGTTGTGGGGTAAAGCGAAAAATTACTTAGAAACCTATTTATCTTTGGATAAAAATAATTCCGTTGCTTACTGCGAACTAGGTCAACTTATGGAGTTAATGGGAGATCAAAATGCTGCTCTAGAAAATTACCGCAAAGGATGTCAGATTTGAAAACATTCACCGCGGATAAAATCATCAAGCGCGACGCCTGGGGTCATATAGAAAGAGGGAATTTGATAACCGAAACTGAATCTGTCCCCGCAATAAAACGAGTTTACAGCAGTGCCAAATGGTGGGCCTGGCCTATTGCTGCATTTTTAGCACATAATGAAAAAAAATCTTTGCAACGTTTACAATCTCTAGCGGAACAGCCTCACCCCGCTACGCCAAAATTATTACATTCAGGCCGCGGGTTTATTGTGCGTTCATTTATTGAAGCAACACCGCTGTATAAAAATCCACCTAAAACTCCGGCATATTATAAACGTGCAAAATATTTATTACACAAAATGCGCAAACTTGGAGTATGTAATAATGATCTTGCTAAAGAAGCTAATTGGCTAGTAACAGCTGATGAATATCCGTGTTTAATTGATTTCCAATTAGCTGTCCGTAGTAAAAAAAATCGCAACTATTTGCGAATATTTGGATATGACGATTTACGCCACTTACTTAAACAAAAACGCAAATATTGCCAACATGCTTTAACGCCATGTGAGCAAAAAATCTTACAGCAAAAAACCATCATCAATAAAGTTTGGATGAAAACCGGACGTAGAATGAGTCGCTGGTACACCCGCACAGTATTAGGCTGGGAGCGCCGCCGCGGCCCTCAAGATCGCGGATCCAAGCATGAATAATATTTTAATAATCAAACCATCGGCCTTGGGTGATATAATCCAAACCACTTGTGTTTTGCCAGTAATAAAACAGAATTTTCCTAATACAAAAATTTCCTGGTTTGTCTTTAGCCAAAACCAAGATATTGTTTTGGACCACCCATTAATTGATAAAGTATTTACTCTGCCACGACCTAGCTCTATTCAAGCTAAATTGCAACTAATAAAACAATTACGTCAAGCTAAGTTTGATACTGTTATCGACTTTCAGGGTTTACTGCGCTCAGCTCTAATAGCTTTTTTATCTGGTTGTAAAAGACGTATCGGGTTTGCTAATGCGCGCGAAATGGCGCCATTGTTTTATACTGAAAAATACAATATTCCAACTACCATACATGCAGTTGATCGCTATCTTGCCCTTTGTGCAAAACTTGGCATGCCTAAACCGCAGGAAGTATTATTTCCTTTACCAATTAATACAGTCCATCGCGACTACATTCAGCAAATTCTAAATCCAATTCCAGTAAAGAAACCAATAATAACCATATGCCCAACTGCAAGATGGCAAAGCAAATGCTGGCCCGAAGAACACTTCGTCACTTTAGCAAACAATCTCCAGCAACAGCTAAACGCTAAAATATTTTTTGTTGGCGCGCCGAACGAAGCAGACATTATTACTCGTATCGCAACAGCAGTACCAGAGAGCATGAATTTATGTGGCCAATTAAAGCTCATGGAAGTTGCGGCTTTATTAGAAAAATCCGATTTATTTGTTGGCAATGATTCAGCACTGATGCATATGGCAGCAGCAACTAAAACCAAAACCATAGCTATCTTCGGCCCAACAGATCCTAAAAAAACCGGGCCGTATAATCCATTAGCTAAAGTTATACAAGCTGATGTTCCCTGCTTAGCATGCTATAAGAAAACCTGCGATACGATGGAGTGCATGCGTAAATTGTCGCCTGATATTGTTTTAGCGGAGTGTTTGGGACTAATCTGAAAGTTTGTTAGGCGCAAAATCTCGAACCCGGTCATTGCGAGCGCAGCGAAGCAATCCAGTTTTTACAACAACTTACTTTTGGATCGCCACGTCGTTTCACTCCTCGCGATGACGATGGTTTTGGACTTATAATTACTTCGTTGCAAAATCACATAACAACACAATTTGATCTTTGCTGCTGTTGCGAGAATGGATTACCACCAAAACCCCAACGACAAATTTCGATTGGAGCACCTGGCCCAGCTTGAGATGCCGCAACAAGCCCGCCATCTCTTAAAACTCTTATGCCAATAATTTTGCCTCGATGTGCTTTAAATTGATGCTCTTTTGTATTCTGAATGTTTTCAATTTTGTGAATCTCAATACTGCCATCAGGAAAACCAATACCAATTCTGTCATCATAAAGTGGCGCCAAACATGTAAACTCTTTTTTTTCTAGCTTAATATACTTGGGATTTGAATTTAAATTTATCTCATCAACACGAACACCATGACTATTACCTATAATCAATTTCTCTCCATCACTAAGCATAAATATTCTCTTAATGGTAATGGCTTGTTTTCCAAGAAAGTAAAAAGTATGTTTTTTTTGGGCATTATTGGCTCTATCTAATATTTGGCACTCATAAACACCATCTCTAGGAGAAAATGCACTTGTCAAACCATATCGAAATGGTTGTACCAGCTTTAATCCAATTGGAACACCTGCGCTTAATACTATTCTTTGATAACACTTTCCGCTGCATTTATTCAGAAAGAAAACTTGCTCATCAGAAAATAATGCAACATCTCCATTATCACATTCATATATGCAGTCTTGGCAACAAGAATCACTCAGCACTGAGTTTTTATTGGGGCTATGAATAAATGATTGCCAAATTTGAGTTGTTGGTCTGGTATAATCAACACTAGGAATTCGAAAAGCTTGCTGCAATGAAGATTTATCACCTTCATTTAAATTGTTAAAAAGAATCTCCCACATCTCAGGCGGCAACTGTAACCAATTTACTGGATACATGACTTTCCCCCTTGATACTCGCATGCGCAAGGATAACAAGACAAACTGGAAAGCCTCGGTATGACGTTGAGGAGCTAAATTAGCTATTTCCAGCTGAACGCTTCATAGCTTCGAAGAAATCTTCATTAGACTTGGTATTACTCAACCGATCTAACAAAAATTCGATTGCAGCAAGTTCATCCATGGAATGCAATATTTTGCGTAAAATCCACATCTTCTGCAATTCTTCTGGCTTAGTAATCAATTCTTCACGTCTAGTTCCGGAACGATTGATGTTAATGGCTGGATAGACGCGTTTTTCAGCAATACGACGATCCAAATGCAGCTCCATATTACCGGTGCCTTTGAACTCTTCGTAAATAACCTCGTCCATTTTAGAACCAGTATCAATAAGAGCTGTTGCCAAAATAGTTAAGCTACCGCCATCTTCAATATTACGTGCTGCACCGAAAAAACGTTTTGGTTTTTGTAAAGCATTAGCATCAACACCACCAGTCAAAACCTTACCAGAAGCTGGAACTACTGTATTATAAGCGCGGGCTAAACGGGTAATCGAATCTAATAAAATTATTACATCACGTTTATGCTCAACCAAGCGCTTGGCTTTCTCTATAACCATTTCTGCAACTTGAATATGTCGTGTAGCTGGCTCATCAAAAGTACTGGCAACCACTTCACCTTTTACTGAGCGCTGCATATCGGTAACTTCTTCTGGTCGCTCATCAATCAAGAGTACAATCAAGTCACAATCCGGATAATTCGCAGTAATAGAATTGGCAATATGTTGCAACATAATCGTCTTACCGGCTTTTGGCGGTGACACAATCAAACCACGTTGCCCTTTTCCTATGGGTGAAACCAGGTCAATAACTCTTGAAGTTAAATCTTCTTTGGTGCCATTAGCTTGCTGCATTACTATTCTTTCATCAGGGAATAATGGCGTTAAATTTTCAAAGATGATTTTATTTTTGGTAACTTCAGGTGAATCACCATTAATTTCATTAATCTGTAATAAAGCAAAATAACGCTCGCTATCTTTCGGAGGCCTAATTTTACCGGCAATAGAATCACCGGTACGTAAATTAAAGCGCCTGATTTGACTTGGCGAAACATAGATGTCATCAGCTCCAGCTAAATATGAACTGTCTGATGAGCGCAGAAAACCAAATCCGTCTTGCAAGATTTCTAATACCCCATCACCAAAAATATCATGCTCGTTTTGGGCGTGAGCCTTTAAAATAGCAAAAATTATCTCTTGCTTGCGCATACGAGATACATTTTCAATACCCATTTTCTCAACGATTTCTAATAACTCTGCGGGAGTCTTCTTTTTTAACTCTGTTAAATTCATAGATTATTTACTCTGATTAATTGATGTGAAAACAATAGAAACATCCATTTATGATTTTATTACATAAAATTTTCCGTAAAACTTCTGGCTATTCTAGTTGTTTTTAAATAAATTGCAACTTTTTATATATTGGCGTCCAGAAACTCAACTAACTCCGCCTTAGTCAAAGCCCCAACTTTAGTAGCAGCTTCTTCACCATCCTTAAATAAAATCACTGTCGGAATCCCACGAATATTGTATTTTGCTGGGGTATCAGGATTTTCATCGATATTTATTTTTGCCATCTTTACTTTGCCCTGATATTCTTCTGCAACTTCGGCAACAGTCGGCGCAAATGACTTACACGGACCACACCACTCAGCCCAAAAATCAACTAACACAGGAAGTTTTGCCTTCAAAACCTCAGTTTCAAATGTTGAATCATCAACAATATTAATATGTTCACTCATAATTTTTCTCCTTTCTGATAGGAATACATTTGACCTTATTTTGACAAAAAAGGCAAGTTTTATACCTAACTAGAATAAATTAAAGCTCGTTTATAAATTCTACGGCGCGCTGTAATCTAGTTAACGTGCGCTTTTGCCCTAGCAATTCTAACGTCACATCCAGTGGCGGTGAAATAGTGCCACCAGTTACTGCAACTCGAATTGGCTGAGCTAATTTGCCCAACTTTAACTCAAAACGTTCAGCAGTTTTAATAACAATTTCATGAATAGGATGAGCACTCCAATTTTGCAACTGTTCTAAATGCTCCAACACCGCAGTAAGTGCAGGTAGAATCGTCGGCTTCAAATGCTTTATTGCTTTCGGATCATATTCTGTGACATCTGCATAAAAATACCGGCTCTTTTCTGCCATTTCTTTTAAAGTATGACAACGCTCAGCTTGGATTTTTACCACTGCTGCTGGCTTTGGCCCATGATGCAAGTTTATTCCCATTTTGTGCAAATGCCATGCCAACTCTTCGCCCGTGGTCTTTGGGTCATTGGTCTTCATATAATGCTGATTCAACCATAACAATTTTTCTGGATTAATTGCTGCTGCTCCTTTTTTAACATCTTTTATATCAAACAGCTTAATCATTTCTTCCACTGAAAAAATCTCCTGATCACCATGAGACCAACTCAATCTTACTAAATAATTTAGTAGTGCTTCCGGCAAAATCCCATCTTCACGATATTGCAATGCGCTCACTGCTCCATGTCGTTTCGAGAGCTTAGCACCATCTGGCCCCAGAATCATCGGCACATGCGCATAAATCGGCGGTTTGACTCCTAAAGCATGAAATAAATTGATTTGCCGTGGAGTGTTATTAATATGATCATCACCGCGAATCACATGCGTAATACCCATATCCCAATCATCAACCACAACGCAAAAATTATAAGTTGGAGATCCATCGCTCCGTGCAATAATCAAGTCATCCAATTCGCGATTTTCAAAAGTTATCATTCCATGAACTTGATCATTAAAACTTATTATACCTTCATGAGGATTTCTAAATCTAATCACAAACGGCTGGTCTGGATCACTCGGATCTTTAAGCCGACATAAACCGTCATAGCGCGGCTTGGCTTTACTAGCAAGTTGCTTTTCGCGCAAATCATCAAGTCGTTCTCTAGAGCAATAACAACGATAAGCCTTGTCCTCATTCAGCAATCGCTGCAGCACTTGTTTATAACGATCCATTCGTTCAGTCTGATAGAAAGGACCTTCGTCGGCATCCAAACTCAACCACGACATTCCAGCCAAAATGACTCCCATCGCAGCTTCAGTAGAACGCGCCAAATCAGTATCTTCAATACGTAAAACAAATTTTCCAGCATTTTTTTTGGCATACAGCCAAGAAAATAAAGCGGTTCTAACTCCGCCTATATGCAACATGCCAGTTGGGCTTGGGGCAAAACGTGTACGAACTTGCATAAACTAATACTCCATCATTACAACTAAGTTAAAACACTATAATGCCAAAATTTAGTTAGTTTGGAAAGCAATTGCATTTTTTTTAAAACAAGTTATGATGAAAAACCTAATCCGGGCGATTAGCTCAGCGGGAGAGCACTGCCTTCACACGGCAGGGGTCACTGGTTCGATCCCAGTATCGCCCACCAGGCTTCGTTCTGTTCGTTACACTCACAGAACTTCGCCCGGGCAAGCCTGTCACGGCGAAGTTTTAACGCAGCCGGGCAGGCAACTATTAGCACAATATCTAATCTACACCGAACGAAGTCAGGCTCCGTGTTCCACTACGCCCAGATAAACCTGTCACGGCGTAGCTCGAAGAGCGTAGCCGGACAAAAGGTAAATTAATTCTGCGTAGCTTGAGCGAAGCAAGACAACAATAAATATTGTCAGCGTAGTTTTCTAATATAAATCGCTTAAATATCTAAGAATAAATTGTTTTAATTCTGCTAATTTGTTTGCACGTGATATCGGAATCTTAACACTACCAATGCCAAAATATAGCAATACAAATAGCACAGCCAATATAATACTCCGAACATCAAGCGTAAAGTTAGCAAAGAATGAAACGGCGAAAGCTATTATAGCTATCACAAGAATATATATCCATGGCTGCGAAAATATAGATATCTTATTATTTTGTTGTTCTTCGATCTTTAATGCTTTTAATACCCTAACCATATATCCATGGCTAAATTTTCTTTTATCTAATTCATCTTTAAATATTAAATACCTTATATAATTCTTATTATACGAACTAAACTTAATCCGTTTAGAAAATTTTTTGTAGTAATCTTTAAACACGATTTTTTGCGCCATAGAAAACAATAAACAAAGCAAAACAAATGCCGCAATAAAACTAAACAACCAAAGACTTTTTATTATTGGACTTTTAGCAAATTCCATCATAATAAACAACATAATGCATACACATGATGTTAACAATAAACTTACTCGCATATACCACTTTTTTACAGTTAATATCTTTACAAACAACCTGCGATTAGTGATTTCGGAATAAATATCATATACACCAATTAACTTATCGATATTATTTTGATTATCCATGTTTTCTCTCCTATCCATTTGATGAATATACATTTTACCACATTATTTGCGAAAACACACAAACACATAATATTACCTTGACAACATATGCCTTTTGTGTAATAATGCAACCAATCAGGAGTTACAATGTGGGACGTTGAATATACAAATGAATTTGGTGAATGGTGGAACACTCTAACTGAAGCTGCACAAATAGATGTTACAGCAAGCGTTGAGTTATTAGAACAGCTAGGCCCTAATTTGCGCTTTCCACATTCATCAGGAATAAATGGCTCGAAACATGAGCATATGCGAGAACTAAGGATACAACACAAAGGACAACCATATAGAACTTTATATGCTTTTGATCCTAAAAGAGTGGCTATATTACTGATTGGCGGTAACAAAATGGGAAATGAGCGTTGGTACAAGAAATTCATACCGATAGCTGATGTTTTATATGATGAGCATTTACAGGAGTTAGGAACTAAAGGAGAAAAATAATGGCACAGAAATTCAAACAACTACGCAGCAGAATGTCTACAACAGCACAGAGAGCTGCGCATAAAAAAGCACAAGAGATGCTAGCTGAAATGCCGTTACAGGAATTACGCCAAGCAAGACATCTTAGCCAAGAACGTCTAGCTGAAGTTCTTGAAACTAAACAGGCAAATGTTTCTCGCATGGAGCGTCGCACTGATATGTATATTTCAACTCTACGTAGCTACATCGAAGCCATGGGAGGGCAACTTGATATTATTGCTCGTTTTCCAGAAGGTGAGATTAAAATCATTCAGTTCAAAGAGATAGATACTGGAGCATCCTGTTTAAAAGTCAAAAAAGTCGCTTGATAAGCAATAATTAATTGAAAATTAAGGATATAGCTTTACTGCCAAGGCTGTTATGCAATTTTTTCAAGTATATTCGCGCTTTAAATGAAGCTTATTACTGTATTGCATCATATTTCTATCTAGTCTAATATTAACCAACTAACAAAGTTTAATAGAGAGAGAAATAATGAAACCAACATTAAAAAGCATATTACTTAAAAAGCAATTTTTTCCACTACTTGTTGCCCAATTTTTAGGTGCATTTAACGACAATTTTTTCAAAAACGCCTTGGCTATTTTAGTTACCTATCAAATAATCCAAACCTCTGCTTTGCGCCCCGAAGTAATCATAACAATCGCAAGTGCAATATTTGTATTACCATTTTTCCTGTTTTCAGCCCTTGCCGGCCAATTAGCAGATAAATTTGAAAAGGCCAAGTTAATTAAGATCATAAAGTTCTGCGAAATCATTATTGCACTACTAGCTCTCTATGGCTTTATGCAAAAGAATCTCACACTGTTAATGGCTACTTTGTTTTTGCTAGCCGTACAATTTTCTATGTTTGGACCTGTTAAATATTCGTTTTTACCAGAAAGACTTGCAGAAAACGAACTAATCGCTAGTAATGGTTTATTAGATGCCTCAACTTTTATAGCTATTTTATTGGGAACTATATTTGGTGGTGTTATTGCAGGCTTCCATAATACATCTGTTGCTTTGGTTGGTATTATATTAGTTGTAGTCGCAATAATCGGATTTTCAGTTTCAGTGTTATTACCTAAAGGCAAAGCTGCATCTCCAGCATTAACCATTGACCATAATATTTTCCGCTCGACAGGAAAAATTTTACACGATGCGATCAAAGGAAACAGGACCGTCTTTTTGGCTATTTTAGGAGCCTCATGGTTTTGGTTATTTGGCTTTGTAATACTGTCGCAATTCCCGGAATTTACGGCGCAAATATTACATGCTTCTTCCGGCATGGTCACACTGTTTTTAGCCTTATTCACCATTGGCATTGCTGTTGGTTCAATTCTTTGTAACAAATTAATGAATGGCGAGTTAAAAACCAGTTATATACCTGCAAGTATTTTTGGCATGAGCTTGTTTCTATTTGATTGCGTTAGAACTGCTTCTCATATAAATGCCAATTTAGCAACTTCACCAACTTTGATAAGTTTAAGCCAGTTTATGTCTAGCTTTGCTGGTTGGCATATTGCCTTTGATCTATTTGCTATTGCTGTTTGTGGCGGAATTTATATCGTACCGATTTATGTGATTATGCAGGCAATACCAAAAAAGGAACAGGTTTCACGCATTATCGCAGCAAATAATATCTGGAATGCCATATTCATGGTTGGCGGCACATTATTAACTTGGGTCTTATTATCTTTGCACTTATCTATAACCGCTATTTTCTTTGTCCTCGCCTGTTTAAATACCATTGTCGCAATTTACATCTGCAAACTCATACCAGAAGCAGTAGTTAGATCTTTTATAAAATGGCTATTAACAGTCTTATTTAGAGTGCATGTTTCAGGCTTAGAAAACGTAAAACAAGCTGATGAACCATTTCTCGTTGTTGCCAACCATAACTCATTCCTCGATGCTCTATTGATTGCCGCATTTTTCCCAAAAAACTTAGTATTTGCCGTTAATACGACTGTTGCCAAAAGTTTGTGGATGAGAATGTTGTTTGGCTTGGTAAAGCTCTATCCTATCGATCCAACGAATCCAATGGCGACAAAAGGGCTCATCAATGAACTCAACAAAGGCCATAATGTTATGATTTTTCCGGAAGGAAGAATTACCAATACGGGTGCTCTGATGAAAGTATACGAAGGTCCTGGAGTAATTGCCGCAAACGCTGGTGCTAGCATTCTGCCAATTCGTATCGATGGCGCTCAGTATTCATTATTTTCACGTCTCAAACATAGAGTCAAAAGACGCCTTTTTCCAAAAATCAGTTTAACAATAATGCCGGCGACAAAAATTGACATTGATCCAAAAGTAAAAGGTAGAGAACGACGTCACATTATCGCCAATAACATTTATGATTTGATGTCAGATTTGATATTTTCCAGTACTGATTGTGATAAAACATTATTCACCAAATTATTAGAAGCTCGAAGTATTTACGGCCGTAATAAGAAAATAATCGAAGACATTGAACGCAAACCGGCTAGCTATCAAGCATTATTAAAACTAGCGTTTGTATTTGCCCAATACTTGCGTAAAACAACAGCTTCTGATGCCAAAATTGGCATCATGCTGCCCAATGGTATTACCGCTCTTGGTTTGTTTTTTGGTTGTCAAATAGCATCACGCATTCCAGCAATGATGAATTATACTGCAGGCAGTGCCAATGTGGATTCTGCTTTAAAAGCTGCTGATATCAAAACCTTAATCACTTCACGACAATTTGTCGAGAAAGCCAAATTGACCGAGATAATAGCAAGTCTAGATAAGCATGTAGCAATCATTTATTTAGAAGATTTGCTACAGAAAATATCTATTTGGAATAAGTTACTTGGCACCCTATACAGCAAACTTCCAACATTAACATATCGCTATTTATTTAAGCCAAGCGATTTTAATAATCCAGCTGTTATATTATTTACTTCTGGTAGCGAAGGCACACCAAAAGGCGTTGCATTATCACATAAAAACATTCTAACTAATTGCGCCCAGCTAGGCTCAAGAGTTGACTTTCATGGCCAAGATACAGTGTTTAATGCTTTGCCTAACTTTCACTCATTTGGTCTCACAGGTGGTATTTTGTTGCCATTATTGGCGGGGATAAAAAGCTTTCATTTTCCCAACCCATTGCAGTATCGCGTTATTCCGGAATTAGTATATGATAGTAACGCCACTATATTGTTTGGCACTGACACATTTTTAAGTGGTTACGCCCGATGTGCTCACCCATATGATTTTTATGCTGTGCGTTATGTTTTTGCAGGCGCTGAAAAATTACACGAAGAAACTCGCAAAACGTGGCATGAGAAATTTGGTATCCGTATTATGGAAGGCTACGGCGCTACTGAAGCATCACCTATTATAAGCACCAATACACCCATGTACTATCAGGCTGGTTCTGTTGGTCGACTATTACCTGGCATCAGCTATCGACTAGAACAAGTGCCAGGAATTGATGTGGGCAAAAAATTGCTAGTAAAAGGCAATAATATTGCGTTGGGTTATTACAAAACAGATAAGCCAGGAACACTGCAAGCCTTTGCCTCGGAGTGGTATGACACTGGAGATATTGTGTCATTCGACAGCGATGGTTTTATAAAAATTCTAGGTCGAGCTAAGCGTTTTGCGAAAATTGCTGGTGAAATGATTTCCCTAACCCAGGTCGAAGAAATCATCGCCAATAACTGGTCTGAAGATTGCCATGCAGCTATAAGTCTTCCGGATGATAAAAAAGGCGAAAAGATTGTCTTGGTTACAACAGCACAAAATATTACTAAAGACGACATTCTCCAAGTTATCACTAATACGGGTGGCAATACTTTGATGGTTCCAAAAGAAATAATAGTGGTTGATAGTATTCCAATGCTAGGTAGTGGCAAAGTTAATTATGTGGCGTTAACTAAAAACTTATCCACTAACCCATAACATGTATAACATTACCTTTAGCTGAAGTTCTTGAAACTAAACAGGCAAATGTTTCTCGCATGGAACGTCGCACTGATATGTATATTTCAACTCTGCGTAGCTATATCGAAGCTATGGGAGGAAAGCTAGACATCGTAGCTCGTTTTCCTGAGGGTGAGATTAAGATTATTCAGTTCAAAGAGATAGATACCGAAACATCCAGTTTAAAAGTAAAAAAAGCAGCTTAAAACTGTTAATCATCATCAGCATACTTAGCAAAACTGCCAAGTTCCAGTCTTTTCCTTAAACTCACATACAACCACCACGTACCAATCACGCCGATATAAAGGCCCATTAGTACATCGCTTAAAAAGTGTGCTTCGACAACAACACGGCTTGCAGCCACTAAAATCACTGCACTAAAAAAGGCTAACCAATAACGTGGATAAACTAAACTAAAAGCTGTCGCTAAACTGGCAGCAACTGTTGTATGACCTGAAGGGAAAGACCACATGTTGGCATGGAGCTGCCAAAAATAAAATCCATATAAATCATGATGAATCAACATGGTAGGACGAGCCCTGCCGAAGATTATTTTAATCACATCACAAAACAAACCCGGTACAATAACAGCAAGAAGATAAAACAAGCTATAACTCAAAAGCTTGCGGATTTTAAATACAGCCCCAGCAACTATTAAAATCCCAAAGCCAATAATATACCACCTGCTCAAACCAAATTTGGTTATAAACTCAGCGATAGCGTGTAAAACATTATTCTGATGCGAATCAATAAACCACAATAAATTGCGATCGATATAAAAGTAACTTAAAGTTAGCAGCGCTAACCAAATAACAAAAAAGTATGGGGATTTCACCAGTGTAATAAATCTTGCAAAAACGGTATTAGCGGACAATTACTCTAGTTCCTTTTGCACCAACGCGAACAAACTGCGTATTTAGCCACTCAGCATCTTCGTAAAACATACGCACACAACCGTGACTAGCATGATATCCAGGCAAATCACCATAATGCATTGCAAAGCCCCTATGGAAAAACATGCAGTAATACATTGGTGCTCCGCCTTCAGGAATTGGATAAATAGAGGATTCGCAATACTCATCACCTTTGCGGAAAATTTTAAAGTCGCCACGCGGGGTATTACATCTGCGATTAATATCAGGACACCAACCCTTACCACCTGATACTGGCCCCCAATGCACTAAATAACCATTACTATCATAAGCACCAAAAGCATGTTTAGACAAATCTAAGACAATTGTTCTTTCGCCACCAGTAGCCAAAAAATATGGGAACGGCGCAACATCCATGTGGGTAATGTCAGGAAGATTATCAGGCACAGCTATTATGCGCCCGGCCCAAAGAGGATAACTGGTGCGGTTTACCCGCATAACGATACGACGTTTTTGCGGATCAGACCATAAGCTTCGCCAACTCTGACCTTTTCTGACCTTCATACAGGTATAGCCAGATTTATAACATAAACTTTTGCTGTAATAACTAGCAGCAAAAATGGGAGAAATCACCATCCCTAATGCCAATAACACAATTAATGCATAAAATTTTCCATGTTTCATATAGTAATAGTAGCAAATCTTCCAGAACTTTCAAAGAATAATAACTAATCTTAAGAAAATAAGATTATTAAAATCCCAGCTCTTCTGCATCATATTCATACGGAAATGAACTATGATCTATCACTAAACGAATCAAATCAAATTTAGAGTGACAATTCAGCTTCTTTTTAATGTTGTTAACATAATACTCAACCGTTCGTGGAGACAACTCCATGGTGTTCGCAGTAGTTTTAACACTAGCACCTTTCAGCATGCAAACCATACATCTGGCCTCTTGCCGAGTGAAATACTCATCTTCTAAGTCACCCCCTAAAGGGAACCTTTCTTGTGGTTTTTCTTTTTTATTTGTCATTTTTATCTCCGTTTACTTTTCTATAATCATTTTAACACGCTTCACACCAATATCGTACCATTTTGTTTCAGAATGTCAAGAATCATTACACAATTATTGCAAAAACGTATATAATTATTATTAATATTACAATTCATTGACAATAATCACTCGCTACCGTTCTAAAATAAGCATTTTTAAGTAACTTTTTTTGACGTTTTTATAAAAATAGTGTTTAATACATGTGTATTTTTTATAAATAAGATCGAACGTGATTAAACATTTACCAATTCCAGCAAAATTGCAACAACTTACAGGGAATGATAGCAGGAATGCTCAAGCCGAACGTTTACGCTATATTCGCGAATATACTGAATTGTCCCGCCAAGAACTGGAGAAATTGCTTGATATCGGCCATTCAACCCTAAAACATTGGGAAACCGGCGGGCAAAAAATGCCTCTCAGGCGCAAACAGCAACTTGCGATTACCCTAAAACATATGGGATTTGATTGTACAGCAAAATGGCTTGAAGACGGCACTAGCACGACACCGCAATGGAGCGAAACCAGAAAACTTGCTGCAGAACTAGATTACTTTCTGAGCATCAATGATAATAGCGTCGGCTTAGTTTTAGAAAACAATACCATGCTGCCAAAATACGGCAAGGGTGATGCCGTCGGCGGTATCATGATAGATAATGCTGAAAGCAAATCTGCTTTGGAGAAATTTTGCATCGTTGAACTGGCTGATGGTCATCGTATGGCATGTCGTTTATTGCCTGCAACAACCTCTGACTGCTTCAATCTTGAAGTGTTAAATTCAGATATCTCGCCCCAGGGCACAGCTGTTATCACTGATGTTAAGCTGAATTTCATTGCGCCTATTGTTTGGCATAGAAGTTTATTTGAGCCTGAATAGATATAACATAAGACCGGGAGATGCTAGATGTTGCGTCTTTCTCTCGTCATTACGAGGAGTTTACGACGAAGTAATCCAGGTTTTTATGTTTTATAATAGGGATGAATTATATTATATGGCTGAATACCGATAGTTAATCATTACACATTAGTTTTTTTAAGCATTTATGGATTGCCACGTCGCTTCCCTCGACAAGCTCGGGACAGGTCGCTCCTCGCAATGACGGGGCTGTTAGGTGCTTTTCAGAAACTCAGCATAAGTAGCAATCTTGCTCGCATCAATATCATAAACACTGACGCCTTCAACCAATGCATAATGATAAGTTTCATGCTGACCTTTTATGCTGGCTGTCAGCGGATGCATAAATGGCCGCCAATCTTCAACCTCATCAAAATCACGACTCTTATCTGACAAAACACACATCGCTACTTTATGATTTTTAAAAGCAGCAACAATATCCTCAGGGCCATAATTATCCTGAGCTTCCTGCAAATATTCTTTATGATCACGATCGGTATTGACAATAAACCAATATGGCTTGCCATCCATATCCAGCATTAAAAAAGAACCGTTTTCATGCACTAGATAGTACTCAACAATATCATGCTGCTCACGAATCTTATGAAATTCATCATAAAACACCGGATCAGTCAAGCAATAAGAATCATTCGCTAATAGAGAATATATTACTGTTCCGGATAAATCCTGAAAATACTGCTCTTGCAGCTTAAGAACATTAGCCGTCAACTTTTCTTTATAATCGTTCCCTTTCTTGAGAAATATATCAATCACATCGTCATTAAGCGCTTCAAGCCCTAAAGAATCAGCAGCTTTGCCTGTCAGCATTAGAATTTTTATTAGCTGCTCATTTAAAGCTACTCGAACTGAACGGCTGAATTTCAAACCGTCCATTTCTGGCATATGATAATCGACAATAAGAGTCACTATATTTTTAAATCTTTCCGCAGAATAAATTTCTTTATGAATTGAGGCGATATCTATATGTGTATAGCTATGCACCGTATCCAAAGCCTCTGCCTCACGATTTAGCACAACTTGTTCACGCGCATTAGAAATCCACTTTTTGATATAGGGAATTGTCTGATATTCATGAGAAAAATATTCAAGCGCTGCATTCGGAGATTCAAATGGTTTCAACGCAACCTGCTCACCTAATGCAAATCTCAAGTGATCAAAAAATGACTTGCCACTGTCATCCACAGCCACTACAGTCGTAGGGAAGTAACAGCAAGGAACTATCTTCTTTGTATTCATAACATATCACCCTACAGTATTTTTTGTTAACATATCCGTAGTAAAATACTAAATATACCCATTAGATTGATTTATTGATAATTATACTGCAGTAAATTCAATATGTCACATGAAAATAATCATCACTACAATTAAGTAGTTACTTATTAAGTGATCGCTTATTAAGCAGTTGCTTATTAAGTAACTCCTTAATCCATTTAGAAACCTATGCAGCAATTTGCAACACTTCCCACACCAGGTGATATAGTATGGGAATAACAGCAATGGCCAGCAAAACGCCTGTTGAGATATTAAAAATTCTTTGGCGTAATGGAGTATTCAAATATTTTTTCGCAGAAACACCGCAAAACAACCAAACAAATTTAGTTATAAAAACACTAAACGTGAAAACTGTGGCAACAACCAAAAGCCTGAAGTAGAAATTACCATGAGCTGTATGATATGTATAAATAGCAATAAGACTTATCGATACCGCCCATACTTTCGGATTGACCCATTGAAATAGCAGCGCCTGTAAAAATGACAGCGGCCTTCCATATTGTTCTTCACTCATATTCTGCGGCTTAATTGAACCAAATTTAACCGCCAAAAACAGCAGATAAACACAGGCCATAATACTCAGCACATAATGTACCAGCGGATGATTTTCAAAGAATTTTCCCAAGCCAAGACCCACAACAGCAAATAATATAAAGGCCCCGACTGTAATTCCAAGTATATGCGGATAGGTATCTTTGTAGCGGAAATTCAGACCCGAAGCCATAATCATCAGGTTGTTCGGCCCGGGAACAATACATAAAATTATAGATGTTAATAACAGCGAAATATAATGCATTTGCATAGCATAACAGGCTGATATTTTTATGCAATACAGTAAATAATTTTAGATTATTTCACAAAGCGCAACAGCGTACAGCCCAGGACCATCAACGGTTATAGCGGTTTTTCAAAATTTAGTCAATGCCATTGGCTAAATTTGGTCAATGAGTTATGCTATTCTCATGACATATCCACAATTAATGATACATAATAGTCATCTGGAGGATTTGAGCTTGTTTGAGCAACGAGATCCACAGTTGCGCATGCTCAGCAAACAAACATATATTTATACTCCTCCATTGATAGAACAATTACCCAAAGACACTCCGGGAATTTACACAATAGCTGGCGGCCGGCAGATTGGCAAAACTACATTACTAAAGCAATGGATGCTGTATTTGTTAAATCAAGGGATACAACCGGAATCTATTGTTTATTTTACCGGTGAGCTTATCGTTGACCATTTATCATTGATTCGACAACTCCAAGACTATTTGGAAAAAATGCCACAAGACACATATCAGTATGTAATTGTTGATGAAGTAACATACATCAACAACTGGGATATGGGCATAAAATTCCTTGCAGATGCAGGCTTATTAGAAAATGTAATAATGGTGTTAACTGGATCTGATTTGGTGATCATACAAGAAGCTCGGATGCGCTTTCCTGGGCGTCGCGGCAAAGCAAATCAGGTTGATTATCATATTTACCCTCTATCGTTTTATGAGACAGCAAAACTAACAAATGCCATAGAAAACCTTGATGAGACACTACAAAACGAGGAACCATCTGTAGAAACAGCCAAACAGTTTAACAACGCTTTTGCCGATTACCTCATACACGGTGGCTACTTAACTGCTATTAATAATTATGCTCAAACCAACAAAATTGATAAATCAATTCTAGCCACATATGCGGATTGGATTCGCGGCGATGTAATAAAGCATGGAAAAAAAGATAGTTACTGCCAAGATTTTTTTAAAGCCATGCTAAAACGTCTCAGCAGCCAAATCACATGGTCATCCTTGGCAAAGGATTTTTCTATAGACCATCACAGCACAATAGCAGATTATGCGGCCTTATTAATGTCTATGGATGCTATATTTATTCAACAAGCATTAATAGAAGACAAACTAACTGGAGCAGCAAAAAAAGCTAGGAAGCTAATCTTTACAGATCCATTTATTTATCATGCAATTAAGTCTTGGATAAAGCCATGCAAAGATCCTTTTGAGGAACAGATTATTCCAGCTATCAAAGATTCAATAACTTCTTCTTATCTCGTAGAAGCTTGTGTCACCAGTCATGTTAAACGCTGGTTTCCAACCTACTATATCAAAGCAGAAGGTGACATAGATATTGCCTATATCAAAGACAATAAATTTTGGCCAATCGAAATAAAATGGACAGAACAACTTAGATCGAAAGACTTGAAACAGATTCAAAAATATAAAAACGGAATTATTTTAGGCAAACAAAATAATATCAGCAAGGTTAATTCCACTCTGAGTTATCCTTTGGCATGGTATTTAGCCAAGATGGCTTATGACAATGACAGTAGTGCCAAAGCCTGACAGGCTACCTAATTGTCCAAATTCCAGACTTGGCATCGTACGCGACATTAAGTACAAAAATCGTATACCTGCTCTGTTGAACATAATATAATGTCATTATGACAAATTTTACGAAATATGATGTTGCTTTTATCGGCATAAAATTGCTGGCAATTTATATTGCACTGCAGCTTATAGGAAGTTTACCATCAATAGTTCAAATATGGTCTATGAGCTTATGGCAAGCAGCTTATAACAAAGTTTCTATTCCTATTGCATATATAATGATTATTCTTTTGACGTCGCTATTTGCTCTTGCTACACCAATTGTATTGTGGATTTTCGCCGCCAAAATTGCAAAATTCATAACGAAATCAAAGGCAAAGACTCAGGTGTTAAATGCTGATGCTCAAGATTTGCAAAGCATATTACTTTGCGTCGCTGGCGTGATTATATTTGTGACAACCATGCCTGACCTAATAGCGTGGTTATATAGATTTGTTGTGGCTTATAGGCAAGCAACGCCTGTGTTTAAGCCAAATTGGCCTTACTTCCCTGATTTTATGGCCTATGCACTTAAAACAATATTAAGTCTGATACTTATATTTAGCGCTAAAAGTTTATCAAGGTTATTTAATAAAATCAGGTACGCCGGCTTAAAAAAGTAATATAGACAAGGGAGAGAAAACAATGAGAATCATAATGTCATTTGCATTATTAATTACTGTGGCGATAACAGTTGCGCCAGTATTTGCGAGAAATGTAAAAATTGTCACGAGTCCACCAAAAAAGCAGCGAAACATGTAGGAAGAGGATGCGGGGTCATATATGGACCCATCCACCTGTTTAAAACTTAACTGCCGCAATATTGGCGCGACTATCAGCTCGCTTCTTGAGATAAAATAAAACGACACAACCCCAAGTTAGTAAAACCAATATGGTTTCAAGAAAACCCAAAATAATAGCATCAGAATAAAACGCTCCGTGCCCTATCCCTGCAAGCTCTACTACCCCATGCAAGAGAATTAGAGGGGACAAGCAAACTAAAATTAGCACTATTGGCTTCCAATGTTTAAAACCAGCCCAAATAATGGAAAGATTGAACAAATAAAAAAACCACTGAGCTTGAATAATCATAAGTATTGTTGCTTTGTTAAACTGAAATAATGATGCAAGGTACAAATCACCATAAACAGAAACGCAAAAGTATAGTACTCCCCAAATTCCTATTACTGTCATCATTTTATTTAACATGTTATTTCTCTGCATGTTAAGCAGCTGCCTCTAAAAGAAAAAATCCTACAATATGTTCCCCAATCCACTCCGTGTCTTTATTCAAGAATCGGCTGTAATGGCTCACCGAGTTCTTTTTCAACTTGGTGATAAACTCTAAAATAAGCATAAAAACGTTGAGCACCCATACCGTAGATCCAAACAAAAAATAAGGCTCCCATAAGCATTATATATGACAATGGTTTGCCATTGCCAACACCTCGCAAGACATACGGAGACACCGGAACAAAATAGAATGCAATAAGCAATAACCACGACAAAATCTCATCTCTGATATTTCCTAGAAAGGATTGCTTCCGTTGCTGATCATATTCAATCTTCTTTTTGTAAACACGACTAATATTGCCTCGTGTTTTATCCATGGAATATGTTTTGTTGACCAGATCATATTTCTTTTCCTTTTTTAGAAAGTCTTTTAAATAGAAAACATCAATCTCTGAAAATTTTCTAAAAAGATAAATCATATAATTTAATATCAAAACAATAGCTATCACCAAGTTCCATGGATGTGAAATATTAAGCCTATTTGCATAATGAACATTTAGCGGCACATAAATAATAATTATATGTACACAAGATGCCAAGAGAAGCATTGATGTGCTCAACAAGAACAAAAAAAGCAACAACATCATGCGAGAAACACTCTTAAAGGCTATAAAAGCTACCGCATAATAACTAACAAATATTAAAAACAGCATTAGATAAAAAACACCATTTCCGTTTGATAAAATAGATATGCCTAATGCAACAATTACCGAAAGAGGAAAAGGTAAAAGCAATATTGTCTTGATTTGGCTTCTTTTTCCCCGTCTCAAAGCTTCAACATAGTCTGTTTTTATTGTCATATTCAATAAGCCGATAGTTCTTCAGCCAACATTGTAAGAATTGATGTATCATATGAAGGAACATTTTTTTTGAGAAAATCTTCACACTTTCTCCCCATACCGATCAAAGCATCATGAAGTCCTGATTTATTTTCAAACTTATCTAGCTTAGACCCAACATAGGCTGTTATAAGTATTGTTCCTATAACTAAAGCTGCAGCAACAAAACATTTTACGACATCTCCTAAAATATTCACAATCAGATCTGAAAATTCCTTATGTTTATCCGGATTAGTATAGTATTTTACGATATCAATTGCACCTATTACAATAATCCCCCACGACGAACCTTTCCCAAGATCTTCAGCAGCGCCGGCAACGTCACCCTCACTGCTTTTTACCAGAGTGTTAATCACTTTAATTTTTGGATTCTCAATATCATACCTTGCGGCGCTGACCCATTTTCTTAAGCCCGGTCGGCCGCCGAAAATGACATATCTTTTGCTCCCACAGCAATGTTAACAGCAGTTTGACGATGGATGTCAGAGCTTTTTATGCCTCATTAGCCTTCGAATCCAAAGAATAGTACCAAGAGCACCAGTAATTAACTCAGCTATCCCAATCAAGCAAGATATATTTGCAACTGGGTAAACAAATCCATACTGAATGATTTCCTCGATCGTTACTACTCCTCCCTTTATTGTTAATATTGAGAATAATAAAATAATGGGGAACACAAAATATTTTTTCATAAAACACAATATTGCCAGTATTAAACAAAATATTGTATCAATGATGGCCGGCTTCCATAAAAAATTCACCATATGCCACTGGTATGGCGTCCATGTTGTAGGGCTATTGTGCGGAATACCTAGTTGTAAAATTGCCCATATCCCAAATACTTGGCTAGCGATTACTAAAATCCCATTCAAATAAAAAAATCCATTAATATGCTTTTCTAACCATTTCATGTTTTTTCTTTAAGCGCCGGTTTATGATTCATATTAGTTTTACACTTCCGTGCAGGCATATATTCATGTTGATACGCTGCACAATACCAGTAATTAGCTTTAGTTTTATCTTGCTTCACACCTAAGCCAGAATAACACATACCACCTAATTTGTTCTGCGAATAACCATCATTCAACAAAGCTGCTCGACGATAATAATAGTAAGCTTGTTTTAAATCTTTCTTTGTTCCAAGTCCAGAAGAATAGCATATGCCAGCGATTCTTAATGAGGCTTGAATAGTTTTTATTCCTGCATTTTTATAAGTAAGAATTTTTTTTACCAATTGCAAAGCTTTCGATGGATTTTCAGGCAAAACATTTCCACCGAAATAATACCCAACTTCATTTAGTATTAGCTCAGGTCGATTGAAGTAATCGGCTTGTCTTGCTTTATTTATCCAGTATCTAGCTTTTGTATAGTTTTTTTTGTGAGCATAATAATTAATTAGGAAAGTGTAGGCAACAAAAGAACCATTTTTTGCGGCTTTCAAATATAGCTTATATTTTTCTGCATCTACTTCTTTGATGTGTGTGATTGAGTAAAGAGATCCTCTTTTATACAATCCAGCATACACTGCCATGCCTGGCACATACCCTAAATCAGCTGACTTTTTAAACGATTCTATTATTTTCGTATTTGAAACATCTTGTGGGTCAACTCCTAAATTCATCATCATAGCCCAACCAACTATATATGCTGCTTTACCATTTCCCTCATTTGCTTGTTTTAGGTAATATCGAAAAGCTTCTCGCATTTTAGGATCTACGGTAAGCATATCCAATTCATCACCACAGATGGAAACCGCATATTTAAAATAATGTTTTATTAGCGCTTGACCTTCTGGAGTAAAATCCGATTTGCAATATACTTGGTCATAATCAACTGTCTGAATATATTTATTAAATTTTGGATATGGCTGCTGCGCAGCAGAAACAACAAAACACAATGCTACCAATAAAACCGTAATAAACACCTTTAATAAATTCTTCATAAATCGTCCTTGTTGAGTCTTCGAAACAAACTATCATTTTAACTTATTGAATGGCCATATTGCCATTATACAAAAACTTTTATTTTCTTATTACCCACACATATACAGTCATTCGCTTAGCTCCTGGATGAGGAGTTGGGGCAATAAAGTTCTTTTTTTGCTCAGCTGCGATTAAACTCTTATAGTCTGATCCGCTGCTTGCTGGATATGCGTTAACCAAAAACAGCGATGAGCCTGTTTCACCAGGAGGAGAAAAATCATAAATTGCAGATACTAAGACCCCACCATCTTTTGGCATCATACTTGAAATTTTAGGACGCAGATTGTTAATCGTTCTTTTTAAGCTTGATGCATCGAAGAATTCAGAACCTTTCCTAATGCCTTCAGCAACTATTGCAGCCTTTGTCGCCTCTTTAGCTGCCTTTGGAGACATGTTTTTTATTTGCCCTTTATCAAAATAATTATTAAAACTCATATCATGATGCACGCCTAAATATGGAAACAAGTTGTATACATGTTTTAACAAAGTAGACTTCAAAAAGACAGGTGAAATAATATAATATTGCAAATCTTCATCTGAATTTTTTTTCTGTTTCTGCGAATCCTGCGACTGCTGATCTTGCTTATCATCTCCTCCAGAAGCATCATTATCATCTGAATTTTGATTCGAATCATCATTACCATCACTATTCCCTGCATCACCCTGACCTGAATTCTGGTTCTGTTGATCATCGGTAGAATTCTTATCATCCTCCTGCTTTTTCTGCTGTGCTTTTGGTGCTGTTAGCTCCGGAACCTGCTGTGGTGGTGGAATTGGGACCGGAGTTGCCGGGGCCGGGGATGTTGGGACGTTTATAACGCCGCAGTTGAAATTTATCTGCGCGCCATTTAGGGTCACATTGCCATCTTTAACTTCAATACCAAAACCCGGGCCTCCGAGTTGGATTCCGCCTTCGTTACCGCCGGAGAATGTTATTTGTGTGCCGGAAATTGTGGTATTGCCTGTGCTTTCGAAATTTATGCTTTTGTTGCTGTGGAACTGCATGTTCTTTTCGGCTTGAAGCAATACATCTTCTTGAGCT
>SDBS01000061.1_pt1 | contig 79851 bp, 106 predicted proteins | sample 2277091 | NCBI WGS metagenome assembly SDBS01 (sample SAMN10404972, study PRJNA504765) | marine sediment metagenome | isolation source: marine sediment core GS10_PC15, 163 cmbsf | place: Arctic Ocean: Southern Knipovich Ridge | collected 2010
GGCGACGGTGATCGGTGCCGTTTCCGTGCCAGAGTTCTCAATGTTAACTTCTTCATGGTACGTTCCTGCTCGGACATAGACTGTGTCTCCAGCCTGGGCCGCATTAACGCCTCTTTGAATGGTTTTAAAAGGCTCTGACTCTGTTCCCGGATTGCCATCGTTGCCAGTGGTGGCCACGTAGTAGGTAGCAACTTGTTGTATAGTTAATGCTGGGATCCGAACGATTGCTACCAACGCAATGCTCACTATCACCAGTATCCCCACCAGAATTACAAACCCTTTTTGCCACATCATTCTTCCTCCTTTCTATTTTGTATTTGCAGTGCGTGATCCAGCTGTATCTTCCTCAATGTGAGCGCCAACCATTAAGGCAAAGGGGTCATTGCTCGGCGCGTCGCCCCCGCCGACCAGGGCGATCCTCCTGAACCTGATCTTCAGCGCTGCCTGTATCAGATAGGTCGCCCCGGCTATCGTCCCGACGTCGATGACCAAGTGCATCCTGTCCGCAGTCCCGCCGTCTATCACAAAGTCTCCAGATGTCACGACGACGGCAGCGGACATCACCTCATCCTGATCACCTATCGTGTACTCAACCTCGTAATTGACGACTGTATCCCCAACGTCACTTCCATCCAAGACTATGTGGACATGTAGTAAAATGTCCGAGCCTTCCTTGTAGGAGTGGGCTATCTCCTGCGAGGGAAGGTGGATGAGATCATTGAGGGCAAACGTGTACTCCATCGTATTGCCTTGGAACGCCGCCCAGGTAGGTTGGTTCGCGCCCCCGACTTTTCCCGTGCTCATCGAAAAAAAGAGGTCGTTGAACACTGGTGCAAAGTAGACAGACGGCTTGTCCAATGCCCCTGCATCTACGAGTGGCCGTTGCAGGGCATAGAGACCGGCCACCTCGATGGCGGTCAGCACGCGGTCGAAGGCAGCGTATTCGCTGAAGGTAAAACCCGCCTGAAAAGCACCTAATGCGGAACCCAATTCCCAATCAGTTAGGGTTGGAGCCGCCAAAGCTGTCGAGTCCGTATCTTCTTCTATCCCGTTGACGTACAGTTTATAAGAGTTGCCGGTGAAATCAAGCGTCACTACAATGTCCAGCCAATCCCCAGCGACAAATGTCTGAGGGGAAAGTAGTCTATCCGCACCCATGATGTAAACACGGAGCCGATTGTTGGCTTGATCGTAGGTCAACGCGATAATGTCAGTACCTGCGCCCCGCACATCGAACAGCCAGTTTCCATCCGCCGCCACGGGCCATGTTTCATCCGCATCGTAGGGCATTTGCACTACCACACGGAACGAAAATGTTGCATTGTCAGAAACTAGCCCAACATGGACGTCCAGGTTTACCAACGTAGCTGTGCGCGTCGATGTACTGGCATGGGCCGCACCTGTCCAGGCATAGCCTGTGCCGAGTGTGCCGTCACAATACGTCGTGGCGTGTACGAGTTGCTCACATTGTGCTCCGTCAACGTAAAACGTGGTAGCAAGGATCACGTTCTGAGTGAGAACAGTGAGATAAACAAGCGTGGTGCCTGCCGACGTCGTATGGGTAACAACCTTCCTCTCCCATTCTCCCGTGGCTGTAAAATCAACGCCTGTTGCGGCAGGGGTGCCATCGTCCGTTATATCTATGCGTAAGAGTGCGCCCTTTGTACCTTTGACCCAAACAGAGAGGGTATAGGCGGTGGCAGCTGCCGCAGCGACAGAGGTATATCTTACGCCTTCAAAAGTTTGAACTCCAGGGGTAACAACCTTTATTCGGTAATCACCATAAACGGAATCTGCCTCCTCTCGTGTCACGGCCTCCGCACCTCGGAAGGCTGCCCAACCGGCCAGCGCAGTCTCCACAGAGGGGTTTGCACACAGGTTCGTTGTCCCCCTTTCTACCTTTACAGCCCGCGTCCCTTGCCACCTTCCAGCCTCCTGGTGAAACGCGCCAGAAAGGGTAGCCTTTTGCTTACGCAGCGACCACCACTCAGCCGGGCTGATCTCACAGTAGGGACCGAGCAGTAGGAGCCCATCGGCGGCGGTGAAGATCATATCGCCGATTCCCATGTCTAGGCCCGTGGCTGGTATCTCCCCACCCTCTCCAACACCGGCATGGTTGTGCACCATGTCCGCCCCGGCACCGGCAGCTATGTCATCCCAGTCAAACGCCTTGCTCGCAATATCGGTCCCATCGCCAACCAGAATGAAGTGGTCCGTTTCAGCGGCATAGCCCCCCCAGTCAATCGCCCCACCTCGGATGATGCGGCCACGAGCGTAATCCGTAATCTCTTCTGGCCTGATGCCGTCGAGCGGCGCCTCAGTGCCATTAACGGTGATATTGTCCGGATTAAATTGGCAGGCAAAATGCTTCCAAATTGAACCCACGTCCACGAAGACGTCATCGCTGAGCGCATGGAACTCACAGAATTTCGTCGTAACGGTGGCACCTGCGACAACGTTGTCTATGTAAACGGCAAAGTCAAAGTTTGTTACATGATCAGCCTCACAGGCCCACATCTCAATCACGGCATTGTCGAAGTAAAATCCAGTCGCACTGCCGACACTAGGTTCTACAATGACATGAAACATGTCCGCCAAGACTCCAAAACCTGCGTCGACAGCCCTCACCCCGATATTTGCACCGGTAAGCAGGACTCGAACGTCTTCGAGAATGGCATAGTCACCTTCGATGTCTATGACCTGTCCCTGGTCAGATCCGGTTCCCTTGACAGTTATAGTCTCCAGGCTGGAATTGGCGGCGAGGGCAAGTTCAAAATTGCCCATATCTAGTATTGTACCCTCGCCCTCAGCCTTAACGTGGACATACTGCGGAATCGTCACATTGGCGGCCTCAGCGAAATTGCCGTCCAGCATTAGAACACCGTACAACTTGCCTGCTGCCGCGTCGCCTTGGGCGTTGATCCACGTGATAGCTTCAGACAACGCCTGAAAGTCTCCGCCTTCTTCGGCCACGATGACAGTTTGATTGAACCGCTTGGTCGGCAAGGCGTGATGTGTGCCGACTGCAATCGTTGAATTGTCGGGATCAAATTGGCACATGAAATGTTGCCACGTTGAAGTCGCCCCCGTATTCACGTCGTCGTCGGCACCGGCGAAAGTGCACCAACGAGTGATGCAAGTCAAGCCTGCGGCATCTAAATGCAGACCGTCGCCGAAATTCGTAGCGTCGTCGGCGGTACAATAGTCCATCGTAACCGTGGCGGTGTCGCCCACTTGGAATCCGTAGGTGGCGGCACTATAAGCGGAAGTCGGCACGGCTATGCAAGTGTGGAAGTCGGCGGTGCTGGCCCCCATCACATGAAAACCAACCCCATCCTGCGAGACTTCGGCATAACAATCATGGAAGCGGACGTTCGTGCTTCCTGCGCTCACGTGGAAGCAATCGGGCGTGCCTGCCGCACCAGTTTGAATGCTATGCACATTTCGGAAAATCACGTTGTCCCTGCCAACGGCGGCGATGGCGTAGGCGGCGTTGGACGATTCCACGACCACGTCCTGTAAAGAAGAGTCATCTGACATGAACAAAGAATTCGCGCCCAGCTCAATTTCGGACGCTTCCCCGACGCCCTCCAGCGTGACGTATTGCGGGATGGTCACGTTGGCGGCCTCAGCAAAGTTCCCAGCCTGCACCTTGATTAAAAACAATCTGGTCACAAGCGGGCCAGTGGCCAAAGCGTTGATGTGTGTTATAGCCTCACCGACCGTCGCGAAGTGGCAGGCATTCTCAGAAACGTAGACCACTTGCGCAAATTTCGGACAGACCGGCACCTCCGTCTCACCATCCGTGTCTTGTATGAAAGCCACGAATTCGTAATACGTCAGTTTGCGGTCTTTGGCCTTCGCTACGTAGATCAGGTCGTCGTAGGATAAAGCCAACTGGCAGCGAGCTTGCGTCAGCCGGTTGTCGTCGTCCAGCAGCCGTATGTGAAACCAATTGTCGCGACCAGCGACGGCCGCCGTCGCCCCGTCACCATTGCCCACGGCAGCCATCACAGGCTCGTTGACGTTGGCTTTCTTCTCGGTTGACTCGGTATATTTTGTCTCTGCCCTAAATCTTGTTGGCGTTCTCATGGTAAAAGCCTAGATGAACATATCATCACTACGTTTGGATCACCCAATCCCTCGTCGGTGACGAAAGCGGGCCAATTTCCAAATTGAGGGGACCAACTTCCCCCCCTGTCTATCGTGATCGTCACTGGATACGAATACCCATCCCGCGTTACGGCGTACCACCGCCAATCCCCTCGGTAGTTCTTGGCGTCGCGGAGATACCAAGAGTTTGCACCAACGACGATAGGCCAAGATCTTTGTTCCGTCCAAGCCCCTGCATCGTATGTCCAAAAACCGTTGTCGTCCTCCCCGTATGCCAATGCCCACCAACGGTTTCGGGTTCCCACACCGCAGCCGACAGCCTGAACCTTGACTTTATAGTAGGCCGTACCGTCGTTGTAAAGAGTAGTACAGGTTGTGCCAAGATAGACCCTAGCATCATAGGGTGGACCAGCCCCTATTTCAACCTCGGTTCCCCCGAAAAGATCCACGGAGTCGTTCGGGTTGTCATAGCGCCTGTGGTGGCTACAAGGGCGAGTGCAAATGGCCCCATCAAAGCACGAAGTTGGAATTTGCGTGAAGGTCGGGGCTGTCGCCCACATGTCATCAGTATGCATTACGTATGTTATGTCAGTATTGTTGTCTGTGTAGGTTATCCAAGCCTTGTCCGCATCGTGGGTGGACAATTCCAGAAATGGAAAAGACCCATCCGCATCGCCCCCGGGACTGTTAATTATTCGCTGGTTCCACGTTCCGGCCCCGCCGCCCGTCGTGCTCCACCAGATGTACAATTGGGTAGTGGTTACCCCGACGGCCATCCACAAATCCTGCTGTACCTCTGAACTGCGAACTGACCATATTTCTCCAAGCGGCCAATTAGCACCACCAGCAGGGAAGACTTGGGTCCAAGTGGGGGTGTCGTCGCTCAGATTCATAGTCTTGTAAACTCGATACGCCGTGGCTACCATTGCCGTATCTACTAGATCAAATTGATCCAGTGCCATCCAATCGATAGTTGGAGTCGGGGCAGGAATCAACCCGCAATTGTGGTAGACTACTTCATCTGACAAAGCGTAGCCGAGTCCGGTCCCCCGGATCACATGACCGCTACTAAGTCCCAAATAAACGACCATTGAACCGAAGCCGTTATCTCCATTAGCCCATGGAGGTGGATCACCGTCAGGATTGTCTGGCGTCGCTCCCGGAGGCCAATCGGGCCAATACTCCGACGGATTGTCGCTTGGAGGATCATTGGGAGGAGGATCTGGAGGATACGGCCCAGCCACACCGTCGGGTCCCCAGGTAGAAGCCTCACCCTCCACTTCCACAGTAATTTTGCCTTCCTCATTGTCTGTTTGAACAGAAACGCCAGTGCATAAAAATTCCTTGCCGTCCCAATCGTAACCTCGAATAGTATCATCCAACACAATGGCAAAATAATCCAAGGTCGCCGGTTCCAATACCCTATTATTGACGCGCGTCGGGACCCTGATGTGGGGGAAACGGATATTCTTCCAAGCACGGTACAGACCCGCCAAAGTATTGCTCTCAGCCTGGCCCGCCGCGATGCTGTTACCAGACAGCAAGATGCCACTCACTTTTTCAATCCCGCCAAAATTCGTCTGCCTTTCCGGGGCCAGCGAGTACACTTCCAGCGGATTGCCGTTGGCGTCGTAAACGAACCCGACGAAATCCACTTGCGCGACCGAATCCCGCTGCCTTTCTTCCCCGATTTGCAACTCACCTTCCCAATCCTGCCTGCTAAATGAATAGACGGGTGGCCCCCACCACGTCCGCTCACCCAAATCCATCATGTTCTTGTGTTTGAACAGATGCACGGAACCGTGTCTGCTGGCTGATAATTGACCAAAAAAGCAACTTCCCAACTGTTGGCTCATCTGATCGTACAAAGACGCCTCTGTTAAATCCACAAACCCCAACGCCTTTTCAGCATTAACATCGCTGGCGAAGAAACAATCGGTAATGTCCTTTAGTGTGCTTCTCAATTCGGTCAGATGCCACAGAACGTCTTCAACAGTCATACCATCGAAATGGTGCCAAATGGCCGCAGCGTCATCCACGCAATTCATCGGCCATAATGAAATATCCTTCATCCATTGTTCAATGGTCTGGGCCTCAAAGGAAACGCTGGATTTCTCAAAGTCCACCGTTACAGAATCCGCTCTAATATAGCCGCAGAACAGGATGTTTTCCTGCCCATACCAACCACCGATAGAACCCCCCTCGCCGCCGTACCAATCCTCGGCATAGACAATCACCAATGCATTGTCGGGGAATTCTGATTTGTCGGCAGTCCCGAAAACTTTTAGCCTGATAGTCCAACCAGAACCATATTTGCCGGTTAGCGATTCAACTTCAAAATCGGAATATGGGGTATTGTCGCCTTCGCCCGGTCGGTCGTAAACCAAAACCGGCCGGACTGCTCTGTGACGGTTAAACTGAACCCCGTAGGCATCGTTTCCAGCATTGCCGCTGTCATCCTCAACAGTCAGTGAGGCAATATATTCGCCGGCCGTATTCCATTTGACATGAATAGGAGAACCCGGGCTGCCAGGAAAACCGATGCCGGGCTCTATGTCAACACCACCATCAAAATCCCACGTCCAATTCTGAATTACCCTGCCGCCACGACCGTGACTTCTCCAACCGTAAAAGTCAATCGTCTCGCCAGTCCACGCGAATCGCGGGGATCCCATCAACGCGACGGGCCTGTCCAGATATTCAACAGCGTAAGCTATGCCGTAACCGGGAATTCCAGCGGCGGCCAACAGGGTGTCCGGGTTCCCGTCCTCGTAAACCGTTCCGGCGACAATGTAGGGCAGTTTTCTGTACAATCTGAAAACGCCGTCCACCCAGATGTAATCGCCGGTTGCAAGATAACCCTCAGCATCCAAGTTGTTCGGCTCTAAACATAAACGGTTATTGGCAACGTCAACCTCTCTAATTCTAGCAGAACCATACAGGAACGGATCGGCTAATGTCCCAACGGCCAGAGTCATATTCGGCCTGATGTCCGAATTGAGTAGAAAATTGGCAGCGTTGAACGTCAAACAATGTTCGTCGGCATCGTAGGCATCGGCAGCCACTATTGCATAATGCTGACCGACCAGCATTGGCACAGGGGTATCAGTTCGTTCCTTGCCACGCTGAACGCCCAGATATAGCTTTGAGAAATTTCGCTCGTCGCCTCTAAGTTTTGCAACCTCGTGACCGGTTGGGAATCTCATTTTACCTCGGACTTGACAAGGGTAAATTTTTGTGATATAATGGTATAGTAGGACAAATACCATAGGAGGTCATACTATGTCACAGAACAATCTTGTATTACTATCAGACCTTGCGAACGAGTTAAGTCTTGATCGCAGCAACCTAAGACGCTATGTTATCAAAAACAGTTTCAAACCCTTAAAAGTTAGAACATCAACGACTAGGGGGCAATTAGCTTTGGCTTTCACACAAGAAGATGCAGAAGCAATCAGAAAACTGCGTCAGTCTCAGGGCTATGTCACAAAGCACAGAGCTATTGGAGAACCTATTATTGACAATGGAAACGGTTGGTTTTATATCATCCAACTTGTTCCCAAATTGGATAAAGGACGTGTCAAGTTAGGATTTGCCAATAATGTTGCTGCTCGTCTTAGTGCCCACAGAACTGCTGCCCCCACTGCTCAAATTCTGAAAACATGGTCTTGTAACCGTAATTGGGAACGTGCTGTAATTGCAAGCATTACACGCAAAGATTGCAAACCACTTTCTAATGAAGTCTTTGTTACTAATGACCTAAACGCTCTTGTAAAACGTGGGGAGGAGTTTTTCTCTATCATGCCAATCCAATCATTCTGATAGTTCCTCGCTTCCCCTGAATCTCACGCTTACCTGAGTAAATCTCTGGTCTGAATGTTGAGTATCAAATTCAGAATCGGGTCTGTACATGGTGGCTTCGTATGCCCGAAAAATCGGCTGGCCGCTTGCCGTCACCTCCCTCGTCTTCGTCCGAACCTGAACACTGGCCGTCGCCCCAGGACAAAATCGCAAAAACTCATACATCTCTTCACCAGTAAGTGGCCTATCGCCATAGTCCCACAATATGTCCACGTACCCAATCTCAACTCTTGCGCCATTCCCCGCGAACTTTGCTTCCCCAAACTCCAAAAAGGAAGATTTCGGTTCCGCGCTGACGTATGTCCAGCCCTCGCTAGATGTTCGTCTGATAGCAAAATCAGCCATTATGCACCCCCGTATACTACCGCAATGGGAGACAAGAACCTCATCTGCAAGTTTTTGTTTTCTATTGCAACGGGAGAAAGCAATCTCTCCCAATATTGCCTATTGTGATTTGTTTTGATATGACAATCCCTGCATAGCGTTATCAAGTTCTCGGGTCTATTGTCAGTCTTGCAGTAGTTTATGTGATGAACGTGAAATTTGTCCTGCCCTACCTGCCATACCTCATCACGGATAGCGCAAGTGTGGTTATCACGCTTTCGGACTTCTTCTTTTAACGTGTCTGTCCAATCCTCCCCGTATGGCTCAAAGGATATGCCCCCTCTCCAATTGGAATTATTCTCCCCCCACTGAGTTTCTGATTTCCACAAACCATAACAAGAGGGGGAACAAAACCTTTGGTTTGTGAGATGTGGTTTTACCTGAAATTCTTTGCCGCAGATCTCACAGATTAGCTTGATCTTGCCACCTTTCCAAAGTGGGTTATTCTCACCACATACATTTTCCGTTCGCCATAAACCCATACATTTCATAGAGCAAAATCTTGCCGTGTCTGCAAGATGTGGTTTTACCTGAAATTCTTTGCCGCAGGTCTCACAGGTTAATTTGACCTCGCCACCTTTCCAACTCGGATGATTCTCCCTACATTGGGTTTTTGATTTCCATGAACCCACACACTTCATAGAGCAAAACCTTGCTGTATCCACTCGATATGAGGATACCTGGAATTCCTTACCACAAATCTCACAATGTAGCTTAGTCCTTTCTTTCCAAAGTGGATGGCCCTCCCCACGCACGTTTTCTGACTTCCATGAACAATGACAAGTGCTAGAACAAAATCTTGCCGTCTCTGCTCGATACTGACTCACCTCAAACTCTTTCCCGCAAAACTCACAGCTTAGTTTGACGTTACCACCTCTCCATGTAGGGCTATTCTCCCCACGCCTGCATGATCTAGAACAAAACCTTGCAGTATTCGCCCGCGCAGGGATTATATTGAATTTCTTACCACACTGCTCACAATGTTTTAACATAGCTCACCTTGTGTTAATTATATTACTTTTCAAAACATTTGTCAAAATCAGCCTCCATAGATTTTGTCAAATGCAGCATAAGTGGTGTCAAACATTTCCGCCCGCAACTCCATCCTGTCTTTCGCTGAAATGCTGGCGTCCCAATAGTTTGTGATGCTCACACTGACAGCTTGCATTCCACCCATTCCACCAGCGGGAACCGTCGCTGGCGTCATCCCAGTCAATGACCCCAATGTCGGGGACAGCCCCCCAAGGGATGCGTTGATGTCTTTCACCATATTGGGGACAATACTTCCGCCAACTAACCTATTATACAGTTCGTCAAACCAGCCAATCGCTCCGCCAACCAAGTCTCCAAATAAGGTGCTCGCTTTCTCAACGAGTTCTCCCAGCAACCCCAACAACCTGTCTTTGAACCCGATGAATTTGCCATAGAGATCATCAAGGAATGTACCCATTTTTTCAAGCAGTTCATTAGGGAGTTTGGTAAACCACTTGATGATTCCATTCACAATATCTGGGATGAGCGATCCGCCAATCAGTCTGTCATAAAGGTTGTCAAACAGTTTAATCACGCCGTCAATGAAACCTTCAACAAATCCGAAAACCGCCCCAAATGTTGCTTTGAAACCTCCTTCAAATGTCTCTAGCAGGCCCGACCAAGATGTCATCCACCCGCTGAAAATCTTTTTTGCGCCCTCAATAATTCGTTCAAAATCGAGAGTGAGAATGCCGCCAATGACATCTTTCCAACCTTCGAAAGATTCAACAATCCCCGCAATAACTTTTTCAACGCCCTCCTTCCACTTGCGGAAGCCCTCAGCAGCACGACTCAACGCTCTCGCTATTCCCCCCGTCACGCCCACGATGATCATTGCCAGTCCGAGCAAAATCGTTCCAATGATTGCTGCTGCCACAATGACAGCGCCTTTAATTACACCCCAGATGCTTTCCCAGTCAATCCCCATTTCCGCCAGCGTTTGTCTAATTGAATCAAATGCTTCCATGATTTCCGGGCCGATTGTCTCTACGATTGTATCTTTCACGGCCAGGAAAAGCTCTTTGATGTCATTCCAAATCGGTTCAATTCGCGCCCAAAGTTCCTGTGTTTTCTCCTGGATTCCACCAACGTTTTCTTTCCACGCAAGCGCCAACCCCGCTATGGCAAGACCTATCCCCGCCAATACTAATCCAATTGGACTAAGTATTGCACCTACCACCGTCGCCACCGTACCGATGCCCGAAATGATTACACCCAAAATCACCAGAGCAGGCCCTATCAGCGCCACTGCACCAGCGATAGCCATAATCGTCTTCGTCAACTCTGGGTTCTCCCGAATCCAGTCCATCACAGATGTAATGATGGGTTTCACGGTCTCTACCAATTCCATCAAGATAGGAACTAGGACTAGCCCCGCCTCAACGGCCAAGTCCCTCATGGTGCTTTTCAACATCTGAATCTGTGACGCCGATGTCTTGAATCTTAACTCAGCCTCCCTGGTTAATGCAACGTTCTCCTCCCAGCCCTGATTGCTTAGAGCGAATGCCTCCGTCAAAGTCCCACTTGCGCCCGACAATCTCAGAAGCGTGTCTCTCACGCGAATTTGCGATAGTCCTAAATCGTCTAACAGAATAAATGCGTCCCCGCCCTTCTTCTTGAATTTATCCAGTCCAAGGATAAAAGCTTTCATAGCCGCACTCGCGTCCGTCTTGAAAAGTTTAACAAAGTCGTCAACCGACATATCTGCGGTTTCAGCAAACATATCAAGCTCTTTGCCGCCCATACTGACGGCCTCGTTCATAGTCACAAAAGCTTTAGTGAGCGCACTACCGCCCATTTCGGCCCTGATGCCGACCGACGACATTGCACCACCCCAAGCCAAAAGGTCTTTCTCGGAAATGTCCAACGTCGGCCCCAGGCCAGCCAGCCGCAATGTCATCGCCACTAGCTCCGTCTCAGTCGTCGCCAGATTGTTGCCAAGGTGGACAACTGTTGAGGCGTATCTCTCAATGTCAGTGTCAGCCATACCAGTAATATTTGCAAACTTGGCAATCTGAGTGGCAGCGGCTTCGTAAGTCAGATCAGTCGTCGCACCTAGCTTTGCAATGACCTCCGTAAAACTTACAATGTCATCCATAGGAACGCCCAACTGACCAGCCAGTTCACCAATTCTCGAAAGTGTCTCGAAAGTAACCGGTACTTCCTTGGACATCTCTCTCAATTGCCCAACCAGCGCTTCACCCTCAGCCGTCAGCTTTCCGGTCGAATCAGCCATGCCGTCAACGGTCTTTACCATGCCCGCAACACCACTCTCAAAGTCAATCGCCGCCTTGGTGATCGCGATTGCGATACCAGCTATCGGCGCACTGATTGCCGCTGATGTTTTCAAGCCAAAAGACGTTATCTTCTTGCCAACAGGAGCCAACGCCGTGCCGATCTGTGCCCCCAACTTGCCTGTTTTTAAGACTAGGTCAACTACGAGTGTTGCTATTGCCACAACTCAACTCCTCAATACTAACCACTCTCAAACCCCTTTTTCACCGCCCCGCTAAATTCAGGACTGGTTGCCCACTGAATCATGCCGCGAACCGCCCAAGGAATACGTGTGCCCGGTGCATGAGCCGTGAATCGGCCGGGCGGCGCGAGTTCCAAAATTTCAGCGTATGGCATTTCCCAAAATGCTTGAATTAGTGTATCTCCTGAGCCAGTCCCAGAGACTCTTTGGTTCACTCTACGTCTTAATGCACCCGTATCAACAGGAGTTTGGTCATGGATAATGCCACTTGGAGACATAGCCTTTTGCAAAGATGTTTTTAGTTCGGACTGTGTCTGATTCAGCAAATGCCTAATTTTGTCGTGATGAATCACAACTTTGACAGTAGCCATAAATCACCCTTCTATTCTTGTTCAACCTTCTCCACAATGGACACACCGGGAATCTCAATCCCGTACCTCTTGCCAAGATAGCTGACCGCTTTCAGCAATCTTGACACAACCTCCGCGAAATTGTTCAACTCGTCCAGCTTCTCAATCGTGCCGAGAAGGTCACCGGGATCAACGACGTTCCAGAAGAAATCCGCCGTCTCGCCTTCCTCTGGGAAATTCATGAGACAGGCCAGCAAACCTATCACCGTTTCTGGCACCATCGTGATCATCTCGGTCAATTTGCCTACGACAGCCGATTTTATCTCGGCCTCTATGACTCCCTTATCCACTTCCTCGCCCCTCGCGGCTGCCTGAAAGGCGGGAGTGTTGAACAGCGCCCCCGCAAACTCCTTGATGTAGGGCTCGCAAATCCGGACGGCACGGACGGACGAGCCAAGCGACATCTTATAGACCGTCACTTCCTGCCCCCCAAGCGCAAGGGTCGTACTTTTGGGCTCGTATCCTTCAGGTGCAACGATGCGCGGTGTTCTATCAAATTTCTTCATCTTTCAGTTCCCCCATTTCTCTAAGTGTTTTTCCTGTCTTCCCGTCTACGACCTTGCCCGGATCCCCGAAAACGAGACTGGGCACGTAACCTTTCCGCTGTTCAATTTCCATTTGGCGAATTCTCTTCGCCCGTTTCCTCAACCACGCCGGGGTATACGGCGAAGTGCGAGGTGTCAGCATGTATTTTCCCTCCTTCCGACTTGTCCATTTCCTATTAAATCCCATCTCCGTTGAATAAAACACCACATCCCTGTCCATGCCGACTTCCTCGTGAATCTTCTGCCAACACAGAATGGCAAATTCCGGTGTCATGTTCGTTATTTCATCCATAGCGAACCGCGAAGCAAGCGTCGTCAGCAAGTCCACCAAGACGAAATTCTCTATCTCCTCCGTTTCTGTTTGAACAGAAGCCTCGACAAAATCGGGATCAATATACCTGAGTTCGTTCAATTCCCCCAACACGACAAAAGCCACCAACGCCTCGCTTGCATCTATTTCGGAAGCGGGGAGCCCTGTGGCTAATTCTATCGCCGTTCCCATCAAGTCCAGACAATCAGCTACCCTACCCTCCGCAAAAGCGGTGAGGCACCTCAGTGACAAACTGTCAAATCTGAACCAGTCAAGGAATTTCAGGCTCTCTACTTCTGCAAACGAACCGTACATATAGATTTTTTTAACGTTGGGCTGCATCAAATCTAAGATATCAGCCATAAATTCAGCGCAAGGGAACTGCCTGCTTCAGCTGGCAGAGGAATTGCGCTTCCCTCCTCTCTAATTTGACAAACCCCAACAAACGTGGTAGAATTCAGTACTTCATACCAACAGGAGATAAATAGATGCGTAAACGTTGGAATAAAACTGAAATCGACTTCCTGAAACGATCATACGGCTCTCTAACTGCCATTTCCATTGCAAAAGAACTTGGACGTACCAAGAAAAGCATTGAATGTAAGGCTGCAAAGATTGACCTAAAAGGTATCCGAGAGACTAATCGAGATCTTGTGAATGGCAATTATTTCAACGAAATTGATTGTGTAAAGAAAGCATATCTGCTTGGTTTACTTTTGGCAGATGGGAATGTTAGTCAGTCGTCTGGTGGACATTATATAAGGCTTGTGTTAAAAGACAGGATATTAGTAGAATTTGCCAGAAACGAATTGGCTCCACATCGCCCCATTTATCCACATCTGCATGGTTCAGTTGGATTTCAAGTTGGCAATAAAGAACTGTTTGACTCGCTTGCACACTATGGCATGGTCCCCAACAAGTCACAATATGTCTTTTGGCCTAATGACATACCAGAAAGATTTGAGGCTCCTTTTCTTTTGGGATATTTTGATGGGGATGGATGTCTCCACTATTCTGGTATTTATCCGATTTGGACACTTTATGGAACGCAACAGTTTCTCACAGTGGCAGCACAGAAAATCAAGTATCATATTAACGTAATCGTAACTGGCCCCAAACCCAAAAGTGATAAGAAATGGCTCTGGCGCATGTGGGCCACATCAGATAGGGCGCGTGCCATTGACTCCTGGCTACATCACCAATGCAATCTTGGTCTCAATAGAAAACGGATTCGTAAGTAAACGCTGCTAAAAATATCGCACTTCGCTTTGTAGTTCATCGTCAGGTAGAACTTGACGACGACGGGCTCCAGTCAATGAGCCCCGAAGCCTCCAGTGTTGAAACCGCAGAATCGCGGTGGAGCTGAGGGCAAACTGACTGCTTTAGCTGTCAGTAGTTGACACTTCTCCAACTTTAATCGTAAGCTAGATCACTCACTTCCTCATAGACGGGCACCACAAACACAGGATGGCCTCCAAGGTCTTCCACTTGCTTGGCGAGTCGAGCAATGCCCTCCAAGAGTTCTCGCATCAAACCAACCATGCGATCAAGCCTGCCTTGAAGTTTTTCTAGCTCGGTGGTCTGATTTTTCAGCCTCTCCCGAAGACACTCAAACTCCAAAGCCTGCTCTTTTATACGGTTGCGAAGCTGTTGCACCTCCTCTCTGAGGGAGGTGACAAGATCTAGCGCGGTGTCGGTCAGTGATTCAACAGTGTTCGCTTTGAGTTTCCCAATCTCTGCTTTTTGCTTGCGGCGTTGCACCAGCAGGGCAAGCAAGCCTGGTACAGCACCTATCAGGGCCGCCATCACAGCATACCAGAGTTCAGTAGGCATGATCAGACTATCAAGACATCGTCGTGGCGCATCAGTCCCAGATAACCACCATAGGTCGCACTATAGCGCACGGAGATCGTCAGCTCAGCAGAATACCCCTCGTCATAATTGGCAGTAAGGTCGCCCAAGGTCATCTGGGCCTCAAAAGCAACGATGCCAAGATATTCGTCGGCCGTGGATGTGGCCTGATCGTAGTGGTGCTCGAAAAGCACCGGGATGAAATCGGACACAAGGTCGCCGATCACCAAGCTCTCAATGTTGGTCGGGGCACCGACGCTTTGATAGTTCCCCGAACTCTGACGCATGAAGCGCCGCAGGAAGTACAAGTCCACAACATCATCGGTGACCGTGAGCGTGCTCTGGTATTCGTTGAGATTTCTCTCCGTGTGCTTGACGCCATCGCAGAACTTGTCGAAATCGGCGTATTGCGGGGCAAGCACGATGTCTCGGTAGCATCCCAATCGCAGGACCTCGTTCACACTGTTGTCAAGGCCATAGTAAGTCAAGGCTCCAGTCGCGGTGGTGACCGTTCTGGTGTCAACCGTCCCACCGAAAAATACCCAAGGCCATCTTGAAAGTTGATAGCCCCTTGCGGTCCTGGTCGTGCCAGAACCCGTAACTAACTGTACTGTATCAGCGGGCATAGTAATCCCCTCCTATTTTATCTATTTCTTAGAATTGAACTACTACTGCCAACTTGACAAAAACCAATAAAATGTGGTATGCTTCCCCACAAGAGCCATTCCACTTCTGAAACCCAAGTTACGGGTGCGAGCCAGAAATGACCTGAAACCCAAGTGGTCCGTGCGGAAAGGAGACCGGAAACGGTCTCTTTTCATTTACAGAAGATTCTCTATCTCTCTAATCCAGTCATTCAAAATCCCGCACTTTTTTCCGATACTGCACGGTTCGTCTGCTTGTATCTTCCATCTCTCCAAAACTGTCGCAAGCACCTCTCTCAAATTCCCGTCGCCTGCTTCAACTATTTGGACACTTTGTCCGTCGTCAACTACAATCTGAATGCTTACAGCCATTAACAAATCTCCTATCCATAAGCCGCCGTGCATCTAAACAAACTGGAAAGTTCCCAACTCTCCTCCCGCCTCGTTTGCGGTCCTCGCGAAATGAATTCTACGTCCTTCACGAGAATTGTCTGTCCGCTGATTCCTTCCACGGATTCGGTGGCATCATCTAAAGCACTTTCCAAAACCCCCAACCACTGGCCGACTAACGAACTCCCAGACGCACCATGCTGTGCATACAGTGTGAACCGCGCCTCGTGGAATTTGCTTCGGCAAGAAGCGCCAGGTGTCATTTCAACAACGGGGTCCACATCCAGAAGCACTCCAAAATCAATCAACGGTGCGAAAGGTTCCCACTCTCGGAATCTCGTACCACCTAGATTGAAATTATTTTGCAGCGCGAACTGTATCACCCCGAGATCATTGCTCATAATCGAGATCAACCCCGCGCGGATGTCCGCACTGATGGGAATCAATAGAATAGGCATTACGTCCTCACCGCCAATTGCCCATAGCAAATTTGACAAAACTAATAAGTTGTGATATGCTAGTTATAGCCACAGAACGGTTGAAACCCAAGATTGAAATGCGAGCCATGTCAGAATTGAAACCCATGGCGGTGATGCGGAGAGGAGCCCAGAGAATGGGCTCTTTTCACTTCCCAAACCCCCGCCCCACGGCCCCGCCCAAGGTTTTGTCCACCATTTTCCTAATAGTCGGCCTCGCAAACGGCGCAATCCGCCCGGGCAACTTCGGCCCGTATTTCCCGCCCCAAGCATCTTCAACTATTGCCGCGTGTGGTGCTTGCCAATACCACCAGACGGCAATATTTTTATCACCCCGCACCGTGACTCGCGGAACAGTTCGGCTTTCTATCAAGGCCCTCGTGTCTTCTGGCGTGACCCGATCAATCTCCTGTCCAACTTTAGCCGCCCAACTTTGCAGTTCTGTTTGGGTGCGGTCAAAAATGCGCCTTATTTTGTCTTGATGAATTGTGACCGTGACGCGCGTCATTGCCATCAGCTTTCTACTATCCTCTTGACAAATTCTAGTTTTGTGGTATACTTGCCCTGTGGTATGAGCCAAGACAAAGTTGAAACCCACGTAAGTCATGCGAGCCAAAGCGAGCCTGAAACCCAACATCCAGGTGCGGAAGAGGAGCCCAGAGAACCGGGCTCTTTTTCATTCGTACCTATGCCTTCGCCACCAAAACCCCATCCACATAAGTCACCTTATCGGTGCCCTTCATTTCAGTACACAAGACTATGAGATGATAGGAAAAATCTGTCTGCCGCCTCATTGACGGCACAATTGTCTCCACTCTCAAGATCGCGCCATACCAGCCGCTGTCAGGATCAACAACGACGAAGTACAGCCAGGGCTCGCTCTCTTGATACGTCCAAAACCATTGGTTGTCAGGGAAGTTTCTGATCAGCACGGACGCGTTGTAATTAACGTCTTCACCAATACCGAGACGCCGCAAGGCTCCCTTGCCCCGCCCCAAAAGCCCCTGAAGATCCCCAAGCGGCCCGGCAACCTGAAGAGCCACACCCCCTGCGGCGTCCGTGACCGGCGTGACGTGCCAAACCTCGACGGTGAACAAGTCCCCCCGCCAGCCCATCTACGGTATGTCGGGGTATAAACGGATTCGGTAGATCGGCGCGACCGATGTGCCTTCCGCACCGGCAAGATACAGATCGACCCAACCGCGCCCCATATCCGAATAGACAAACCCCGATCGGTCAGGAAACAAATTAATGTGCGCCCCAGTCCCGGCGTCCACCACTGCCGTCTGCGCGGCGGCTATCGTTGCATATCCAGTGAGCGTAACCCCGCCGGAACGTTTTAGATGCCGTACATCCATCGCCATTGTTAATCCTCCCATTTGACAAATCTAATCTTTTGTGCTATACTTGTTCCCAGCTACATCAATATTGAAACCCACTGGGAACATGCGGGCCATGGTTTTGGTGAAACCCATGATAGGTCTGCGAGAAAAGGTCAGCCAAGTCGCTGGCCTTTTTCAATTTCAGATTGAATCTTCCTCGTACCACTGAAGCATAATGCTAATTGGCGTAGCTCCCCCAGACCGATTGATTCCCCGAACAATATAGTTCGTATTGGCCGCCAATATCCATTCAGTGTTATTCCTCGCCGTTCCCCCAACGCTTTGATTCTTTGTCCCACCAGGGTTAAGATAATTAGCAAGCAATGTCCCGCCAGTATAGGTTGGCCCCTGAAAAGTTGAGGCGGTTGGAGAATTGGAAGAACCACGATCCATATTGTACAGCGTCAGTACTGTTCCATTTGCAGTTAATGACACAGCTTCACGAAGCTCTATCTCACAATCCCCACCGGCGGCAACGCTAAAAGTGGTGTGCAATTTCCCGGAACCGACCCTAAGCAACAGCGTCACATTGCCATTGTCCGCAACGTCAGCCCCCTCTGGCGACTTGTACGAAGTCTGATATGTGGTGCTTTGATGAACTCGATAATGAACTGTATTTATCGTCGCCAAAGCCCCAACGATGTCATCAACAAGAAGGGCCTGAGAGTCTGGGTTCGCGGGCGATGTCAGTTCAACTTGAATAGGCTGTACCGTCTCAACTGGAATAGGGTTATCATTACCCACATCCTCGTCGGCAACTTGCATATTGGCATCAATTTGACTAAGTCCAGAATGTTCCCAAGCCATAATATCTCCACCGACTTGACAAAAACGCTTACTTGTGATATATTATCATCAAGCTATGAGATTATTGAAACCCACCCAAGCCATGCGGAAAGGAGCCCAAAAAACCGGGCTCTTTTCATTACCACACCCATTGGTATTGTATGATAGCCCCTGCCGCCATCGGAAACACGCTTATGCTCGCGTTGGGGCACGGAATGGTTGAAATTGACCCGGCCGCCAGCAAAAAGCCAGTGGTCGCGGTCGCGGCGTTTCCGTCTATCCTATAGCGAATCGCTTGAGCCTCGGCTTGTAATTGGACGTGGGAGGCCTCCTCCAGTGGCCTCGTCAGCGGTCTCGCCTGACCAGCGACCAATGCAACCCTCGTATGGTTCCCGTTGGTTTTCCACTCGGCGGGCACAAAGTATTTTGCGCCCTGGGTATCTCTTACCCAAGCTAATGCCATAATCTATCTCCACTTGACAAGTCTGAATAATTGTAGTATACTAGTAGTTAGCCAGATGGACGTTGTAACCCATGGGAATCATGCGAGCCAAAGGTCAACTGAAACCCACAACCGAAGTGCGCGAAAAGGTCAACCCCTGTTGGCCTTTTCAATTTGCCAACAATTCTTGATATGCATCAAACCACCTGTTAACGTTCCCATCCATCGTGTGTTTTTCAAGAACATGTGCCCGCAGCTTCGCCCCGTGGTCTTTTCTCAAATCTTCCATCAAGACGTACTTCTGGATCGCCTTGAAGAACTTTGAATCATTCGCTGCAATGAAGCCCATCGCCCCATGAATGTCATCTTGATACGGGATTGGCGACGCGACCACCGCCATTCCCTCTTTCTTCGCCAGAGCCAGTTCGTAAATTCTGATGCCAGACTTTGCGCGATTTGTTGCGATATTCTGCGCTGGCGCAAGACCTATGTCAAACCCTGCCAACCAGCCTTTGTAGGATTTCAGGTCAGACCACGGAACCGTGTAGATTTTATCTTGCACATCTTCCGGAAATAGTGCCTTCGCCGCAGGGTAACCAACAATAACAAAGCAAACATTCTCAAACTTTCTCAGCACCCGCGCTATGGATACCTTGATGACCCGAAGGTCTGGTTCGTGCGTGTTACTCCCCGCCCAACCGAGGACGATTTTCCCTTCTGTTTCAGGCAAACGTTTTGGCTGAACACTCGCCCAGTCATTCTGAACAATGCAGTTGGGAAGGATTTCAACTCTTCGGGCAAACCTACCGTATTTCTTTTTTAGGAACCCGGTAGTGACCGTCACGAGATCAGCGTTTTGGAACATCCACATGCCGTTCTCGCGCATCTTTTCGGCGATGCCCCAGATTTGTTCCGGCTTGACATCCTTCAGCCGTTCATCCGTCTGACCTTGTTCGCGGAGTTCGCAAAACTTTTGCCAGACAAGATTTTTGTCCTTACCAAACCACACATAGGCAGGGCTGCGCGGATCAAGGTCAAGCAGGTCGTCGTCTAGGTCAATTATGAACTTCTTCCCCAGAAGCAGGCGGCAGTGGTCAAGGAAAGCCATGTGCTGCGGATATGCCTGTCGGTGCATAAGGATTATGTCAAACTCGCGAGCGTATTCCCAAGCGTAGTCAAGCGGGTACCCGCCATAGTCAATTTCCGCCAGCCCCGCCCTTTCCAGTGCTTCCAACGGGTACTTGATTCGATACTGCCCACAGGGGCCTATCGGTTCGCGCTGTCCCAACTTGATCGGCTTTCCTACAGTTCCAACGTCAGGTGGCAGTCCTAAAATCTTCATTACTTCTCCTTCCATTTGACAAATCAAAAGATTCGTGTTATACTATCATTTAGCCATATGTCTGGTGTAACCCATTTCCAAACTGCGGAAAGAGAGAGACTTCGGTCTCTCTTTTTCATTTCTGTCCAAACAGAAATCACATTTGGTAGACCGCCCATGTCCGATAGTTCGCGCAAAGTCTCTCTGCCGCTATTCCAACCATCCCCCTGCCAAAAACCGAAATCCCCTGATCGCCAGCGGCGTACTTCGTTGGACTATCCCAAGTCCTCATCAGCCCCAAATCCACCCTTTGGATTTCCTGGGCACCCCACGGAACATCCTCCCCAATGGGAACGGATGAAACGACTAACTCTTGAATGTCATGCCTAGCAAGCAAGGCAATTGCGCGCTGAATCTGAAGAGGTAGGGATGTGAAGCCGGAATAGTAACTGATCATGATCTTGTAGTAATCATACTGGCTGCCAGAACAGTTGGACAACTCAATCTTTGAGACATCATGATTGATCACTAAGGGGCAAGACGTGTTCGTCGTCACAGTGGTCGTGCCAGAAGTGCAAGCCGCCACCCCGGAAGCCCTTAGCCACTTGATGGTGATGTCATAGTCGGAAAGCAAACGCTTCCAATTGAGCGTCACCATGAAAGTGCGCGCGGTAAGAACTCCCATAATGTACCGATCATTGACAGTCGGGCGATGCTCCTCATCGGTAGCTTGTGTGGGCGCTAGGTAGGTGGAAAGGTGGTCTTGAATTTCCTCCTCACATAACGCCACGATTTCACTAGCACCCGCTTGGCCTCCGGTGGCGTACCAAGGGGTAGCGAAATCGTTGGACCATCTTCGATACTGGGCTTGCGTTAATACTGGCATTGGACATTTTCAGGTACATCAAACAGAATCGCCGAAATTGCGACGATTTGACAAATCAGACGCGTCATGGTATAATATCTATAGAGCCAATGAATAACTGCAACCCATGGATGTGGTGTGAGCCACCCGGCCCATGTAAACCCATAACAAACTTGCGGGAAAGGGGCGAGATTAAACATCTCGCCCTTTTCCATTTCCTATGGATTCACCACAGTCCTTTCAATCAAGCTGGAGTACGAGACGTTAAGCATCTTACCCAAACTCTGGGTAGCCTCAGCCACTAGTCTTCCATGACCGAACATGCAAAACTCCGAACTCGTACACAACCCCTCAGACCCACTCCGATCCCGCGTCAGTAGTACGTAAGGCGAAGGATTCAGTCCTGTCCCACCTGGCGACGGATGGAAGTCGGGGTGATTCGCAACCACCTCAGCAAAGTTAAAGTATTGATAGTACAGACTTGGCATCCCCAGATACTGGAAGGTCAGGAACAGGATATGACTGCACCAGTCCTGGTTGGAGCCTGTTCGGCCAATCCACATAGTCGTCTCGACCGGAACGTCATACCCCGCAAGAGGCAGCGAGCGCCCACGCATTAGCTCTTGATGCTTAGCTCCGATATCTTGATACTCTAACGCGATCATATAAGCGAGATGCCGGAACAGTCCTGGTCGCATTGAGAGCACGATGTCGGCGGGGTCAACGTAATTGTCCTCAAGCGCCCCGATGATCTCTTCCATCTTGCGAATGGTCGTGGCAGTGCAACCCTCGTCATACAGAATGCTGTCCGCTTCGGTCTGGACGTTGCCGTTGATGTCCGTATGGTTCTCGCGAATCACTCGGAACAAGCCATCGTAGTTATTCGCATTTACCGAGGCGTCACCATTGATCGTGAGGTACTCCCGAATCCTGCCCAGTCTCTGCAAGATTTTGAACATTTGCAATTCCCACTCAGTCGTCAGGGTGGTCACGCCTTGGGCGGTGTGTATACGTCGAGCCGCGGGCGCCAGATGTTGCTTGCTTGCAAGGGCGGGCAGCGTCAGGTTGTCACTACACGTGCCAAAAGATTTAGCACTGTACGTGAACTTGGCTTCAGTATACGAAGCCCCAGTCGGGCAGCCCCCCTCGGGGAACGAGCCGTCGTCCGTGCCCTCCTTGGCAGTGATCATGCTGAGCGGCAATACCGGCTGGTTGTTGAATTCCCAAGCGAATCGGTCCAGCAACCCGCTCGGCTGAATCAGCGACTCGATGATTTCAGCGGGCACGCCGTAAGCGTCAGCCGCGCCGTAGCTGGTGAAAATTCCAGCGTAGGTCGTGGTCGTCGCCTGTTTTTGAATTGTATCAGTGACGATGTTTCCATTCGTCACACCCTGTAAAGCAATTTGAGCATCCATTATTTCCCTCTCCTCATTCCGTCAAGCCACTTGGCTTTCGTGAACTCGTACTCGTTTTCCTCAGAAATTTCAATCGGTTCCACGCTGGGTTCGTCCGCCGGCCCGACTTCCTCGCGCACAGGCTCAACAGTCAGAGCTTCGGCTATCTTGCGCAGTTCCTCGGAGCGTTTGTTTGACTCTTCCATCAGTGCGTCAGTGCGCTTGGCAAGCTCGGACACGGTTTCCTCAACCTGTTCAGCCTTTTCAGTAGCAACGACAGCGACAGAATCATCAACGGTGTCAATGGTCTTTAACACCTCTCCGAGTTCTAATCCCTGCTTGACAAAGCTTTCCACGGCGGCATTGATACGGTCAACTCGGCTCTTTGACAGCCGCCCAGTTGCCATTTCAATAGCTTCCTCGAACGGATCTAGGAAGGAACCAGCCACCACAGGCGTCTTGGCGTCAATCAGCTTGGAAATGACATCCTTTCCCTCGCTTGAGAAATCGTCAATCACGCTAAAGGCTTCGTCCCCTTTCCCTCGGCGCACGGCACTTTCCACCATCTCTTGCATGGTATACGTCAGCACGCCAAATCTGCGCCTCATCATACGCTCATCAACATTTTCCGCAAGATTCCCCTCAACCTTTTGCACCTCTTGGGTTTCACCGGCGACTTCCGATTGCTCGACTTCCGGAACGGGTTCAGTCTTGGTTTCGGTTTCAGTCACGGTTTCCGCTTCCTGCTCAACGACGGGTTCCTCTTTGGGACCCACTTCAACAATGGGCTCCACAATGGGAGTCTCCTCAACCGCAGCAGGCGTATCTTGATTCTTTTTCATTTTATCCTCCGTATTCTCGTCCGCCTTGTAAGTTCCAATTATTCGGACAAGGTTTTTTACTAAATCAATAATCTCCTGCTGCTCATCTTCATACGTCTTCGCCATGCCCACCAAGCTCTCCGGGGGCTCGGCTTCCAAATCTCTTCGATAGTGTTTAATAATGTGTTTCGCGGCGTATTTCAATTCGGCGGTGGTGAATCTGGAGACCTTTTTTTCATAGGCTTCAAACTCCTCTTCGCCAAGTGTTTCTATCGCCATCGAAATAACAGGCGGGATTTCCAGCCCGTCCACTTCGGATTTCATCGCCTGCGCCAACCTGACGGCGGCCCCGAAAACGCCCCCCTTTACAATCGTGCCGCAACCCGGCAAATGGTGTGGATAACCGGACTTGCTCGAACTGAAACTCCCATCCTCATTCTTCTTTATGATGGCAAATTGACATGGCTTGGAACGATCCTTCACGGCAGACCACGCCTTGTTGGACACACCAAACTTCTTGTCCCATCCGTGCGGCGCGACGATCTTCAACACTAATTCGCCACCTTCGTTCTCGCCCCATACCTCATCGGATTCGTCCTCGTTCCTGACTATCATGTCCATAGTTTCCTCGCCAGTTTTGTTCATTAAATCCACGACTTCTTTTCTTCTTTCAACAATCTCCTGAAATTCCCCCTCTGAAAGTTTTCCAACTTTGTTAGCAAGCAAAGTGATGAAGGATGAGCGAAAACTAGGCCAGGAAGTACGTGAGATTTCCAACAATTCCACATGTGAAAAAACCCGCCCAAATTCGCCTTCTCCAAACTCCTCTATTTCAGCTTCGTGGACGATCCCGGCAATACTGGCTCCATGTCGTTTTCCTGCAAGCACGTCTTGGAACAATTGGGTTGAAAAGGGGTTGGCGGGGTGGTTCAAAAAAACATCAAATGCAAAATGTTTGCGTTCTGTAAGATATGGTTGATGGACAGTTCCTAAAAAGCTTGCGAGGAGATCCCTGTGGTGACCATCGAGAAATGGCAGCGGATCGCCCTTGTTAGCATATTCAACCATTTTTTCTAGCCCTGCGAGGGAGAAACGATCACCATCGCGATCCCTTTCAGGACCGCTTGCTTCCACATGAAGCCATAGTTGAACCTCTTCCCCACCCTCAGCTTTTTCAACCAAGGTGCGCCTCGCCCCGGTTATCGGCAAAACAACCCGAAATGGCCCCGTAAACAATAGTTCGGCTTTTTCCATAGATATTTTCACTCCATCAGTTGTAGCTTTAAGCTTCCCCTGCCCATCTAACCAGGTGCACAGCGCCCACGCCGCGTCTTTCTTGCTTTGATCCGGCTTTTTTGGCTTAAAATTTGGATCTTTCATTAAAGAGTCTACACATCGTTCAACTCGTGGTGGAATAACACACCTCCAAACAAAAAAGGGGCAGACCTATTAGGTCTGCCCCTGCGTCTTCTGTGGGCAATTTAGATATTCAATTAGATAGTCTACCACAACTTTGGTTTTTTGTCAAGTTATGGATTTAGGAAAATCGCATCTTTTCTTTGGGTTTCAAAGTTATTGTGGCTCGCATCTGTCCCTTGGGTTTCAACCAGTTAATGGCTCGCATGAAGGTCATGGGCTTCAGGCTTAGTCTGGCTCGCATTGTGAAAATGGGTTTCAATCTCTTCTTGGCTTAATTATATTCTATCACATCCGCGCCAGTTTGTCAAATCCAGCCGTTCACTTGATCTTCTTCAGAATCTCTTCTGTCCGATCAACACAATCAATGCAAAGCACCAAGTCAACTATGGCTTCTTCAACCACATCTTTTGATTCTGGCACATCACACTTGAAATCTTCCCCATCGGTCAGATAAGATTCCAAATGACGCAACTTGCCATGCAGCACATCAATATGTGTATGAATCTTTCGCGCAATGTTTTCGTCGCACCCTTTCAACATGCTATCTCGACCTATGGAGTTGCTCATTTCCTCATATTCCTCCCGCTACATTATTTCCATAATTATACCATGCATCGTTCTGCTTGTCAAATTAGCTCACTTCCTTCACTCTCCACCCCAACAAATCAAAGCCACCGCACTCAAAAATAATGTCAAGCTTGGACATACTGAAGGCCCGCACCACACTCTGCAAATGCGAATCCTCTTCGCAACGCTTAATAATCGCCTGACACTCGTGCGGCATTTTCTCAGCCTGCTTCATGTGAGTCATCATCACAGCACGCCCCTCTTGTTCGATACGGATTCTCTGCACGCGTTCGCTGTTGCAGCAGAAACGCAGTACAAATTGGTCGCCATCCAGCGCCTTAATCCGCTTCCACACCCCATGCGCATCGTTCCGCAAATTCTCCATCACGTCAAACAACTCAGCTATTTCACTCATAACACCTCTCCTCCCCATCTCTAATAATTTTTAACGTGGTGCCTTCAGCAATAAGTACATCCAGCGCCGTCCCGTATCCATAGGTGATCTGGTCATCCGGGTGCCGCTTCTTAAGCGTCTTTCCACTACAACGCCTTGAATAAATAATCTCAAACGGCCCAGTGGATACCAACACATCATCGTCCTCAAGACGAATATTGTAGAGCGCTTTGTACCGACCGGCTGGCAATGTCATCTCTCAAACCACCGAGGTGAGTTGGGCATTGAATTCCATCTCCTCCGCAATGGGAGCCAAAAACGTCTGCCAATGTTCCCGATTCGCGTTTGTCTTGCCGTGACACTTAATGCATAGGGTGATTAGATTCCCGGTCAGGTTGTCGGTCTTGCAATAATTGATGTGATGGACAGGGAATTTCTCCTGCCCTTCCTGCCACACCTCGCCAGATATGGCACAGGTGTGATTGTCGCGTTCGCGGATTTCCTCTTTTAACTTGTCCGTCCAGTCCAACCCGTATGGCTCAAAGGATATGCCCCCATGCCAGTTCCAGTTATTCTCCCCAGTCATGTTTTCTGACATCCATAGATGCATACATCCATTAGAACAAAATTTCTTTTTGTCTGCAAGATATGGCTGTACCTCGAATTCTTCCCCACACCGTACACAGTTCAACTTAACCTTTTCTTTCCAATACGGATTATTCTCCCCACTCATGTTTTTGGACATCCATAGATACTGGCACTCTTTGGAACAAAATTTCCCTCTGTCTGCAAGATATGGCTCTACTCTAAATTCTCCTCCGCATTGGTTACAGCTTAGTTTGACTTTCTCTTTCCAGACTGGGTTGTTTTCCCCACTCAGGTTTTCCGACATCCATAAACCTTTACATTCTAGGGAACAAAATCTTGATTTATCTTCACGGAATGGCCACTGCTCAAATTCTTTCTTGCACTGCTCACAAACCAGCTTAACCTTACCGCCTTTCCATTGAGGATGGTTTTTCCCACTGAAGTTTTCTGACATCCATTGATCCTTACACCCTCTGGAACAAAAACGAGCTTTATCAGCACGGGACGGGATTACTCCAAACTCTTCCTTACACCACACACAGGATTTTTTAACTCTCTCTTTCCAATATGGGCTATTCTCCCCGCATCTATTCTGTGATTGTGCTAGGCCCCCACACTTTCTGGAGCAAAACTTTGCTTTATCTGCATGGGAAGGCTTTATTTCAAACTCTTCCTTACACCACCCACAAATTTTTTTGACCTTTTCTTTCCAGCCTAGATGATTCTCCCCGCACCTGTTCTCTGACTGCCAGTGCCCATAACATTTTTGGGAACAAAATTTTGCATTTGCACGGGACGGCCTCACCCTAAACGCTTCCTCGCATTGTTTACAGATTAGCATGACTCTCTTTTTCTTATTCATATCACATTCATCTAGGCAGATAATAGCCACACGCCGTCACCCAATTTTAGGCTCATTATACCATATTTAGGAAAGATTGTCAAAACCCTAGAGCAATGTCACACCTCTACCACCTCACCGTCAACGACTTCCTCTGTTGACGTAGCAGGACCAAGCCCCTGCTTCAACATGGCAACCATTACGGTGGGTGACAACAAATCTTTCGGGTCTATCCCTTCTGCCCGAAGCTGTGCCACAATCTCTGGGAAATCGGCATCCAAAACTGGCCAGACTGGAAGGCCGCCCCGTTCCATAAGCGGAACCCACAAATCCCGCATACGATCTGCCCGCGTTGGGATCGCGGACGTATCAACCCACTCGACCGTAAGACCCTTGTAGGGACTGTAAATATCATTTATTATAGTAGTCGTAATAAAGTCCTCTTTAAGGACTCGAAGCATCTTGGCCACACCCTGCTTCTTACTAGCCTCTATTTGCTGTGAGGCCGCCTGCCTCCCCTGACCCTCCATGCGTAACATTTGTACGCCGCCGGCCCCAAAAATCTGCCAAGTGTAAATTTCAATTTGCTGAATGATCGCCCAGAGAGTCTGGAAGCTGTCGCCCATCCCAATCTCGCTTACACGTGCAAGAACTCCTTGGAGGACAGGAAGACGCCCATAACCAAGATCCTCGCGAAGGGCGGCAACGATATTGTCTATCTGGGCGGGTTGCAGTTGCTTGGCCTCTTTTGGTAAAATGAAGCTGACCAATTTATCCATTTGAGGTTTGTTGAGCTTATCCCGAAGAAGGACCAACATGGCGAACATTATGTCAACTAGGATATAACTATCATTTACGCAAGAGCTTGACCTTAGTCTGCGATCTGGGTGCGTTTGGCCAGTATACTGGATCAATGCCATCTGGTCCTTAGTGTACGGTTTCAGCTTCCGCTTCTGGGTACTCGTTAGGTATTTTGCGTATGGACCATACTGGCTAATGTCATAAAAGGCGGGTTTTTTGTAGACACCAGCATCCGTCACATTGGGCTCAATGTGCTCTGGTGCATGGAAAATGTATCCAAGGATCGGACCGGGCTTTTTCACGGCCTTCGTCAATCTCTCGGCAAACTCATCCTCACCAATTTTCCCGTCTAGGAAGTCCTGTGCTACCTTAGATGCCTGTCCACCTTTCGCCCTTAACAACTGAACAGGGGACCGACCAAGGATCAAAAGATCCCTCTTCGTACTCTCAAAGGCAATACGCTCAGTACGATCCACCTCGTTTGGATATAGCAAAGTTTGTTCCAATAGCAATTTTGGCTTATCGTCATCCGTCGGGTCTTTCTCACGAACGACCAGCGTATAACTTTCACATTCTCTGACAATTGTACGAATGATCCCCGCCACTAGAGGAAGCGTGGCAGCCGTCCTTAGTTCGGCGTCGGTATGATCTTGCGTTGCCCCGGCCAGCAACGCCGAAAGCGCGGCTTGGGACGATTGAGTCACGGAAGCAACTAAGCCACGCGGCTTCTCCCTCACTTCTTCGATGGGCTTCTGCTTCTCAACCTCTTCCGTTTTGCGTCTAAAGCGGTCCCAGAAGCTCATTTAATCCTCCAATGGACAGTCTTTGAGGAAACACTCAGTCCTACCTGCCCAGAAAAAGTTCTTTGGAAATTCGCCATAAGCATATACGGGGGTATTCCAGCCACCCATACAGTGATAACAAGGGTAGTATTTCCCCCCAACGATGCAAGCTTTCTCACCTTCGCAACTTCGCGGTTCCTGATATGCCGCCATGCCAAAAGCCAGCGTTCTTCGCTTTGTAGGTTTTCTAACCTTTAACTCAACCGGCTTCCGTGCATAACGCCTTGCCCATCGCAGGTCAAAATCTACCGGTGATTCTATAATGACATTATAGCCAACTTCCACAAGCCGGACGGGCTTCCTCAGCCAATCATAGACGCCGCATTGAGGGTTAGGCACAAAGACAGCAACGATCTCTTCACACCGCCATAGTTCGTCGCGGCGCACGCGAAGACAATCATACCCGGGTCCCAGCAACGTCGTGCGAATCTTCCATGCCCGCTCAAGGTGAGCAACGAAGGGGCAAAAGTCCTGGTATCTCACGGGATCGTCGCCGATGTCCAGAGCAATCCCAGCATCAGCAGGCAGAACACAGTTCAGTTCCCCTGTGTAACTCTCCCAATCGTCAACTTTTTCATCAAGTGCAACGGATACATATTTCATGGTAACTCCAATTGTGCCATTTCCAGTCTGGCTTTCTCAATGCGCTCGTTTGCCAGCTTGACATATTCAGGGTTTATGTCACAGCCATAAAAATGCCTATTTAGTTTCAATGCTGCCACAGCAGTCGTGCCAGAACCCATGAAGGGGTCAAAAATAATCATGCCTGGGATCTTACTTATGAGCCAAAGCAGAAGCCCTAGTGGTTTCTGGTTTGGATGATTCACTCTCTCACTTCTTAGTCCTGGTGAACTCCGACTCAGGATAAAATATTGAAACCCATCTATACCTTCAGAAACCACAACGGAACGTGGCCAATGTCCTTTAGCGGTAGCTACACCATGCGTTGAATCCCGCTTTGAGTATCCAGGTCTTCCAGTCCTTCCTAACCGTTTCCAGACTTTCGTCCCTTCACGCTTTAGATTAAGAAGGACTTTACCCTTTGTCGCATATACAATCGGATCCATAGCTGGAGCCAAGCGATCCTTGCCCTCTTTAGGCCATGCAGAAGTGATAAAACCATCTCGATAAATCCAAGCCCACATCTGTCTAATGTTCCACCCCGCATTTTCTATCGCCATAGCTATTCGATGATATGTAGGTGAACCAGCAAAAGACAAGCAAACAGCATTTTCACTAGCAATTCTAAATAATTCTTCCCATACCTTGTCAGAAGTACCGCCATCATAGTCTTCATTTGATTGTCCGTAAGGCGGATCAGTCACTACTAAATCTACACATTTATCAGGCATAGTCCGCATTACATCCAAACAATCCCCGCAAACCACCTTGTCAAGTTCCATCTATCTGCTCATCATTATTCACCATTATGCAATGAACAACATCTTCTACTAACATGTCTACTGCGTCTAGAACAATTCCAATCTCAATTGTGCCTTCTGGATAATCCTGATATTTTCCCTTTGCCACATTGCATAAACCAGTCTTGATCTTCTTCGCGGAAGCTAAAAGTGTAGCTATAATCAACCCTTCGTATACTTCTCGTTCCATTACTTCTCCTTTCTTTCTGTTCAAACAGAACGCTAGAAAATTAACCTCCACGCCATGACAACTCCATCAAGTGCAATGGATACGTATTTCATAACAGCTCCATTAGATTATTTTTCCCAACAAAACGCCGCCACTTACGCAATGCGTATTGACGAGACCGACTGTGCCATGCCGACTTCCAGCCAATTTTTTGAATGAAGTAAAAGTTTATGCCAGCCGCTTTCTGTCGCACAAGCTGCCAATGTTCTGTTCGCCTAAGTACTTTACTCATTTCTGTTCACTCAGAATATCAACCTCCACACCTGAACCAGTCAATCACATCAAGTTCGGCAATTCTGGGTCCTCTCATTTAGGCGTAACCCGCCGTATTATGTTAGCTAAAAAATCAACAAGGAAATCTATCTTCAGCCCATAGTAACATTCTAATATAAAATCCCGCCAAGCATCTTCAAATTCTGCCCATTCACGCAACATACTTTTATATTCATGTGAATCATTCGCAAAATCTTGCAGATACTTTTCAAGCGACGAACCCTTTTTCCCCAGCATAGAACTACTCCCATTCAAAAGATTAGCCTCCACGCCCTTACTATAGCGTTTTCAAAACAAACACCGCAATTCAACCAAACCCCGGCTGCCCTGTCCAAGATATCCACACGAAGTTGCAGAATGCCCACCTCTTGTGGAGGGCGCGGCACGGGAACATCTTCGGACAATGTCTCACCAGGCTTGACATCTTTCGCCAACGAAATCTTGGTTCGCGCCGCGTTCGGCATTGGATTGCCAGAAGAAGTACACCAATACGCTCCAAGCAGATGATTCCTCCCCCAAGTCTTTTTGGTGATGTTTTTGATCTGAACACGTATAACATCACCCGATAGTCCGCCCTTGTTTGTCACCCCCCTGCGCCTGCTCCCGCGCACGCTGGGCATCCCGCTCCCCATAGGCGTGACCCGCAAGGCGGGCTTCGGTGCGCGCACATCCAACGATGTTCCCTTCCCTTTGCCAGACGTGCGCCGAACAAGCATCACAGCATCAGGAACCGCCTCGACTCCAAAGCTTTGGCCGGGGACCTCAAAAACCCCGGCATATCCGCTGAAGTCTGGCATGATCGGCAACGGTTTCCACAAAACGGCTACGTGGGGAGCGCTCAATGGTCTGAAAGCAAACGTTTGGGGAAACAGGATCACCACGTCGTTCTTGTTCAGGTCCCTCGCGCTGAACTTTTTAACGGTGAGACCGTGCTGCTGCGCATCGGACAACTTGCCAGTGCGCGAGTATACCGTCACGTGATGGAATCCCTTCATATCATCTATCAGTTTCACAACATGCTGGTTGTCTGGCACACTATTTCCCTCGATGAAAATGCCAATTTTCTTCGGGGGCTCAACGATTTTCACCTTGTTATCATTGTCCCACGGCACACCCGGCAGGGCAAGCAAGTTTCCCTCAATACCCCTGGGCGTCAGATTCCAAACATCTTTAGCTATGACAGGCGGGTGCACGCCGTCAAACTTCAACACCGATCCGCCGTCGTGCGTCCACTGCGTTCTTTGTCCCCACTGCCAATTGCTCCAAGTGTCCGTAACCTTAAGTCTGCCCCCGTCACGCCTTCTGTAGAACGCGAGCCTGGCTTGAATCTTTTGGGCATCCTGCATCCCTGTGTAGTGGAAACAACGAACACCATTACTAAGTTCTTCAATGGGACCTCTCCCGCAATCGGCGGGCGGTGCGGCGTGATGGGCAAATTGCAAGGGCAACCCAGGACGCCTGTAAGCCCGGTGCATCTTCACGGACCACGAACTGCCAGTACAAATCAAGTCGGGCCTCCACCAGAAATGCAGAAACGGGTACTTCACAATCTTCGCCTTGGGATGCTCGATAAACTCTTCCCTCAGCCTGCTCAACTCATTTGGAAAGTACACCTCGTCCGCGCCGGCAAGCATGTGGATGGCGCCCTCACCCAGACGGGAACGGATGATCTGAAAACCCCGATTCTGCAAGTCCCTTTTAGAGTTGACCCATCCCATTTGCTCGAAAACTATCTTCTTGCCATCCTTGCCCTTCATGAGTCCCCTGACAATTTCAGCAGATTTGTCAGTGCTCAATCCTTCTTTCGTCACGGTCTCCGAAGAAAAGTTCTTGACACATCCCTCTATCAAAGCAACCGTCTTGACATGTTCGCATCCCAAAAAGGAACGAATGGAATAGGGAAGGAATTTCTCTTCCCCGAGGAAAAATACGCACACACCTATATCAAACTCTGCCATGTAGACAACTCCTTCTCAGAGCGTCTACTTCTTCTAACTCCTAATATTTCTAATTCTGTTCAAACAGAATTAAACTTAAACTTTTGCCGTGGCCACAACAACTGCCCCGCATATCAATCCCAGCAGTTTGCAATGTATTCACCAATTCAGCAATGCAAGAATCTATCTGTTTCCACTTCCATTCAGTCTTGCCAGTTGAACTCAAATCAGCAGGAATCTTCATGAAAACTGGTGTCGTTGTTCCCCACTTGCACATTCAAACTCCTAATATTTTTCGATTCCCAAATTTCTGCTTTCTGCCCATCGCTCCAATGTATCGGGGCAAGCACTTTTCCAATCTGCCATTATCGTTTTTCGATATGCAATTAGTGTCTCAAGCGATTGAAGAGCCATTTGCCAAGACACTGTGCCTACAGATTGACCATGTTCCAAAATATATGTACGAAGGCATCCTTCAGCTTGATCTATTCTATCTTCTATATTCATCTTTTGCTAACTCATGTTTCTGATTCTGTTCAAACAGACTGACGACGCCCTTTCTAATCAGCCATAATTCTGGTCTCTTCATCAAGATCGCTTTCACCAAAACCCCTTACCACCATTTGCACCATGTATTCTTCGCCATGTTCATATTCTTCATTAGGATATGGTTTCTTTTCATATCTGAGTAACCCAAACTTGCTGTCGCGCTCAACAGCCTCTTTTATTCTGTCTAACAAACCGAGCAATCCTGCCTTGGTCAACATTTTCTTTCTCCTTCTATTTTGGTTCACCTTCTGTTCAAAACAGATTGCCTACATCCATTTAGCTCTTTCATCCTCTTCATAAGCCCAACGAGCCAGCAAGAGAGCATGTCCCAAATCGTCAACACCATGAAAACTACCGGACCCGGTAGTGTGAGTTTTGACTGCATACCACCCATACTTGCCAATCAGCTTGCCATTCTCTAGCCTTGCTATCTCGCCCCCCGAATCTGAGCATGGCCTGCGATCTGAACAAAGTTTGATTGGAGTATGTTTTGGAATAACAAACACTACCTCTAACCGATACTTGGGGTCATAATATAAAGAAACCAGATATGGTTTGAGTTCATCAAAACCTACATCTTCGCGTTCTGCTATGGCACGCCCCCACTCATCTGCCTGCTTCTCGAATTTCCTTGCAGCCCCAGACTCAAGTCCCCTGAGTGTCATCAAATTCATTCGCTTCTCCTTTCATACTCCCATCTTATTCATAATGTTCCCGAGCCGAACTATCATCTCATTCATGCCGAATCTTGTGTCTGGCGGGAACGCGCCCCAGTATTCGTCGGAAATGCATCTCATAACCTGGCTCGTCAAATCATCCCTGTCCTTCGCGAGATAGACGTATCTCTCAAACTCGCTTCCGTTCACGATTTCCTTGAAAACATCAAGGGGATAGCAAACGACTGGCGTGCTACAAGCCAACGCCTCCGTGACGAACATCCCAAAGCCTTCAAACACGCTACCGCTTATGAGAAGCAGGGACCGTTTGATGATCTCAAACTTGTCGTAATCCGATATCCCGATGTGATAGTTGACATATCCCTCCATCTTCCGGCGATGCACAATGTCAGGGTCGGCCTTCGCCGTCACCACGTCCAGCATCAGACCTAATGGTTTCACGGCATCCACAGCGTGCGCGAATTTCTTGTGCGGATCAAGCCTTGAAACAAAACAAGCCCGGTATTCCCGCTTCACGTCAGGAACGGTATCAATTACTCTGTCGTTCACGGCAGGATACACCGTGAAAATCCGCTTTTCCGGAATCCCTACCCACTTGGCGCAAGGCTTCTTGTTCGTGTCCGCCAGCACGAAAACATAGGCCCCACTATACTGTATCATCGCAATCATTTCCGTCCAGAACGATTGCTGAAGTGCCGGGGACCTGTCATCCCTTACCTTTTTCATCGTTGACAAAACGTCCAAAACGCAAATGACAACGGGAACGCCGTACCGCATCCCAAGCTGACAAGCAGCGGTCGCGCCCATTAGCGGCAAGCCAATAAACAGATCATGCCTCGGAATTCCCCCCATGCCGCCGATTAAGCGCCTCTCCACTTTTGGCTGGAGGTACAAATCGTAATCTCGGCGAAACGGCAGGTGGGCATTGTCAACGTACAAGGTTACACTATGGCCAAGTTCGCGAAGAGCGCAAGCAACTTGATAAGCGTAAATTCTTCCACCCGTCCGATGTCGAACTTGCTGACTAGTAATACCTATACTACTCACTCAACTATCCCGACGTGCCGGGTGTTCCATATAATCAATGAGATTGGGATCCACGGTATCAAGCGAAGGAACACCAAATTCGGATTCTTCCACGAGCTTCTCAAAATTCTCTAATGCTTCATACCCCACATAGGCTTTCAGCCTAAGCTCTGCCAACAGTCCCTCAAAATTTCCCGGGGCTTCATCACTCAATTCATCCCAGGCCTTGAATTCCGTATACAAACCAACAAGCGGCGGACAAGTATCGCACGATCCATAACGACAGCCGAAACATTCATCCGATTCGCAGATTTCCATAGCATCCACCACCTCATCTTCCATCACTGGGTTCGGCGGCGTTGCTTTTCCACTTTTCCAATCTTCATGCGCACCCCTTAGTGGAGGCATTCGGACAATATAATCGTCTTCTATCAAACAACTTCTTCGGTTTGCAGCTTCACCCGCAGCAAACCATCGCTCAACCGGTGCCACCAGAACATAGCCGCCAACATTGATGCCACCTTGTTCTGTAATGTGTATGGAAGGTGAATAGTAATCGTCTGAAACCTTGCGCCATATTTCCACATCTGTATTTTTCGCGGCCCGGTTATCTTCCATCAAATTGCAAACACTGTGGGCCAAATCGCCGCCAAGGGTTCCCAAGCAATCACAATCGCTATCAATAAAGCAAGACACAAAAGAACAACAGCCAAGGCCACGTGTAAAATAGATTCATTTGGCATCAAAACAACTCCTTCAGTCTTTCGCACATAGACTCAAAAACATAGCGTTGTCCGATTTGACGGGCCGCAATTTCAACATCCAATCTAGTATACTCATCCCGCAACTTCCCAACCTGCTTTGCCAAGGATTCGGGACTGGAATGGCTCGCGTACAAAGCACCGTCGCCGCAGACTTCTTCCAGAATCGGGAACTTGTAACACGCCACCGGAAGCCCGCAATACAGATATTCCATGAACGGCATCCCTAGACCTTCGTAAGCCGACGCCCCGATTCCAGCGATGGCACCCTTAATCAATCTGAATTTCTCCTCTTCACTAGGTGAAGCGTGAACACGAACCAAATGGCTAACACCGGCTTGCGCCACCTTCTTCCGCATTTCATCGGCGTGGAAGCTGGAGATAAGATCCAATTCAATATTGGTCTTCTGCACCACATGAAATAAATCATCTATGCGTTTGTGTTCTGTCTGTCTCGTTATAGCTACAAAGCCTCTCTTTTCTGTTTGGACAGAAACGGAGTCGGCGCATCTAGAATTGACACACCCCATCAGGCATTGGACATTCTCATTGCCAGTCCATTCCTTCACAAACGGAACAGCGTATTCCGAAATCGTCAACAGCCAATCGGAATCTCGCAACGCCTTAGTATGCTCATCAGAATAGTGCATTCGCTTGGCAACGGCCGGCGCCCACTTGCTGATAATTGGCCAAGCATCCAAAACGATAGCCCAGTGCGGGACGCCTATCTCTCTGGCGAAATTCAACCCAAATAGTGTTGCTAAGATGGGATATGAGATTATGAGGTCAAAGCGCTTTTCCCGCCAACGATCTAACCGACTCGTTAAAACAAGACTAGGCATCTCGTAATACCGGCTCAGACCTTCCCACCAGATAGGCGGGTGCTGCGTTACAACGGTTACTTTATGGCCAATCGCCTGAAGTCCCGTGGCAACACCGAGGGCGTGAACCCTGCCTCCTGAAAAAACGTTGCCCGGTGGATTCTCAACGATCATTGCGATTTTCATTTCACCCTTGGACGCCCCAAGAAAGCATTACGCTATCCGTTTTACCTACTGTTCGGTCAAAAGCTTCTTCAGCATTTCTTAATATGGCAGGCACGATTTTTTCAATCATGAAAGATAAATCAGACAACATCACCTCAAGGTCCGACAAGAGTTCTAGGGCGCTCTCCTCACCTGATTTCACGTTGAGACTGGCAGTCAATATCGCATTCCTATCTCCGAATTCCACGACGTAAAAACCAACTGGCTTTTCAGCATAATAGCATACAGATATATGCTGATCGCCTTTTTGGTATTCAATGCTTGTTCTTGGAATCATTACTTCTCCTCACAGATCCATCTCTAATATTTGCACACACAGCAGGCAGCAATAGATAGAATCCAATCATATCAACCCAAGGAATCTTTTTTTCATCTTCTAATATCCCTGTCTACCCCTTTCACAATCCACATTGCCACCATCTGTGCCCCCGCCAAGGCGAACACGTCTACGATCCATCGCGTCCACTTAAACCTGTCCAGAATCAGCACCCCGGCGGCACTCCACATCCCCAAACAGCGATGGCAGGATAGCATCTCCCTGATAGATATTCGCCCGATGCACCACTCGTCCCGAAACCACTTCACGACGGGTTGGTCGTCGTAGAGAATAAGAACCGTGACGCGAAACGCGGCCAACAGAAGCCTGATCACCTGAATGGAATATCGCATACCACATGCTCCATCACGCCTTCTTCCAATACCACAACCCGCAGCGCGGTCGGTCTCCCGCGCGTTGGAAGCTTGGGGACCAATACCCTGAGAGAAACCGGGCACCCCGGAAAAGCGTCCATCTGAAGATAGTCGTCGGTCGTAACCGGTCCGTCCATCCGGCGCTCCCCCGCTACCCAATAGGTCCTCGGCCTACAGGCAAAGGAAAACCAGACACCCTGCGTCTTGTTCACGGCCAAAACACTGATCAGCTTCTCAACATTCCTAGCGGTGACATACTCAGGAGCGATGGTTTCCATCAATCCTCAATGATATTCATATCGTACGCCTCTTCAATCCTTCGCCTCATATAAACCCACCAAACGCCACCAGCACAGACTAGTTCCCAACCCTGGGTAGCATATTCATTCAAAAGTTCCGTGCGCCGGTTTTCTTCCCTGTCACCGATGTAAAGGCATAGATACTCGTAATTCATAGTTTCAATGGCCCCTTCATCTGTGCTTGTGGAGCCAATATCCCGCTCCCCCGCGCCTTCTCAATTCGCGAGTAAACCTCCATCCCCCAAGCGGTGTCAAGCACGGCGCTGATCATACCATCAATGACTCGGGCCACGCAGAATCGCAGCAAGTCAAAATCTTCGGCGGCGATGGGACATTCAATCTTAATCTTGCCATTGTCATCTTTGGAGGCACGGAAAACGTCTTCCTCGGTCCACTCAACAACATTATCCTGCCCAAGAAGATGCAGGACGGGTATCAAATCCACTGCTGACAGACTCGGCACTTTCCAGGTTCCGTTTACCGGCAGCCTGTCCTTAACCTGAACTTCTACTATCAGATTCATTCGTTATCTCCTCTACTTTTTCAAGAACCATCTCAATTGAAAGCTCCCTCATGCAACTATTTTTATACTCGCAAACAGGAAGCTGCTCCGTGGCAAATGAGTGATTACAAGGCCCTTTGCAGTCTGGATAATATGAAGCAACCTTGCAGTTTGCATCTTCGGGAACCACGCATTCCGGCGGGATCGGCCCTGCCAAAAGCACGGTGGGCGTTGAATCGCCAATCTGCTTAACTTCGCCAGTCTCGACGTTGTGTACATGCTTAACAGAATGCGCCATGTGGCAAATCAGTGAATCAATGCCGATGCAAAGGTCGCAGATGGCAAGAACGCCAATTGCCTGGGACAAACGTGTTTTGCCCCGTAAGTCAATGTCAACATTTTCGATCGGCGGGTCGCTCTCGCTGCCAAGCAGCACAATCTTGTGTCCCATATTCTTTAGCGCAAGAACCAGTTCGCCCCATTTCTCTGATGGCCAAAGCCGCCAGTTAACACCATTTGTGCTGAATGTGTTGATAGCAGTCAAAGTACCTGAGCTTTCCCGCTCAGCGCAATCATCTGGTCCGATAAACGTCCGTGGTCGAAAAGTTGAAACGTTTTCCAAATCAAGCAACCCAATACCTTGCGCCTGGCGAGCATGAACAGCACCCCAGTACAACAGCGGATCGTCGTCGCCTTCAAAGCGTGGCATATCTTGGTCATGCCTAACGTCCCACCATTGGTCAAAGTCGCTGGTCATGTAATTGCCTGGCGAGGTCAATTGACTGATCGCCAAATTCAAAGCCAGCAATTCTCCAAATTGCTTCCAAGTTGAAACGGTGATTTCACAATCGGGATGTGTCTTCTTTATCGCATCAAGCGAGGCCGTGGCCATGAGAATATCACCGCTGAAGCCGACACGGTTGACAAGAATTTTCTTCATATCTTAAAGAAAGCCGAGTTGGTTAAATAGAAAAGAACCCTCAGCGTGGTCTCTGGCCCCAAATATAGACCCCTTTCCCCAATCCCTAAGTACAATCTCCGTCAACACTTCCCCATTTCTCAATAGAGCAAGGGCGGCTCCCAATTGATACTGCGTTGGTAGTTTGCTATTAGATTTTATATGCAATATTTTCCAACCAGCAGAAAGCAACTCTTTGTCACGTTCAGCATCACCTTCTAACCTGTCACCGTGCCAATACCATGAATCATATTCTATAGCAATCTTTTCTTTTGATAGTGCCACATCTATTCGATATGAACCGCAAGGATAATTCAATTCACCATCAAGCATCTCACAAAGTTGCCTTTGGAGTTTTGAAACACGATGACCATTAACTATGTCAACACAATGTGGACACCCAGTACCACGGTAGATATTTGAGTAGGTTGCCGACCAGCGATGCCCACCTATACATTCCCATGTTGTTTTGGTCTGAATATTAGGTGCAGCAGCAGGCTCACACCAATTAAAACCCCTTTTCTGTCCCAAGGCATAGTAATCACTTGCTGTTAATGGGGCAATGCTAGAACACTTGGGACAATTACTACCATTCTTAATATTTGAATAAGATGCCATCCAGCGATGTTTCTTTTCACATTCCCACGTTGTTGGGGTTGAGGTATTCGGAACCATTGGTCCACACCACTTGAAATTCCTGTTCCTTGCCAATGATTTATAACCTTCATGTGTTATGGGTGCATTGCCCGCACAAAATGAACACCCACTTCCCTTCTTGATAGAATGATGGTCCGATGCAAAAACATGCCCACGTTCACATAACCACCGTGTCTTTATTGTGACTTTCGGCACCATTGGTCCTATCCATTGAAAATTCTTCTTTCTTGCCAATGCGTGGTAATCAGCAGGAACCTTTGGGGCTTTACCAACACAAAAAGGACAACCGTGTTTTTGGTTTATTCTATTATAGGGTGCCCGCCATTCATGACCTTGAGCGCATTGCCACTTGGTCTTGGTATGAGTATTAGGAACCTCTGGTCCCAGCCACTTTATTCCTTTGGATTCTGCTAACTCATGGTAGTCTTTAGGCAGTTTTCTTGCTGGCACTTGTCAATCCCAACTTCCTTTTTGTAATGTGCCTTAAGTATACCTTGTTATCTTGCGGTTGTCAAGAACATTGGCAAAGTCCAACCGCTACTGCGGATTAGCTTTCTGTTCAAACAGAATCCAATCATCTCACCTTGAATATCACCCATTCCCCATCCTCATCGGTCACTGGAAGACAGTATCCAGCCTTTGTGACCCTAAACGCTTGATGCTCATAATCTTCCAAATCAATACTCACCGGAAACTTTTGGGCCACCACGATTTTAGCATCCTTCATCTTGTCTAACACGAAGCCCTCAACCGCGTCCCAGCCCACACCTGGCAGCACGAAAACAAAATTCCACGTGAATACCGGCATTGCGAGAAGTAAATCCTTGGTCGTTGAATACGTGAACGTCGCCCTACTCCGAAGCTTGTTCCTTAAAAAATTCTGCTGATGGACATTGGCTGCGTGAAACGCAATCCCAACCACCTTGTGCCCAAAGTCCCTACTTCCCAGCGCGCAAGCAAACGTTGACAGCCCAACGCCTAAAATCAAAGACCGCCCCCCGTGCTCAATGCCGGCCATTTGCAACATTGTCGTTGCGATGAATAAATCAATGTCACTCACCTTGGCATTGACTTTTAGCATTAGCCTTGCTATTCGCGAATCACGATACTCGTGCATTATTACTTTTCTCCTCTACTGTCCCCAAAGTTCTTTGACATTTTCAAAAGACATTACCAACCCTGGCACTGGCTCATCATCTGGCTTTGAATACGTTCCCCACCACTTCCAAAATTCCTTGAATATATCGCCATTCGCTATAAAAACATCGTATCTTTTTATTCTTTCACTAGGGGTAGGCAATATTGCAAAGAATTCCCCACCATCTTCAGCTTCTTTCATAGCTTCATATAATTCCGAAAGTTTCGACATCACTCCCCCAAATATTATTTTTCCATTGCCAAGGAACACGACTGTGACTCTCTGGATCGTATATTTTTTCAGCCCAGAAAATGAATGCCATCTCGCCTTCGCCAACATTTTTAATGTCGTGACCGGTTCCAGCCGGCAGTTCTATGATTTTCGGTTTCTTGCCCGAATAGTGCTTCAGCCATCGCGTCCCACCAAGATACTCAAGGCGAACAACAGCCTCACCCCTAAAAACTAACCACCATTCCTCCATATTGTGAAAATGTTCACCAACCCTCTTGCCCGGCGGCACGGTTCTAATAGCTAACTGTCCAAAATCGGGATGCTTGTAAATCTCGTATAAAACGCCACCATCCGCACATTTGTGTATGGCAAGTGTTAATTTGCCACCATTTTTCAACACCCTCAGAAAATTCCCAATATCCATGTAGAACCTCCATTTAGGAGATTCTACTTCTCCGCTCTCCAGAATCAAGAGCGACTTCTATCTACTAAGCCCAAGCAATATTAGTCCAATCCCAACCGAAGCCCAAAACCCAACGCTCATTCCGCTTGAATTGTTGAATGACTTCTGCCTTTTCAAGCCATCGCCACTCATCATCCAAACAGGTGGGCCACAACAGAAATCTCTTAACAACCCTCTTCTCACCAACGTCAGGATTTGTTTTCTTCCACTTCTTCCATCTCATTTGTTTCTCTTTCTTATTCACCCTGCTGTTCTCTAACTATTAGACTTTATCTATAACCAAGTGATCAATAATTTCAACGCCATCTTCCGAATGGGATTTGAAAGAAATGAATTTCAAGAAATCCCAAGGATAGTCATATTCAGGACTCCGACAATTCCTCAATACATCGGACTCAATTGTACAAGTGACACCGTGCTGTTTGATACGAAATCTTAATATCTTCCCGACAACTTCATCCCCCATCAATATGTCGGGGCTAATTGCCAGAAACGATGTCTTTTCCTTGTCAAAACACAAGCGGGGATTAGTACTGAGAAATTCACATGGCGTATCAAAACACGCACACCAAAATAAACTTCTTAGTGAATCACCATCCCATGTCCCAAGATCCAATACTATCTTTTCATCCATTCCCTTATTGTGGTCCTTTCTGTTCAAACAGAAAATCTCATTCTTGCCCTTCATGGTGATCTCAATCGCACTTCCCTACCGCTTATCGCATTTCTCAAAAGCATACCGAGTTTAGATGCATCACCCGGCAAACCCAACAGCAATAGTGTTGTTACATGATCAACAGACACGGTACACATGTCGTTGAGATACTTGACCAATACAGCGGCGAAATCATGAGCAAGGTTTTCGTCATCAGTAATTAATACGTCTTTCCTATCCACACTAACAATATACATTTCAGCCCCTCCTTCTCATCCACTCTGCTGTTCTTCCAATTTCCTAACTCCGAAAACTCGCATCATTATTATTATGTTTTCTTTGCTACATGATCCACACTTAAATATTTGTGTGGCATCTGAAGATTCATCATAGATAACTTCATTTTCGTGCGCACAATATCTGCATTCCAAGGCCAACTCGCATTTACTGTTCATTGAATTTTTCAATTCCTTCTCCTTTCATCCATTCCGCTGTTCGTCCGATTCCCTCCTCCAAAGAAATTCGCGGCGAAAATCCTGGAGGATTTCCAGTCACGGGCAAATCTCCAACACTCACCTTCTCGGCCAGTTCCGGGTAAGGCTCAAGCACAACCTTTCCCCCCACCAATCTTGACACAGCCCATGCAATCATCCCAATTGGGGTATTATGTCCAACCAGCGGGTAAACGCCAACCGGGAACTTCCCCTCGCACGCCATTTCAAACGCCCTTGCCATATCGTCGGCGTAAATGAACGCCTGACGATTCAGGCCATCCCCCCAGACAGGAATCTCACCACCTTCCAATCCCCGCCGCACATAGAAATTTACGACGGAATCCCGCCTCTGCATCGGCCCGTAACCCGTCGCCATCCTCAACACCACGTAGGGGATTCCGTAAATTCTATGCGCGATTCTCAGCGCGTCTTCAACGTAGAGTTTGTTCGCAGTATACATGCATCTTGGAGGAGAACAGTACGTGAGATCGCTGGAAGGGAAAACAACGAGAGGAGTCAATCCATTGTCCTTCAGCATATCTAACAAGGCAAGGTGGGGAAGAACGCTATACCGCAAATTGTCGGCAAGGTTCCCAACACTCGGCACACTGCCCAGCCTTCCTGGCAAGGATACGACCACATCCACATCATGAAGTTCCCGCCCTTTGCAGAAAAAGGTGGGGGCCATTACGGTCGAAAGATGCGTAAAACTCCGTTTGGATAGAAAGGCATGTTCCTCGGCAGTTCGCACATGCGGATCAATTACAATTATCTCATGATCCCTTGCTAACCGTACCATTGTGTGCAAACCACAAAATCCAAAACCGCCAAACAAGAGTATCTTCATTCTTCTCTCTCATCCTCCCTGTCAGACCGAGCAAGTTCTTCATGGATTGCTTCTTGCTTATTCAGCCAACGATTGAAAAGTGCGGCAATCATCTCGGCCGCTTCATATCTGTCGCACAAAGAAGTGCCGAAAACGCGACAAAGAAGCTCGCTCCTGTAAAAGACGCCATTACCTTCTACATAAAGACGCTTGGCCATTTCGTTCTCCTTCCAATAATTATACCACCCTTTTTGTAATTTGTCAATTACCGTCTATGGACAATCAGCCGGTAAATAAGTCCGATATGCCATGCAATTTCCGCACCTTCTCTGCTCAACCTTCATAACGGCACTGCAACGTGGACACTTCCATTTCCCGTCCACACCGCAATCATCAAGAATATTGGCATTATCGTTGTAGCTTTTGTGGACAAGTATCCACGGCGCTTTTCTGTTTCACAGACTGGCCAACGCCAAATCTCCACAGCGGGGCAACGTCTCCCGTGCAATTCTCATACCTTCAGCCTCAATATTCCGAGAGGCATTAAGATCTCGGTCTTCAATATGATCACATTGCTTGCATCGGAATATCCGATCAGATAACTTTAATTCTGTGTTCTTCCACCCACATTTTCGACACAACCGACTGGATGGGAAAAACCTGTCTATCTCAATCAGATCGCGCCGATACCATCTCGCTTTGTATCTCAATTGCCGCCTCATCGCGCCCATTGCCGCATCTTGTAAGGACTTTGCCAAATGTCGGTTGCGCAACATCCCACTCACATTTAGATCCTCCAAGACGATTACTTGATTCTCGCTAATGATCTCAGAAGTCGTTTGGTGAATGTATGTGTTGCGCTGACGTGACAATTTGGCATAAGCGCGGGCAAGACGAATTCGTGCTTTCTCTCGATTTCGACTGCCACGCTTTTTGCGACTGAAATTCCGATGTAAATGAGCAATTCTTTTCTCTTGTTCTCGATACCAATGGGGGTTTTCATATACTATCCCATTAGACAGCACAGCTAACGCTTTGATACCCAAATCAATACCCACCAATTGGTCACTGTCTGGTTTACCCGTTGGCTCAAACTCAACTAGAAAACCACCCCAATATGTACCGTCTTTTTCCTTGCGCAACGTAACCGACCGCAATCGTTCGGGATGTGCCAACAAATATTCGTGATCACGTCGCGAACATTTGAATTTCAATCCCCGCACCTGCTTGGTGAGATTGATTCGCCAACCATCAAAGGCTTTTCTGCTGATAGCGTCTATTGGGAATCGGGCTGATTGGCGATCTCGCTTAGATTTGAATTTCGGGAACCCGGTGCCGTTCACAAAAAATCTTTTGTATGCATCCAATAGATTGATAGCTTCTTGCTTGAGAACCTTAGTGTTATGTTCTCTGAGAAATTCTGTGTCTTCGCGCTTAATCAAATCTTGGTGAAAGAAATTGCCAAGACGTTTCAGGGTAGCGGATTTACTTTCCTCTTTATAAGCCTGCCGACTTTCTTCTAGGAAGGCATTGTACACATATCGGCAACTACCGAACAGGCTATTGAGGTATTGCCTTTGCCGAAACGTTGGATATAGTTTTACACGAATGCCTTTTAGGGTATTTTCCACATCCATATTTTATCACAGAACGGATAAAAGTGCAAATCGGTCTATGTTTATCTGCAAATCAACGGCTGTTACAACTATAGTCTTTTCTACTTCACAAACTCTGCCAAAAATTTCCGACTGTTTTTAGGTCGAACATGTTTCTTCTCCTTGAATCCCGCTTTTTCCATCTTTTCTTTCAAAGTTCTCGGCGTTGGATGCCATTTGTGATCCCTTACATGGTCTGGTCCCAATGGCGTCACGATGTGAACCAACCCGCCACTCTTGAGACTATTATACCACGAGACCATCAATTTCTGCAAATCTTGCTCAAAGAGATGCTCAACGAACTCTATAGCGACAATAACATCATAATCCTGACGCTGAAATTCATTGGGTTCAAATTCAAGAGCATTAACACAAATGGTAGCAACGTTACCAAGATCATCACAAAATTTCTCGGTCAATGCGATTGCTTCCGGTGCACTATCAACAGCAACTATTAAAGATACCCCGGCCAGCGCAATTTGTCTTGTGATCTCCCCGCGCCCACAACCGTACTCTATTACTCGTTTCCCTTTCCAGACCACGTCGATATTTTTGAACACTCTTTCATAACCCAGATGCATACGCTTAGTTTTAGCGTCCCAAAGCTTGCCCTTGGGCTGGAACTCCAAGTAATATTCACGAGACCATTCTGGCGGTGCGGGCGGCCGACGCAAGACCAGCATTTCAGGATCCCCCCTGAGAACCTGACATTCTATTTCTTTGACAATATCTTCAATTCCAAGAATGATTATATAGCCGCCCCAGTATACCTTACCGATGGCCTTCTTCAGAATCCCACTCGGCGGCCTAGTCGGGAACACTATGGCGTCATATATTCCACCACCAAGATGGACAACGTCAGGAAGCCGGCAGTGCTCAAACTTCAAATCAAGTTCCTTGTCGTGCTTGTCCATCTCAATCTTGGCGTCATCTACCAACAATATGCAGTCGCCGGATTCCAAGTACCAGTGTAACATTTCTTCTCCCTACTTGACAAATCTAAATAGTTATGGTATGCTAGTTGTAGCCAAAGCTCATTTGAAACCCAGAAAAGTCATGCGAGCCATCACGCCCTTGAAACCCAGAACAAGAATGCGAGAAGAGGTCAGCTAACACGCTGACCTTTTCAATTTCACCTCCGCTTCAATTTCCCGCCCGCCATCACAACCGGCGCATAAATGGTCCTGCCCCACTTTCCCGCTTCCCCCGCCATCTTTCTGTTTCGTTCTATCAGCGGATGCATGGCGGCCTTTGGCTTCAAATTTGTGTGGTGAATTGCCAACACGGATTCCGTCATGTCCACAACCATTACGCCTCTTTTGTTCATCGCATGGAATGCCAACCAGTTGTCCCACGCCCTTTGCGCAATATAAAACAGCGGCATTTCTTTATAATCATAAACACCAGGGGTAAAGATGAAATAATCTAGCCCGGCCGCGCCGTGCAGCCGCCCTTCCCTTTGCGCCCTTTCTCGCAGCCGCCCTTCCCATCCCGAAGAAAAATCAAGGGGCTTGCGAATGTCCATATCCGTCTTCCGGCCTATCAGCAAAAACTCCCCAGGCAACCCAGACTTTGCAATTTCCACAGCTTCCAACAGATCAGGAAAGAACACCATGTCAGCATTCGTAAACATCGCCACCTCCAGCCTGAGAGACTGAATCCACTTGAACGCGCCGTTCACCAAGGGCACCCCATATTTGGCGTCACGCCGAATCCCCCTGACCTCACAACCGAACCTTGCCGCGGCTTTCTCAATGCCAGGTTCGCGCCTTTCGTTGCCGAATAAGACAATACAATCCGCCAGTCTCGCCCAGCTTTCCAGCGCGTTGTACTGCGCAATCTTTGCCTGCCCCTTGAATGCTTTAGGGATTGAGAAAATAGTTAGCATTTTTCCCTCTGTTCAAACAGAATGTTCACCATTCTAGCCCCAGCCTGAGCCAATGGAAATCAGCCGCCATTCCTTGAATCTTAAAATGGCATTTCTTGAAATACATATTGAGCGCGGGCACATTGCTTCGTTGTGTGGAAATAAGCGCGTAATCACATCCAAGATCAGCCAAACGTTGACAGGCCAATTCAACAAGTCCAAAACCAATCCCCCGCCTTCGGAATTCGGGATGCACCCCATTCAGCCCAATGAAGCTTCCGCGAACGGATGAGAAGCCGACAATCCCATAGTGCAAATCGGTGGCGACAAAGACACTCCCAGCATATCCCCGACAAAGATTTTCACCCCACGCACGCTTATAGGCATCAGCCACCTTTCGGGGTATGCGTCCGTCAGAATGAAGACGGTCATAAGAAAAAATCTGCGCGGCGAGATCGCCTACATACTCAGCATCGTTTTTCGCCGCCTCCCTATAAGGAAATTCCGAAATCACCGGGGGATGGGCACGCAAATCACGTTGCAAGAGCAAATAATCAGACACCTTCACAAAACCAGCTTCCTCAAGGGTCGCTATGCAATCCACTTCGCTGACCCAAGGACGGGCGTGCAGAAAGTCCCATCCATTAAAGTCAATGGCCTTATCGTATGAATGACAGTAAACCTCACCACACCTTATGCCAAGAACATTGCTGTCCCATTCCTTCTCTTCAATTCTCATCTTCCCATCCTATATCACGCCACTGCAAAACATGCCCTACTAACCATTCCTGTTCTATGCGCGCGTATTCAAGCCAACGCCATTCTTCTGAAAGCATGGGTTTGGTTGGCAGCCATAGAAACCTTTTTACCACACGCTTCTCGCCACGATAAAACAGCTGCTGCTTCTTCTTCTCAATCCATCTCATGTTCTAGCACCTCTCTGACTGTCTCCACAACATAAACCATTTGTTCCTCGGACATGTCAGGAAACATTGGCAGCGTCACAATTTGTTCGGATACCAGGTCCGTCACCGGTAAATCCGCGTCTGGGAAAATTTCCATGTGATGCAACGGCGGGTCGAAGTGCACAGCAGCCATAACCCCACGTTCCCGCAGCCTTAGCACAAAAGCATCCCGCACAATTGGCGGCTTAACCTTGATCGTGAAAATCTGGTATACATGCTTGCAGTTCTCACGCTCGGTTGGAAGAACAATTTGTTCAATGCCAGCAAGTTCCTTGCAATAATATTGCGCGATCTTTCTCCGCTTGGCATTCATCTCCGGAAGCCTTTTCAACTGTTCACAACCCAAGGCTCCTAGGATGTCACTCATCCTGAAATTGTAACCGGGAAATTTGGCAACTCTGTACCACGGTTTTTTTGTGCTTTCACGTTCATACGGCGTCTTCACCAACCCATGCCCTACCAGCGCACGCACCTTGTCAGCCAAGGCGTCATCATTCGTCGTCAACATCCCTCCCTCGCCAGTGGTCATGGCCTTGGTTGGAAAAAATGAGAAGCAACCAATGCCAAAACTCCCAGCCATCTCCCCTTCATACTCTCCGCCAAGAGTCTCCGCCGAATCCTCAATCACAGCAAGACCATGTCGCTCCGCGATTTCCATGATCGCATCCATGTTGCATGAATGCCCAGCAAAATGGACAGGCATGATCGCTTCTGTCCGAGACGTTATCTTGTCTTCAATTATCCACGGGTCCATATTGCATGTGTCATAGTGTATATCGGTGAACACAGGCACCGCCCCAGCCGTGATCACAGCATTCGCGGTCGCAACGAAGGTGAAACTAGGCATGATCACTTCGCCAGTGATTCCCAACGCCTTCACCGCCAGAAATAGCGCGGACGTGCAGGAGTTCATGGCAATCGCGCGCTTGACGCCAAGATATTCAGCGAACTTTTCTTCAAACTCCGCAACTCTTGGCCCACTCGTTAACCAGCCCGAACCAAGAGTCTCAATCACTGCCTCGTAATCCAACGCACTGATGCTCGGTTTTCCCATTGGTACTTTCATGATATTCCTCCAAAAATCTCTTCTATTGTCTGATCTGGTTTCTTTTTCATGCTATCCAGTGGCATTACGTACCACAAATAGGACAATATCTTCCAGCCAACTCCCAACTCGTTCCATCGCTTATCATACACGAAACAAGATACGCTAAGGGGGAATAGCATCCAAATCCTTGGTAAGTACTTCCATACACCAGGCTCAGATTTGCGCCAATGCTTCCACCACATTCCCATCACCCACACAGCGTAGCGCGGGAAACACTTGATGTTATGCCAAGAAACACCATTGTCTTTGAGAAACCTACGCAGAACATCGCGCATTTTCTACCCGTCCTCTCCCGTATACCACAAGATAGTATTTCTCAACCCAACATCAAAAGGCGTCCAAGTGTCACCTCGGAAATCCAGTTCCTCAATTTTGGCATGGGATACGTTTGTGACCTTCCTGGGTTCTGGCATTTTTCGCCACTCGCTAAAAACAGGTTCAATATGCTTTTTGCCCATCATCCCGCAAAGCATCTCAGTCATTTTGCGCACAGAGATCTTCAGGCCAGAAGCGACGTTGTAAATCTGCCCGATTGCCTTTTCGTGCTCCATCGCCAAAAGATTGGCCCTCACCACATCACCGATATAAGTGTACGACCTTTCCTGCAATCCGTCCCCGTAAATGTCAGGCGGCTCATCATTCGCCAGCTTGCGAATGAAAATTGGAATCACATCCCCAGTCTCATCACTGGCATCACAGCGAGGGCCATACACGTGAAAGTATCTGAGAATAGTCGTCGCCAGCCCATCCCCCTCGTACGCGATTTGGACGAACTTCTCAGCCGCAAGCTTGGAAACACCATAGACGCTCACCGGATTTGTCGGGTGCTCCTCAGACAAGATGTTGTGGACGGGCCTGCCATACACTGAGGCCGTTGACGCAAACAGAAACCTTTTCACCCCAAACTCAACCGACAATTCAAGAAGGTTCCTTGTCCCGACCGTATTCACACCAAACGCGCGCACTGGATATGTTTCACAAAGCGTGTTTTTCAGAGCCGCTTGGTGAAAAACATAATCCACGCCATCAAAGTAATGGCGCGTTTGCGCCTTGTCTCTCACATCGCACATGACTTCCAGAAGCGACCCCTCGCCCCTCACCATGTCCAAATTGCGAGGGTTCCCCCGAGTGTAGTCATCAATACTGATAACGTAGAATCCCTCAGAAATCAAGGCGTCAACCAGATTGCTTCCGATAAAACCCGCTCCTCCGGTAACAAGCGCCTTTTTCAAATCAGCCTCCTCTGATGCTTCTTCCCTGTCACTTCTTGCACCAAGTCTTCAAACTTGCTGAAAATCAATCTGTCAGCATTCTCGTTGTGCCATCCAACAGCGTTTTGGGCCACCACCTTATATTTATCATGCTGCCCCAAAAGAGAGTCCAGGGCACCATTCACCCTCCAAACCTTCGTCAGTGGGATGTAATGCGTCATCGGCTCAATCTTCAGATATTTAAGGTCAGGAGACTCTGGCATAATCGGAACCGCCCCAGAAGCCAGAACTTCACCATGCTTTCTCAGCATGATTTTGGGATCAACATTCACCGGCCCAAAGATCACATACTTCGCCCGCCCAATGTAGTCAATCCATTTGTTCAATAGTCTAACCCGCGCCCCCCTCGGCCACCGAGATTCAGCCAGAACGCCCGTTGTAAATCTTTGTTTGTCAACAGTGAATTCAGACGGCCCCTCAAACACAAAGCGGCCGCCTCCGCGCAGGTGAGAAAACACAACCTTGTATTTCCCCGCCAACTGTTCAATCTGCTCATTCAATCGCACACGGTCTTCATACAGCCCCTGCGGATTGTATACATCTCCAATAACAAGCAGGTCAATATCTTTCTCCACAGTTGGCTTCCCAGTAAAGAAACTTCCGGGCAATGCATGATAATACCGAAATTTTGTCTTCTTGGGAAACTTTAGGTTATGTCGCCATCCGCAAAGCGCAGACGAAATGAAGTAGTCTGGCTGCCATAAGTCAATCTCTCTCTGATACTTTTCCTTCCCATGCCAGAAATCCCAACCCATCATTACTACAGGTATATCCGGGCGCTTTCCAGGCCATGGGTTATCTCCCGTCACTACCATGAAAAGGAAATCGGGTTGCGGATTACAGAAGGGGAGACGGATAGACGGAGCCACGTAAAGCTGGCAAGCCTGAGCCAGTTGACGCTTCAAGTTCAACCACGCGAAATCGCACCGGTGTCCGTACCAACGGGAATATAGTTTCCAAATTCCTTCTGGCAGCAAAAATAAGCACTTCGGAGCGTCAAGCGTTCCGGTAAAACTTTCGGCAAACCGAAAGTTCTGATGCCAGTTTGTCCATTTGTCATTCCCCTGCTTTTCACAAATGCTGTGGCACGCCCCAGAAGTCTTGCAAGAGTGGGGCACAAACAAGTTTGTCTGAACCAATCGCGAGGCCCACTCGCTTTTCTGACAAATGGGGCAATCGTTGAAGTCCGGGGCTGGGCCGCCGTACTTGTGAATCGCTGCACGAGACACGGTTTTCTGCCCGGCAACCATATCAAAGACGAATTCGCCGGGGATATTATTAAACCAAAACGCGCGCACATCGTGTAATAGTTGGCTCATGACTTTTTCCCTATCCCAAAACACATCACCCTACAACTTGCGAATTCCACGCATACCTATCTGGTTTTTCTGGATCATATACCTTGTTGGAGTGCCAAACCAGTACAACATCATCAGGACCATGGTTTAACACTCTGTGCCCAGTCCCAGCAGGCACCTTAATGATCCGAGAAGCTGGTCCCTCTACAGAGAGTTGTGCCATACTCCCATCGGGACACTCTAAAAGAATCGTCGCCACACCTGCCGCTATCCACCATATCTCAGCCCTCTCATGATGCAGACTGCCAGCGGTACTTTTTCCGGGCGGAATGATTCGCACAGAAATCTGTCCAGACCACTCGGATTTATACAACTCTCTTAAAACCCCGCCGTCCTTGCAAACAACAGTGTTAAGTTCCATTTCATTTAGTTGCTGAAGTCGCTCATCCTTGCTTGAGCCAATGCGGGGCAATGGGCGGTTTAAGATTTCTGCAATTTCAGACAGACTTTTTATCATCACTTATCCTTTCTGTTCAGACAGAATCCGCCACAAAGAGTGGCAATGCGATAGCCTACTCATATTTCTACAAAATCTCCCCGATCCAAGTGGGCATTGATATAATCTCTTATTTCCTCACCATACAAATCCCCAGTCTTAATCTCGCCAATGGGCTCAATCAATGCAACCAAGGAGCCAGTATGACAACCCGGGACTCGTATATTTCATACACAAAGTCTTGCCATCCCAGCTTTCTTCATATTTTATGGGAATGTAAAGCACAGCAACTTTCTGCAAGAAAACAAGACAGCGCCCCGACTCAACATTTCGAAAGCCCACAATATCATCTGGAACAAAATCTATTGCTGCCAAAAAGGCTCTGTGAGCAATATGATCCTTGGCATAAGCTATTGTCTTTTCCATTTCAATTTGCACCTTTTATTCAATTTCCACAAGGTCTTTTCGGTGCCCCATTCCAAGACCAAACAAAATTGGATTGATTCCGTCTTCCAAGAAACTGGGCTGTTCAGGCATTCTTTTCAATGTGAACGTCTCTTGCCCACATAGGGAATCCGACAGGGTCTCTACAAAAAAGTAATAAGACCACCCTTTTTCTTTATAGCGCAAAATAGTGTCTGGCAACACATCGTCGGGGTGATAATCAATTATCTTTTCGGGAGAGCAAGACTTCTTGTCAAGTTCTCCATTAAGATTGGTTGAAAACTGATTGTCACATCTCAACGGTGAATAAGCACCGCATTTTGAACACGGGATGCTCATAAATTCGTAATGTCGCCACCAGCAGTTATTTGCCTCATCAATACGTTCTTTCAACCAATACTCTTGTTCTTCTTCGCCTTGAAAAACATATCTGGCCCAATGACGCCCATCACGACTCTTAGAACATCCCCCCCTGCTACGCCAATTCTTGAGAATAACATCGTAAGCATTGTCCATGGTCATTCTCCTCCTTTCTGTTTAGACAGAATTCGCCACAGAAACAATCTTGCCAGCGGAACAGGCGTGAAAAATCGCAATGCCCCTTCAATGGCTTGCAATCGCAACTGTTCAAATCTTTTCTGATTGCTGTACAGCTGTTGACACTTGCCGACCAAATCCCTCAAGTCCGTGTATTGCGCTTCTTTGCACAATTCAATGACGGGATATTGGGACATATCAACGTTCGGCTTTTCCAACATAACAAGACACCCGCTTGTGTATGCCTCCCAAATCCGCGCCGAGTCCCAATGAGCACGATCGGTGTAGACATTCGGATAAACCAACACCTTTGTGTCATTCAGCACCTTGAAATAATCCGGGTATTCCAACCAGCGATGCCAACTGTGAATATTATTATCTTTAAGGGCCACATTCATGAACAACTCAAAATCAAGACTGGACTCTATAACTCCTCTCACCTTCTCATTATGAATCACGCCGGGCAACTTGGTTCTTTTGAGAAAGTTGGTGAGTCGTTCCCGACCACTACCGGGGCCGGGGAAGTTGGCAAAATCAATTCGGCGTTCCCTGTCAGACTTGCCCGCTGTAAATCGTTGGTATTCTCTGTGAATCCCAAACGGTAAATAAAAGGACTGACTTCCATGGGGCTTCTGTGACGTGAACACAATGTCTGGCTTGTATCCGTGCAATGGCATCATCCAACGCCAAGGCTGTAACTCCCTTTTCGTGACGTCTTTGCCCAGTCGCCCATACTTTTTGTAATAGAAATCGTGCTTTTCTCCCCAGTTCCTTTTCCCCCTATCGTCACAACCGTCAATCAGAACCTTGAAATGATTGTGCAACTTAAACCTGTCGTAATAATCCCATCGGTTGCCCCAGTGCAAATTGCTCAAAATGAAATCATACTCAACAGAATTAGGGTTGTCAATAACTGTGTTTATGAACCACGAGTTTATGTTGGGCTTGCCAATTGTGTAGACGCTAAATGCCAACCTTTCAAGACCTTGCAAAACCGTGATTGTTGCAGCATCATAGGACTCAGTTGGGATGAACAAAACAGCTTTATGCTTGAATTTCTTTTCTACCCCTTGGCTTTTATAATAAATACGTTTTAAGGTTGACATCTTCATATCCGCATGGATCAAGTTCATGACACCCTCCACGATAAACACACTCTGGCATCATTCTGGCTGCCAAGTCTGAATCAACTTCACCAACAGCTTTGCGAACATACTCCATAATCGCCCGTGTCGTGGGGTGAGATTTGCGACAAAGTCTTTTTCGGGCCATGTTGACTAGTGCCTGTGCGTTTGCCAACATTCCGTGATTCACTTCCGTCCAGCGGTTGACTTCTTCATCGCCTCCTCTATCATCCCGATTGCTCATCACGAAATGCTCAACGCCAATCTTATGGCGAACAAAATGAACAGAGACAAATGTCGGAATGTCAAGCATTTCTATCCAGAACATTTGAGTGCGCATCGGCGAATGTTCGCACTTATATATCCCGTTCAAAGTCATCTTGGATTCTTGGCCACGCATCGTCATCTCACAAGCGCGGCGCATGAGATCAAGACATGTCAACTTCTTCACTGTGATTTGCAATAAAACCTCCTCACTTCTTCACATATCCACTCAATCTGAAGACCAATCAGATTGGACGACGACGGCAACCATAAACCGTGTTTCGCCACATATGCACTGTTTGGGAAATAATAATCATGGTTCACTGGGTTGGCATAGGCTGGCTGACTGTGAATCGCAGGATAGGCGAATCTTGTACCAATCCCTCTGCTTTTTAGATAATCATGCAATGCAACTGGATCGGGAACCAATATGTCTACTACCCAAGGCGTAATGTTTTTCAAATCTGTGTCAGTAAAGGTGATTTCTTCAATATCCTCAAGCAATTCCCGATACAGATCAAACATCCCCTTCTTGTGAGAAACGCGATATGGCAGTTTCTTAAGTTGTTCCATACCAATCACCGCTTGCAAATCGGACCACTTAAAGTTGTATCCGATTGTCTCGTGATAGTTTGCCCCCGGCGATGGTCGCCCAAAGTTCTTAATTTTCCGAATCCGATCCGCGACTTCATCATCATCGGTTACGACAGCACCACCCTGCCCGGTTGAAATGATCTTCATCGCGCTGAAAGAAAAGCTGCCAACGTGCCCAAAGGTTCCCAAAAATCTCCTCTCGTATTTGGAACCTAATGACTGGGCAGCGTCTTCAATCAAATATAGATTATTTCGACGACAGATGCCGTTCAAAATCCACATATTTGGTGCCCGACCATTCAAGCTAACCAATATAATCGCTTTCGTTCGTGGAGTGATGGCTTGTTCCGCCAAATCCAAGTCCAGACACAGATTTGACAGACTGATGTCCACGAACACTGGCGTTGCCCCCGTCAAAGATACGGCAGTGGCCGTAGCGATGAAGGTATAATCTGGGACAATCACCTCGTCCCCCACCCCAATGCCACACGCGGCAAGTGCAGCGAAAAGCGTCACCGTGCCATTACTCAACGCAATACAATGCTTGATCCCAAGATAGCCAGCAAGAGCTTTTTCAAACTCGCGCGTCTTGGTATGTTCAGTCAGCCAACCGCCAGACTCAAAGTAGTCAATGACGGCCTCCTTTTCCTCTAGGCCAAATTGTGGTTCCACAACGTGAATCATTTTTCCCCTCTTGTTCCGGTGGCTCAAAAACACCTTCAAAATGAATATAGCTTTTGGGACAAAAGCAGGCAGATAGCCACCAACCAAATTGTGCACCCTTCTAACACTTGTCCGCCTCTATATTCAAATTCGTCAGTATCCCATGCTCAAAATCCATGTGGGGGAAATACGCCCGGCTGCAATCATCATATCCATCTGGCAGAACTTCTCGCCAATCCCAACGGCGAATGCGATGAAATCCAACCGCGTTTAGCAGCGTGGAGAGGGACTGCAAATCGTAGACAGTACGCTGATATATCATCCCGTCGTCAAGCACTCTTCTGCCAAACATCGGGCCTAGAATCAAAGCTAGGCTTCCTGTTTCTTGATATATCTCCATCAGCATCCTAAAGTCCGGGGTTGACAAGCGCAACGTTCCGCCCACCCTAAGTACCCGTCGCCACTCCTTAAGCACGCCCACTACCTCAACCCGATCAAAATAACCGATAGCCTGAGACGAATATATCAAGTCAGCTTCGCCGTCTTCGAACATAGATAAATCGTTTATGTTAGTCACATGGTCAATGTGTGAGTAATTGGCTAAATCAACGTGAATAAAATCATCCCCTAGATCACTCGGCCCACATCCCAAATGCAACTTCAACAAAGGTTTGTCATTCATGCATTTCTCCATTCATTGCTAAACGGGTCTTTGAAAACCCCCGTTCTCATTGCCCGTACCAACGACGTTAACCCATCCAATGGCTCACGACTCGGTGTGAAACCAAACCGTTCTATTCTGCTAAAATCCACCCGATAATTGCGCGGGTCCTTCTTGCTTTCTTTTATCTCAACCTCCAATGGTAGAACCAATCTTTTGAGCATCTTGGCAATCTCTTTCTTCTGAAGATTATGCCCACCCACATTATATATCTGATGGGTGCCAGTACGAAATCTCTCCACGAATTCAGCTACCGCTCGCGTTACATCACTGATATGGACAAATGGCCTCCATGATTCAGGACTATACAACAGCAGCCAATTTGTCATAACAGCGTCACGGACAAATTCATTTAGCAACAAGTCAAACCGCATCCGAGGAGACAGACCGTATACGGTAGCAAAACGCAAAACCTTCGTTTCAAACCCTTCACATTGAGCGGCAAGAACAATTTCCTCAGCTTTCACCTTTGATTCAGCGTACAAAGAAATTGGTTGCAGGGGCGTTTCTTCCGTCGCCTTCTCATCGGGGCCAAGCATCCCATAGTTGCTACACGTTGAGGCAAAAATGAAACGTTTAACCCCATCATCCCTTGCGGATTCAACCAATTGCCGAGTGGCACTGACATTGATCTCCATGGTTTCGCTGGGGTTCTTTGAGCAGATCGGCTCTCCGACAAGCGCAGCCAGGTGAATCACCACATCAACGTGAGTTAGACTAAGGTCTTCCCTTATATCCCGATCCCACAAAACGAAGTCGGGATGCTCAAACACACCCAGAAGCCCACGCCCGCCATATCGCAAATCGTCCCAGACCGTCACATGATGATCACACCCAAGAAGTTCTGGCACGAGGACGGAGCCGATGTACCCAGCACCACCAGAAACAAGAATATTCATAAGCCTCGCCTCTTCATCTCAATCGCCTCATACAACATTTCCACCGGTTCTTTCCAAAAAACTTGTCGCACAACCTGGTCTTGATGCACCAAGAGCCTCTTTTGCAAAGCAGGATCAGCCTCGATTCTTTTAATAGCTTTCACTCCCTCCCTCGGACTTAGCGGGGCAGTCAAACTCTCTTTAAGACACAAAGCGGACGGGTAGATCCCCGGGCCAGACACAACAATCAGTCCCATCGAAGCTGCTTCCAACGCTGCCTGCCCGTTAAAGTTTGGCTTTCTACATAACAAGAAATACTTGCACGAACCAAGCTCAACGAGATATGTTTTAGCGTCCGTGAAATTCTGAGCCAGAACTCGCCTACTGTTCATAGCTGGTTTGGACGAATGTCTTACAGGCAAATCTAGCCTCGCCTCAAACCAAGAGGGCGATTCTTTCTTGAGCAATCGCGTGTCCAAGAAAACGGCCGGTTCATGCGATGGCTTTATCAAGTCTCTTATCAAATCGGGATTCGTGGGATATGGGAAAGACACGGGTTGCGGCAACCTTTTTAATTTCGGTTCGGTAAGTGCCATCTCGTTCAAAAACAAGTCATAGGCCCCGTATGGCGCATCCAACGACTGGCTAAACATCTTCGTCACGTGTCCTTGGATGAAATAACACCACAAGATGTGTGGGTGTTTCTTGATGATCTTCTCAGGAACAATAGGCAGCGTCGAAATTACAACATCGTACTGTCCCCAAGGAACATCAGACCACGGGACGCCCGTGTGCAATTTGAGCATAGCGTTGACGTACTTCTCACCCGACACCTCAACGAAAGTCCCGGGCGGAACGTCGAGACCCTCAATGACCCAAACGTCCGCCTCAAATTCCACGAGCAAGCTGAAAATTTTAGCTTGAAATCGGAAGGTCTCCAAAAGCTGCATCGGATTTTCGTACCGCACGGACTCCCAACTTGCCCACGTTGCTGAAAATCCTTGTTTAACAAACGCCATTTTCATAGAATCGCCTCTTTCTGTTCAAACAGAAAAACCTAGTTGTCCACCACGTGAACCTTGTGCCCGTCCCTACACAACCTATCCACTAGATGGGAACCGATAAAACCACAACCACCGTGACTTTCATAATACCCCTTTTAATTTAGTCCCTTAAATGGTTAATGAGCATACCAATTATGCTCATTAACCCATGCCAGACCGGACCCCGACTCGCCGCAACTAGACCTGCCGGACCATAACCAGCCTTGTATGTAGGACTATCTTTAACACTAATTTTATCACGAATCTTCTTCGTTGTCAAGTTCATGGTAGAATATATGATGGGATGTCCCCCCCAAATGGATTATGTGAAACAGGATGCTTGAGATTGAATTCAAGCCCTTCGCGCTTATAGTATCGCCGTGCCGCCGTTGTTAGCCGACCCTTTACACATGGGCTTTTTGCCCAAGGCCCCGTTGGATCTCCTCTCGTTACAATGGGCCAATAGCCCCAACTCTTTATAGCAACAAAAGCATCACCATACTTTCTGCTTCTCCCAGGCCCGTGCCTTTCAAAATCCCAAGGCATTTCATTGGAATGAAGCAAATCTAAGAGAACATCACGTCGCCAAAAACTCGGCTTGCAAGAGCAACGATAGGGTGATTTTTCCGTGAAAACAAGTAGACGATCATCATAATGACACGGGCCTTTTGATTTATCATGATCCCAACCGGGGTAAAGCCTACAACGCAAAACCTTTTTGCTTTCAATGAGTTTGGCAAAATCTTTTATAGCCGACATATCAGGATAACCAGACAGCCAATGGTCAGAAACCATCCATAAAATTACTGGCTCCTTAATCTGCCTAAGACCCCTTATCATCCTATCAGACCAACGCGTATGATCTCCACCTACAGGAATTGTCGTTCCGCATGGGGGGCGTTTAGAATTTGTTATCCAAAAAATAGGCCACGGAGAATCACCAAAATATTTGGAAAGACTATAACACATTGGTTTCCAAAGCGGCTCATACAAATCTAAACATCCTACCACGATTGCCGTCATTTCTTCAACCTCCCATCATGCCACTCCAGCCCGGGCCTTACCCAATGAAAATCAATCGCCATTCCCTGAATCTTAAAATGGCATTTCTTGAAATACATATTGAGCGCAGGGGTGTTGCTCCGCTGTGTGTCCATAAGCGCATACTTGCATCCCAAATCTACCAAGCGCTCGCAAGCCAATTCAACAAGCCCGAAACCGATTCCCCTATGCCTGAACCAGGGATGTACACCGTTTAGCCCAATGGAGCTTCCGCGAACAGAAGAAAAACCAATAATCCCGTAGCGTAAATCAATAGCGACAAAGACACTCTCTGCATATCCCCGGCAAAGGTTCTCCCCTCGTGTGCGCTCAAGGACCTCAGCAGCTTCTCGGGATATATGGGGATCGGCACGAAAGCGGTCATAAATAAAAACGTGCGCGGCAAGATCACCAACGTGCTCGGCATCACCTTCTGTCGCTTTCCTGTAAGGGAAAAGGATCTCCGAGGTCGCGGGGGGGTGAGTACACAGATTACGCCTCAACATCATATAATCAGTGACTTTCCAAAAACCTGCCTCTTTAAGAATCGCTATGCAATCCGCTTCGCCGATCCCCGGGCGGGCATGCAGAAAATCCCATCCATCAAAATCAATGGTTTTGTTGTACGCATTGCAATAAACCTCCCCACAGCGAACACCAAAGACCTCGCTTTCCCACGGCTTTTCTTCAATCCTCATCCCTGACCCCTTTTCATCTTTAAGGCTCTATCTAAAATCTCGAGTGGCCTTTTCCAGAATAGTTCCTGCAACACCCTGTCTTGATGTGCAAGAATCTCGGCCTGCCACCCGGGGTCTTTTTCAATCCTCCTAATACGTCGCACCCCATCTTCAGGCGGATCGCTAGGCGCAGTCAGACACAGTTGATGACAAAGCAGGGGTGAATAAGCACTCCGCCAAGGGGCCACCACGATCAGGCCCAAAGCGGCCGCCTCAATCAAGGCTTGCCCCATAATCGGCCTTTTCCGCCAGCTAAGATGATATTTACATGAACCAACCAAATCAAGATAGTCAGAAGTTCTCAAAATCCTTTTCCGAGAATCAGACACCAACGCGGAAGTGAATTTGGGCAATAGGGTATCAAACTCCGGAAATGGGGCGTGGCGGATCGGCAAACCGCAAATGCGACCGAATTCGGCCCGCATTCGCTTGCGTCCATCTTCATGCTGCGGGATGTTGCGCGGCTCTATAAACACGGCGGGCTCGTTTTGGGGGGCAACAACCCCCCTTAAAATGGCGGAGCTTTCTACATACGGAAAAGCTATAACCTGCGGAATTTGCTCTAATGTATCTGATGCACGAAGACGCTCCTCGAGAAACAAGTCATAACCGCCATGCGGATGATTCTTTATAAGCGCCCTTTCCGCACGCTTGTGATTGACGCTCATTTCCTTGTAACACCACAAGATGCATGGGTGGCGTCTTATTATATCTTCAGAAACTACAGGGTCATAAGAAATTACACAGTCGTAATCCCCCCAAGGGATTTCCGAAACGGGAACGATGTTCTGATGTAGACGCTCCAACTTGACAAGCGACTCCAGAACAGCCTTCTTGCGAGATGCAATCCCGCCCCCCGCAGCAACATCAGCCTTGGGAATAACCCATGTATCAGCTTGATGCTCAACCATCAAAGAAAAGTCAAGCGACCCAAACCGCAGAGAGTCTAACAACTTCTTTGGTCCAGGATAACGTAAGGACCCCCATGACAAGGGCGTGGTATAAGCACCCTTAACAAAACATATTCTCATATCTCAACTCAACCTACCGACTTCCCTTCGGCAACCTAGAAAGTTTTTCTCTTTTCATAAAGATTGCATCCCCTCCCAGAAAACGATACCCGGGATTGGTTTTTCCCCAGAGACTATGTAACCCCCATCCATGCGAATCCAAAAAAGCAGAGATTTCCCATGGCTCACACATCCCCTCACAGTGAGGGTAGTAAGACATTTCCACATATATCAATCCAATCCGATTTTCTCGCAACAATCGTGAAGCACCCTTCAACACCAACAACTCCGCCCCTTCGGTATCTATCTTGAGAAGATCAATGCGTTCAATCCCATGCTTGGAACAAAACAAATCCAGTTTGGTCACCGAGACGACAACGGTCTTGATTGACGCGGGCTGATATTGGGTACTCTCAAAAACGGAGTGCGAGTCACTTATGCTGTGAACATGAAAAGAAGCAGTGCCCTCATAATCCAAGACGGCAAGGCGGAACGGCTTGACGCGCTTGGCACTCTCCAGAAGCTTTGGCAATCTCTTCAGCAGACCCTCAAAGTTCCCCCCTTCGGGCTCAAAGGCGTAAACAATAGCATTGGGAAACATTTCCATATAACGGCCAGCCACTCTCCCATGGCGAGCACCGACGTCAAAAACAACGCAAACATCGCCAGCCAATTCTTTCTGGAGTGCCCAACAATCTCCAGGAATCTCTGCTATTCCCATCCACGCGTCTCCCAGTTTCCCCACTTACTTCTTACCCCGCTTTATGCACGTCTATCGTTTTAACGTCAGCCCGATAAAGCCCTCGGAGTCTTTTCATTGCCGAAGAATCAAAGTCAGCACCAACATGCTTTGCGATCTTCAGCGTGACGGCCCCAAAGTCTCTGGCAAAATCCTCATACTGGATGTACAAACAAGGACGCTTCGTGCCCATCTGCTCAGCAAGTTTTGTGTATTGCGTAAAACCTGCCACAAGCTGCTCATATCTGTCCAGATAAGGCGTCCAATGCTGCCAGAGCGTCTTGATGTTACGAGTGATTATAATGTACCTGCTGCCTCTGGGAAACAGCTTCCAGATATACGGCAAGGAAAGGTCCTTGTACACTTCAATGGCGTGATCTTTTGCAATCTTCCGTCCCTTTTCTCGCCACCCCCCGCCCGCGCTCAACCCCGCAGGGACACTCAGATACCCAGGATCCTTGTTTACGGCACCAAATCTCGGAAGGCCGTGGGCTTCGTTGAGAAACTTGCGGGTGAACTCACGCATCACATTGTGCTCCCAGTGTCCATACTCGCAATCGGTTTCCCCATACCCCCGCATCTTTTTGGGGAGTCCGGGACTAAATCCCATCTCATACACCAAGTTGCACACCAGGCTCGTCCCCGTGTGGGAAAAGCCCCCAATAAGTACGGAAGGTAACGTTTTCATATCATCTCCTCTTTTTAATTTCACACCACATGTCATTTCGGCCAACTCGCCGCCCTCGCGAGTATCCCCATTCCCACAACAACTCAAGTGCATCATCCACCCCGTATCCAGATTGACTGGCCCCCCTAGCGTGATACTCCAACATGATTTGCGGACGGTTTTTCCTAATTGTCTCCTCGCCGCCCAAGAAAACGGACTTCTCATGTCCTTCAACATCTATCTTTATAAAATGAATCCGTCCCAAATCCAAATCATCCAATCTTCTGATTTCAACCTCAATTTCTTCCCACTCATCAACCATCACTGGCGTACCCAAGCATGATCTACCACCATCAAAATACGTGCCGTCTTTACGGCGCGGAACATTCAATATTGCCTTGCCATTTTTATCCGACAGTGCGAAAGGATGCACGAATACGCACGATTCCAACGAATTCAATCTGATGTTGCTGCGCAGAATTTCAAGCGGGCGCGGCGACGGCTCAAAGGCGTGCACCCTCATACCGTCATGAACCGTGGGTAACAAACTGAACGACCCGGTGTTTGCTCCTATGTCCAGTACTCCGGGATGCCTGATCCTCTTGGTTTTCTTGTAAAAGAATTCGACAACCTCCATATCCCAAACAAATGGCGAACCATCAGCCTTGCGTGCCCTCCAAGAACCGCCACCCAATGTTATAGAACGTAGGTCTATTTTAATTCTGTGCGATTCCAACAAATATGCCTTCATGCCCGTTTCATCTCCAGCGCTTTTTCCAGAATCCCAAGTGGTCTATGCCAAAATTTCTCCCACAACGCTTTGTCTTGATGCGCCAAAATCTCGGCCTGAAGTTCTGGGTGCCTCTCAATCTTTCCAATCAATCGCATGATCTTGCGCGGTATCTCATTTGGCTTAACCAAACACATCGGATGACAAAGCATTTTGGGATAAACAGCGTTATCATTTGCTATGGCAATCAGGCCAAGTGCGGCGGCCTCAAGTGTCGCTTGGCCATTGGTTCCTTTCTGACGCCACGTTGCAAAGTATTTGCAAGAACCAAGCAGCTTGAGGAAATCGGCGGTATGCAACAGTTCACCCCTCATTAAATAATGAATGCGATTACTCGTACGAGACTCTCGTCCACCAAGCGGGGGGTGTTTAATCGGAAGCCCACAGAGATCCCCATATTCTCTGGCCATGTGACTACGCTCTTTCTCCGTGAGTCCAAAAACATAACGTGAATCAAGAAACACCCCGGGTCCCAATGTCGGCTTAATGAGATCTCGCATTATATCAGGATTGGCAAAGTGGGGGAAACCAACCGATTGCGGCAAGGAATACAGGCGACTACTAGTACGCATAAGGTCATCCCAAAACAGGTCGTACGGTATCAGCGGTCCGCCATGCGCAGCCCTTCTTGCCCGTGGCGCCCTGTGATCCGGCTCAATGTAAACCCACAAGGTTCGCGGTTGTGACTTAACAATGTCTTCCCGTTCGTTAAGAATCGGATCTACTGTAATAACGATGTCATATTCATCCCAAGGAATCTCTGCCCACGAAACAGCCTTGTGAACCTCATACATCTCCCTGAAAACGTTCGGGCGTTTCGTGTCAACAAAGAACGCGGGGCGAACAGATATCCCCTCAACAACCCATACGTCCGCCTTCGTCCCAATTATAAAACTGATATTCTGGGAACCATACCTGAAAAGGCTCAACGTTTGCTCAGGACTAGAATATCGGGCCGATTCCCATGGAAAGTTCGGATAATAGGGGTGCTTCACGATGCACGTCTTAAACATCCCGCCGTTCCAGCCTCCCGTTTTTCAGCGCCCACGTCGCTTGCTGGATAGTCCCCCTACAAGCACCTGGTCCAATCGTTTTGACGTTATGCCTAACCTCTTCGGACGGCCTGTCCCATTCTCGATGCTCTAGATGTATGGGAAACGCATCTTCCGTAACATCCACAACAGGAATGCCGCGCTTCAACACAATCCCCATCAGCCAAAGGTCCCACCGTCGCCTGCCCACATACATGAGTGGAAAATCAATATCATACACACCCTTAGAGTAGACGAAAAAGGCAGTGCCGCCAAGGTCAGCACGGCGTGGTGCCCCCCAAATCGTCGCCAACCGCCGCAGTTTTTCTTCCCAGTCAGGACTGTCGCCCACCGGCAAAGGCCCCCCCACTGACATCCGCCAACTCCGTCCGATCATCAGAAAACGAGGGAATTCAGCGGATACAGCTTTAACCGCGCCTATAAAATCTTGTAGCAACATGGTATCGGCGTCAACGTAAGCCAAAATGTCATGCTCTGCATGTCGGCGAGCCTTCGCAAACAGGGACCCTACTATGGGAGTGCCCTTTTCGCTTGTTTCTATTTTGCGGGCGTGCAGACAGTCCAGCCTTGTTGCTACCTCTGACACACCCGCGTCTCTGCCAAGAAGAATCACCTGGGGTTTCGGCTTAAGCAATGTCCAGCTCTTGATTGCCGCCATTTGATTTGTTATGTCTTGTTCGTGCAAAAATGGCTTGCAAGTCCCAAAGATCGTCAACATATTTCCTCCCAATGTTCCATCACCTGTCCCTCAACCCATTTGTAAAGCCGCGCCAGGCCATCCCTCAGAGAAACTTGCGGCTCAAAACCAAGTAGCGTTCTCATTAGCGTCAGGTCAGCATTACGGTTATAGACACCTACGGGGCCGGGGATATGATTCAACTCAACCTCAATGCCAGCGATTTCGGCAATCATATAGAAAATGCTGTCAATCGTCACGGACTCATCAGTACCAAGGTTGACTTCGCCAGAATAATCACTCTTCATCAACCGTACCAGTGCCTCAACCAAATCCTTCACATGACAGAAAGACCGTGTCTGTTGCCCATCTCCCCAAACCTCAATCACTGGATTCTTGCTAAACTTGGCAATAGCAATCTTTCTGGAAGCTGCGGCAGGGAGTTTTTCTCTGCCGTCACACCATTGGCATTCCTCCCCGAAGATGTTGTGAAAGCGGGCAACGCGAATTTCCATCCTAGAACCGCGTCTGTAAGCGTCACACATTCTCTCAGTGTAAAACTTTTCCCAGCCGTAGGCTGAGTCGGGATACGCAGGCAAAGCATCACTTTCTTTAAGGGGAACATGCGCCTCTTCCGTTTGCAATCCTTGCGGATAGATGCAAGCCGATGAAGAAAAAAAGTATCTCTTCGCGCCGCAAATATTGGCAGCATCCAACATATTGACGTTTATCAATGTGTTGTTCCTCATAATGTCAATGTCGTGGTCACCGGTAAACACGAAGCCCGCACCCCCAAAGTAGGCAGCCAAATTGAAAACCCATTCTATCCCCATTGCGGCAATCATGGAGTTCCTTTCATTCCGCAAATCCAATTGGAGAAATTCATCGGATTCATCCGCCCCGTACCGAGGCTTCTCAATGTCAACGCAACGCACCCAATAACCGTCTCGTTTTAACCGACGTATAAGCCAATGACCAAGAAAGCCCATACCCCCCGTAACTAATACCTTTTCCATTGTAGTCTCCTTTATAAGAGACTACTACTTCTTTCTCAACCCCTTCTTGTCTAATACCCACGTCGCGTTCGAGATTCTGCCCCCGCCACTCCTAGCACGCTCCGAAAAACGCTCGTTCAGCTTAACTTGCTCGCTACCATCCTGTTGCGCTATTCGTGGCATACCTGCGCCCTGATAACGATGGTCTTGATGAACGGCGAAGATCATCTCCGTCGCGTCAATTACTGGAATCTCTCGCCGTAGAGACTGCCACACAAGCCAAGTGTCAAATCGTATGGGACCCCAAGCAAGCGGGACAAACTCAATCGGGAAATCAGGATGTGTATGCATTTTGGGACGGTCCTCAAGTCCCCTGAATTTCCTACCCCTGAACAACCCCCTCGTAAATACGTGATAGTCAGATCCAGATCGAGGATGGCGATGGCCCGTTCGCCTAGCCAAATCCAAAACCTCCTTGCGCCAATCACCTGAAAAATCCAAGCGCCCCATTGGCCCTTCCAGCTGCCACTTCGCACCAATCAGGAGAAACTGACGAAATTCCCTGCTCACTATTTTTACCGCTTCCATAAAGTCTTGGAAAAATATAAGGTCGGCATTTGTTCTGCAAAGTATGTCATGCTTTGCAACTTTTTGGGCACGCAACATAATATCACCCAGAAGGGGAGTGTCCCACTGATTGCGCACCAAATCACCAATGAGACGATAACCCAATCGTTCGGACAATTCGGTTATCCCCTTCTCGTATTTCTCGTCTCCAAAGAGAATAATTTCGGGGCGCGGTTCCAAAAAGCCCCAACTGGAAAGCGCGTTGGTTTGGATTATGGTGTCCGTTTTCCTTCTAAACGGCTTGCATGTAGTAAAGAGAGTTAACATTATGCCGAATCATCCTCTAACATATCAGTTGCATCCAAGATGGCATTTGCCAGCCTGCGAGCGTCTTTAGGATTTAGGCATACCATATCAGTCCACGGATGGCCATAGCGTATAATTTGCCAAATGTGGCGGAACCTGCATTTCCAGCAGGTACATTTTCCATCCTGCCCGTAATGCCAAAATGCAATCCAAACTTCCTTCCAGTTCTCCCAATTCACACCATCAACAATCAATCCCTCCAAACCGCAATTGCATTCAAAGATTGTTTTGGGTTCTTCTGGCCAGTGACTAGTCATTCCAAAAACCTCCCAATGTTCCGTTTCTTTTCATCGTTCAATCTAAAACGCTCTTCCACAAGCGCAAGCGACTTCTCTCTAATCTGCTGTTTTTTCTGTTCAGACAGAATCTTGATCAACGTAATCGCCTCTGAAACATCATGTACTAGCGGAATCGTATCCTTCAGATATGCAGTCCCATTGTGCTTCATCGCCAAAACAATGCACCCGCAAGCCATCGCCTCATACAATGCGTTGCCAAATCCTTCACCACTATATAAGGTTATTGATCGCTTTGGCGGATTGGCATAAATAAAGAACTCACACCGCCTCATCCGTCCAGCAACCCTCGCCTGATTCCCTTCACATCGAATCAGAGGTGCCCGACCCCATGTCTCAAGTTCTTGATATTGAGGCTTCTGGCTTCCCTGAAAACCAATAGACCAAGGAATCTTCTTTCTAGGCGTGTAATAAAACAGGTCTCGCCTGAACCAGTTCTCAAGAGGGATCATTTCTTTGAAACCATAGTACTTAACAAGTTCACGATTTGTGATACCAACAGTATCAAAATGGGACTGGATAAAGCTCGCTGTACTTCTGTATTTCTCCCGGGCAATCTCGTCACGCTCCAAATATCTGAGATTCTCCAGCGGGATATCTTCCATCAGCGAGTCTTGGCCCACCATCAAACGGTTCAACCAAGATGACACAATCCTGAATTCGCCTTTCTGTTTGGACAGACTATACCTCAACGCAATATCAAAACGAAGGCTGGGCCACGACAACCAATCAAACTTGTCCCAAGTCAACCTGTCCCTCTGTCCGAAAACGTAAGTGTCATAGTCCATTTCTACACAAGCGTTAGCGAGATGCACTTGTGAGCGCGTCCCTCCACACCCAAGGTATAGGGAATCATCGCTGATGTGAATGAAGACTCTCATCCTCTTCCCTCAATAAATAATCTTTCCGATCCTTGAACTCTTGTTTCTTGCCCACGTTCCAACTTGAGATGGGACGTAGATATCCCACAACTCGCGAAAACACCTCACACGGAATCTTGCATTTTTCCTTAGCCATTATCCCCCCCGGCTTAAAGTATTGCCACCATACTTGATAATGTTTTCATTCTCTCAAGTAATTTCAGCTTTCTATAAGTAATACCACCCTTGATTTCTTGCCCATCAATCCCCATATCCTGAAACTGCCTGATTTCCGCCTAGCCCCAATAAATCCAACAGTCCCATCTGGTAGTTGTACTTTATCCCACATTCTAAAACCAAAGACCTCATAGGACAACCCGGCTCGCCTACGAACGCCACCCTTATACACTGTGGCTTTCTGTTGTTGCCGTTGTCCTCTGGAAACAGCTTTCATTTTCTCATTCCCAATCGATGTTGAGCTATCTTCTCAACATGCCCAAGGAACCCATTATAATCCCTATGCACCTTCAAAAAGTTACAGTCACTACAACACGGCACTGCATTGCTAGAGACATATCCCTGCCCGTTGTCTTTTCGGTCAAGGCCATTATATGTATAGTTGCCATTATACTTCTCATAACGTGTTACTTGTTGGGGAGGCCTTCCACAATAGTGACAAGGGGACAAAGTTAGTTCTTTGAATTGCTCCTCTGTCAATTCCCAGCTTCGGCTATGCTGCTTGGCATTTTGTTTGTAGTGTCTATAAAGTGCACGCATCGCAGCCACGCCACCTGGCAATGCCCTGGCCCTATCACACTCTCGCTTTAGACATCCACAACTCCTTGTAATTCCCTTCCGCAAATGCCAACTATCGACAATGGTTGTTTCTCCACACTCACATTTGCATACCCATTGCGTTCGGCCATGCCTAGCACCAGGCGGGCGTCCCATAACCGTCAGCCGTCCATATTGGTTACCCGCTATATCAATTAGTCCTCCCATTTCATACCTCCATAAATGGAAGCCCCCTCAACCCTTGGCGGTCCTTTGTCTAGGAGAACAGCGTTTAAGGTCTTGGGGGCATAATAACAAAACCCGCCTCCGCTAACAATTCTCCTAGACAAGAGAATTATACACCAAGTTTTACTAAATGTCAAATATGGTAACCAAATTGTTTGCTCGACTTTGGTAATGGTCTTTAACTCTACTCACAACGTAGCCCCGTCAGTGGCGGCAAAATCCACTGGTGGCTGAGGCTGCTCCCAATACCTAGACCCGATTCCGCAAACCTGCCACGTTTTCAGACAGAAAACGATTTGCGATTGCGGTCACGCCAGATTGCACTATCTGTGGTGGTTAATCATTGCCGACATACAATCTGTTGTGCCACAACTGACGGTTGCAACTACCAGAATCGGATTCTCAGCATTGGAATCTCCCAATCGCAACATATTCAGCACCAGCCGTCTCAATCCGCTGTCCATCCAGACACCTCCAGCAATCAATAACGACCTGTCCCGAACGAAATTCAAGCTTTTCAAAAACCTTCCACGGTGTAGTCACGACGACAATGTCCGCCAACTCAATCAGCACCTCTGCCGTCCTGACAGACTGACCAACTTGAATCGCCGGATCGTAAGCAATCACATTAACGGCAGGAACTAGCTTTTCAAGCAGCAACAGCCCGGCCGATGGCTCGTGCACATTGACCCCCGGCTTGTACGTCAGGCCAAGGATGCCGATCGTTTTTGGATCTTCCATCTTGAGCCAACAGTCTTGCACCATCCTCGCCAAACGTTCAACTTGCCAATAGTTCACAATTTCCGTTGTTTCAATTAACGACAACTCAACTCCATATCTTTCCGCAACACAAATCAAGGACTTCAAATCGCGTAAAAAACATGGACCACCAGCTATCGTAGACCCCCTAAGATACTCAGAGCTGGCCCTAGTATCCAAGGCAATTCCTTCAGTTACCTCATCCACGTCAGCACCAAGAATCGCTTCGCACAACTCCGCCATCTGATTAGCAAAGGCCGTCTTCATAACCGTATGGCAATTCGCAGCGATTTTCACCAATTCCGCATTAACCAAGTTCATCTGCTTAATCGGTGGATCATTTCTACACAATTTGCCATAAATAGCGGAAGCCCTTGACGCAGTCCCCGTATCAGAAGCCCCAATTAACACGCAGTCGGGTTCAAGAAAACCATTTAGCACATTTCCCAATGCGACAAATTCAGGCACGTAACAAAGCTCAACTTTCTTCCCGCTATGCTCAATCAACTCGGGCAAGAGAACCTTCTCACAATCACCAGGGTTAACCGTACTACTGACGATGACCAGATGATCGTCGTCCTCTTCGCGAAGCAAATCTCCAATGTCTCGGATCACAGGAAGAATATACTTCAAAGAAAAACAGCCGTCTTCTTCATTCGGCGTCGCCACAATTACAATTATTACATCTGCGAGCAACACCGCCGCTTCCAAATCATCCGTCACACTAAATCGTCGCTGAACGCCGTTGTCCAATAGCAACTCGGTGACCCCCGGCTCGTAGAAAAACCTTTTTGTCCTTATAGCCTCAATTGCATCAGGGTCAACATCCACACCAATAACCTTGAATCCCCGGCTCGCGAAGGCAAGCGCCAAGGGCAAGCCAAGTTTCCCAAGCCCCACAATACCGATTCGTTTAATCATACTGTAACTCACTCAATCCCGATTTGACAATCTGCGAGAATTATGTTATACTTTCCTATAGTATGAGCCATTGTGTTATTGAAACCCATGATTAGTATGCGAGCCAAAACCGCTTTGAAATCCATAAAGACAATGCGAGAAAAGGGCGATGACAAATCGCCTTTTTTCATTATAGAAATGTCCTTATAATCTCCATATACTCCTGCGCCCTGTTTTGCCACGTATGCCGTTTTATGGCTTCTTCATATCCTTGGCGCGCAATTCGTTCCCGTTTGTCATCATTTCGCAAATAGTAACTCGCCTTGTCCAAAAGATCACGATCATTCTTCCAAAAGACCGCATGTTTTCCACTTTCTAAAAAATCAAGGTGCTTGGACCTGCTGCACAAAAGCATAAGCCCGCATCCAAGTACTTCATACACGCGCAAGTTGCAAGAAACACCATCTTCTGGCCCCTTCCCGATCTGATTCCAACCAATCGTGCCACTGCGCAAAAACTCAGCCATGTCAGCATGAGACAAGCCCTGCCGCCATTCTATCCTGCGCGGCCCCAATTCCTTCGCCAATAATTCCAAGCGACGTTGCCTTCCCATCGCCGGATTGCCGCAGAACACAATATCCCTGCTGGTTCCCTTAAACAAACCGGGCTTGCCATCGGGTGTCGGATTAAAAACGTTCGGATCAAATCCCAGCCCTACGTAGAACGTCTGATTACATATCTCATTGAAACGTTTCAAATGAACTTGATGGGATAGAAACACCACGTTCGGTTTAAGCGTCGCCGTAGTGCGCAGCGCCTTATTTATCCAAGCTGTTCTTCGCCAGCCCGCGCCAGTAATGTGTGCCACGAACCCCATTCGCTTTGGGTCCAATCTTGATTGAATCAGCTTGTCAGCAGTCTCAAAATCGCAAACGAATGTCACGTCAGCCGAATGATTTTCCCGTTCAAGCCTTCTGTGCTGCCCCTTATGGAATAAGTTCCAAAGCCGAAAATCAAATCCATTGTCTCGGCAGTGTTTTTCAATGGCTCGCCAGCGATAGTTGTTTCTTTCGTGTGCCCAAGGAGCAAGAGTATGGATGTACCAGACTTTCATCGGTTCCCATCAAATGTGTCATAATATGTCCAACAGATAACACATATTACAAGGTAAGAAAAATAAAGCCCAATGAGAATCCACCACAATATCTGTGTCCAATTCATATTCTCCTTCTGTTCAAACAGAATTTCATGGGTTACGAAGCCTGTGCGCCTTAACTACAAAACAGGGGGCGGCGAGCTTGTGCTTTTCAAGATGCTTGATCCTAAATCCAGCACTCTTGATATCCCATCTCAAAGAAGCCTCGGACTGATGGTACAAATGGTACACGCAAGTGTTTTTGGGAGGGGAAACGACACCCAACCATCCATCAGGAGCCACCCACTTCTCCCAACATAGACTGTACACTTTAATGGCATCCCACCTAGTCAGATGCTCAATAAAATCAAGCATCAAGACGACATCATAATAATGCTTGCGCTCGTGCCGATAAAGTCTCGCGTCCGCTTTCAGAATAGTGACATTCTCAAGATGCTGGCAATAACGAGACGCAATGTCCACAGCGGATTGTGACCAATCAATGCCCACAACCTCCGTAGCCCCATGTTCAGCCCACCAACGCGATTGCTCTCCACGCCCACATCCGACATCAAGAATTCGCTTTCCCTCAATCATATCGGAAAAGAAAGCGGCTTTCCGAGCTTGCAACGGACGGACGGGGCCACTGATATTGAATGGGGGTTCACCGGTAGGCCGACGAAGAAAATAGGCTTCATCGTAATCCTGTTCCGTGCAAGAAATCCCAATCATGTCAAGTTCCACCTCCTCCTTTCTGTTCAAACAGAAACCACGGCCTTAAGCGCCGCCTTCGCCCGTGGATGCAACCCGTCAAACAGAATCCCAAAGCGTTCATCAGACATCACTTTCTCAAGCGAACACATGTACTGTTTGTAAAATGGCAAGTCAAAAATCGGTTGGAATCTCTTCATAGCACGTCCGAACCCAACATGCACCCCATGGTGAGGCCCAAACCACACGTTTTTGTACCCGGTCGGGTCAAAGACCTTTTCCCATGTTTTCTGTTCAGACAGACTGCACCTCGGTGGAAGATCATAGCCAGCACCCCTGACGATGCGATACCACAATACTTCATCGGGGCACCGGCCATAACCATCGGGAATACCCACTTCTTTTATAATCGTGGCATAGTTCCCAACGACAGGGGCCACCGTTCTGTAAAAGTCCAAATTGGCGAAATGCAGACCCGTCAGCCTCGGCGGATCGGTGTTGCGAACGAAATTGCTGTAAGGAAGGCAAAGAGTTTCCATGTGCTTCAAATGCTGTTCATGAAGCGGCACTCTCTCGGGCATAAACAGAATGTCCACATCGGTTAGATAAATGTAATCATACTTACCAAGAAATTCCACAACTTCCGGCGTGAGAACCAAGAATCTGCCGCACTGAAACAGCCTAACCCGCTCTGCCCGATCTGGCAGTTTTGGAAACCCGTCAACGTAGACAAACTCAACCTTGCCCATATCCCCAATGATCTTGAGTCCGGGCTTTTCCACGTGACCGAGCGGCTTTCTCAGGAAAACAACGGCTTCGTAGTCGGGATACGCTTTGAACAAACAAAACAGAAAAAGTGGCGTATAGCTGCGATAATAATCTGCGGCGAAAACGCTAATGCAAATCTTGGGCATAGCCCTTCCAAGTAAAAGCTAATTTAGGCAAACCGTAGATGCAAAAAAGGTATTTTTCATACAATTCCAGCAAAGCCAAAATCTCAGCGGCACAAAGCTCAATTGGCGAGATCCCCACTCTATACAAGATCCATCTGGTCTGCAAGCTTTAGGCATTCAACTTACCTTTCAACAATGCCAAAAGCCGCTGCCCATCCGCTTCATTCTTTCTCAGAACAGCTTGCTTCGCGTCATCGGTATAGGGAGAAGACAAAACACGCTGATTAACCATCCAATCCATCTCTCTTACCAACTCCCCCATGTTGTTCAACTCAACAAGCGTGCCACCGGTTTCAGCAATGAGTTCCCTCGCCCCACCAGGCCAGCGGCTACCATCGCTCGCAAAATAAAGCCCCTTGGTGGCAATGACAGGGACATCCAAAAGCATCGCCTCCCGCATAACGGCCGAAACACCACCTTCGTGTCGAGAAGTGGAAACTAGGCAGTCAAAGCCCTTCAGCAGGCCAAACATCTTAGTTCTGTTCGTGACCAGCCCGGTGAACTTAATCCTATCAGTCCACCCCGCCGTGTGTTGCAGCATCTTGCGATCGGCGGCATGACCATCCCCGACAATCACTAGGGCCGTGTCCTCTCTGTCAAGAAGCCTAAAACTCTGGATGGTCTGTAGAATTTGCTTGCTCTCAGCAAAACGCCCGACAGCACCAAAGGTGAATTTGTCTGGGTAAGGTCGAATCGGTTCAACATCTTCAGGGACAACGACGGGAACCCAACAGTGGAACATCCGTTTATAAGGAACCTTCAAAAATCTGCGGGCATAGGTCATCAGGTTTTTGGATTCAAGCAAAAACTTGTCCACCCTCAAATCACGAGTGTCGCAATAATCGCTGTTAAATCCGCCAAAATAGCTGACAATGAGTGGCGCGTTGTTTATTCTCTTTGCCAAGCCTCGATTTTGACCGAGGAGCTTACTCCCGTAAACGTACACGCCAGACGACCTAGCACAAGCCTGCTCCAGGTCCCTGATTCCGATTGGTTCAATTTCACACTCTGTAACCATCGGCGAAATCTGGTCGTCGCCACCAGTGCCAACCCACAAAAAACAATCCTCGCCTTGTTGGCGGAGCCAGTTCACCAAATGTAGACACAACGTCTCCGCGCCGCCGATTTGTCTGCCCGCAGAAATGACACCAATCATGTTATGGCTTCTCTTACTCTTTCATGGGGTTTCCCATAAATTCGGTTCAACGCCGCGTCGATAAGAACCCATTGAAAAGTCACCCCTTGCGTAGTATGTACAAGCGCCGACTGACTTTCCCCATCGCAATGAGGACAGCCCATGAAACAGAAATTAAAAGCATACGTCGGCGCAAATATCCCCATGTGACCACCGCAATAAGGGCAAATGTCAAACGTGTAATCTGACCATTTATTCAGCATCACCCTTCCAATTCCATCACCTTCATCTCAGCAATGGTGCTCCACTCCCCGCCATAATCACATTCCATCTCTTCATCAGGCAATCTTACCGCCAAAACGTCTTCCCAATTCATGTTGTTAGAGGCCCAATCCCTTAATTCATACTTGTCACTTAACGTAAAAGCAAGCTCGATCTTATAAATCGCATCATAATAATCATCCCCATCACGTTCAGAATCCCGTTTGGCATAATAAGCCGCCCTGTCCTTGGCAATAAACTCGGCGGGGATTTTCCACCTTGAATTGTCGGAAAAAGTAACCACAAGAAATTTGGACACTTCAGTTTCCTTCTTTCCGTCTGTTTGAACAGAATCATCTGTATCAAACTTCCTCACGACGACAATCTCCCCGGTGACAGATTGCATAAAAGCCGCAATGTCCCTTGGATGCTGAGGGTCAATACTTATCCACATAGTACCATGACTATTTTTCCAATATGCAGCGGCTTCCTGCGATCTATCAAACTGCATTGGCACAACTTCTTCTTCGGTTTCAGGATAGACAATTTTGTACATGCTGCTTCTCCTCAATTCTATATTCTGTCCAAAAACTGTTCATAGCGGTCGCACACTCTTTCAATATTAACGTTCTTTACCCACTGCTCCCTTACCCTTCTTTTCCACTCTTCCCGATTCTCAATCACATCAACAACAGCATCGTACAATCCATCTCCGATGCGGTAAAAATGACCACCAGCCTCCGCCTCCGGCCATGCGCGCTGGTCCGTCTGCTCAAAAGCCACCTGAATACCCGCGTCACCAGCAAGTTCAAGCACCCCCCCGACAGAAGGCATGATTATTGGACATCCTTGCCCGAGTGCCTCGGCAGCACTGTTAGGTGAGAAGTCACCTACCACCAAATGAACGAGCGCAATCGCCCCCTGCCCAAACCACTCAACATCCCTTCTAAACCCAAGCCATTTCCAGCCAGGCAAGAGGTGGCTATGTTTCAATTCCTGAGCATACCGACCAAGAATCCACAGGTTAAGAGTAGGATAGCGCTCCTTCAACTCGTCCCAAACTTCCCCCATCGCCCAAACAGAATAAGAACGATTCAGCCCGTACCGGAAACCAATGGGACCAAGCGCAGCACAACGAATCAATAAATAATCCGTATCGCTACTACGCGGACCAACCCACTCGCTGCCATTGTGAATGACCGTCCTTCTCGGCGGCAACTTCCAAGGCTTTACGCCCCCATCGGGGGCAATCCATGTTTTGCTCTTTAGCCATTCTTTCAGCCACTCGCAGACAAAGACAGCCCCGTCCGCGCAACGAAGCATCTCCCGCGTCGTGGTGGCGTTTTCTCTGTGGAATCCTCCAACGCGGACGACGATCTTTTTCCCAGCCTGCTTGCGCCTTTTCAAGACATCCCAATGGCGGGTAAAAGCCTGCCAGTAAAAGATATGCGACGCATTGACCTCGCTGTTGGTAAAAAGATGGGGGCGATGTTTACGTATCAAGCTATATTGTTTCTGGGCTCCTACCCCAGTGCCAGCGAGGTCAACAAAAACTTTCACATTCTAACTTGCTTGGATCCGTGCACAAAGATTGCACATGCTTGATTGTGGCCTATCGCCTCTCCCAAACCAGCCAAGTCAAAGAAATACTTTTCATCAGTCATAAACCCTTCACAATGGGGACATGGGATAATTAGGTGATAAGTTTTGCCATACAGATAGTCACCCATATATTCAATCCATCCCCCAATATAAAGACCATTAACCTTGAACCTAAACTGGCAATCGCCTAAGTAACTAGTTTCATCGGGATTTACTCCAAAATCCTTTTTGAACTGTGCTATTGCAGCGATTTTCCTGCTTTCAACCTCTTCCTCAAAGGCTGCAATTGCTTTTGCTCTTAATCCAGACATTTCTACTCCTTTCTGTTCAAACAGAATGGCGACACATCGTCAGTCCCGTGTTCCGATGTACCTTTACCCAGTAAGAAGGAAGATCCCACTCCTCCATGCCGCGCCGTCCAGCAATCCCTACCACGGCCCCTCCACCCTCACAACATGGACTCCACCGGGCCTGGGCATTCTCTAAAATGGCTGTGTACAGCCGCTCAATTGCGTGAAGGACATATCGCTATACATTTTTACCTCCCGTCAATATCTCAGTTGCATTCAAAATAGCATTGGCCAATCTGCGAGCATCTTCCAACGATAAAGAAACCATGTCGGTCCATGGATGGCCGTGCCGAATGATTTGCCAAATGTGGCGAAATCTGCACTTCCAGCAGGTACATTTCCCATCCTGACCATAACGCCAAAATGCAATCCAGACTTCCTTCCAATCGTCCCAATTTACGCCGTCAACAACCAAGCCCTCCCCGCCGCAAGAGCACTCAAAGATCGTTTTTGGTCCTTCGGGCCAATGATCAGACATTCTTCATTTCCTTTCTTCAAGTTCTTTGACAAGAGGACTCAGATCGATCCCGTTTCCGGTTAGCACTTGATACAGCCCAGCCTCAAGAGCCATGATGCTATTGTGAGCCAAATCCAATTCCAAATGATAATTGAGTGCTTCAATAATTTCATGCAGAACCGTTGAAACCCTCTGCTGCTCAACCAAATCCGTAGCTATCTGTATTATCTGGCTCTTCGCATGTTTCCGCCCAAATGCTCCGATAAAATCAGAATCCACATCCTCAACTAATTGATACATGTACCCCAAAATGTTCATTTCTGCTCCTTCCTTATTTTAAGAATCTTCCCCAATCCCCGTGCTGCGCCGAAATCGGAACGGCGGGCACACCAACCATTGTTACGCCAGGGGAAACGTGCTTAGTGACAACGGCGCCAGCACCAATCACCGCCCCCTTACCAATTCGTACACCGGGCATAATGACGGCACCGCTGCCAATCTCGGCACCATCCTCAACGTAAATTCTATCTTCATCTCTGAGACGCCACGGTTCCTCGCGCACGGCCTCCGGGTGCTTTTCATTGACGAAAAGGACTCCATGCCAGATTCCAACCCCGTTTCCCAGCGTCACGCCCTCGCAGATAAGGGAAAAGGATTTGACCTTGCAATCGCCACCGATAATCGCGCCCCGTTCAATATGAACAAACGGCCCGATATCACAGTGATCCCCAATCACAGCATCACAGTAAACGACACAGTGACTGCGCACCACCACGGCCTTGCCGAGAACGACGCCGCGCTGTATCTCGCAATAAGGACCAACCACGACATCTCTTGCGTTCACGCTTGGATGGACGTATGATGGGGAACTAATCAATTGTCACCCCTAGTAAATCCAAGACATTCTGAATCCGGCACATAATCATCACTTTGCCATCCTGGGACCCAGCAAACAGCAAGCCGACCACATCTCCACTTCCATCATCAGCCAGAACGATTGAGCCGCTATCGCCCCCGCCACATTCAGCGTCAGTCACGATTTGCTGTTCAAAGACGGCGATGTTGTTGCCGTACATGATCTGAAGGGTGGCATCTACTTGAGTCACCTTCCCCCGCGTAACCCCGGTCGTCCTGCCGCTCTTTATAACAGCATCGCCCAACTCAACTTCCTTGTGGCCGCGCGGCGTTTGAATTCCGAGAACATCCCGAATCACGTTGTTCGGGTATATCGGCTTAGCTATGGCGGCATCTACTAGATTGGTGGCCAGTGGATTGTCTTGAAAAGCGCGAACCCGGTGTTTCGAGCCAACAAGGCGGGCCAACAAATTCACCACCTTGGCAACACCAGTCGCGGTAAGGCAATCCGGGAGATTGTCCAACAGGAACTCGACAGGCACAAAGTCCCAAAGTGTAGCAAGCGTATCGGCCGAGACGGTTCCGCCATCAGCCTTCCCTGGCTGGAGAATCTCGTCGCCGACTTCGCCTTGATTGCTCGCTGCCAAAACGTGATTATTCGACAGAATAAACCATTCTCCGCCCCTCGTCACCAAACATCCCAAAGTTCCCGCAGTGATATCCTTGTGCCCGATTGACACACCGCCTGGCGCGGGATGCCACTTGTCAGTCCTTTCCAACAAAGCATGAAACCGACCCGTCACGACGACGCGTGTCCATACCCCAGCAACCATCGGGGGCAGGGGTTCTTTCGGGGAATCTATCACCGAAATCACAATGCCCCGGCTACCCCCCCCAAACTCACCAACCCCTACGCCAACGACGTTGGGATCCTCAAGCAGATACTCAGCCTCTTTTCTTGCTGTTTTTAGCATATCCATTTTTCACCTCATTTAACAATCTTTGCAAAGTTCTGGCAATTCGCCCTTCTCGCCTTTGGACTTTTGGTACAACAAGAACTGCTTCCGAACTTCCCAAAACTCCTCGCCCATCCAGACCCCGTGCAAGCTCTGCCCGTCAGTAACAGAACCAAGGATAGGCCCTTCATCGGCGGCGTAGCAGCAAGCAGGACTTGGTATCCGACCATCCCACCAGATACTCGC